>Ga0066903_100004549_pt1 | contig 11761 bp, 8 predicted proteins | sample PanSoiMetaGPlot1_FD_67491 | JGI IMG/M metagenome (GOLD analysis project Ga0066903, IMG submission 67491) | Tropical forest soil microbial communities from Panama analyzed to predict greenhouse gas emissions - Panama Soil - Plot 1 (version 2) | ecosystem: Environmental > Terrestrial > Soil >...
TGGGTGTAGAACGTCTACACCCTATGGCCCTCTTCCGACGCCGGCCCACCGACGCCGAGATCGACGAAGAGCTCCGCGCCCACCTGCAGCTCGCGATCGAGGCGCGCATCGAGCGCGGCCAGAGCCCGGACGAGGCGCGGCGGGCCGCGCTGCGCCAGTTCGGCAACCTGCGCGCGACGCACGAGGACGTGCGGCGTGTCTGGACGTGGACGGCCGTCGAGCAGCTGCTCGCGGATGCGCGATCCGGGTTCCAGATCCTGACGCGATCGCCGGGCGTCAGCGTCAGCGCGATCGCGCTCGTCGCGCTCGTGATCGGCGGCAACACGACAATCTTCTCGATCGTCCACGGCCTGCTGACGAAGCCGGCGCCGGCGATCGCGGCGCGCAACCTCGTGTCGCTCGGCTGGTCCGTCGATCGACAGCCGGTCCACCCTGTGGACAGCTACGCGAACTACCTGGACGTCGCTGCGGCCGCGCGCACCGTGCGGCCGCTGCTCGCGTTCCAGTTCGAGCGCTTCACCCTGACGTACGGCGGCGGCAGCTACGCCATCCACGGCGGCCTCGTCACGCCCAACTATTTCGACACGCTCGGGCTGACCCTCGAGCGCGGACGCGCGTTCACCGACGACGAGGGAAAGAGTTCCGCCCTGACGTCCGTCATCAGCCACCGCATCTGGACCGAGCACTTTCAGCAGGCGGAAGACATCGTCGGCCGGAGCATCGCGCTCAACGGCCACATCGCCACGATCGTGGGTGTCGCGCCGCCGCGCTTCGAGGGTGTCTGGCTGTCCGAACAATCAGATGTGTGGGTGCCGCTCGTCGCGTATGCGCGGGTGCGCGGCGCGGGCCGAGGTGTCGAAGACCGTTCGTGGGGCGCCGTGGCGATGGTCGGGCGGCTTGCGGCGGACGCTTCGCTGAGCGATGCGCGATCGGAGCTCGCGACGATCGGCGCGCGGCTCCAGGCGGCCTATCCCGAGTCGAACAAGGGCAAGACGATCGTCCCGTTCCCGTACTCGGCGACGGCGGCCGGCGACAGCCCGATCGCGCAGCGCGGCCCGCAGTTTCTCGCCATCTTCCAGATCGTCACCGCGCTCACGCTCCTCATCGTCTGCGCGAACGTCGCGAACCTGATGCTCGCGCGCGCGGTCGTCAGGCAGCGCGAGATGGCGGTGCGTCAGTCCTTCGGCGCATCGCGGGTCCGCGTGGTCCGCCTGGTCCTTGCCGAGGGGATCGCCGTCTCGGCGGCCGCGTGGGGTGTCGCCTGCCTGCTGGCGTGGGCGCTGGGCCGCGTGATCGCGCGCCTGCTTCCGCCAGCCGGCGACACGCCGCTGACGCTCGATTTCACACCCGACTGGAAGGTGATCGCGTACGCCATGGTGCTGACGGCGGCCGGTACGATGGCGTTCACGATCGGTCCCGCGATCCGGACGTGGCGGCAGGATCTGCTGCCGTTTCTCAAGGCCGGCGAACAGGGCGTCGTGCCGGGACGCTCGCGGCTCGCCGGCGGACTCGTCGTCCTGCAGCTCGCGTTCGCCGTGCTGCTGCTCGCGGGCGCCGGCCTGGCGTATCGATCGCTGGCCCTCGTGAACGCGCTCGATCCCGGCTTCAACCCGTCGGGACTGCTGCTCGTCACGGTGAGCGCGCAGGCCGTGCCCGAGAACGCTCGTGTCGCACTCGTCGACCGGATGCGCGATCGCCTCGAGAGCGTGCCCGGCGTGACCGGCGTCAGCTATGCGCGCGTGCCGCCGAAGGAGTTCTGGTCGACTGAGCCGGTGCGCGTCGCCGGCGCGCAGCAGCCGCTCGCCGCGGAGCGCAACGGCGTCGGACCCGACTATCTTCGCGTCCTCGGGCTCGCGCCGGCGTCGGGACGCGAGCTGACCGCCGGGGATGGGACGCGGGCGGCAGACGTCGCGGTGATCAACGAGAATCTCGCGCACGCCCTCTGGCCCGGCGAGGCAGCGGTCGGACGGACGCTGCTCGTCGGCGCCGGGCAACAGCCCGTCGACGTTGTCGGCGTCGCGCCGAACGCGTTCTTCAGCGGATTCCGGCGGCAGGAGCGTCCGTATTTCCTCTTCCTGCCGATGCGGTCGGATTCCAACAGTTCGGGCACGACGTTCTACATTCGATACGGCGGACCGCTCGATCCCGTGGCGCCTGCCGTCGGCCGTGCGCTCGCCGACGTCGATTCGCGCGCGCCGATCGTCTCCATGCGGACGATGGAGACGCAGCTGGCGGGGATCACGTCCGTCGTGCGGGTGATGACGATCATGCTGTCGCTCTTCGCCCTGGTGTCGCTGGTGATTGCGACGCTCGGGCAGTACGCCGTGCTCGCGTTCACGATGAAGCGGCGCACGCGCGACTTCGGCCTGCGGATGGCGCTCGGTGCCTCGTCCGCGCAGATTCTCGGCTCCGTCGTCCGCGAAGGGCTGCGATTGACGGCCGCCGGCCTCCTGATTGGATCGGCGTTGAGCCTCGCGTCCGGCCGCGCGCTGCGCAGCCTGCTCTTCGGTGTGACGCCGACCGACCCCGCGACCTACGCCGGCGTCGTCGCGCTGCTCGCCTGCGCGTCACTCGTCGCGTGCTGGATGCCCGCCTGGCACGCGTCGCGAATCGATCCGATGCAGGCGCTGCGCGAGGAGTAGGAGCGGAGACCGGCTACTTCCGCGAATCCAGCCGCGCCTCGGCGAGGATTGGCTGAAACAACTCGATCGGATTGCCCGAGGGATCTTCGACGAGAATTTGCTTGCCGCCGACGCCGGTGACGATGTCGTTGCGGAAGTGCACGCCGGCCTTCCGCAGCGCATCGACGGTCGCGGCGAGATCCTCGACCTCGACGGCGAATCGATTCCACCCGCCGGGTTCCTGCACGCGTCCGTCCGGCATGGCCTGACCGCCGCCGGCTCCAGGATTCGGCGCGCTCAGCACGAGCCGCAGGTCACCCCTCGACAGCATCGCAAAGGCGGGCGCGGGATGCATGACCTCGCGGAACCCCAGATGCGTGCAGTAGAACGCCATAGCCGCATCGACATCGTGCACGATGTACCGAACCTGGACCGTAGCCATCGGTGATCCTCCTCGAATGCGCCTCCCGACGACTGTAGTGCATCAGCGCCGGGCGCGCGCGATGGCCTTGCTCGCCTCCCGCAGCCATAACACCGTACTGGCGACGCCGATGGAGAACGCCCAGTCGCCCGCGCTCAAGGCGCTCGTACCAAAGGCACGCTGGAGGAAGGGCGCGTAGACGACGAGTGCCTGAAGAGCAACCGACCCGCCCATGGCCGTCCACAGCCAGCCGTTGGTGAACAGTCGAACGAACGCGCTTCGCTCGTCCGATCGCGCGTTGACGACATTGAAGATCTGGAAGAGCATCAGCGTCGTGAACGCCATCGTCTGCGCGTGACGCAGGTCGCCGCGTCCGTCGACGAACCCTCCCGGCAGCGACGCATCGAGCACGAACAACGTGCCGACCGCCATGATGACGCCGATGAAGAAGATGCCGCGCCACATGCGCCGCGTGAGCACGCCTTCGCCGACGGGACGCGGCGGTTGATCCATGACGCCTTCGTCGGCCGGATCGAGGCCCAGCGCGAGCGCCGGCGGACCGTCGGTGAGGAGGTTGATCCACAGGATCTGCGTCGCGAGCAGCGGCAGCACGAGCGCGTCGCCGTGCGCTTCCAGACCGAGTTGCCTGGCCAGCACGACGCCGAAGAACATCGTCATCACCTCGCCGATGTTCGACGACAGCAGGTAGCGCAGGAACTTGCGGATGTTCGCGAAGATCGCGCGGCCCTCCTCGATGGCGGCGACGATCGACACGAAGTTGTCGTCGGCGAGCACCATGTCCGCCGCCTCCTTCGACACGTCCGTGCCGGCGATACCCATGGCCACGCCGATGTTCGCCTTCTTCAGCGCCGGAGCGTCGTTGACGCCGTCGCCGGTCATCGCCACGACGGCGCCGGCACGCTGCAGCGCGTCGACGATGCGCAGCTTGTGCTCCGGGTTGACGCGCGCGTAGACCGACACCTCTGCGACCGCACTGGAGCCGGCGCCGGAATGGAGCCGTTCCAGCTCCGCTCCGGTGATGACACGCCCGTCGGTGGTGATGCCGAGCTCGCGCGCGATGACGGCAGCGGTGCGCGGGTGGTCGCCCGTGATCATGAGCGGGCGGATGCCCGCGTTCTTCGCGCGGGCGACGGCGTCCTTCACCTCGGGACGCGGCGGATCGATCATGCCGATGAGGCCGGCGAACACCAGGCCCTGCTCGACGTGTTCGTCCGGGCGGGCGGCGGAGTCCGCGAGCGCATCGTCTTCCAGCCATCGGGCTGCGACGCCAAGCGTGCGCAGCGCCTCGCCGGCGAGTGTGTCGTTGACGCGCAGGATCTCGTCACGGCGCGCCGCCGTGAGAGGGCGCCGTCCGTCGCCGAAGACTTCGAACGCGCACCGTCCCAGCAGCACGTCGGGAGCGCCCTTGGTGAAGACGATGCCCGCGTGCTCCTGCCTGGTGTCGCGATGGATCGTGCTCATCAACTTGCGCTCGGAGGAGAAGGGAATTTCTGCAATCCTCGGCAGGCGCTCCTCGAGGTCGGTCGAACTGAGACCGCACTTGCGCGCGGCGACCAGCAGCGCTCCCTCCGTTGGATCGCCCTGAACCGTCCAGCGGCCGTCGCGCTGCTGCACGGTGGCGTTGTTCGCCCGATCCGCAACCGCGAGCGCGCGCTCGACCTCGACGCGGAGCGGACCCTCGATCGGCCCGCCGCCCTCGACGCGCCCGAACCCTTCGGGCGAGTACCCGGAGCCTTCGAAGGTGACGCGTCCGCTGGCGGTGACCACCGCGCGGACCGTCATCTCGTTCTTCGTGAGGGTTCCCGTCTTGTCCGACGCGATGACCGTTGCCGACCCGAGGGTCTCGACAGCCGCGAGATGCCGGACGATCGCGTTTCGCCGCGCCATTCGCTGGACGCCGATCGACAGCACGGCGGTCACGACCGCCGGGAGTCCTTCGGGTACGGCGGCGACCGCGAGAGCGACACCGAAAATGAGCACTTCGAACACCGCGGAGAGTCCGTGGACGTCCTCCACGAGAATGATCGTCGCGATCATCACGACCGCAATGGCGATGACGACGAGGCCGAGGACCTTGCCGGTCCGATCGAGCTCCCGTTGCAGCGGCGTGGCCTCCTCGGTCGTCTGTTCCAGGAGCCCGGCAATGCGCCCCATCTCGGTACGCATTCCGGTCGCCGTCACGACGGCCCTCCCGTGCCCGTAGGTCGCAGCGGTGCCGCTGAAGACCATGTTGTCGCGATCGCCGAGCGGCAGATCGTCGGCGATCGCCGCCGTGCCCTTGGTGACGGGCAGGCTCTCGCCGGTCAGGGCGGCTTCAGCGGTCTGGAGCGCGGTCGATTCGATCAGCCGCGCATCGGCGGGAATGGTGTCGCCTTCCTCGATGAGGATGATGTCACCAGGCACGATCGCGGACGCGCGGATGGTCCGGCGCTCGCCGCCGCGAATCACCGTGGCGTCCGCGGCTGACTGCGCGCGGAGCGCGGCGACCGCTGCCTCTGCTCGCGCTTCCTGCACGTAGCCCAGCGCAGCGTTCAGCAGGACCACAGCCAGGATGGCCGTCGCCTCGTACGGCAACGCCGCGTCGCGCTCGATCGCCCACAGGATGGCGGAAATCGCCGCGGCGATGAGCAGCAGGATGACGAGGACATCCTGGAATTGCGCGAGGAACCGCCGCCAGCCGGGGAGGGGCGGTTTGGCGGCCAGTTCGTTCGGTCCGAACCGTTCGAGTCGCGCTCGTGCGTCCTCGTCCGTCAGACCCCGCCGCTCGTCCGATGCGAGAGCACCGACGACATCGTCAACGCGCAGGCGGTACGCGATACTCGGATCGGAGGGGGCAGGCATGTCGAGCGAATCCGGTTCGTCTCTGAGTCTGCATTCAATTCTCAGTCCCGTTGACTTCTCCGAGCAATCGCGACGGGCGCTCCGCTGGGCTGCTGCTTTCGCGGCGCGATTCCACAGTGGGCTGACGGTCGTCAGCGTTGTCGATCCCCTCCTGGCAGAAGTCGCGAGAATCCGCTGGCATCAGGACCTGGTCCGGGCGGGAACCGAACCGGCGTTGCGCGAATTCGTCGCGGCTACATGGCCGGATGGGCCGGGGCTGTCGCAGCAGATGGTCTTCACGACGCCGGTTGGCGACCCGGCAGCCACAATACTCGGGACGGCGACGACGGCTGGCGCTGATCTCATCGTCATGGGCACTCGAGGGCTCGGCGGTCTGCAGAAGTGGCTGCTCGGATCCACGACGGAGCGCGTCCTGAGGCGAACCCGCGTACCGGTGCTGGCCGTTCCGCTCGCGAACGAGTCGCACGCGGCGCCCGAGGCCGGGATGGTCTCCCGAATCCTGGCCGCGACCGATTTCAGCGAGTCGTCCGTCGTCGCGGCGAAGACCGCCGCACAACTGGCACGCGTGTTCTCCGCGACGCTCACGCTGTCGCATATCGTCGAACCGGTGACCGTTCCAACCCAGTGGCAGCCACTCGTCGATGAATCCGGCGAGACGCGCGTCGCCGACGCGCGCGCTCGCCTCCAGTCGATGGCCGCAGAGATCGCTGATCCCGGCAAGGGTGACACCGTGTTGGCCACGGGCAGGCCGGAAGAGCTGATCGGTTCCCTCGCCGAGGAGCGTGGGGCGCACATGATCGTGATGGGCCTCGCGAGCGACCAGGGTCCCTTTTCGCCGCGTCCCGGATCCATTGCCTACCGCGTCCTGTGTTCGACGACGATTCCGGTACTCGTCGTGCCCGCATCCCACGGGTGACGGTCGTGGGATGGGCGCGGGCTCTCCTTCAGCAGGAGGCCTGGCAGTAGGCGAGACCCATCACGAAGAACGGGCGATCTGCATCAGCAAGGATCCCGTTCCACACCCGACTTCGGGTATTCGATCGCCTGGCTGCAGCGCCGCCTGCTCGACGAGCACGCGCCTCGCGGCGTCGCCTCCCAGGAGCTTCACGAGCGGGTCGTAGAGCGGCAGGCCCCAGTCGCGGCCTGCCGCCGGGAGGTAGGTTCGCCGAGCGTCTGTCATCGTGTACGTGTGCCTTTCAGATCCGCCGCCGCCTGTCTTCCGCATCAGCCATACGGACGACTACGTCGTTCGATAGGCACCCGCCATTGTCGCTGCATGCGGCGAACCATCATGCTGCCTGGATGAGGCGAGCGCCGCGAGACTGCGGAGCGAGTAGACGTGCGTCAACATGCCAAGCGGCGGCCCGAGGAACAACGGAATCAGTGCAAGCGGATACAACTCGAGCACCGCCGCCTGGGAGAGGACGGCGGCCACCGGCGCGACGATCAGATCCAGCAATCCGAAGAGGTTCCACGCCGTGGCCCACCTGAGGGCATGGGGTCGATTCCGGGCGACCGCCAGTCCCACGATCGGCGCAAGCGCCCCGGTGACGAAGTCTCCGAGCGCTGCCGGGACCGCAAAGTCCGCCGGCACGATTCCGTAATAGAGGAAGGGGAACAGGAAGATCAGGCCGGCCATCCGGTAGGTCTGAACCCAGATCAACCAGGACGCCGGCATGGCCATATACAGACGACGCACGCTATCGGACCCGAACAGCAGGGCGACGGCGAGCACCGCGGGACCGAACCCGACGATCAGGGCGAGCAACAAGCCCGGGTTCCCGGCTCTCGAGACAGCGTGCGTCTGACCGACTGTCAGCGCCAGACCGAACCACATCGCCAGGTACGCGCCGACGAGCGCCGCCGGCGCCAGTCGCGCAGCCCCTGCCGGGGATTGCCTCGCCGCCGCCAACGCCGCGAGCGCCGTGTGCGCCGCGACCATCCCGATGCCAAGCGCGACGATGAACAGTGCGGCGCCGAAATCGACCAGCTCGGGGAGTCGTTCGGGGGTCATGCTTCACCTCCAGACAATATGACAGCCATCATATTGCTATGACGGGCCCGACGCGGCCGCGGTTCGATCCGGCTCGAGGCCGCCGTGGTACACTTTATGATGGTCATCATGTTTCAGGAAGAGGTGGAGGATGCCCTGGCCCGAGGACCACAAGGCGCGGACGCGCCGGAAGATCGTGGAGGCGGCCGCGGCGGCGTTCCGCGCGGGCGGAGTCGCCGGGGTGAGAGTCGAAGACGTCATGGCCCGCGCCGGGCTGACCCACGGCGGGTTCTACGCGCACTTCGCGTCGAAGGAGGATCTGCTGCGCGAAGCGATGGAGCACGCGAGCCGGCAGACCGTCGAGATGCTGTCGACGTCGACCGCGGACGCGCCCGGCGGGGATCGCCTTCAGGCGGTGATCGACACGTACCTGACGCCCGCGCACGTCGCGCATCCCGAGTGGGGATGTCCCCTGGCCGCGCTGGGGCCCGAGCTCACGCGGGCGGGCGGCGCGACGCGCGGCGCGCTCGCCGCGAGCGTCAAGGACCGGCTGGACTGGATGCGCCGGCTCCTGCCCGACGGACGCCGCGACGCCGCGTCCGATGCGCAGGCCATCGGCACGCTGGCATGCATGGTCGGCGGTGTCGTCCTCGCGCGCGCGGCTGGACCGAAAGATTCGGCGGCGGTCCTGAAAGCCTGTCGCGAGTTCCTGCGGCAGAACGCCGCGCGATCGGCGAAGCGTGCCGCCCCTCGTCGGACGACGCGCCGTCGGCGCCGCGCGGCATCGCGATCAGGGTCACCGTCGTGAGCCGGACGGGATCAGGAGGCTTCGGCGGCGTTGCGTTCGCCGATCCCCGCCGCGGCGGCGAGGTCGCGCGAGAACAGCGTGCCGGCGCGAGCTTCGATGAGCGATGCGAGCTCGTCTTCGATGAGCGTGCCCGGCGCGCCCTCGAGCGCCGCGCGGCTGCTGTAGATGCTGCGCGCGTACTCGAGGTTCCCGGTGAGCCGTCTCAGCAGCTCGGCGCCCGTCTTCCCCGCGTGCAGGTCCGCCTCGTACATCTGCTCGATCTCCTGGAGCAGCGATGTCGCATACCGCTGCAGCTCCGCGAGCGCCCGCAGTTCGTTCGCCAGGCGCATGAGGAGCGCGACGGCGTACCGCTGCAGCACCTCGGCGTAGCGCGCCCGCAGATCCCGCGGCCCGCCACTCTCCCTCGAGTGGGGTCGGCCGGAATCGTCGGCATAGACGACTGCCACCGTGTCGCCCGCCAGTACGAGCGGAGCCGCGAGCGCGCAGCCGGGCGTTCCCGTGAACGGCGTGCGGCGGGTGTCCATCAGTTCCTCGCCCGTCAGGATCTCGATCTCTCCCGAGCTGGCCGCGCGTGAGGGCAGCGAGTCCATCCCGAGAGGCAGCACGAGCTTGCCGATGTCCGTGCTGTCGTCGAACCCGATCTGGTGTTCGCCCTGCAGGTGGCCCTTCTTCACGCGGAACAGCGCGACGCGCGGAAACTGCGCGGCCATCTGTTCGGTGAGCTTCGTCAGGACGTCGGTAATCGTCGTCGCGGCCGCCAGCGCCTGGAAGCCGGCCGTGAGGTCGTCGAGCACGAGCGATGCCGCGGGCGGCGGCTCCGAGCGCCGGGCCTGCAGCTCTGCCTCGAGATCCTGGATCCGGCGCGTCTGGCCGTACTGCATCTGTTCGAGCGTCGTCACGCGCGTCGCGCTGTTCTTCAGAAGATCCGTGACCGCCGCCAGCTTGGCCTCCGCGGCCTGGCTCTGGCTGTGCGCCACCGCCGCCGCCTCTTCGGATGCCAGACGGTCTGCGGTGGTCCGCTCGAGCGTCACCTTCGCGCTCGTCAGCTCTTCGCGGAGCGACTCGGCGGTCCGGCGCGCGTCGCGCAGGTCGGCTTCGGCGGCCTTGCGCGCGCCCGCCTGCTCGTCGCGCGAGACGGCGAGCTCGCCGCGCGCGGCTTCCAGCCGTTCGGCCATCTGGCGCGCCTCGTCGAGCTGAAGGCGCGCGAGCTGCGTGCGTTCCGTCGCCGACTTCAGCTCCGTCTGCAGGTACTCGGCGAGCGCCTGCGCGTCCCTCACCTGCCCCGCGGCCGCGGCCCGCGCCGAGGTCTCGGTCTGCAGCTGCCCGCGCAGCGTGTCGATGAACCTCTGCGCCTCGTCGGCGGCGTCCCTCGCGGCCTGTGCGGCGTTCGTCGTGGCGGCTTCGGTCAGGCGTGCGGCGAGCTCCGCCGCTTCCTTTGCCGCATACTCTCTGAAATCCATACTGTCTCTGCCAGTGAAAAGGGCGCGCTGATCTTGCAAGGCACAAGCCGCCATCCTTAATGCGCAAATGCGCGGAACTTCGCGTCCAGATGCTGGATACGCTCACGAAACCGCGTCCGGCGTCACGATTGTGTAAGCCGCACCAACCCGAGACGCCGCAGGTTCTAGGCTGTGAATCGCCGTTCGACGTCGAATGACGCCGCTTCACTCGGGTCCAGAACCGAACGATTGGCGAGTCTGGCGGCCGATTCGGGATCGTGTGACGGCAGGTAGACGAGCGGCCGCTCCTGCGCCAGCGCGAGAATGCGCGCATGCGTGCGGCGCGAAACGCGCGGGTCGGGACTCACGCCGTCGACCGACCCGGCCAGGAGCAGCGGCTGGTTGAAGCTCGTATCGCCGGCGAGCAGGATCGACGGCTCGCCACAGAGGACGACGGATACGTGGTGCGGCGTGTGGCCCGGCGTCGGGACGACCAGGACGTCGCCGCGCCGCGTGAGCGCCATGGCCTCCGGGAAGGGGCCGAACGGCTGCCGATCGAAGCGGATGAACTCCGGCTGCCACCATTTCGGCCAGCGGTGCGGGAGATAGCCCTGCACGCGTCCGGCGATGCCGGTCGCGCGCTGCAGTTCTCCTCGTGCGACCCACACGCGGCTTCCCGTCACGTACGAGAGTCCACCGGCGTGATCGGTGTGCAGGTGCGTCAGCACGACGTGGCGCACGTCACGGGCGCCGATGCCCAGGGCGCGCAGCTGGATGCCGATCTCCTCGTCGGGATGCACCGAGAAGCGTCCGGCCCGCCGGTAGAAGGGATGCCAGCGCGGGTGATACCCGCGTTCGTGAACCCGCGCGGTTTCTCCCGTGTCGACGAGGATGATCCCCTCGTCGTGCTCGATGGCCCAGGCGTAGATCGGCAGCCAGTCCGACCACTCCTCGTCGAACAGCATGTCGACCAGGCCGCCGGGCCCGCTGCGGCGCGATTGCATCTGGGGCCGCCTGACCTGGACAAGACCGGTACGGATGGCGTGGACGCTCGTCATGGGTCGTGCTCCTTCCGTCGGCGCGGACGCCGGTCGGCGGTGGGTGAGCGCTCGCTAACCTCACGCCCGCGCGGCGACCGGGTCGTGCGATCGCCTCTTACGGGTCTGAAGTTAGCATATGCTAACCATGCTGGCAAGGACGGTCGTCGACCGCCCGGTACCGGCGTCTCCCGTGGATCGGTCGCAGGAGTGGTAGAGTCAGGCCCGCCGGCCGCGCGGCATCCGCCTGGCGTCGGCGGGCTGTCAGACCCGCCGCCGGTGTCGCGGCACCCGCGTGCATTCTGGAGATCGTCACATGCCGCTTCGAACCGTCGCCGTCAGCCTCGCCGTTCTCGTCGGGACGCTCGCGGCGACCACCGTCCGCCGCCCCGCCGCGGCGCCAGTCACCCTCGTGCTCGGCGTCGATCGTCCCGGCGCCTCCATCGCAAAGACGATGGTCGGCGTGTTCTTCGAGGACATCAACTTCGCGGCCGACGGCGGACTGTACCCCGAGCGCGTGAAGAACCGATCGTTCGAGTTCCCTGACGCGCTGATGGGATGGAAGCGTGCCACCCCGGCC
>Ga0066903_100004551_pt1 | contig 11759 bp, 7 predicted proteins | sample PanSoiMetaGPlot1_FD_67491 | JGI IMG/M metagenome (GOLD analysis project Ga0066903, IMG submission 67491) | Tropical forest soil microbial communities from Panama analyzed to predict greenhouse gas emissions - Panama Soil - Plot 1 (version 2) | ecosystem: Environmental > Terrestrial > Soil >...
GAGACCACTTCCCCATGGGCCAGAATGTCTTGAATGAGACGCCTGGCCGCCGGTGGAGTCAGTGGCTCTTTCATGGGCTGGTGAGATTATATTGGTAGTTGATAAAATGTCAATTCCGGCAGAAAGCCTTTCTGTGAATCTCTACGGCGTTAGCTACCGGCGGGGGTGGCGGGTGGCGGTCCTTGGCTTTGCCGCCTGGGCCGGGCGGGAAGTGGATTCGGCGGATTGCATGGCCCGCGCCGCCTCGTAAGCCCGGCGGGTCGCGGGGGAGGGCTCGATCCCCACCTCGTCGGCGAGGATGCTCGTCAGCCGCTCGAACTCCTTCTCGACCCCCACCCGATCCCCGGCGCTGGCCAGGGCCCGCATCAGATCGGTCGAAGCCTCCTCGTTGAGCGGGTCGAGCTCCAGCCGCCGTCTCTGGCAGGCGAGCGAAGCGGCTGCATCGCCGGATTCCAGGTGCAGGCGTCCAGCCTCCGCCAGCGCGTCCAGGTACAGCGCCTCGAAGTGGGCGCGGGGTGCCTCCACCCACGCTCCGTATTCCTCCTCGAGAAAGGGACCCCGATACAGCGCCAGCGCCTGGTCGTAGGCGGCCAGCGCCGCGGGCGCCTGGCGCTCGCGGGCGCGCGCGCGGGCCTCCCGCACGCCGGCTTCGAAGCGCTCGACGTCGATATCGTAGCGGTGGGCGGGATTGAGGAAATAAGCGCCGCGCTCGAAGAGGATGAAGTTCTTGGGAACCTGGCGGCCTTGGTTCAAGGCGCCGCGCAGGAACGAGATGGTGGGATGGAAGTTCTTCTCGATGGCCGACAGACGCGCGTCGCCCCACAGCGCGTCGACGATCTTCTCCTTGGTCGCCCGGCGCTCGCGCGCGGCCGCCAGGTAGCAGAAGATCTCCAGGGCGCGGCGCAGCTTCCAGGCCTTGGCGGGAATCTTGTTGTCGGCATCCCGGTAGACGTCGATCGAGCCGAGCAGGCGGATGGTCAAATCGGCCGCATCGCTGCGCCCGGCGGCCAGCGACGCCGGTGACGGTGCGGCCCCATCTTCCCTCAGCCCGGGCGGCGCACCCGGCAGCGCCGCCATCCAGCCCGCGAAGCCGGCATCCAGCGCCGCCACACGCCGCGCCGCCGCCGCGTAGTCGTGAGTGGCGCACAGATGCAGGGCGCGCTTGGCGGCCGTGCGGGCGCGCTCCGGCTTGCCGGCGCGATGGGCGGCCAGGGCAAGGTAGAGATCGGCCACGCACTCCTGGTAGGCGCGGCGCAGGTCCCGGAAAGCCCGAGTCGACTCGGCCAGCGGCTCGACGGCTTTCGCCGCGCGTCCCGCGCGCACGCGGATCTCTCCCAGCGCGAGCAGCGACGAGGCGAGTCCCTCCGCATCGGCGGTCTTGCGGCGGGATTCGACCAGGCGCGCCGCCTGCGCCTCCGCTTCGTCCAGCTCGCCGCGCCGCGCGGCGAGAATCGCCTCTTCCTCCGCCAGCCCGTCCAGCACGTCGCGCAGCCCCAGCTCGGTGAAGCGGGCGCGGGCGAGCGCGTAGCATTCGCGCGCCCCGTCGAGGTCGCCCCCTTCGCGCCGCAGTGTTCCCTCCGCTTCCAGCACATCGGCCGACAGGGCGGCCAGGTGCAGGCGGCTGGCGATCTCGCGGGCATCTTCCAGGAGCTTGGCGGCGCTCGCGTACTCGCCGCGCAGCGTCTCGATGCGCGCCAGGTTGAGGCAGGCCGCTCCCTGCTCCGGTCCCAGGCTCGCCTCGGGCGAGCCGGTGAGGATGCGAAAGCACTCCGAGGCGCGGTCGAAATCGCCGGCCAGCGCATGGGGCAGGCCCAGGTTGTGGGCGATCATCCGGATCAGCCGGTCGTCGCCCGCCTCGCGCGCCAGGCCCAGCGCCTCCTGCCAGCCGGCCACCGCCTCCTCGTGACGCTCCTCGCGGAAGCGGATGATCGAAAGGGTGTTCAGGATGCGCGCCCGCAGCGCCGGGTCCTCGCCGCCCGCTTCCGCCAGCGCCGCCTCGGCGACTTCCCCCGCCCGGGCCCGCTGGCCCGTCTTGAGCAGCGAGTAGGCGAGACCCTGCCGGGTCGAGGGGCGCAGCTTCCCGGCCAGGCGCGCCCCCCCTTTCTCCAAGCCGGCGAGCGCCTTCTCGAAATGGCCGACCGCCGCGGCGTAATCGCCCGTCTGGCGCAGCGCTTCACCGAGCAGCGCTTCGGCCGTGGCCGAGCGCAGGCCTTTGGATTCCAGGAAGCGCGCTGCCTGCTTGACCGCGTCGAGCTGGCCCGAGCGGATGAGCCCCTCGCCGTGCCGGCGCAGCACCTCCGCGAGGCGCCGCGCATCCTCCGCCTCGCGGAAATGGGCCAGCGCCTGCGCCCACTCGCCGTGCCGGCGGAAGGCCTCGCCGAAGCGCACGTGCAGATCGCGCAGCCCCTCGGCCCCCCGCTCGGCGCGCAGCTTGCGGCGCAGGAAATCGCGGAACAGGGGGTCATAGGCGTACAGCTCGCCGCCGCTCTCGAGCGGCGAGACGAACAGCTTGCGCTTGACCAGCGAGGCCAGGATGCCGCCCACGTCCAGGTCGGGCACGACGTCGCCCAGGAGATCGGGATTCAAGATGGGCGGGATGCTGGTGGCGAGCAGGAATGCGCGCGTCGGGGCGGGCTCCGAGGCCAGCACCTCCTCGCTGAAGTAATCGAAAATCTCCGCCTCGGTGCGGATGAAGACCTGCTCGGGAAGATCGGGGCTCGGTGAGGACAGGCGGGCCGTCTGGCGCAGCAGCTGCAGCGCCGTAGGCCAGCCGCGCGTGCGGGCGTGGATCTTCTCCGCCGTAGCGGCGGAGACCGGCAGGGCGAAGGTCTCGCGCAGCAGCGCGTGCGTCTCGTCGCGCGTGAAGAGCAGCTCCTCGCCCGGGAGGATGTCGGCCGCGCCGTCCGCCACCAGCGTCTTGATGCCCGCCTCCGGCATCGACCGGCCCACCAGGATCAGGTGGAGGCTGCCCGGGAGATAGGCGAGCAGGCGGCGCAAGGCGCCGGTGCCCGAGGGGCTCGCCTCGAGGTGGTGCACGCCGTCGAGCACCAGCACGAAGCGCGCGCCCAGCGACTCCTCGGCGTCGCTGATGAACAGGTCGCACAGGCGGTCGACTTCCTCCGGGCGCGAGCGCAGATCCTGCCAGAGATCCTCGGTGCGCGCGCCGAATTCGGGCGCGTGCTCGCGCAGGCCGCGCGCCAGGTAGCGGAACAGCAGCCACGGATCGCGGTCGCCCGCGTCGACCGACAGCCACACCGAGTCGCCTTCCCACTCGCGCAGGAAGCGCGCCGCCAGGCTGGTCTTGCCGTAGCCGGGACCGGCGAGCAGCACGGTGCAGCGGCGGCCGATGCCGGCGCGCAGCTTGTCGTGCAGCCGCGGGCGGGGGAGGTGAAAGGCTCCGGGATCGGGAGGAAGGAGCTTGGCGCCGAGCAGGGGGACGAAGGCGCTCATCGCGCCGCCGGCGCCTTGCCCGAAAGGAGCCAGTCCTCCAGGCCGACGTAGGCGCTGCGCGGGCTGGCGTGGAAGCCGGTCAGGTTGCGGGGAAGGGCGTGCAGCCGGTCGCGCTCGAACAGGAAGGTGAGAGGCTGGTCGCGCACGACGATGGCCTGGGCGCGGGCCCAGAGCTTGCGGGCGGCGGTGCGATCGCTTTCCACGCGGGCCTGGTCGATCACCTGATCCAGCTCCGGGTCGGAGTACAGGCCGTAGTCGTAGCCGTTGGTTTTGGCCGAGGAGTGGAAGACCGATTTCAGATCCACCTTGGTCGACTCGCGCCACGACGAGACGAAGGCGTCGTACTCGTGCTTCTCGTGGCTGGCGATGAAGGCGCCGTACTCGAGGATCTTCGGGACCGCCTCGACGCCGACCTTCTTGAGCTGGGCCGCGACCATCTGCACGATGTCGGAGCGCAGGCCCGATCCCTGGTTGGTCTCCAGCTCGAAGCGGAAGGGAGCGCCGTCGCGATCGAGGATGCCGTCGGCGTCGCGATCCTCCCAGCCCGCCTCCTTCAAGAGCGCGCGGGCGGCGGCGGGATCGTAGGGCAGCGGCTTGAGCCCCGGGTCGGCAGCCCACATGAAGGAGAGAATCGGCCCGGCCGAGGGGCGGCCGATGCCGGGCAGCAGCCCTTCGATGATCGCCTGCCGGTCGATGGCCAGGGTCAGCGCGCGGCGCACGCGCGCCTCGGCGAACAGCGGCCGCGACGTGTTCCACGAGATGAAGGTGTAGGAGAGATCGGGCACCCGGACGATTTTCAGCCTCGGGCTCGCCTCGACTTTCTTGATCGCTCCGGCCGGCAGGTTCTCCATGACGTCGATGCCGCCGGAGAGCAGCTCGTTGGTGAGCGTGTTCTCGTCGGGAATGATGCGGAAGACGACGCTGTCCAGATGCGGCAGCGGCGCGCGGAAATAATCGGGATTGCGCGCCAGCTCGATGAGCGAGCCCGGCTCGTAGCGCTTGAGGAGGAACGGGCCGGTGGAAGGAGGCGCATCGAGGAACGGCTTCTTGGGCCACTCGGCGAAGGGAGTCGACTGATAGACATGCGCCGGGATTACGTTGCCTTCCACCGCGTCCATGACCTGGTACGGATAGAGGCGCGAGAAGCCGTAGACGACGGTGCGTGGATCGGGCGCGGTGACCGAGGCGATCGCCTCCTTCACGTCACTGCCCACCCAGCCGACGTCGGGACTGGCCGCCGCCTGGTTCGAGAAGACGACGTCGGCAGAGGTCAGGGGCTTGCCGTCGCTCCAGCGCACCCGCGGATCGAGATGGAAGGTCAGCATGGTGCGATCCGGGGAGAAATCCCACGAGCTGGCCAGGGCCGGCTTGAAGGTCGGCGGGCCGTCGCGAAAATCGTCCTGCTCCTCGGCCAGGCGCGCCTGCAGCAGGTCGATGATCTCCTGCGTGAAGGCGGTGGTGGCGGTGTAGATGTTGAAGGATGACACGTCGCCGCGCACGCCGATGACGATGCGGCTGGCCGGAGCGGTTTTCGGCTTCGCCGCGGCCATCTGGGGCGAGACGGAAGAGGGCAGCGCGAGGGCCAGTAGCAGGGCCGGCCAGGCAAAGTGCCGCACAGCGCGCGGCCTGCGGTGCGAAGCGCCATCCCGAAGAGGCATGATGTTGGATTCCCCAGCTATTGCAGCGATTCTATCCTGGGCCCCTTTACTTCTACAACAAGCATTGCCAGGACGGCCGAGGGGTCGTTCTTTCAAGCGGTCTATAGGACTCACCAACTCGTCAGGTAGTTGGGTGGCGCTGTGGCTGGTTCCTCGAGCGGCCGCTTTCCGTTTGCAAATAGAAGGGCGTCGAAGCTGGTGCGGCGACGGGCGTGGTCCTTCGAGCGGCCGTTGAAGGGCGAGCGGGTGCCCTCCGATGTGCGCGAGCCCGTAAGCCGGCAGCGGCGCGCCGACCAAGATGCTGGCGCGCCGCGTAGCGAGAAGGAGCCACCCCGGAGCCGCCAAGAATTTATCGCCAAGCAGCGCGTCGCACAGCGGGAGGAAGCCGCCTCGAGGCCGCATGGCGATGCTCAATCTGCGCTTTACGCTTGACTTGGGATGGCGGGCGGGGAGAATGCACCTCACGAGGAGCCGCGAGCGGGTGGGGGCATATCTGGCGCGACGAACGATGGCGGCGGTGCCGCTCCTGTTGGGAGTGCTGACCCTCGTCTTTCTGCTCGTGCAGCTGGCCCCCGGCGATCCCTTCCGTCTCGAGCCGGCCTCCGGCGTCAGCCGCGGAGCGGAGCGCACGCTGCGACGCGCCTTCGAGGCCGATCGCCCCCTTCCCACGCGCTACGCCATCTGGCTCGAAGGCTTCCTCACCGGCGACCTGGGCACTTCGTACATTTACCACCGTCCGGTTTCCGCGCTCCTGCGCGAGGCAGCGGGCAACACGCTCGTCCTGGCGGGCCTCGCCACCCTCTTTCAGTTCCTGCTGGGCACGGCGGCCGGGCTGCTCGCCGCCGGCAGCCGCCGCGCCTGGCTGGATCGTGCGCTGGCCGGCCTGTCCAGCCTGGCCTATTCGGTTCCCTCGTTCTGGCTCGGTCTCGTCCTTGTCTGGATCTTCTCGGTCCGTCTGGGCTGGCTGCCGGTCTCGCAGATGCACTCCATCGACGCGGCGGAGCATTCGCGCGCCTGGCGGGCGGTCGATTTCCTCCGGCACCTGCTGCTGCCTTGCCTCGCTCTCACGCTCCCCTCGGCCGGCGGGATCGCCCTGTACGTGCGCGAGGAAGTGCGGGCCCGGCTGGGCCGTCCCTTCGCGCGCTCGGCGCGCGCGCGCGGCATCGGCGAGCGGGCGGTCGTGCTGCATGCGCTGAAGAGCGCGCTGCTCCCTCTGGTCAATATGCTCGGATTGGCCCTGCCGGGCATTCTCGGCGGCAGCGTGGTCCTGGAGGTCCTTTATGCGTGGCCCGGAATGGGAAGGCTCGCTTATCAGGCCGTTCTCGCGAAAGACGAGCCGCTCGTGCTCGGCTGCGCCTGGGTGACGTCGGTGCTGGTGGTGGCCGGCAGCATGCTGGCGGATCTGCTGTCGGCCTGGGTCGATCCGCGCACGCGGGAAGCGGCATGAGACGACGGGGCGTCGAGCCGTTGCTGGCGTTGCTCTGGCTGGGAGCGGTGGGGCTGGCGGGAGTCTTCGCGCCTTGGGTGGCGCCGCGGCCGCCCGACTTGCAGGAAGATGTGGCGGGCGCCAGGTACCTTCCTCCGCTGACCCGCGCGCACGCCTTGCAGCTCTCCGCCGAGCGGATTCGCGTGCTCACGGCGCTCCGGCAGACGGCGGACGGCTGGAGCGGCGTGCGCGGCGGACGGATGGAAGCATTCGATGGAAAGGAAGTGCTCGGATCGCCCGAGCCTCGCTTCTATCTGATGGGGACCGATGGGCTGGGGCGCGATCTGACCGGGCGCCTGCTGTACGGCATTCGCCACTCCCTGGCCATCGCCGCACTGAGCGCGATGCTGGCCATCGGGCTGGGGGTGGCGGTCGGCTGTCTCGCCGGTCTGGGCGGCAGAGCCTTGGACGCGGGGCTCATGCGGATGGTGGACGTGATCCGCTGCATCCCGCGGCTCCTCCTGATTCTCGTCTGCGCCTCGCTGTTCCATCCCTCGACGCTGCTGCTGGTCGTCGTCCTGGGCGCCACCACCTGGACCGGGCTGGCGCGCATCCTGCGCGGGGAGATGCGCGTGCTCGCCCGCAGCGACCTGGCGGCCTCCGCCCGGGCGAGCGGCGCCTCGCCCCTGCGCGTGGCGCTGCGTCACCTGTTGCCGCAGACCGCGCCGCTGCTGGCGGTGAACACGGCCCTGCGCCTGGCCGATATCATCCTGCTCGAGTCGGCCCTCGCGCTGCTGGGAATCGCGGCGCCGCCGCCGGCCGTCTCGCTGGGCGGCGTGATGGCCTCGGGCAGCGACGCGCTCGGGGAAGCCTGGTGGATCGCCGTCTGGCCGGGACTGCTGATCGCCGGGATGGTCCTTGCCTTGCGCTCCCTCACCGCCCGCTTCCTGCGCCTGCCCGATCCCCCGTCGGTGGCCTGAGCGGCACGGCTCGATAATCCTGATGTCAGAGAAGCTCGATGGTCGCTGGACGGCGTGTCGTCCAAGGAGCCTGCCGTGAAGATGAGTTCTCAAGCTCCAGGAAGAAGGCGGCTCTCGAGGGCAGCCCGCTCGGCCGCTCTGCATCCGGAGGGTGCGATTCAGCTAATATGAGCGCGCCAGATCGTGCCACCGTCCTGAGCTGCCACGGGCAAGATGGGGAAGCTGCCCGCGCTTTCAGGGTGCGGCACAGACGGAGAATTCGACGATGATCGAATCGGAAAATGCCCGGCAGGCCGGACCGGGAAAGCCCGAGTCCGGGGTGCAAATCAGAATCGCATCGCTTCTGGCCATCGCTGCCGTGCTCGTCTTGCTGGCCTCACTGCTCGCCTCCCGCACGAACGCCGAGCCACCTGATGTGGCGGTCACGCCATCGGCGTCCACGCAAACCAAGCCCGTGCAGCCGGCGAGGCCGGAGGCCGCCCAGCCTGCCGCGGGGTCGGATGCGACGCAGCCGGACGACGCGCAGGCGCTGAACCGGGGCGCGCTGGCCATCGCGGTCCGTGAGGAGTTCGTACGCGCCTGGAAGGCCTACAGGCAATATGCCTGGGGTCACGATGAGCTGAAGCCGCTCAGCAAGGCGCCGCGTGACTGGTACGGCGAGAGCCTGCTCATCACGCCGGTCGATGCGCTGGACACCATGCTGCTGATGGGCCTCAACGAGGAGGCGGAAGAGGCCAAGAAGCTGATCGTGGAGAAGCTCTCCTTCGATCGCGACATCCCGGTCAAGAATTTCGAGATCACGATCCGCCTGCTGGGCGGCTTGCTGTCGAGCTATCAGATGACCGGCGACAAGCGTCTGCTGCGCCTGGCCGACGACCTGGGCACGCGCCTGCTGCCCGTCTTCGGCTCACGCACCGGTATGCCGTACATGTTCGTCAACCTGAAAACCGGCAAGCCGAGCGGGGCGAAGAGCAATCCCGCCGAGATCGGCACGCTGGTCCTCGAGTTCGGCACGCTGGCCAGGCTCACCGGCAAGAGTCTCTACTTCGAGTCGGCCAGAAACGCTCTCGGGCAGCTCTTTCGGCACCGCTCGCCCCTCGGGCTGGTGGGGGACGGCATCGACGTGGAGACGGGCGAGTGGACCGGCAAGGACAGCCACGTGGGCGGTGGAATCGACTCCTACTACGAGTACCTGCTGAAATGCTCGAAGCTGTTCGACGACAAGGAGTGCGGGGTGATGTGGCGCAAGAGCCTTCAGGCTCTCGACGAGTATCTGGCGGAGGAGACCCCGACGGGTCTGTGGTACGGGCAGGCCGACATGCTCACGGGCAAGCGCACCGCGAGCGAGTTCGGCGCCCTGCATGCCTTTTTCCCCGCCGTGCTCGCGCTGGGAGGTGACCTCGAGCGCGCGCGCCGCCTGCAGGCATCGTGTCTGCGCATGTGGAACTTGAAGGGCATCGAGCCGGACCTGATCGATTACCGCTCCATGCGCGTGCTCGACGCCGGCTATCCGCTGCGGCCCGAAATCATCGAGTCGGCCTACACGCTGCATCGCCTCACGCACGATCCGGTGTATCTCGAAATGGGCCGCTCCTTCTTCGAGGCCATCGTCCGCCGTTGCCGCACGGAAGCGGGCACTACCGTCTTGAAGGATGTCTCAACCGGCGAGAAGGGCGATCTGATGCCCAGCTATTACCTGGCGGAGACGCTCAAATATCTCTATCTCCTGTTTGCCCCCGACGACACGCTCGACTTCAGCCAGGTCGTCTTCAACACCGAAGCGCACCCTCTGCGCAAAACCGGGGCGGCGCGGACTGCCGCGCATGATTGAGACTGCGACAGAATGCCGAGGGTGCCGTGCGGCTGGCGCTGGGCGTGCGGCGCTGGCCGATTCTGCGCCTGTGATGCCAGGGAGGGGTGGCTCGCTATATAGATGATAGGGGAAATTTGCGGCAAAAATGAGAATCCTGGCTAAGTGCGTATATGGGTTTTCATCTGTGATGCATATGCAGGTTTCCATGACCAAAAATCTCGATTGAAAGCAGGCAAATTGAAATCGACCCAGCTTGAGGCAAGGGGGCTGCGATCTGGGAAGGCTGGAGCTCGGAAGGGGCAGTAAAAAGCCTCGGGGACGCCAGTCGCATCACTGGATTCCATCCGATTAATTAGCTCCGCGAAAGTTAACGGCGTCCCATGCCACAGCATTGATCGCTGCTGACGTTCGGGGTGCTTAAAAGGTGGAAGCCATCGTTCCATGCGATGACGTCCCCGATGTTCGTGAAGCGCCTCGGCGCCTGGCGCGCCCGAGTCACTTGCCATGACCCGACCGCGACAGATGCTGCGAGCGGTGCGCCGATGGCGCTTCATGCTTTCAAAGAACAACTCTTCGGATCACTCGACGACTGGCCTTGCCGGCTCAAGTCCCGGTTTGCGCTTCCATGTTGACGTGGCCCTCGGCGATGCGTGAGAGCTTCTCATTCGCCGCGGCCTCCTCCTCCAGGGTCTCCCCGAGCAGACGCGCCGCATTGTTGTAGCCGAGCTGCTGGGCCCAGGCGCGGGCCGTCCCGTAGCCGGCCATCTCATAATGCTCGACCTTCTGAGCGGCCGCGATGAGTCCGGCATCCATGACCTTGGGCTCGTAGTCGTCCTGCATGATCTCCACGCCCTCTTTGACCAGGCCTTCCATCGCCTCACAGGTCTGGCCGCGCAGCGACCCGTTGTTCATCTCCGCCGCGATGCGCTCGAGCCGCTCCACATGTCCTTCGGTCTGCTCGAGGTGGTCGCGGAAGGCCCGCTGCAGATCGGCCGACGTCGCCTTCTTGGCCATCTTCGGCAGGGCCTTGACCATCTGCTTTTCGGCGTTGTAGAGGTCTTTCAGCATATCGATGAAAAGGTCATCCAGCGTTTTCATTTCCGACGCCATGGCTCCTCCTCCGTCCGGCAGTGAGGGCCTCACTGCTTTCGATCACGTCTTCATCCTAGCGTTGCGCAACGGCTCCGCCATTCGGGAAAGTGGTGTAGAACGTGTAAGATTTTTCTGTATGGAACCCCACGCGCGAATAGGCTAGCGTGGTAGGCTGGCGCAAGAGAAGAAGACCGCATCGGGCGCGACGGAGCATCCAGGAGGGCGTCGCATGATCGGCATCCAGGATATTCAGGAGGCAAGGCAGCGCATCGCCGGGTCGGCCATCCGCTCGCCGCTGGTGCGTCTGAACGTGGACGATGCCCCGGGCGAGATTTATCTCAAGCTGGAAAACCTGCAGCCCATCGGATCGTTCAAGCTGCGCGGCGCCGGCAACGCCATCTGCCTGGCGAAGCGCGACGAGCTGGCCAAAGGGGTGTACACCGCCAGCGCGGGGAACATGGCGCAGGGCGTCGCCTGGCATGCACGGCGCCTGGGCTTGTCGTGCACCGTGGTCGTGCCCGAGCACGCGCCGCAGACCAAGCTGGCGGCGATCGAGCGCCTGGGCGCGCGCTATATCAAGGTGCCCTTCGAGGAGTGGTGGCAGGTCATCGTCACGCACCGCTATGCGGGGCTGGATGGATTCTTCGTGCACCCGGTCAGCGACCCCGCGGTGATGGCGGGCAACGGCACGATCGGCGTCGAGATTCTCGAGGATTGCGCGGACGTCGACTCGATCCTGGTTCCATACGGCGGCGGGGGATTGAGCTGCGGCATCGCCACGGCGGTGCGGAGCTGCAAGCCGGGGACGAAGGTTTACGCCTGCGAGGTGGAGACCTCGGCCGCGCTGGCCGCGGCGCTGGGCACGGGGACGATCACGAAGATCGACTACCGCCCCAGCTTCGTGGACGGCATCGGCAGCAGCGCCGTGCTGGAGGAGATGTGGCCTCTCGCGCAGCATCTGCTCGACGGCTCGCTGGTCTCGTCGCTGGCGGAGGTCGCCGAGTCGGTGCGCCTGCTGGCCGAGCGCAATCGCGTCATCGCCGAGGGGGCGGGGGCCGCGTCGGTGGCGGCGGCGCTGTCCGGCAAGGCGGGCGGCGGCAAGATCGTCTGTGTCGTCTCCGGCGGCAACATCGACTTCGAGAAGCTCATCAAAATCTTCAAGCGCGAGATCTGAGAGGTTGGACGTTATCCGCCGTGCCGCGCGGCTCGTGCACGCCCACCGCTGGGCACTCATCGGCTCGCTGGCGATCCTTGGACTCACCGCGCTCATCGAAGTGGGGCTGGGACGGCTGCCCCTGGGTCCCGATGGCAAGTTCGGCTGGTGGGACGGGAGCATCTGG
>Ga0066903_100004552_pt1 | contig 11758 bp, 3 predicted proteins | sample PanSoiMetaGPlot1_FD_67491 | JGI IMG/M metagenome (GOLD analysis project Ga0066903, IMG submission 67491) | Tropical forest soil microbial communities from Panama analyzed to predict greenhouse gas emissions - Panama Soil - Plot 1 (version 2) | ecosystem: Environmental > Terrestrial > Soil >...
CGATCGAGCTGGACAAGAAGTTCAAGCACACGATCGAGGTGGTCGTCGACCGGCTCGTGATGAAGCCCGATCTGCGCCAGCGGCTGACGCAGTCCATCGAGACGGCGACCTCGCTCGCCGCCGGGCTGGTCGTCATCGACGTGATGGACGGCGAGGAGCTCACGTTCTCGGAGAACCTCGCGTGCCCGGACCACGGCGTCTCGCTGCCGGAGCTCGAGCCGCGCGTCTTCTCGTTCAACTCGCCGCACGGCGCCTGCCCTCGCTGCACGGGCCTCGGCGCGCAGCTCGAGATCGACCCCGACCTGCTCGTGCCGGACACGTCTCTCTCGCTCTCCGAGGGAGCGCTCGTGCCCTGGACGATCGGCAGCCAGAGCTTCTACGACAGCGTCGTGCAGGCGGTGGCTGACCGGTACGAGATCCCCATGGAGACGCCCTGGCGGGAGCTCGCGAGCGAGCAGCAGGACCGGTTCCTGTACGGGACGAACGGCGACCGGATCCTCGTCACCTACCGCAACCGCATGGGCCGGAAGCGGCAGTACACGATGGCCTTCGAGGGGCTCGTCTCGAACCTTCAGCGCCGGTACAAGGAGACGGACTCGTCGCAGCAGCGGGAGCGGATCGAGGAGTACATGAGCTTCCGCCCGTGCCCGACGTGCCACGGCGCCCGGCTCAAGCCGGAGGTGCTCGCGGTGACGGTCGGCGGCAAGTCCATCCACGACTTCACGCAGCTCTCGGTAACCGCCGCCCTGCGCTTCCTCGACGAGCTCGACCTGACGAAGACCGAGGAGCTCATCGGGCGGCGCATCGTGAAGGAGGTGCGCGAGCGGCTGACCTTCCTCGACAACGTCGGCGTCGGCTACCTGCAGCTCGACCGCGCGGCGAAGACGCTCTCCGGCGGGGAGGCGCAGCGGCTCAGGCTGGCGACGCAGATCGGGTCGCAGCTCGTGGGCGTGCTCTACATCCTCGACGAGCCCTCGATCGGCCTGCACCAGCGCGACAACGGGAAGCTGATCGCGACCCTCGACCGGCTGCGCGACCTCGGCAACACCGTGCTCGTCGTCGAGCACGACGAGCAGATGATGCGCTCGGCCGACTGGATCGTCGACATCGGCCCGGGAGCCGGGGAGCACGGCGGGCTCGTGGTCGCGGAGGGCCCCGCCGGGGAGATCGCGCAGACCGACGGCTCCGTCACCGGTGACTTCCTCTCCGGGCGCCGCCGCATCGCGGTCCCCGACCGGCGCGCCGAGGACGGCCGCGGCCGGTTCACGGTCCGCGGCGCCTCGATGCACAACCTGAAGGACATCGATGTCGAGTTCCCGGTCGGCCGGCTCACGTGCGTCACCGGGGTCTCCGGCTCGGGGAAGTCGACGCTCGTGAACGAGATCGTCTACAAGGCGCTCGCGAACCGGCTGAACAAGATGCGGGTGAAGCCCGGCGAACACGTCGGAGTCGAGGGCATCGAGTGCTTCGACAAGGTGATCGACATCGACCAGACGCCGATCGGTCGGACGCCGCGCTCGAACCCGGCGACCTACACCGACCTCTTCACGCACGTGCGCGAGCTGTACTCGCTGACCCCCGAGGCGAAGGTGCGGGGGTACAAGCCGGGCCGCTTCTCGTTCAACGTCCGCGGCGGGCGCTGCGAGACCTGCCGCGGGGACGGGCAGATCAAGATCGAGATGCACTTCCTGCCGGACGTCTACGTCCCCTGCGAGACGTGCCACGGGCGCCGCTACAACCGCGAGACCCTGGAGGTGCGGTTCAAGGGGAAGTCGATCGCGGACGTGCTCGAGATGTCGGTCGAGGAGGCGCTCGAGTTCTTCGCGAAGATCCCGAAGATCCGCCGCCGCCTGCAGACGCTGCACGACGTCGGGCTCGACTACATCAAGCTCGGCCAGCCCGCGACGACGCTCTCGGGCGGCGAGGCGCAGCGGGTGAAGCTCGCGTCCGAGCTCTCGAAGATCGCGACCGGCCGCACGCTCTACATCCTCGACGAGCCCACGACCGGCCTCCACTTCGCCGACATCGAGAAGCTGCTCGAGGTGCTGCAGCGGCTGGTCGACAACGGCAACACGGTCATCGTCATCGAGCACAACCTGGACGTGATCAAGCAGGCGGACTGGATCGTCGACCTCGGGCCCGAGGGTGGCGAGGAGGGCGGCGAGGTCATCGCCGTCGGGACGCCCGAGGAGATCGCGGAGGTCGCGGACTCGTACACGGGGCAGTTCCTGCGGGAGATCCTCGCGTTGCCCGCCGCTGCAGCGGCAGCCTGACGCCGGACGCAGATCAGCGCCGCGACGCCCGGGGCTCGGGCGAGCGCGTGTCGCCCTCCTCACCGCTGATGTCCGAGCGCGCATCCTCCGCCAGGTCCAGGTAGCCCTTCCTGAAGTTCTCGAGCTCGCCCTCGCTCAGCTCCTCGAGGTCGAGCAGCCCGTTGTGCGCGCCGTCGATCGCGCGGATGAGCTCGTCGAGCTTGATCTGGATCGCAGCGCCGTCGCGGTTCTGGGTGTTCTGGATGACGAAGACCATGAGGAACGTGACGATCGTCGTCGCCGTGTTGATGACCAGCTGCCAGGTGTCGCTGAATCCGAAGACCGGGCCGCTGATGGCCCATACACCGATGACGACCACCGCTCCGGCGAACGCGATCGGATGACCGGCGAAGTGCGCGACGCTCTTGGAGAGGCGGTCGAATGGCGATGTGCGAGACACGCTGAGGCGTACCCGCCTCGCACGAACTCCAATCGGCGAGAACCGCACGCGTCGTGTCCCTAGCCGGGGCCCGCCGCCTGACGCCGCCCGCTAGACCGGAACTTCGGCGGGCGTGCCACCCACCTGCTCGAGGCGCTCGAGCTGCGCTGTCGCCCCCATCCGCTCCCAGAGCTCGCGGTCTTCGGCGAGTAGCGGCTCCGCCTCGTCCGCGCGGCCGAAGGTGACGAGCGCGCGGGCGTAGTCGCCGAGGACCTCGGCGACGGTCCATGCGTCCTCGGCGCTGCGAGCTGCGGCGAGTGCGAGCCCGAACGCCGAGACCGCCGCGTCCTCGTCGCCTTCGAAGGCCGCGACGATGCCGCGCGCACGGTTGACGTACGCCAGCCCGTACCTCGTGAGCCGCGTGTCGCGGACGTCCGCGAACAGCCCGACCAATTCGCGAAGGGTCCCGACCGGCCCGTGCTCGGACGCGATCCGAGCCGCGATCCGCACCCCGATCGCTGCGGAGAAGGGCTCGTCATGTTCCAGGTCCATCTCGATCCTGAGGCGGCACGAACGGAGCGCCTCCTCAGGCCGACCCTCGTACGCGGCGACGAGCGCCGCTTGCTCCAGCGCGTTCCCGCGAAGCTGCAGGTCAGAGGTCTCCAAGGCCTCGGGCGCCACGAGGTCGAAGCGCCGACGCGCCTCTTCGGCTTCTCCACGGTCGAGCGCCGCGGCGGCGAGCCACGTGTGCGCGCCCACGACCATCGCGTTCGCGGTCGGCTGCTCAGAAAACGCGTCGTCGGCGAGCGCGAACGCGCCGTCCCAATCTCCCTCGAAGAGGCGGAAGAACGTCTCCCAACCTGCGAAGGAGACGAAGAAGTTGCGGTGGCCTCGCTTCACGGCGAGCTCGAGCCCGTCCGCGGCCACTCGACGTGCATGCTCGTGGCGGTCGGCGCTCATCTCGGCCACGGCGAGGTTGTTGTACGCCCTGAGGGCAGCCGCCACGAGGTCGTGCTCCAACGCGACGGCGAGTGCTTCCCGGATCAAGGCTCGGGCCTCACGCGGCCGGTGTTCGAGGAGGATGATCGACTTCGTGTTCAGGGCCTGCGAGAGCACCTCCGGCAGCATCTCTGCCTCTGCGATCTCCAGCGCCTGCTCGACGTAGCGGCGGGCGACGTCGCCCTCGCCGCGGAAGTAGTGCACGCGTGCGGCCTCGGCTGCCAGGCGGGCGATGTCCGCGTCGGGCTCGTCCTTCGCGAGAACCTCGAGCGCCGAGTCGACGAGCGCCACCGCGTCGTCGATGCGCCCGAGATCCCACAGCGTCCGGCTAAGCGGAGCAGCGGCCCGGGCCGCGTCATGGGTGCGTCCAGCTTCGTCGTACAGCGCTCTCGCCCGCTCGAGCAGCTCGAGCGCCCGCTCGAGCTCGTTCCCGGCGCTGGCGAGCTCTCCGGCCTGCTCGAGCAGCGCCGCTCGCTCCGCAGGCTCTTTCGCCAGCTCCGCCGCCTGTTCGAACGTGCGGCGAGCGTCCTCGGTCGCCGCGAGCGCCGCGGCCCGCTCTCCCGCGCGGCGAAGCCAGTCGATCGCCTGCGAGCGCACGTCGTCGGCGTCCTCCGCGTTCGGGGCGGCCTCGTACGCGTCCCGGTAGTGGGTCGCGATCACCTCGGCGATCTCGTCCGGGTCGATGCCTGCGCTCTCGGCGAGGAACGACGCGGCCGCGAGGTGAAGGGCTCGCCGCTCGCCGCGTGCGAGCATCTCGTACGCGATCCGTTGGACGAGGGCCTGCAGGAAGCCGTACTGGCCGCGCTCGGGCGAGCGCGGGTCGGTGACGAGAGCGAGCAGCTCCTTTCGGACGAGCGAGGCGAGCACTTCGTCCATCTCGTCTGCGTCCAGCGCGCTCAAGGCAGAGAGCCCTCGCGCGGTGAAGGTCTTCCCGAGCACTGCTCCGCGCTCGAGGACGCGGCGCTCGCGGGCGTCGAGCCCGTCGAGCCGCGCGGCGATGAGCGCGTGCAGGGTCTCCGGCACCTCCAGCGAGTCGATCGCCCCCGTGACGCGGTACTGGCTCCCGGCAGCCTCGAGCAGCCCACGATCGAGCAGCATTCGCACGGTCTCCACCGCGTACAGCGGCACACCGTCCGCGCGCTCCCGGATCGACGCTCGCGTCTCGTCGGGAAGGCCCGGCACGAGGCCCCGGAGGAGGTCGTCCATGGCCTCGTCGGAGAGCGGGTCGAGCGCGAGCGTCGTCGCGCTGCGAGTCGCGCCCGGGAAGCCGGCGTGGCGTTCGGCGATCTCGGGTCGGGACAGCGAGAAGACGAAGATCGGCAGGTTCCGGGACCAGTCGAGGAGGTGCTCGATGAAGGCGACGAGACCGCTGTCGGCCCAATGGAGGTCCTCGAAGAGGAGAACGACGGTTCCCTTCTCAGCGACGTTCTCGAAGAAGCGCCGCCAGGCGCTGAAGAGATCATCGCGGTCGGAGGCGGAGCGTTCGACGAGCCCGAGCAGTTGCTGAAGCCGAGGCTCGATCCATTCCCGCTCGTCGAGGTCGCCTACCCACTCCGCGACCGTCTCGCGCACCTTGCGCAGGGCCGCCGACTCGTCGTCGGACTCAACAATGCGTGCGCGGCTACGAATCATCTCGGCGAGCGCCCAAAAAGCGACACCGTCGCCGTAGGCGAGGCAGCGGCCCCTGTGCCAGTAGAACGTGTCGACCGGGCCGTCCGCGTACTTCTCGAGCTCCCATGCGAGCCGTGACTTGCCGATGCCGGCGATCCCGACGACAGACAGCAGGTGCGCCTTTCCCTCCGCGGCCGTGGCATGGAAGATGTCCTTCACGAGCCGAAGCTCCCGCTCCCGGCCGACAAATGGGGCTTCGAGCCCGGCCGACCGGCCCTCGCCGCCGCGCGAAGCGACGACCCGCAAGGCGCGGAAGAGCGGGACCGGCTCGGCCTTCCCTTTGAGCCCGTGCGTTCCCGCCTGCTCGTACGCGATCGCCGCCTCGGATGCCCGCCGGGTCGCGTCGCCGACGAGGACGTCGCCGGGGTCGGCCTCCGACTGGATGCGCGAGGCGGTGTTGACGAGGTCGCCGGCGACCATCCCCTGACCTTCGGCTCCGAGTGTCACCGCGGCCTCGCCGGTGAGGACACCGGCCCGCGCCTGCAGCGAGGAATCGAGCTGCGGGACGGCGCCGACGAGATCGAGCCCAGCGCGCACCGCACGCTCGGCGTCGTCCTCCTGCGCGATCGGTGCTCCCCACACCGCCATCACGGCGTCGCCGATGAACTTCTCGACCACGCCCCCGTAGCGCTCCACGATCGCCCGTGCCGTCTCGAAGTACTCGGTCAGCAGCTCGCGCGTGTCCTCGGCGTCTCTGTGCTCGGAGGCCGCCGTGAAGCCGACGAGGTCGGCGAAGAGCACCGAGACGAGCCGGCGCTCCGCCTGCGGGGCGCGATCCGGGGGCGCCGCCGCCGGAATCGTCAGCCCTGCTTCGAGCGCCGCGCCGCACTCGTCGCAGAAGCGCGCGTCCGCGGCGACGGGATGCCCGTTCGGACAGGTTCGCGCGAGCGCAGAGCCGCACTCGCGGCAGAACTTGGCGTCGTCTCGGTTCTCGGCGCCGCAGGTCGCGCAGGTCACGCGGGGACCTCGGCGCGAGGCAGGGCCATCTTCTCGAGCCGGTCGAGCCACGGCTGCGCTTCGAGCCGCTCGAAGATGTCGCGTGCCTCGGCGAGCAGCCGCTCGGCCTCCTCGCTTCCGCTCCGGTTCGTGAGCCACTCCCCGTGCTCGAGCTCGGTCACGGCCAGGTAGAAGGGCACTGAGAGCTCGCGGAACCGTCCGGCCGCCTGCTTGAAGAGGCGCTCGGCCTCCTTCGCGTCGCCGTTGCGGCCGGCCAGCGTCGCGCGGAAGCGCGCAACCTGCGCCTGCAGGAACTGTGGCGAGCGTCCCGGCGGGATGCCGTCGACGACGGCGAGAAGCTCCAGTGACTTGTCGCGGTCGTCGAGCGTGAGCGCCGCCTCCATTGCGACCCCGAACGCCTCCTTGATCGCCTCGCTCGAGACGCCGACCACCTCGCGCGCGGCCATCGCCGTCTCCGCCGCCGCCAGTGCGTCCTCGGGACGGCCCTGCGCGATGAGGACGCGGGCTTTGCCGCTCGAGTACTGCATCCGCTCCTGGACGTCCGCCGAGGTCTCGAGCTCCTCGAGCATGGTCATGAGCTCCTCGGCCTTGTCGAGGCGGCCTCGATGGACCTGGATCGGGACCCAGCTCGCCGGGAGCCCGGCGAACGACAGACGCGCCTGTGTCCATGCCTCCTCCGGGAGCTGCGCACGCATCGCCTCCACCTCGTCCCAGTCGCCGAGAGCGAAGGGCGCGTACATCTGCGCCATGAACGCCCACTCCCAGTAGCGGTTGCCGACGCGACGCGCGAACTCGAGCCCCTCGTGCGCCGTGTCAGCCGCCTCTTCGAAGCGATCGCCCCGGGCCAGCGAGTCGGCGATGTTGTAGTAGGCACGGAGGCCCGCGGACGGCTTGTCGTTCTCGAGGGCCACCTCCAGGGCGTAGCGCTGGAGCGTGAGCCCCTCCCTGGGCCGCTCGCGCGCATGAAGGATGACCCCCTTCGTGTTGAGGGCCTCGGAGAGGACCTGCGGGAGGGCCAGCGCTTCGGCCATGTCGAGCGCCGTCTCGACCCGGGCCCGCGCGAGCTCGAGGTCGCCGTGGAAGAACATGAGGCGTCCGAGCTGTGCGGCGAGGGCGGCGATGTCCGCGTCGGGCTCCTTCTGGACGAGAACCTGGAACGCGCTGTCCATGCGCTCGATCGCCTCGTCGATGCGCCCTCGATCCCACAGGACTTCGGCAAGCCTGGCCGAGACGCGCGCGGACGCATGCGTGGCGTTCACGGCCTCGAACAGGAGGATTGCCTCCTCGAAGTGACGGGCGGCTTCGGCCGCCTGCACGCGGTCGTACGCCGTCGAGCCCGCGCGCTCGTGCAGCTCGCCCTGCTCCAGCGGGTCGTCCGTCAGGCCCAGTGCCCGCTCGTAGGCGTGCTGCGCTTCCGTGTTGGCGGCGAGCGACGCTGCTCGCTCGGCGGCGCGGACGAGCATGGCGCGTGCCTTGGCCTTGATCTCGTCCGAGTCCGGGTCGTCCGGGGCGCACGAGTAGGCGTCGAGGTAGTGCGACGCCACGACCTCCACGATCTCGTCCTCCTCACCGAGGGAGAGCAGGTGGTCCGCGGCAGCGAGGTGGAGGGCCTTCCGGTCCTTCCGGGAGAGCGTGTCATACGCCACCTTCTTGACCAGGTCCTGCAGGAACGCGTACTGGCCGCGCTCCGGCGAGAGCGGATCCGAGGACAGGGAGACGATCTCCTTGCGCACGAGCGAGGCGAGCAGCACCTCGACCTCCTCCTCGCCGAGGCCCGACACGGCCGCCAGGCCCTTCGAGGTGAACGAGCGCCCCAGGACTGCCGCCTGCTGCGCCGCCCGGCGCTCCTCGGGGGCGAGCCCGTCGAGCCTCGCCGCGATGAGGGCGTGGAGCGTCTCCGGCACCTCGAGCGTCCCGATCTCCCCCTCGAGCCGGTAGCTGTTGCCCTCGCGCACGAGGACTCCGCGGTCGAGCAGCATCCGCACCGTCTCGACTGCGTAGAACGGCACCCCCTCCGCCCGCTCGAGAATGCGGGCGCGAAGCTCTTCCGACAGGCCGGGCACCGGCTCGGTGAGCAGCGTCTCCATCGCATCGGCCGACAGCGGCTCGAGGAAGATCGAGGTGAAGTTGCGCCGGCCGGAGCCCCACGCGCTCCGCCGGTCGGTCAGCTCGGGCCTCCCGAGCGTGACGACGAACAGCGGGACGTCGCGCGACCACTCGATGAGGTACTCGACGAAGTCGAGGAGCGCGCTGTCCGCCCAATGGAGGTCCTCGAAGAGGAGAACCGCGGGTCCGTCCCGGGCGAGTCGCTCGAAGAACATCCGCGCCGCCGCGAACAGATTCTCCTGGTCTCCGATCGGCGCCTCCTCGAGCCCGAGCAGATGCGCGAGCCGAGGCTCGACGAAGCGGCGCTCCTGCGGATCTTCGAGATGCTGCTCGAGGGCGGTGCGAAGCTTGGCGCGCGCCTGCTCCGGGGCCTCGTCCTCGACGATTCCCGCCCGGCCTCGCACCATCTCGGCCAACGCCCAGAAGGCGACGCCGTCGCCGTACGCCAGGCAACGGCCGGAATGCCACCACACGCCTCCTGCGAGGCCGTCGATGTACTTCTCGAACTCCCAGGCGAGGCGTGACTTGCCGATCCCCCCGACCCCGACGACGGAGACGAGATGGGCATGGCGGTTCTCGGCGGTCGCATGGAAGAGCTCCTTGATCAGGCGCAGCTCGCCGTCCCGTCCCACGAACGGAGGCTCGAGCCCCGTCGCCTTCTGTGCGCCGCCACGGAGCCCGACGACGCGAAGCGCCTGCCAGACCTCGATCGGCTCGGCCTTGCCCTTGACCTCGTGCGCACCGGCGCTCTCGAAGACGACCGCGGCCTCGGCGGCGCGCTTCGTCGCCTCCCCGACCAGGACCGCGCCCGGATCGGCGGCAGACTGGATACGGGACGCCGTGTTGACGAGGTCGCCCGCGACCATGCCCTGGCCCGTCGCACCGAGCGTCACGGCCGCCTCTCCGGTCAGCACGCCTCCTCGCGCCTCGAGCTCGGGCGTCCCGACCTCGTCTCCCAGCGCGGCCACGGCGTCGACGAGGTCGAGCGCGGCCCGGACGGCGCGCTCGGCGTCGTCCTCCTGCGCGACGGGCGCACCCCACACGGCCATGACCGCGTCGCCGATGAACTTCTCGACCGTGCCGCCGTAGCGCTCGATGACGGTCCTGGCGCTCTCGAAGTAGCGCGAGAGCAGCTCCCGGGTCTCCTCGGCGTCGCGGTCCTCGGACGCCGCCGTGAAGCCGACGAGGTCGGCGAAGAGGATGGAGACGAGCCGGCGCTCGGCAGCAGGCGCCGGCTGCGCGTTCACGGCCGGCCCGCCCTCGCCCGCGCTCAGGCGCGTCCCACACTCGCCGCAGAACTTCTCGCCCGGCTCGTTCGCGGCGCCGCACGCCGGGCAGCCCTGCGCCAGCGGGGAGCCGCACTCGGCGCAGAACTTGCGGCCCTCTCGGTTCTCGGCACCGCAACTCGCGCAGGTCATGCCGGGACTCCGGCCTCGGGCCGCGCGCGATCCACGCGCTCGAGCCAGGGCGCCGCTCGGAGCCGCTCGAAGATCTCGCCAGCCTCGGCGAGGAGCGGCTCCGCTTCGGCGGGCCGAGCCTGCTGCACCAGCAGCTCGCCGTGCTCTAGCAGGGTGACGGCAAGCCAGAACGTGAGCGCGAGCTCGCGGAACAGCGCCTCCGCGGCCAGGAGCTGCGTCTCGTCTCCGGCGAGCTTCCCGCGGAAGCGGTGCGCATGGGCCTCGAGCAGAGGCGGCCGCTCGCCGGGACGCAGAGCCTCGATCCTCTCGACCACCCCGAGCACGCTCGCGTCCTCACGTGCGGCATGGGCGGCCTCGAGCTTCTCGACGAGGGCGAACTTGACGTTGAGATAGGTCGTCGCGTACCCGCCTTCGGTCGGGAGCGCAGCGTCGATCCTCTCGAACGCGCGCTGCGCGTTCCCTTCGGCGCGCAGGACAGTCGCCTCGAAGGTCGCGGACGCCAACCGTGCCGTGGGATCCTCCGTGTCTCGCAGAGCCGGAGCATCGACGAGTTTCTTCGCTTCGCCGACGTCGCCACGTGCGCAGTGAACCGGTACCAGGAAAAGGAGCGTCGCTGCGACGTCCTGCAGCGTCGACTCCGTGCCGCCTCCCCGCTCGATCGCCTCGTCCCAGCGTCCGAGCAGGACGAGGGCGCTGAGCGGGCCGGCGCTGAAACCCATCTCCCAGCTGCGATTGCCCACCCGCCGCGCGAGCTCGAGTCCACGGTCGGCGACCTCGAAGGCATCGGCGTATCGGTCGGAGGACTCATAGACGACGGCGAGGTTGTTGAACGCCCGCAGGGCAGGTGCATGCAGGTCGTTCTCGAGAGCTCTCTCGAGTGTGCCCTCGAGGACGATGCGGGCTTCCTCGAGCCGGTTCCGCTGCGTGAAGACGACGGACTTGCTGGTGAGCGCCTGCGCGAGCACCTCCGGGAGCCGGAGCGCCTCGGCAAGCTCGAGCGCACGCTCGAGGTGTGGGATCGCGCGGTCGATCTGCCCGTCGAGCACGAGCACGCGGCCGAGCTGCGCTGCGACGACGGCGAGCTCCTCGTCCGGCTCCTCCCCTTCGAGCTCGTCGAGCGCCGTCTCGAGGCGAGACAGCGCCTGCGGCGGATGGCCCTCGCGGAGGTCGATGTCGGCGAGGACCGCCGACACGACGGCCGCCCGTTTCGTCGCCCCCGCGTCTTCGAACACGGTGTGCGCTTGCTCGAGCAGCTCGCGGGCACGCTCTCGGCGTGCTCCGAGCCACGCCATGCGGCCTGCCTGCTCGTCGAGCTCTGCCTTGCGCAACGGATCGTCGGCAAGCTCGGCAGCCTGGGTGAAGTAGCGCTCGCCTTCGCCCGTCGCGCCGAGCGACGCGGCGCGCTCGCCCGCTCGCGCCAGGAGCTCGCCGGCCTTCGCCCGGATGTCGAGCGCGTCCGGCGCTTCCGGGGCGGCACGGTACGCGTCGAGGTAGTGCGAGGCGATGACCTCGACGACCTCGTGCTCGCCCCAGCTCTCCTCGAGGAACGCCGCAGCCGCGAGGTGCTTCTCCTTGCGGTCCGACTTGGCGAGGGTCTCGTAGGCGACCCGCCGCAACAGGTCCTGGAGGAAGCCGTACTGGCCGTGCTCGGGAGAGCGCGGATCCGCCTGCACCCCGAGCACCTCCTTCCGCAGCAGGGCAGCGAGCATCTGCTCGAGATCGCGCTCCTCGACCCCTGAGAGGACGGCGAGGGCCTGCTTCGTGAACGTCTTCCCGAGCACCGCCCCGTTCTGCAGCAGGCGCCTCTCGTCCGCGCTCAGGCCGTCGAGGCGCGCGGCGATGAGCGCGTGCAGCGTCTCCGGCACCTCGAGCGCGTCGATCTTCCCCGCGGGCGTGTAGACCGCACCCTCCTGCAC
>Ga0066903_100004553_pt1 | contig 11758 bp, 9 predicted proteins | sample PanSoiMetaGPlot1_FD_67491 | JGI IMG/M metagenome (GOLD analysis project Ga0066903, IMG submission 67491) | Tropical forest soil microbial communities from Panama analyzed to predict greenhouse gas emissions - Panama Soil - Plot 1 (version 2) | ecosystem: Environmental > Terrestrial > Soil >...
ACGCTGCGCGAGCACGTGTCGGAATTTCGCGGGCGGCCGCGAGCGGCGGCACAACTTATTGCAACGATGGCTCGCGCGCTTCATCACGCCCATGAACGCGGAATTCTTCATCGGGACTTGAAACCCGGAAACGTCCTGCTCGACAGCGTAACGCACGAACCGTTCGTTTCTGATTTCGGATTGGCAAAATGGCTTGGTCGGAAGAGTCGCTTGACAGTTGCGACAGGCGCGCTCGGCACACCGCATTATATCGCGCCGGAACAGGCAGCCGGTAAGTCTAACGAACTGACGCCGGCTGCGGACATTTACAGTCTGGGCGGGATTCTTTACGAATTGCTCGCGGGGCGTCCGCCCTTCGTCGGTGATACTCCATTAGAAACATTGCGGCTTGCCGCGAATATGCCGGCACCCACTCCGCGAAGTTTTGACACGTCGATCCCGCGCGACCTCGAAGTGATTTGTATGAAATGCCTCGCCAAAGAACCTTCCGCGCGTTACCGCTCAGCGGGCGCACTGGCGGAAGATCTTGAACGATGGCTCAACGGCCATACCATCCTGGCGCGGCCCGCCGGGCCAGTCGAACGGGCTTGGCGCTGGTTAAAGCGAAACCCAGTGGTCGCCACACTTCTCGTTGTGCTGCTCTGCTTTCTGGTCGCACTTTTTAGATACCAGCGCACGCAGCGAAGTCATGCTAGCGAGGGCAATGTCCCGGCAAAAAGCATTGCCGTTTTGCCTTTCGTCGATCTTAGTCAGGCAAAGGATCAGGAATATTTCTGTGATGGAATCAGCGTAGAACTCCGGGATTCGCTAGCCAAGGTGGGGGGTCTGGCAGTAGCGGCGCACACCTCGTCCTTTTCTTTCAAAGGCAGCAACCTTGGGTTAAGAGAAATCGCGCGGAAACTTGGCGTCCAAAATATCCTCGAAGGAAGTCTTCGGCGAGATGGCAACCGCATTCGCGTGACCGCGCAGCTTGTCAACGCTAGTAATGGTCTGCAGCTTTGGTCGCAAACTTACGAAGAACAATTAGACGACGTCTTTGCGGTTCAGGATGAAATCACACGCGCGATCAGCGGGGCATTAAAACTGAGACTGGCTGGCACGAAGCCGCCGCAAAGGCAAAACATGGAGGCGTACAACCTCTATCTCCAGGGCGTTTTCTTCTTGAACAAAAGCACTGAGGAAGGCTTGCGGCTGAGCCTCGATTTTTTCCGACGCTCGCTGGAGATAGATCCCAATTCCGCCCGAGCATGGGCGGGAATTGCCAGGACTTGGAATTGGCTGGCCGATGCCTACCTGAAACCGTCGAAGGCTTATCCGCAAATGAAGGCCGCCGCGCAAAAAGCCCTTGCGATAGACCCGCAAAATGCCGAAGCCCATATCTGGTTGGGCGTGTCGAAGCGCGTCCTTGACTGGGATTGGGGGAGCTTCCGAACCGAGTTAGATCGCGCGCTGCGGCTGGATCCCAATTCCGCCATGGCCCATGCTTACATGAGTCAAAATGAGGAAGTCCAGGGAAACCCTGAAGCCGTTATAGCCCATGTTAAAGAATCCATTCGGCTCGATCCGCTGTCGCCGGCCATCAGCCGCTACGCCGCGCTCGGATATATGTATGTGGGCCATATGGATGAAGCTCTCGTTGAAAGCCGCCGAACGATGCAACTTGATCCCAACTACATCTACAAAAGGCCCATCCTCGCCGAGGTCTATCGGGAAAAGGGAATGTTCCCTGAAGCAATCGAACTTTTTCTGAAGGCACAGCAAGGCACCGGGGCGCCACAGCCGGGACTGGCAATCACCTATGCGAGACTCGGGCGGACATCTGAAGCACGTCAGATACTCGAAGATCTCAAGCGATGGTCGCAACAGAGAATAATGTCGCCAGAGGAAATAGCGTCAGTCTATGTGGCGCTTGGAGAGAAGGATGAAGCTTTCAAATGGCTGAACCGCGCGTTGGACGAACGTGGCGGCGGAGTCCACGTGATCCCGCTGCGCCCCGTGTTTCGTCCGCTTCATTCCGATCCACGCTTTCTCGAGATTGTTCGCCGCATCGGTCTCGACCCAGCGAAGGTGCTTCGCTGGTAGGAAATTCGCTGGACCCCGGCACCGAAAATTCGAGGGCAATCGGATCCCGAGATCCGAATCGATGCATTATGCAGAATGCGCCTGTTTCTGAAGTTTTTTTGAAACTTTCTCGCGTGATTTCTGTAGCAAGAAGATATGAAACCACACCTCAAACGCCACTACAGGCTCTCACTTATCCCGCTCGCCTGCTTCGCGCTTTCGCCGTGGGTGCAAGCGGTTACTCCACCTCCTGATGGAGGTTATCCGAATGGCAACACGGCCGAAGGTGACCAAGCTCTCTTCAGTCTAACCACCGGTAATAACAACACAGCGAATGGCTCGGGTGTGCTATTCAGTAACACGACCGGCAATGAGAACACCGCCAGCGGTGGTCAATCGCTCTACAGCAACACAACCGGGGGCTTCAACACAGCCACCGGCTTCACCTCACTGACCAGTAACGTAGACGGCACGCGCAACACTGGCACTGGGCATCAATCGCTCTTTAGCAACACAAGCGGCGCGCGCAACACGGCGACTGGTTTCAGCGCCCTCTTTACCAACACAACCGGCTTTCGCAACGTGGCCAACGGCTGGATCGCCATGTTCGGCAACACAACCGGTTCCCGGAACACAGCCGAGGGCGGATGGGCGCTCGGATCCAACACAACTGGCAACGACAACATTGGATTAGGCATCGCTGCAGCTGCCAACCTCACCTCAGGCGACAACAACATTGATATCGGAAACCCGGGTGTCGCTGCCGAGTCGAACACCGTCCGTATCGGCAATCAGGTTACATCAACGGATCAAATCGGTATAGTGCACCCCGTCCATACCGCAACGTTTATCGCCGGCATTAGTGGAGCAGCCGTCACAGGCAGGCCTGTCTTTGTTGCTCCGGATGGTCAACTTGGCGTCCCGCCTTCCTCGCGGCGATTCAAACAGGAAATCGCTCCAATGGGCAACGCGAGTGAAGCGATTCTTGCTCTGCGCCCGGTAACTTTCCACTACAAACACGAGCTTGATCCAAAGGGGGTCGCACAATTTGGCCTCGTGGCAGAGGAAGTGGAAAAAGTGAACCACGATCTGGTTTCCTGCGATGCGGACGGGAAAGCCTATACCGTGCGTTACGAGGCGGTGAACGCGATGTTACTTAATGAGTTTCTTAAAGAACACCGAAAGGTGCAGCAATTGCAGGCCAGCGTTGCGCAGATGCAGAATGAGTTCCAATCGAAGATCGCTTTGCAGAAGGACGAGATCATTGCCCTCACCGCAGCTATTAAGGAACAAGCATCGCAAATTCAAAAGGTGAGCGCAAAGCTCGAGCTGAGTAAACCTTTACTGCGAACAGTTGCAAACAATCAGTAACACAGCCGACGCCGTTTCCCATACTTGCTATCCGTAACGCATACGCGCGCGCGCGTACGTGTGGAATGGTTTCACTGCCACGCACGGCCAGATCGCTTATTTGACAGTGACGGGATTGGCGCTAAAGGTGATCACGCTTACCGGCCATCTCGGTGGAATCCTCAGCGGCGTTGAAACGCCCTGAGCCGTAATTCAGCGGAACTCGGCCCCGACAGGAGCCGAAACCAAAATGAACACAACTATTAGTCAGATAGCATACCCGCTTCGTCAGGCTTTTTTTGAAAAGCTGGCGCTGAGATTATCGCCGCAGCCGGCGATCAAAATCGGTCTCGTACCGCTCTCTAGCGGAGAGCGCAGGCTAGGATCGCGGAGTATGCGGAAGGCGGTGCCCACGGAAATGCTGAGCACGGCGCAGCGAAGCATGAAGGCGAGGATCATTAGCGACAGTTGTGGCTTGAAAATCGAAAGGTAATTCTCTAACGCTCGTAGGTCGCGGGGACTCGCAAGCTTATTTCTTAGATCGTCAAAGCGCGCTTCCGCAAATACACTGCGGAAAACGGAAAACGAGAAGGCGGCCGCATGAGCACCAAGAAAGGCGTGATTGCTGTTCTCACCGGCGGCGGGGATGTGCCGGGACTCAATCCCGCAATCCGCGCGGTCACTATTCGTGCCCTACGCGAAGGCTATCAGGTCATCGGAATCCGCCGCGGCTGGCTTGGGGCGATCAGCATCCTGCGCGACAAGCACGCCGACAACGGGGAGAACTTTCAAATCTTGACGGAGGAGATCGTTAATCGTGCCGGACGCACCGGCGGCACGTTCCTACATACGTCTCGGACGAACCCGTCGGCAGTAAAAAAAGAAGATGTACCTGAGCCGCTGCGCGCAACCTACAATCAGGACAAGAACGATCTCACCTCCGAAGTTATCAAGAACCTGGATTGGCTGGGTATTGACTATCTGATTCCGATCGGCGGTGACGACACGCTTTCTTTTGCCAACGACTTGCACAAGAAAGGCGTCAAGATCGTCGCAATACCCAAGACGATGGACAATGACGTGCCCGGCACTGATTACTGCATCGGCTTCAGCACCTGCGTCAGCCGCACGATCGAATTGTCAAATCGCCTCCGCACCTCGGCCGGATCTCACGAACGAATTCTGGTCATGGAAGTGTTCGGACGCTACGCAGGGTTCACCGCGATGTTGCCGACAATGGCGGGTGCGGCGAATAGGTGCGTCATTCCCGAATGCAAATTCGATATGGAGCATCTGACTGAATTGTTGTGCTATGACCGCGCCCGCCACCCGAGCAAATATTCAGTCGTTATCGTTTCAGAAGGGGCAATGTTCGAAGGCGGCGAGATGGTGCTCTCCGACAGGACGACCGATGCGTTTGGGCATATGAAACTCGGCGGGATTGGCGACTTGGTCTCGGCTGAACTCAAAGATCGTGGGGCCAAATACAACAAGGGCAAACCGATTAACGTCATCAACCAGCGTCTCGGCTACATGGTGCGCGGGGGCGATCCCGACGCGATTGATTCGATTGTGCCGATGGCCTACGGCAACCTCGCCCTCGATCTCATCCTGCACGGCAGCCAGGGCCGCCTCGTCGTCCTGAAGAATGGACGCTACGACAACATGGCGATTGAGGTGGTTACTAGCACCAAAAAAACGGTCAACGTGGACAAGTACTATAACAAGGGGCGCCTGCGTCCACTCTACTCCGATTTCGAAAGGCAGCCGCTATTCATTATGGCGAGTGATTAACCTCGAACCATCTCGGCTTTCGCGGCGTGAAATCCGTTCCGGCAGTTGTATCAAAATAGGTAATCAGTTGGTTTCGTATGAAAACAACTCTGCTCCAAATACTGATATGTAACCCGCTTGCGTGTTACCCGCACGCGCGCACGAGGGCGAGGCTGACCGTACAACCATTCGCGGGACTCTGTCCGCCGGATACGCGGGTTGGGCCTAATTCCTTACGTAAAGAGCCTAGGGTGGCTGTCGAAAATCGTGGCAAATTCCTTACGTAAAGAGCCTAGGGGACTGTCGAAATCGGGGCAAATCTCTTAGGCAACCAGCCTAGGGGGACTGTGGAAAATCGTGGCAACGCTACCTTATGGCTGGGCGCCTCGCGGTTGCGCACGCGCCCGTGGAATGGTTCGGCGAGGCTTCACAACCGGAGCAGGCTTTTCACTTAGTGTTCGTGTTGGTATTCGTGCTCCCGCTAAAATTTCGATGCTTGGCCCCTCCGTGTCAGGTATCGACGTTGCCTCAACCTTCAGCGGCTCTGGTCCCTTCCTCTTTGAAAGTTCCGGAATGACGGTCGGTTCCGGAGCGATGCTCGGCACCGCATCTTGCGCCCTCGCTAACGGTGGTTGGGAAAGCGCAACACCGATGCACACGACAAGTCGGAGGATACCAGCGCGCGACGACGGCGTGCTCTGTTGCCTCGCAGTGAGATCAAATAAATGGTCAGTTCTGCCCTTTAACATGTTTCTTTCGTTTTTAGTGGGGAACCGTCGCTCACAGCTGTGTGATTGCGCGGTAACTTTGGTTGCAACTTCATTACGCTATCATGCTGTCGGGCGCTAGAGGGTTTTGGAAAACCCTCAGAACACGCCCGACGCGGGCGAAGATATTCGCCGAAATACTACGCGCGCGCGGGCGCGTGGAATGGTGCGACGGCGCGCAGCTAGTCTGGGTCCGCGCCCAGCGCAAAATGAAGCACGCGCATGGCCCAAAATTAGGCCGAAGTGGCTCTAAAAGGATGCCACGACAGTGGCAATTGATCTTACGCGATTAACAAATCTGCAATGCGTAAGTGATTGCTCGCCAATTAACAGCTCCGGCGCCTGCCCGAAACCGAATTAAGCTGGCATGAATGCTGGTAATAAGCGGCCGAAATGAAAGCAACGAAAAACAAAAAGAATAGGGTCGCCGAGGATTTTGTTCGTTCTTCACCAAGCGGACAGGAGAGAGATTTGCCGCCGCGTGTCAGGGCGTTAATTTCTGCCGCGGTGCGAGTGTGGGAGCTCAAGCGAGGACTCCATGCCCCCTGGCCCCATGGGCGCGCCTACCAGTCTTGAACTCATGCGCGCATCGAACAACACACTCGAAGATTTGAATAAGGCGGCGGTCGCGTGTCGCAAGATTGATACCTTTACCAAGCTCCGCCAACAGATTCGCAACGATCTGAGGCTCCAACATCCCGAGTGGATTGAGCCAAGCGGCGAGTCCCCAATGTGTGATTTTTACGAGGAGCGCCTCATGAAACTGCTCGGCGCGTACGCATAAAGCCACGGGCGAAGTCGGCGGCAAGATTCCTTGCGATCATTCATTTGAGGCCCCGCGGCTCTCACGTGGCCTGCGTAGCGCACCGGGTTCCCCTCCGCAGACGGAAGTCGTGCGAATGATACGAATAGGGAGCCTTCCCCGGGGGAATCCGCAAAATCTCGACGTCAAAGGGATGCCGCTCGTTGAGGTCGGTGGACTCGGGCTTGCGTCCCAACGACTCTGAAATCTCTTTGCCCGCACCGCTGAACTTTTCCTTCGGTGAGGACCATGTGAGCTCTGCCATCTTTGTCGTATTGACCTTGTGCATAAGCGAAGTTGGCTAACGAGAATTAGACTGCATCCTGCAATCTACTTCTGGCTGCATAGTGGGAAACATCCCGCAAAAGGCTGCAGGATGGCCAGCCCCGAACGGTTAGAACAAGCGGAATGCATTTGGATCCCGCTTGGATGATCTGCGTTGGCTAGCCGCTCTCGTTGGGGGCGCTCCGTTTACCGAATCAGCTATCATTCCGGTCCGGACAGTCGGCAAAAGCGGAATGTCAAATTGCCTGCTCGTGAAAGCCTTCGGAGTTTTAGATGTGACCCCCTTCCGGTTCCAACGAGATCAGATAACACGCAAACTGGGGCTATCGAACTTCACTGACTGGGTCTTGTGTTTTTTGCCACATTAGCGGTCGAGTAAATGGGCAATTCAATTAGGGAGGCAATAAGCATTATGAAACCAAAACAGGTATTTATCAGCATTCTGGCAGTTCTGTTCGTGTTCCCATTGATGGGGACGTTCGCTCAGCAAGCACCGAACTCAGTCTCTTTTGAAGTGATCACGACTTTTGATTATCCGGGAACCGTAATTTCAACCCAACCGCAAAAGATTAACGACGGACTCGACATCATTGGCATTTACGTCGACACGCTCGGGGTGACGCGCGGTTTTGTCCGGTTCAGCAATGGTAACTTTAGCGCGCCGATCGTCGAACCTAAGGATACCGAGAATTTTACCCAAGGACGAGGGATCAATAACGAACGCACAGTCTGCGGTGATTACGCCGGAAGCGATGACAACGGTCACGGGTTTTTCCTGTCGCACGGGACCTTCACCGAATACAATGTTGCCAATGCGCTCACCACGCTTGTGTTTGGGATAAACAATGTCGGCGATTTTGCCGGCACGTTTTCTAACGGCGGCGGGATCTTCCAGGCGTTCGTCAGCCTTGGCGGAGCCGTAACCTCGTTTAGCGTCCCGGGAGCTAGCTCGACCTTTGCTTACCAACTCAATCGTTCAAACCAGTTGGTCGGATACTATATAGGCAGCTCAGGAATCCTTCACGGCTACTTCCGCGACATCAATGGGGCGCTGCACTTCCCGATCGATCCTCCGGGCTCCACTGGAACAGTCCTGTTTGGACTTAACGATTTTAACTGGGTGGTAGGCAGATATTCAGACAGCTCAGGCGTGACTCATGGACTTTTCTTTGTTCCGCCAAACAAATTCTTCACTTTCGATTATCCCGGATCAACCTTTACGTCGCTTAACGGAATCAACGCGGCGGGATTTATCTGCGGTCGTTACAGAGATGCTTCCGGCATTGAGCACGGAATCCTGGTTCGCGTCAGAGGCATATCGCCGTCAAATGAGGCGGGCACGGAAATGAAGGCGAACGATTCCCCGTCCCTAGTCACTCCACTCAACGCCCCGTCCCCGTCGCCCTCGACGTTGCGAGCCGAAAAGCCGGCCTCGTGAGTTGAGCATGGGGCCCTGTGCCATCGGCCGGCATTGCGTGATGCGGCAATAGCCAGTTGAGAGTGAGGAGCACGCAAGTTGTGGCTTGCTCGAGTAACTCTGCCTCCCTCCTCTCTTGAGAATCCGCAGCGTTGGATGGGGATTAACGGTGCTGCGCGTGGTGGTCGAGCCATTGCTCGATCGGTTCGTTTCTTTCCATGAACCGAAACCCTCGCGCTTCATCCGCATCAATCGTCCGTTGCATGTCGAGTTGGCCGAACGGCACAATGTGGGCCACAGACTTCGTTCCGCCTTCTTCGGTCGTGATGAAGTGAAGCTGATCGTCGATGCGCCAGTAGTCCGTCACCGTGTACGTGGTGCCGTCCTTGAACACCAACTGCGGATGGCTCTCCGAGATGGTACCGGCGAACACGGTCGCTGGCGATAGCGCGACGAAATTCCACACAGGATATGGGACAAGATATGGGACAGGATATGGAAATGGACAGAAGGTGCCGTATTGAAAGAATACCGCCGGACGCGCTGCCAACTGCACCACAACCACTCTTCCGCGTGGTCGTGCCAACGATTGCTGCCCGGCCCGCGCTTGCGGGAAGGCCGCTCCACTCGAAACGAGCAGTCCGAAAAGCGCGAAACAAATCGTGCGGCGCATGACTCTGTCCTCTCGTTGCCTAGCGGCGCTTAATTAATTGGATCAGTTTTAGTATTACGGCGGCGTGGCACTGGACGCAACTATCGGGCTATCCACGCTCACAACAACTAGAGCGATGGCCGATAATGTTCGCCGATATAGTACGCGCGCGCGTACGTGTGGAATGGTTCCAGTAGTCGTTGCGTTACCTTTTCCGCGCTAGCTCACGGGTCAGCGCGTAACGATTGTTTGGTCCTTGTTGCATGACGAAGACCTCACCGTTCGACGGGTTGGCCCAAGCTTGAAATTCTTCGACGCTCTTGTGAAACCAGCGCATCAGGAACAATCGCAAAGTGAATCCATGCGTCACGATCAGAGTGTTTTGGGCGTAATCGGTCTTCTCGAAATCGCGGTGTAACGTTTCCAAGAATGTGCTGACTCGGTCGTAGACGTCGGCGCCTGACTCGCCATCCGGTATGCGGTAGTAAAATGGACCGAATTCGTCCCGCTCGCGATCAATCTTCTTGTTCACATGCGGGCTGCGCAGGTGTCCCCAATCCTGCTCGCGAAGGCGCGGATCCTCGAAGCTTTTAACAACACGATCTTTTATACTCCCCAATATATAAGCGTAAGTTCGTCGCGTTCGGTAATAAGGTGACACGTAAGCGTGCACCGTTTCAGCTTCGATCACGCGTTTTATCTCGCGACCGGCTTCGCGCGCTTGCTCGATTCCTTTCGACGTCAGGTCAAACGCATAATCCGGGACAAATTCGCTTCGAGTTCTGTCGGCGTTGCCTTCGGACTCTCCATGTCGCGCTAGAATGATCCGTTTCGGTTTCATACATCTATGTGCCACGCGCTGCTCGTGAAAGCGAGCCGAGCCAACGTGCGCCTCACGATTTTTCACAACGAACTAATTTGGTGTGCCTGCGTCTTCCAGGATTTGACTGATCAATTTCCGCTGGATGGAGCGGGTGTCGTAGAGATACCGTCTGCGCTCTTTCACAAACACCCGCGGCTCGCTCTCCGCCTGCTCTCCACAAGTGCGCGTTGTCCCGACACCTTGAAACCCACCGCCATCGCCGTTGTTCTCCTGAGCAGCCGCAACATTCCTTCGATCGCGTGTTGCACTTGTTGGGACTTTTGCGGGTTTGTCGGAAGCGACCCGAAGGTAGCGTTTCCAGGCTTCCTCAAATTGGCTGCTGCCGAAAGCCTTCGGAGTTTTAGATGTGACCCCTTCCGGTTCTCCAACGAGACCAGATAACACGCAAACTGGGGCTATCGAACTTCACTGACTGGGTCTTGTGTTTTTTGCCGCGTTCGCACTTTAACAAGAGTAATTCAATTAACGAGACAATAAGCATCATGAAACCAAAACAGATATTTATCAGCATTCTGGCAGTTTTTTTCGTGTTCCCATTGATGAGGACGTTCGCTCAGCAAGCACCGAACTCAGGCTCTATTGAAGTGATCACGACTTTTGATTATCCCGGGACCGGAAATTCGACCTTGCCGCAAAAGATTAACGAAAGAGGCGACATCGTTGGCATTTTCCTCGATTCGCTCGGGGTGTCGCGCGGTTTTATCCGGTTCAGCGATGGTAGCTTTAGCGCGCCGATCGCCGAACCTAAGGATACCGAGGATTTTACCGAAGGACGAGGCATCAATAACTCACGCACAGTCTGCGGTGACTACTTCGGAAGCGACGAAAACCTTCACGGGTGGTTCCTGTCGGGCGGCACCTTCACAGAATACAATGTTCCCGGCGCGCTCAGCACCGTCGTGTTTGGGATAAACGATACCGGCAACTTTGTCGGCGCGTTTTCTGACACCGGGATCGCCGGGATCTTCCAGGCGTTCGTCAGCATTAGCGGAACCATAACGTCGTTTAGCGTCCCGGGAGCTCTCTCGACCTTTGCTTACGAGATCAGTAATTCAAACCAGTTGACGGTGGGATACTATGTAGACAGCTCAGGAAATCTTCACGGCGACTTCCGGGATGCCAATGGGGCGCTACACTTCCCGATCGATCCTCCGGGCTCCGTCGGGACAGTCCTGTTTGGACTTAACGACCGGAACTGGGTGGTGGGCAGATACGCCGACAGCTCAGGCGTGACTCATGGACTCTTCCTTGTCCCGCCAAACAACTTCTTCACTTTCGATTATCCCGGGACAACCTTTACATCGCTTAACGGAATCAATGCGCAGGGGTTTATCTGTGGTCGTTACGTCGATGCTGCCGGCATTGGCCACGGAATCATAGCTCGCGTTAGCGGCACACCGCCGACAAAAGCGGCGGGCCCGGAAATGAAGGCGAACGAGTCCCGGTTGCTTGTCACTCCACTCAACCTGTCGCCCTCGGCGTGGGGAGGTGCAAAGCCGGCGCGCTGAGTTGAGCATCGCGGGGGGGCCCGCGCCGTCGACCGGCATTGCGTGATGCGGCAATAGCCAGTTGAGAGTGAGGAGCACGCAAGTTGTGGCTTGCTCGAGTAATTCTGCCTCCCTCCTCTCTTGAGAATCCGCCCGAGAACGGTAACCTCTGAAAATATGAGGGCAGATTGGGCCGCGTCTGATAGGAAATTGCGGCTCAACAAGCGGCGTCGTCGGTCGATCATCGCGTTCGAAATGATTCGACTGGATCGCAAATCCAC
>Ga0066903_100004554_pt1 | contig 11758 bp, 11 predicted proteins | sample PanSoiMetaGPlot1_FD_67491 | JGI IMG/M metagenome (GOLD analysis project Ga0066903, IMG submission 67491) | Tropical forest soil microbial communities from Panama analyzed to predict greenhouse gas emissions - Panama Soil - Plot 1 (version 2) | ecosystem: Environmental > Terrestrial > Soil >...
CACGCGCGAGCTCGCCGACGGCGAGCAGCTCGTCGACGCCGAGCGCCGCGGCGGCCTCCCCTACCTCGTGGTGGTACTGCCGGGCCGTGCGGCCGAGCTCGGCCATGTCGCCGAGGATCGCGACCCGGCGCCGCTCGCCGGCCCGCTCCCCGAGGTAGGCGAGCGCGGCGCGCATCGAGACCGGGTTCGCGTTGTACGCGTCGTTGATCAGCAGCCCGCCCCCGGGCAGCTCGTGCTCGTCGCCGCGCCAGCGGGAGAAGTCGACGTCGACGCGTGCAGGACGCGGGAGACCGAGCGCAGCGAGTGCGGCGAGCGCGGCCGCAGCGTTCTGCGCCTGATGCCGGGCGGTGAAGTTGAAGCTCACGCCGGCGACCTCGGTGCGGCCGTCCGTGACGGTCGTGTTCGGGTCGCCGGTGCGCACGACGTGGATGTCGTCCCTGGCGACGGGAAAGTCGGCCGGCACGATCGCCGTGCCGCCGGGCGGGAGCGCGTCCACGAGCTCCCCTTTCGCGCGCCGGACGCCGTCGATCGACTCGACGAGCCCCAGATGCACGGGCCCGATGTTGGTGATGACGCCGATCTCCGGGCGTGCGACTTCACATAGCGCAGCAATCTGCCCGAAGCCGCGCATCGCAAGCTCGAGGATGCACACCTCCGTGTTCGGGTCCAGACGGCACAGCGTCAACGGGACGCCGATCTCGTTGTTGTAGCTCGCCTCGGCGGCGATCGTGCTCGCCGACGGCATGCACAGGGCGGCCAGGATGTCCTTCGTCGACGTCTTCCCCATCGAGCCGGTGATGCCGACGACACGGGCGGCGCTGCGGTCGCGAACGGCGCCAGCGATCTCGGCCAGTGCGGTGAATGCGTCGTCCGGGAGGAGCGTGGCGGCCGCACCGCGCTCGCGTGCGTCCGCGAGAAAGTCCTCGCCCCGCCCCACGGCCACGAAGAGGTCGCCTTGCACGATTCGGCGGGAGTCGACCTGGACCCCCGTGAACACGGCTGCGGTCGCGTCGAGGCGGCCGAGGCCCTCCAGCAGCGCCGTCTCGAGCCGGATCACGCCGGCGCCTTCAGTCGTCGCAGCACGTCGCGGGCAACTTCGCGGTCGTCGAACGGGAGCTTCTGTCCGGCGATCTCCTGGCCCTGCTCGTGTCCCTTCCCGGCGATCACGACGACGTCGCCCTCGCGCGCCTGCTCGAGCGCCCGCTCGATGGCGAGACGCCGATCGAGCTCGACGTCGAGGTCGAGTGAGCCGACGACGTCAGCCGCGATCGCGGCGGGATCTTCGCTGCGCGGATTGTCGGACGTGACGAGCGCGACGTCCGCCAGCCGGGCGACGACCTGCCCCATCAGCGGCCGCTTCTCGCGGTCGCGGTCGCCCCCGGCGCCGAACACGCAGAGGACGCGGCCGCGCGCAAGCTCTCGAGCCGACTCGAGCGCCGCCGCGAGCGCCCCCGGCTTGTGCGAGTAGTCGACGACGACGGTGAACGGCTGGCCCTCGTCGACGAGATCGAACCGGCCGGGAACGCGCTCGACCGCCTCGAGGCCGTGCTTGATCGCGGCCTCGTCGACCCCGAGCACGCGGGCCGCCGCCGCGGCCGCCAGCGCGTTCTCGACGTTGAAGCGCCCGCGGAGCTTGAGCTCGACGCCGCCCAGGTCGTCGTCGGGCCGAAACGTGGTCGCATCTGGGATCTCGCCTGCCAGCCGCTGGCCATAGGCGTCGCCGGCATTGACGACTGCGTGCGTTGCCTGCGCGAACAGCCGGCGCTTTGCTTGGAAGTAGTCCTCCATCGTCCCGTGGAAGTCCAGGTGATCCTGCGACAGGTTCGTGAACACGAGCACTGCGAAGCGAGTGCCCTCGAGCCGTCCGTTCACCGACGCCATCGACGTCCCCTCCATGACGCATGTGCGGTTGCCCGCATCGAGCATCTCGCCGAAGAGGCGCTGGAGATCGATCGCCTCGGGCGTGTTCAGAGCGGCGGGACGGAGCTCCTCTCCGACTCTCCGCTCGATGTTCGTGAGCAGCCCGGGCTGCTCGCCGGCGGCGTCGAGGATCGACCAGAGCAGGTAGGCCGTCGTCGTCTTGCCGCTCGTGCCCGTGACGGCCGCGACGGGCAGCTCGGCCGTGGGGTCGCCGAAGAAGGCGACCGCAGCAGGCGGCATCGCAGCGCGAACGCTCTCGACGACGACCTGTGGCACGCCGAGGTCGAGCCGGCGCTCGACCACGAGCGCCACAGCCCCGGCCGCGACGGCTTCGCCCGCGAACTCGTGCCCGTCGACACGAGCGCCCGGGATGCAGAAAAAGAGAGAGCCGCGCGGCACCTCCCGTGCGTCGTACGCCAGCTCGCGGATCTCGACGGCAGCGCCTCCAACGACGTCGGTCGGAGCGAGCGCAGCGATGAGCCGCTCCAGCTGCATATCGCCGATCAAGTCTAGTGACGGCCCCTGCGGGCGTTACGTGTACGCCCGAGAAACCGGGTCCCACCGCGCCCGCCCACCGACACACTACGGCGGGATGTGTGACGTGTCTGGGGCTTAAACGTGACGGTCGTGTGAGGGCTAGCCGGTGGGCGAGTCGGGCGGAACCTCGAGGTACTGCAGGTCGAAGCGCGCGATCTGCTGGAACGCAGGTGCAGCAACGACGCCGCCCCAGATGGCGTTCTGAGGCTCGTCGACCATCACGAGGATGACGAAGCGAGGCCGCGAGGCAGGCACGATCCCGACGAACGACGCGACGTAGCGGCCGGTCGCGTAGCCACCGTGGGAGTCCGGCTTCTGCGCGGTCCCGGTCTTGCCTGCCACCTCGTAGCCGGGTATCGCGGCATAGGTCCCCGTCCCCTCTGCGACGACGTCCTTGAGCATGAGCATCAGCTGCGTGGCGACCTGGGCCGACACCAGCCGGCGGCGCTGCAGCGACGGTCGGGCGCCTCCCGAGACGTGGTCGACGAGATGCGGCCGCAACCAGACACCGCGGTTCGCGATCGCCGCATATGCGGCGGCCATCTGCACCGGCGTCACGGCGATCCCCTGGCCGATCGGGACGTTCCCGATCGTCGAGCCGGACCACTTGTCTGGCGGCAGGACGATCCCCGGGCTCTCACCCGGGTAGTCGATGCCCGTCACGCGGCCGAAGCCGAAGCGCGAAATCCAGGACGACAGCCGCGTGCGTCCGACCATCTCGGCGAGCTCGATCGCGCCGATGTTGGACGAGTGCGCGAGGATCTGCGCGACGGAATAGCTGACCGTGCCCCGCGGCTCTGCGTCGTGGATCACCCGGTCGGCGACCTTGAGCGAGTACGGCAGCGTGAAGCGTGTCGCCGGAGACACGAGATGCTCGGAGAGCGCCGCCGCGACGGTGACCAGCTTGAACGTCGACCCCGGCTCGTAGGTATCCGTGACGGTGCGGTTGCGTTGCACGTCGCGCGGCGCCGACGGGTACCTGTTCGCGTTGTAGCCGGGCTGCACCGCCATCGCCAACACGGCACCGGTGCGCGGGTCGAGGACGACGGCGCTCGCGCTCTTCGCTTGCCACTTCTCCACCGTCTGGCGCAGCACTTCCTCAGCGTTGGCCTGGATGCTGTGGTCGAGCGTGAGATAGACGTCACGGCCCGGCCGTTCCGGGCGCTGCTGCTGGACATCGATCGCGCGGCCGGCCGGATCCTTGACGATTGTCTCCTGGCCGGCACGCCCCTGGAGCTGGTGATCGAACTGCAGCTCGAGCCCGGCAAGGCCGTTGCCGTCGATGCCGACGTACCCGAGCACCTGTGCTGCGACAGAGCCTTGCGGGTAGCTTCGGCGCTCCTCGGGATAGAAGCCGAGGCCTCCGATCTTCAGGCGCTGGAGCGCCGCGGCCTGCGCCGGGTCGGCCTGCCGTTCGATGTAGACGAAGCCGCGCGTGTGATCCGCGAGCTCCGGATAGATGCGGTTCGCGTCGAGCCCGAGCGTCTGCTCGATTGCGGCCGCGGCCGCGTGCGGATTCGCGATCTGCTTCGGGTCCGCGTATACGGTCGTCGCCTGCTCGCCGAGCCCGAGCTCGACACCTGTTCGGTCGTAGATCGTCCCGCGGCTCGCGGGCAGCGTGACGGTCTCGCGATGCTGGGTCTGTCCCAGCCGCGCCAGGGACGACGCGCGCACGCCCTGCAGCCAGGTCGCGCGCAGCAGCAGTCCCGCGAAAGCGAACGTCAGGACGGCGAGGAGAAGTCTGATCCGCCGGTTGACGAGGCGGTTCACGCGCGAGGCCTCGCTAGTGCGGCAGCGTCACGTAGGAGGTCTGGTCCGGCGTCGCCTGGGCGTAGCCCAGCCGCTTCGCAGCGACACGCTGGATGTGCGGCGCCGATGCCTGGCTCGACAGCTGGCTGAAGAGGGCGGCGTTCTGCGCGCGCAGGTTTGCCCGCTCGCGGCCAAGTTGGTCGAGCTGCATGTTGAGGCGCAGGACGGCGACGTTCAGCGCCACGACGCCGGCGAGCAGCACGGCCACGACCCCGATCCAGACGACGCCGCCGGTGACACGACGCTGCCGCTTGACCGCCCGCGGCGCGGGCCGCGGCCTCGGTTTCGGCCGTTCGGCTTCAGCGGCCCAGGTGGCCACTCAGACCTTCACTCCGACACGGAGGCGGGCGGAGGACGCGCGCGGGTTGGCTGCGGTCTCGCGCATGTTCGCCCGAATCGCCTTCCGCGAGACCGATCGCAGCTGCGGCTCCTTGCCGCAGACGCAAATGGGAAAGTCCGGCGGGCATTCGCACCCGCGCTCGAGATCCCGCATGAAGCGCTTCACGATCCGGTCCTCGAGTGAGTGGAAGCTGATCACCGCGAGCCGCCCGCCCGGCCGGAGCATCGCAAACGCCGGCGGCAGGGCCGCCTCGAGTGAGCCGAGCTCGTCATTGACGGCGATGCGCAAGGCCTGGAACACGCGCTTCGCCGGATGTCCGTCGCCGAACCGCGCAGGCGCGGGAATCGCACTCTTGATCGTCTCGACGAGATCGCTCGTTCGCTCGAAGCGCTGCTCCTTGCGGCGGCGCACGATCGCCCGCGAGATCTGCCTCGCGTAGCGCTCCTCTCCGTAGCGCTTGAAGATCGTTGCGAGATCGCGCTCGGCCGCCTCGTTGACGATGCCGGCCGCCGTCACATCCGCGGACGGGTCCATGCGCATGTCGAGCGGCGCATCGACCGCGTACGAGAAGCCGCGCTCGGGCCGGTCGATCTGCATCGACGACACACCGAGGTCGAGCAGGATCGCGTCCGCCGCGACGCCGTTCTGGGCGAGCTGCTCGAGTACGACGGCGAAGTCACCGCGCAGGAAGCGCGTCTGCGCGCGCGTGCGCTTCGCCAACCGGTCGAAGTACACGCGCGCGCCAGGGTCGCGATCGATCGCGATCAGCTTGCCGCGCTCACCGAGCTCCGCGGCCAGCAACGAGGCATGCCCGCCGGCGCCGAAGGTCGCGTCGACGACCGTCTCGCCGGGATGCACCGCGAGGAGCTCCCGAACCTCCTCGGGAAGGACGGGGACGTGATCAGTCGCGCTGGTCTGCAAGGCGTTCGGCAACATCCTCCGCACTCCCTTCGACTTCGGCCAGTTCCGTGCGCCAGGCGCCGCGGTCCCAGATCTCGAGGTGGTCGTTGACGCCCGCGACGACGACTTCCCGGCCCAGCTTCGCGTGCTCGAGGAGCTGGGCCGGAATCATCACGCGGCCCTGTTTGTCGAGGTCGGCCTCGGCCGCCCCCGAGAAGAAGAAGCGCTGGATCCGCCGCCCTTCCTTGCTGAACGGATCCATCGAGGCGAGTCGATGCTCGACGAGTCGATCCCAATCCGGACGACGGTAGGCGTAGAGGCACCCGTCGAGGCCTCGCGTGACGACCACACCGTCCTGGAAGGCTTCTCGGAACTTGGCCGGAAGAGTGAGACGGTTCTTGTCATCGATCGTGTGGTCGTATGCGCCTAGGAGCATCCTGGGGCCGGATCTGGATTTCCACTTCGCCCCACTTTAAACCACCGTCCCCCACATGTCCACCCCTGAAGGGGGATCTTTCGGCTGCCTAGGGCGCGTCCAACTGGGCGGCATACGGGCCGCGACCGGTCATGACCGCGGCGCCGCAGCGGGCTGCGAACGCGACTGCGTCCTCGACGGGCTCGCCGCGCCCGAGGCCGAACGTAAGGCCGGCCGCGAAGCAGTCGCCGCAGCCGTAAGCGTCCTCGACGGTGCCAGGCACGGGCGCAGGCCGAAAAGGACCTCCCGGCTGGATCCAGCCGCCAAGGGCGCCTGAGGTCGTCACAACCACGTGCGGGGGCGGCTCGAGCTCGCCCGGACGGTAGAGCTCGCCTTCGTCCTCGCCGCTCCCTACCAGGGCGTCGAGCTGGACGCCTGCCTCCCGCAGCGTCGGGAGCTCGCGCGCAGTCGCGACCAGGGTCCGGGCCAGGCGCGTGTGATGGAGCGCCTCTGCGTCGCCGCTGACGAAGTACACGGCATCGAGGCCGGCGAGCTCACGCCAGGGCAGCCGGCTGTCTCCACCCCGCGGCCGCAGCTTCTCCCCGAGGACGGTGATCGTGCGCTCTCCGGTCTCGTCGATGTAGGTGAAAGCGCGACGGGTCGGCTCGGCCTCGGGAATGGCCCTCAGCTCGATGTTCATCCGGGTCAACTCCGCACGTGAGCGGCGGCCGAGCTCGTCCGCCCCGAGCGCGGTGAAGAAGAGGCACGATCCGGTGAGCCGGGCGAGCTGGGCGGCCGCGACCGCGCCGCCGCCGGCCGGCTCCTCCCACGTCTCGAGCGCGTGGACGATCTCGCCCGGACGCGGAACCCGCTCGACCCGGGCGAACTCCACCCACTCCACGTGGCCGACCACGGCGACCCGCATCGTCGGATCCTCACAGGTCCCGTGCCTGGCACGTTTCAATATCGACGATGACACCGCCGCCGTTCGAACGCTTCTACGAGGAGCATCGGGAAGAGATCTACGCGTTTCTCGTCCGTCGCCTCGGACGCGACCGGGCAGACGACGCCTTCCAGGAAACCTTCCTTCGCGCGCTCCGCGCGTATCCGAAGCTACGACACAGCGAGCACCTGCGCGCGTGGGCGTACACGATTGCGAGCCGTATCGCGATCGACGAGCACCGCCGCCCACGCGCCGATGCAGAGCTACCCGAGCTCGCGTCGCTCGACGGGCGACCGGCGTTCGCAGAGCTCGAGCATCTCGCCGGCGAGCTCCCGCCGACGGAGCGCGCCGCGGTGGTGCTCCGCTACGGCTACGACCTCGACTACGCCGACATCGGCGCCGCGCTCGGATCGAACGCAACCGCCGCGCGCCAGGCCGCGTCGGCCGGCATCCGCAGACTTCGACGAAAGGAAGCCCAGTGAGTCCCGTCTCCACCGAGCTCGATCGGCGGTTCCGCGACGCCGCCGCGCGCGAGCAGCTGCTCGACGTCGCATATGACCTGGTCGACACGCCGATCGGGACGCTGCTCGTCGCCGGCACGGAGCGCGGGCTCTGCCGGATCGCATACGACGCGGAGCCCGAGCGCGAAATCGACCGGCTCGCCCACGCATTCGGCGTGCGCGTGCTGCGCTCGCCGCGCCCGATCGATCCGGCTCGTCGCCAGCTCGACGAGTACTTCGAGGGCGAGCGGCAGCGCTTCGACCTCGCAGTCGATATCGCGCTGCTCACCGATTTCAACCGGCGCGTGCTGCGCGAGCTGGCGCGCGTGCCCTACGGTGAAGTCGTCACCTACGGCGAGCTGGCGGCGCGGGCCGCACGGCCGCGCGCAGCTCGAGCCGTCGGCACGGTGATGAACCGGAACCCATTGCCGATCGTGTTGCCGTGCCACCGGGTCATCGGCGCGAACGGGAAGCTCGTCGGCTACGGCGGCGGCCTCGAGCGCAAGGAGACGCTGCTGCGGCTGGAGGGTGCCCGGCTCTAAGGCCACCTCGGCGGGCGCGCGTCGCCGTGCGGTGTCTCGCGCCAGTCGTCGCGCGTCGGAGCGAACACGTCGATCACGACTGCGCCGTCCGGTCCGACGTGCACCTCGTGCGGCGTGTTACTCGGGATCGACCATGTCGCACCCGAACCGAGCTGCTGCGTCTCTTCTCCGACCCGGAACGAAACGGAGCCGGTCAGCACCATCCCGAGCTGCTCGTGCTCGTGCCGGTGCTCCGGCACGACCGTGTTCGGATCGAGCTCGACAACGCTGAAGCTGAGCCGGTCGCCGTGCACGACGCGCGCATGCACGCCGTCCCAGATCCTGCACATGTCGAGTGAGGAGAGGTTGTCGAAGGCGCTCATGCGCCGAGCCTACAGCAGCCTGTAGCCCACCCCCCAGACGTTGATGACGACCGAGCCCGCGCCCGCAGCCGTGAGCTTGCGCCGGAGGCGGGACGCATGCGAGTCCAGTGTGCGCGTGCGCCCGAGCGAGCGGAAGCCCCAGACGTCGCGCAGCAGCTGCTCCTTCGTGAAAACACGCGTCGGGTCGGTCATCAGCTCGAGTAGCAGCTCGTACTCCTTCGAGGCGAGCGACACGGCGATGTCGCCGACGGCGACCGTCCGCGTCGCGAGATCGGCGACGATCGCGCCCGCGCGCCTCACCTCGTGTTGCGAAGGCGACGTCCGTCGCAGCACGGCTCGGATGCGCGCGAGCAGCTCCTCGTACGTGAACGGCCGCACCAGGAAGTCGTCGCACCCGCGCTCGAGCGCACGCACGCGGTCGACGGCGTCTGTTCGCGCATCCCCGAGCACGATCACGGGCACATCCCCGTGCCGCGCGCGGTACTCCTCGAGCGTCGCGCTGTCTGCGAGCAGCACGAGGTCCGGGCGCGCTGCCTCGTCGACCACGTCGAAGCCGTCGCTGCGCAGATGACGCTCGAGGAACGGCTCAGGCTGGGCGAGCAGCACCGCGGCGGACATGCGGCGAACGTATCGCTGTCGAGTGCGGCAGAACAGATGTCCTTTCGCGCGAAAGCGTGACGAACGATCTACAAACGTCCACTCCGGACCACGCCCCAGAGCAGCCACAGGCCGAGCAGTCCGGAGAAGGCAAAGCCGATCACGGAGATCACGTTGATGCCGAGCACGTGCGGGCCGCCCTTGGCGAAGATCCCGATCAGGCTCGAGCCGATCAACCCGCCGGCGACGATCATCGCGATCACGAGCCGGTTGAAGACGACGTCCAGCCGGTTGAGCAGATCGTCGAGTCCCTTGTGCACGAAGCCGACTTCGATCTGTCCGTCGCGCACCTGTTCGAGCGTGTCGTGCAGCTGGTACGGCAGCTCGAGCGCCATCTCGCCGAGCCGCAGGCCTTCTTTGCGTGCGCGCACCGCCATCCGGCGCGGGCCGAAGCGTTCGAGCAGCAGCCCGCGCGCGTACGGCCGCGCGACCTCGAACACGTTGAAGTCCGGATAGAGGTCGACGCCGACCGAGCCGAGAGTCGCGATCGCGCGGTCGAGCAGCAGGAAGCGCGTCGGCAGCTGCAGGTTCATCGAGTAGATGAGCTGGAACGCCTCGCGGATCACCTGCAGCGGGTCGATCTCCGAGAGGCTCGCCCCGTAGTAGCGGTAGAAGATCTCGCGCAGCTCGGCGAGGAACTCTTCCTCGCGCTCCTTCGGGTAGCGCACGCCGAGATCGGAGAGTCGCTTCGGCAAGGCGTCGACGTTCTCGGCCGCGGCGTCGATGAACAACCGCGTGAGCTTCGAGAGGTCGTCGTCGGTGAGCTTGCCGACAGCGCCGAAGTCGATCAGCCCGATCTGGTCGGGCCGGCCGAGGACGAGGATGTTCGCCGGGTGCGGGTCTCCGTGGAAGAACCCTTGGCGGAAGATCATCGTCATCCACGTCTCGGCCATCAGGTACGCGAGGTCGCGGCGGTCCTCGACCGCCCACTCGTCCGGATGGATGTCGGCGACCTGAGTCCCGTCCAGCCACTCGAGCGTCAGCACGCGGCTGCGCGTGTAGCTCCAGTACACGCGTGGAACGCGGACATGCGGGTGGCCGGCGAAGTTGCGGTGGAACACGTCTGCATTGCGCGCCTCGAGGCGGTAGTCGAGCTCCTGGCGGATCTGCCGGGCGAATTCGTCGACGAGCAGGCGCGCGTCGATGAAGTCGAGCGCGCGCACCCGCTCTTTCGCGATCCGCGCCGCCTGGTACATGAGCGCCAGGTCGGCTTCGATCTGGCGCGGCGCACCCGGGCGCTGCACCTTCACCGCGACGCGGCGGCCGTTCGGGAGCGTCGCGCGGTGAACCTGTCCGATCGACGCGGCGGCGACCGGGTGCTCCTCGAAGTCGCTGAAGAGCTGCTCGACCGTAAGACCGAGCTCTTCCTCCACGACTTGCTCGACATCGGCGAGCGGAACCGGCCGCACGTCGTCCTGGAGACCGCGGAGCTCGGCGATGATGTCTGGTGGGAGGACGTCCGGCCGCGTCGACAGCAGTTGCCCGAACTTGACGAACGTCGGCCCGAGCTCGTCCAGCATCTCTCGCAGGTGCTGGCCGCGCTGCGACGGCTGGCCGTCCACCTCCAGCCGGGAATGCCGCCGCGGGAAGAGGTCTGTCAGCCGGTGGGTGTCGAACCAGTAGCCGAAGCCGTGGCGAACGGCGACCTGCGCGATCTCCGAGAGGCGCCCGAGGTTCCGCGAGGCGGGTTGGGCCATGGCGTCAGTGTTGCACCTGGGCGGCGCTACACCTGCACGGTCGAGCGACGCGCCCACGGGTGTGGCGTCCTAAGCAGTGATTCCACCCAGAGGTAGGCGACTGCGACCAGGGGAGCGTCTGTCACCCGCTCGATGCAGACGTAGCGCGGTCGCCACTCCGGTGCGAATTTCCGGCTGAAGCGGAGCAGGCGCTCGAGCTGAAAGACGCGGTCGCCGGCGCGCAACACCCCGCGTGCCAGACACTGGACGCGTCCCGCCGGGTCGGCGAGGACGTCGGCGAAGACGCAGAAGTTGAGCGACAGCTCGTGCGCGCCGGCGCGTCGCGCCCACGCCAGCGTTTCGACGATGAGGTACTCCATCAGCCCATTCGGCGTCGCGGGATCGCGACGCATGGCGCTGAGCGAGTAGCCGCTCGCACTCGGGACAAGATGCAAGAAGCCGCCGACCTGCTCGTTGCAGCGCGCAATCGCGAACAGGGTCTCCGGCTCGCCAAAGGGATCGTCCATCGACATCGAGAAGCCGCGCTCCGCGTTCGCGCCGCGCCACGCGTCGGACACGCGCTCGAGCTCGGCACGCAGCTCGGCGTCGACGTCCGCGACTGCGACGACGTCGACGGCATAACCCGAGCGCTCGAGCCGCGCGACCGACTGGCGGACCTTGCGCACCGAACGCCCCTCCAAGGAGAACTCCGCCGGGTGGACGACCGCCTCGTCGCCCAGCTTGATCGCGCGCAGGCCGAGTGCCTCGGTGACCGGGAGCAGGTCCGCGTGCACGCCGAGCAGTGCCAGACGCCAGCCCCGTGCGTGGCAGACACGGCGGAACTCGGCGAGGAGCTCGCCATACTCGTTTCGCGCACCGATCGGACCGCCGCTGACGAGCGCAACACCGGCCACGACCTTGTAGGCGACGAAGCTCTTGCGCGTCGGGGAGAAGAAGTAGTTCTTGTCGCGGCGCAGGCTGAAGAACGCCAGGCTGTCGTCACCGTGAGTCCGAACGAGCCGGTGTGCGATCCGGCGCTCGTCCGCCGACTGGCGGATGCGGTCCGAGACAGGGCGCAGCCACAGGTAGAGCGCGCGGGCGGTCAGCACGATCGTGACGGCGGCAAGCGCGTCTTCCCAGCGCTCACCTGCAAGGCC
>Ga0066903_100004555_pt1 | contig 11758 bp, 12 predicted proteins | sample PanSoiMetaGPlot1_FD_67491 | JGI IMG/M metagenome (GOLD analysis project Ga0066903, IMG submission 67491) | Tropical forest soil microbial communities from Panama analyzed to predict greenhouse gas emissions - Panama Soil - Plot 1 (version 2) | ecosystem: Environmental > Terrestrial > Soil >...
GCCATCGCGCACGCTATCGTCGATTGTGGCGGCCGATACCCTCGCGGTGCAGCCGCCCAGCTGGCAATGCCACACACGTTCGGCCGCCGCCAACTGATTTCGAGCCTTGACGGCTGCGGATTGCATCCTGCCAAAACGCTTGAGCGACATTCGTGAGAGATGCCCAAGAAGGTCGATGCCGTCATGAACGCCGGCAGCTCCTTCACAATCCAGGGCGCCATCCTCACGAACTTCGTCCGTCGACTTGGTGGCACAATTTTCAAGATGCCCCGGACGTAATCCTAGATTTTCTCGGGAATCTAGCTCGGAGGCGGGACAAGAGCGTCGACATACAGGGCGAGCAGCACAAGATCAGTGCCGTCATAACCCGCTCGCCTCACCTGGCACGGAGGGTGGGAGCTCACCATGGTGGGCGGTGGGTTTATCCAACCGAATCGAGCTTCGTTGGCGAACGTAACTCGCAAAGGGTGGGCCTTGGCTACTGCCATGCGCTGGCTCAGCGCATCGCGAAACCCTGTTCTTTCAAAGCTTTTTGCGCCTCCATATTGCAATCCGGACGAAAACACGTGCAACAACTTGCGCCATTCGGGCGAGGCTAATAGGATTATAAATCGCGCTGTTGCTTGTTGGGTGCTCTTCGCAGAAGTGGTCAGGGCGACTTGGAAGCAGCAGATCGCCGAGCCCACGGAATCGGCGACGGTGCGCCACAGAAGACGTCGTCGTGTGTCAATGGAGTAGCTTGAGCTGCGGGCGAAAAGATGCCGGGTTCTGGTGAGACATGTTTTCAAAGGCGCACCGGCAATTCCGGGCTTGGCGCCGAAACCCGAAGTCTGAGACTAGCGCGGCTGCCGACCTGCGTCGGCAACATAGGTGGACGCTCGTGACGGAAGACCGAGTCGTTCTTTTGGAACGGGCCATCAGGCGGGCGGTAGGCCACCGCCGCGCGGGAACTATCAGGATGCGCGAGGGATAGATTGTGGAGATACCGTCCTTGAGTCGGCGCTCATCGTTGCTTCTCGCCACACCTGCGGAGTCCGGCGATTTCCTGCCAGTGCTCCGCTGGCTGATACTCATGTCCCTTACCGTGTTTGGCGTGGCGGTACTTTGGCATTTGGGCCTTATCCGACTGATGCTAGAGACAGACCGGACCCACGTTTCGTCCTTGATTCTGCTCCTATTTGTACTCACGACCCTTCACTGCCTGACACAAACATGGATCGTGTCAAAGGAACTAACGGCTGTCCGCTCGTTCCAAGACGGGCTTCATGGAGACCGCGGCTTTCTTCGCGCGCTCGCGGGCGATCCAAGTAGCGCCCCACAGGGCAGCGTCATCGCGCGCCACGTCGCCAATCTTGTAGCAAAAGCGCGGGCCCAAAAGGGCCGGCGTGTCGACCAAACGCTCCTGCTCCGAGCTTTAACCGATCAGCTTCGCGGTCGCGAAAGGATTGGTCTATTCGTATCGGAAGCGTTGTTGCGCCTGGCTCTTTTGGGAACTGCCGTAGGTTTCATTCTGATGCTCATTCCAATCGCCGGTCTCACCGCGTTCGACGCAGAATCCCTCCGGAAGGCTCTGGCCGGGATGAGTAGCGGCATGGCGATCGCCCTTAACGTAACCGTCACCGGGATCGCCACCGCCCTCTTGCTGAAGCTGCAATATTTCTACCTGGACAAGGCAATCGCGGACCTGCTCACCACTATTACAGAGCTCACTGAAGTGCATGTTGTCTCAGTGTTGGAGCACGAGGGCGATGGATGAGATTGGCTCTTGGTCGGGGAGCGATGATGGCACGTTTGTGCCATTTACTGACATCCTGTTCAACGTTCTGCTTGGCTTGGCGTTCATGGTCTTCACCGCGTTCTCCCTAGTTAATCCTACCGCGAAGACCGGCGCCGTGGACCTGAAAGCAGAACTTATCATCACGATGAACTGGCCTGACAACGATCCCAACGATATGGATCTCTATGTCGAGGATCCGGTGGGGAACGTAGTTTGGTACCATTCGAAGGAGGCGGGATTGATGCATCTCGACCGTGACGACCGTGGCAACTACCGCGATACGATCACCGTCAACGGCCGTACGATACAGAACCCGCTGAATCAGGAGACGGTTACCATTCGCGGCATCGTGCCCGGTGAATATGTGGTCAACGCCAACGAATTTCTCGCTACTTCGGGGGATAAAGTGCCGGTCTCGGTTAAGGTGGAGAAGCTCAATCCAACCGCGACCGTGCTTTTCTATGGTACCCTCAAGTTCGACCACAAGGGCCAGGAAGAGACCTTCGTCCGCTTTACCCTCGACGCCGACGGGCAGGTGAGCGATGTTAATACGCGGGGCAAGTCGCTTGTAAAAGCGGTCCGGACGCCGGCCGGAGGGAATGCGCCGCGGAAATAGGCGGGTACCGACGATCGGAGAGAGCACAGTGGTTACAGCCGTTATCGGCCTCGTCGCTGCATATGTCGTCTTGGCTGTGCTGTTGCTTAGTCTCAACCTGACATCATTATGGCGGTGGTGGATAAAGGGAGCTGCGATCCTTGTCACCACACTCTTTTTCGGCGTGACCTTTCAGACACTCAACGGCCTTATGGGTTGGCCGACGACGCAAAAGCTCCCCGCGCGGTTCACCCTAGTGTGGAGCTTGGTCGTGGAGCCGGACAAAAAATCAAGCAACGCTGGTTGCATTTATGTCTGGGCCGAGGAACTCGACGACAACAATGTACCAGCCAACACGCCACGGAGCTATCAGCTCCCCTACTCAGACGCGTTGGCGCGCAAGATTGCGGGCGCCCAAGAGAAGCGGGATCGCGGCGTTGAAGTCATGGGCCGGATCGACGACGCCGGGTCCCGTCAGGAGGAACTCAAGACCGATATCAAGATAGGTCGCATTGAGAGAAACGGCGAGGAAAACGCAGCAACGGATACGGTCCCATTCATGGATGACGGTACACGACTCAGTTTCGAGGAACTCCCCCCAGTGATCCTGCCGGACAAAGGCCCGATTTGATGCGACATGCATCCAAATCCGTTCTTGACGTTTGAATCAATACCCAGCGCCCATATTGAGCTCAGAGGCCCGACGCGCCAATAATGAGCTCATGGTTGATGCGATCTGTGGGCAGCGATAGGGAGATCCCTGATTTCCCGTTGGGACGAGACACCGACTAGCCGGCACCGTCGGCGTGTCTCCGGCCTGCTTGCTGCAGCGCCGCATACCTGATGTATGGAGGCATGTTGCCCACGGCAAAAGCGTCGGGTGTTCCAGTACACCCGCAAAATCCGCGCCTGCCGTCAGCCTTGACTCACCGTATCAGCATCTTGAAGCGGCAACTCAATTGTCCGTGCCCCCCTGCCAAGTTGTTCATGTGTTCATTCTCAATCACAACGCCGGTAGCATCTCTCCGGGCTTTAAGAGACCAACGAGTTTTTCCTTTTACGGACAACTTCCATGGGAATCCATGAAGGAATGTATTGAACGTGGCGGCAGTTCAATGTTATTCTTACTGACCTACGGGTGTTGGCCCGGGATTAACGTTGAAAAGCGCGGGTGGCACTCCACTGCGGCGAGGTTCGATTGTTGGCGCGACCATAGCCCCATCCGGGCTCGAATGACCTCCTCGAGGCGAGGCCGAAGCGTTGCGAAGAATTTGGTAACATTGTGGCGATCACTCAGTAAAGGGCGAACTGTGCGCTCATCGAGGGTCGCTTTCGTAAGTTGAAATATAGAACGTGGAGACTTGAATAGTCTTTCAAGACTCCGATCACAGTAGAGGGAGGAGACGACATGAGATACTCGAACTGGCGCGTTGCGCTTTTAACGTCGGCATTGTTGACTTCCACATCCATGCTGGCGATGGCTGCGGAGGTAACTTCGTCGCGCCTCTTGAACTCCGACAAGGAGCCCCAGAACTGGTTAATGGTCAACAAAGATTACTCGTCGCACCGCTATTCTGAGCTTGACCAAATCAATAGGGACAACGTCAAGAATCTCCACGTTGCTTTTGCTGTGGCACTGGGTGGCGCCTTCGGCGTGGCTCCACTGCCTTGGGGCGGTCATCAGTCCACGCCCCTGGTTGACGACGGCCAAATGTATGTGGTCGACGGCTACGGTGTTGTTTACAAGATCGATGTGAGGGACCCTACCAGGCCTAAGATCGCTTGGGTGATGGATCCGGGCGTTGCCAAGGCGGATGTCTGGATTCCATCGAATCGCGGCGTCGCGCTATACAAGAATTTCGTTATTTCCGTGACGGGCAACGGGAAGGTGCTCTGGACCGATCGCGACACCGGTCAACTCGCCAAGACGGTCCAAGTTGACGATCCCAAGAATGGCTACTCGCTGACTGCAGCTCCGCTTGTCATTGGCGACAAGCTCATCGTTGGCGGCAGCGGCGGTGACCGGGGCGCCCGCGACCATATCGACGCGCTGAACGCCGATACCGGCCAGCCGCTCTGGCGGACTTATTCAATCCCCGCCCCTGGCGAGCCCGGCAGCGAGACCTGGAAGGGGGACACAAACGCCTGGAAACATGGAGGTGGAGCTTTCTGGCAAACCGGCTCCTACGATCCGGCTATCAACCTGACCATCTGGGGCACTGGCCAGCCCGTCCCAATGTTCGATCCTGAGTATCGTCCAGGCGACAATCTCTACACCAACTCGACGATTGCCTTCGATGTGAATACTGGAGCCATGAAATGGTACTTCCAGTACACGCCAGGCGACTTCCTTGACTATGACGAGGTGGGGATCAGTCAGTTGATCGACACGAAGGTCAACGGCGAGGATCGCAAGATCGTGGCGCATTTCAGCCGCAACGGTTTCTTCTATTCGCTGGACCGGGCCAATGGACAGTTCATCTCGGCCGAGCAATACGTCCAGAAAATCAACTGGACGGACGGCATCGATCCGAAGACCGGCAAGCCGATCGAGTACGACCCCAAGAAGGACCTGCAGACGTACAAGATAGGCGCGGCATCGCGCCGGGCGCAGGGCAAGCTGCTAGGGTGCCCGGATCTCCAGGGCGGTGTGAACTACTTCCCGACAACGTACAGTCACCGGACGCATCTGTCTTATGGCGGCGGCATCGAGGTCTGCACCTATATCACACCCGATCCGTCCAACGATGCGAGCGGCGACTTCTGGTTGGGAGGCACTTATGAAAGGTCCGAGCCGGTCAAGGGAAGCGTGACCGCCATGGATCCAACGACAGGAAAAAAGGTCGCACAGCAGTCACTGGATTACCCCGTCTACTCCGGTGTCACCTCGACGGCAGGAGGTCTGCTTTTCACCACAACAACGAACGGTGAAGTCTTCGCACTCGACGACAAAACCCTGAAGCCGCTCTGGAGCTTCAGTACCGGTTCGCTCAGCTCGGCCCCCCCGATGACCTACGCCGTTAATGGCAAACAATATGTCGCGGTGCTTATCGGTGGCAATACTGTCGCACAGGGCATGCTGCTCAAATCACCCGAGATGAAGGACCTTCAGAACACGTCGATGCTGTTTGTATTCGGCCTTTGATGGAGGTATACCTCGTACGCTCTAACGCAGGTGACCGCCCAACGGGCGGTCACCTTTTTTTGCAAGGGTTCGGGACAATAGATGAAGCGGAATCCACGTTCGGGGTGTCCCGCGACTCCGACGGCTATTTCTCAGAATATTTGTCGCAGCGCGATGTCCCTCCACCGAAATAGTCGACGCATTCTGCCCGTGTGACCGGACCTGCACCCTTGATTTTGCCGGCAACGTAATCGGCAAGCGCATCGATTTCATCGAGTTGAAGAGTGGTGGAGGATCGGGTCGGCATCATTTCGCCGCCAAGATCGGCGGCGGTCATATCATAGCAGCGCTTGTCGGTATACGCGAAGCGATCGAAATACGGCATGGCAGTTCCTGGCCGGCCACACTGTATGGTCATCCGGATCTGATCGCGGGTAAGCGCTGTCGCTCTGAGGGAGGGCGGATGGCCCGGGTGATGGAAGCCGCCGACTCCGTCTCCCGCCCAGCCATGGCAGAAGTCGCACCCTGCCTTGTCGTGCCAGATGCTTTGTCCCCGCGCCAGTTCCTCGGCCCGGGCACCGGGTGCCGCGACGATGATTACCGTTAGCACCGCTGCCGTCATGGCAAACAACGCCATAAGGACGACGGATTTCGACGCAAGCTGTTCGTGCCTGTTAGAGAGCATGATCCTCTCCGTTTGAAGCTAGTGTATTTCTCTTTATGCCGTGTGACCGGCACTGCTGCGTACGCGATCTCAAAGAAAATAACCCGGTTACGAGCAGTTCGTCGGCCAAGCGCGACACGGGCGACTACTCAAGGGCGATCGACGAAGATGCCGGCCTTCTTGCGAAACTCACTTGGTCTCAGGAATTGTCCTTGCCAAAGACCGAGTTTGTTTTGCCTGGCTTCCACCTCGGCGGCGACAAAGTCCGTCGTTTCGCTCGGCCTTGCGAGCGCATATCCCCTCCGTACAAGCTGCTCATTGAGGTTCTGGGAATTGATGGTGCAGCGCCCAAGAACACGGCTGTAGACGTCCGGTTCGCCGACCACCTCGCACCTCACCGGCCCTTGATCGACCAAGGTCTGAAGATCTCGCACTGCCGCTTCCCAGCAGGGCCAGACCTTCCCTTCGATTGTACAAACCTGCTTGCGCATGACGGAATCAATGCCGAACAGCATTATTCTATTACCGTTGATCTCGATCACTGTGGAGTCGACCACGCTGGCCGCCCCGACGATTTCACTTGCCTTGACGTGCGTGGCAATCAGAGCAACCGCTAGTGATAGCAGTAGCCTCATCGTGTCTGTCTCCTCCCTTAGCCAGTGGACTGAACAGAAGCCTGCATGGGGTAAGGCTTCCAAATCGTCCCTTTGTAGCCGCTCTATTATCTTATAGACTACGGCGATCGTATAGACCTTCGAGCTCGTCGTGCAATCAGGTCAGAGGCCGTGGATGCATCGTCTAACGACCACCGGAATCACACCCCCCCAGGTGATCAAGGTCTTCGCAGTCCTCTCGCTCCTGTTTTCGGCCACGGGTGCTATGGCCGAAGATCAGCAGTCGAAGTCGCCCAGCTCGCCCGAGCGCGAAGCCTTTCTGATGGGCGTCCGCAAGGACTGCCGAGGTTGTGATCTTCGCGAGGCCAGACTGAAGCGCCGTGACCTGAGCGGCGCCGATCTCACCGGCGCCGATCTCACCGGGGCGGTGTTGCATCGCGCAAAACTAGGGCGGGCAACGCTCGACCATGTGAAGCTCCGGGGCGCGAATCTCAACAAAGCCGACCTGAGACATGCGTCATTGACCGGCGCTGATCTGACCGGAGCGCTTCTCTATGGGGCAGACCTAAGTGGCGCGCAGCTAGAAGGAGCCGTGATGGCGCAGGTGCATATGGCGCATTCCCGGCTAACACAGGCGGTGCTACGCGGCGTAGACCTTTCGCAATCCATGATTGTGGACGCCGAAATGGCTGGCAGCAATCTATCTCACGCCAATCTGAAGCAATCGAACCTCAATGAGGCGAATCTCAGCCGATGCGACCTGAGCTCTGCGGTCCTCGACGGCGCGGGTTTCGTCCGAGCTCGGGTGAGAGAGGTCAATCTGAAAGGAGCTTCAGCCAGACATGCCGATTTCTACGAAGCCGATCTGACCGGCTCCGACCTAACCAATGCCGATTTCCGCGCCTCGCGCCTGCAACAGGCCAATCTGGAGAACACCGTCACTGAGGGTATCAAGACGAAGGGCGCCCTGCTCGTGGACGGCACATTTGGGCAGTGAAGACGCCAAGTCAGTTCACGCTGGGGTTCGGAAGGGGAACTGCAGCATCGTATATCTCGAAGCGTGTCCGGCTCTCATAGGCCTCCCTTTGGAGCTCCCCGGAAGCATCGACGAAATGTTGTCCCTTTTTCTGGAAGTAGCGTTGTTCCAAAATCAAGTGAAGTCCATTCGCAGTCTTTTCACACCGGTTCTTTATGAAAAGCGTCCCAGCCGGTGACTCCCCTTCATCGGGTTGCAGATCCTTGCACGTCCAACCATCTTCGTCGAAGCGCTGGCGCAGGAAGTTCGCGAGCGTCCAGAATTCGATGCGGGGGTGCGATGTATGTTGGCGCGGGTCGGTAACCATCCGCTCTCCTCTCGCTCGCCCCGCGTCGTCGAAAAGCACGGAGGCCACAATGGGAAATTCATACACCGTCGTTCCGGCGTACATCCGGATCTCAGCTTTGAGATCGAGAGCGCGCGCCCAGTACTCGAGCTCGTCGTCGTACTCAAAATAAACCTCACGGAGTCCGGTGGCCTCCGGCTTACACTTCTTGAACTCAGCAAAGCTTGCGAGCGGTATCGAAGGTGGTCCCCCATTCGTTCCGCAGGCGTAAGCCGCGAACTCGTTCGGAATATCAGATGCGGCGTCCCCGATGTGGATGTCCCAGACATTAAAACGCTTGGGCTGCTCTTGGGCTTGAAGCGCTTCGAGTGGCGAAAGCCAGACGGCAAGCTGAACGAAACATAACGCGAGACGCACCCGTGCGTTCATCTCAATCCCTCCATCGGCTGGCAGGCTTAAGCCTGTATCTCCCCGGAGTTCGAAAACGAGTCATGGCTGGGCCTCAGGGCCGGCAAGTCGTCTCCGGCGCATCCACGCCCAGCGTGTCCAAAACGTTCGTCTGATGTAGGAACTGAGGCAACGGGGCACGTTCGATGACGGCGTCGGCAGTCGACAGCAGAACCGGTGCTCTGAGTTGATGGTCCCAGGGCCGAAAGCTCCCCGGATTGCCCTTCACAGTGTCCAGGCTCAGCTGATCGCTCAGGAGGAACGCCCTCACCGCTTCGAAGGCGGTCGATCGGGACCGCACGACGGATTGGGTGACCGCCTTGACGGCCTCCCACGCGGCCCAATCGGCGCCGTTCATGCGGCGCCGCGGCGAGAATTTCTCATACCTATGCTGCAGTTGCGTGGCCGCATCTCTGTCCCAGGTCCATGACCAAGCTGTGGCCATCAAGCCGGCACTTCCGACGACCGGACGCGGAAGGTAAGTGCTATAAGGGACGTACCGGCCGAATTCACCGCTGCTATCCGCGACGTAGACGACGTCGTAGTTGGGCCCCGAGGTCATGAGAACGATGTTGCTTTGCTCGCGGTTGTGGGGGTCATTCGAGAGCAGGAAGGGGCGGACCTCCACGATACTCCCATGCAACTTCTTCGCTGACCGTTGGAGGGCAACCACCATATCCGCGTCTGCCGGCGCCGGCCCTTGCAACACCAACATCCGAGACCACTTCTTGACCACCAGATATTGTATGAGGGCGTCGGAAAGCATTGACTCACTCGGGTAAGTGTGGACGACGTTCGCCGAGCAATCCACGCCGCGCAAGGAATCCTCGGCAGCCGAGACGTTAAATAAGAGCAAGGGACGATCCACTATCCTGTGCGCAAGATCTTTCAACGCAACGGCAGGAAGGTCGGCGAGAATGAAATGCACATCATCGGCTTCGCGCCAGGCCGAGATCCGCTGAACGAGCGCATCAACCGAACTTTCGGTAGCCTTCTCCATGGAAAACGCGACCCTGATGACTCGGCCGATCATCCGTGCATCCTCCAGGGCCACCTGGCTCGCCTGATAGGGGCGCCCGAGATCCTCGAAAAGGATTCCGGAGCCGAGGCCCTGTCCGACGTAGCGCGGGTCGTCGGCAAGTTCGACATAGCCGAGCTTCAGGGCCTTCGTTTCGCCGTTCTCGGCATAGAGGCCCGTCGACATGGGTAAACCACTTAGTGCAGCCATGAGCGCTGCGGCTACGACGATTCCCCAGGCGTGCTCAGTCATCGACCAAGACCGAATGTGGCACACGGCCGACAGAGACTGTTCGAAACGCCTTCCGAGTTGTTGTGTCCACGATGGAGAGGTCATCACTCAGTCCATTAGCAACGTATAGGGTACTTTCGTCGGGGCTAAGAGCGACGCCCCAAGCGCGGCTGCCAACCAGCACGTAGCTTTTGACCTTCCTCGAGATGGGATCGACGAACGCGACGTGGTTCGCTCGGCCGAGCGCGATAATGGCGGAACTTCCATCCTTGGTCACGGTCATGCCCACAGGGGTGACATCGACTTGACGAAATCCTGGCGGCACGAAGTCGAGAGTCGCTGATACCTGGTTGGTCGCACGGTCAATCACGGAGACCTGCCCCGAGAGTTCGTTCGAGACCCAAAGCTCTTTACCGTTAGGCAGCAGAATGAACCGCCTTGGACGCGTCCCCACTACGATGTTGTCGGTGACAACCCCGGCAACCGCATCAATGACGTGAACCATATCAGTAACTTCTGACGTAGCATAAATTGTTTTACCGTCAGCACTGACAGCAATACCTTCAGGTTCTGCGCCGGTCGCAATCTCTCGGACGATAGTCTTGTCCGCGATGCTGATTTCCTGAACCGCGGAGGCTTCCTCATTCGATACGTAGAGCGTTCTCTCATCTCGACTGAGCTCGAACATCTCTGGGCTGGGCCCTGTCGGGATGTGATCGACAACCGAAAGCGTCGCTACGTCTATCACATCGATGACATCATCATCTCCGCAAGCCACATAGAGTAGCCTGCGACTATCCCGGAACTTCATGTCTCTGGGTCTGCGGGATGTCTGGATCCATTTGATAATCTTATAGTCTTGTTTAGGATCGATCACGGCGACGTTGTTCGTCTTCTCGTGACTTACAAACACATAGCCGGTGCCCTTCGCTTCTGCACCCGCCGACAGAACCAGCCCAATAGTAAGAACGGGGGTGCCAAACATCAGGAAAAGTAGCCACTTGGGCCGCTTGGCTCGAGCGCGCACGATCACGGGCGTTCTTCCAGGAGACAAATGGCGGGCTCGCCGTGGGCGAGGCTCTCGCTGGGAGACTCCGCCGAACATGGCGGTCAGCATCTGATAGATTAGATGGTCCGCCGCTTGAGCCCATTTTCTCCAACACATCAGACAAGTGTACTCTTGTGCTATGGTATTACTCACGCCGCACCTGCAGAGCATTGCAACACGCGCGCGACCCGTTGGGCCCGGTGCTTTTGATCACGGAAGGCCGCTCAATTTGCAGCCAGATCAGGGAGCGCCAGCACCACCCCAGCTAAGCCGCATGGCGGGGGCCCCAGGTGCTACATCCAAGGGGGAAGGCATCGGCGATCGGTCGGGTCATAGCGTTTTCCTCCAGCTTTCTTCGGTCGGCTAAACAGGTTGTCGACCTTCTGGCTCTTTTGAGCTCGTCCGGTGTGCAATATCAAATGCCGATCCGCGACGCTCGTCAACGCCCGAGCGAGAACGAGCACGTGGGTGAACGTTCAGCATGGGCAAGCTAGACCCGCTGCGGAGAGTCTCCCGAACACCGCCGCGGATATCCTCCATCTTCGACGGCTCTAGGCAGGGAACTGCATGGCGTTTAATGCCGACGTCGCGACCTTACCGGGCAGTTTCCTGACGCATTGGGAAAAGGAGAAATGACATGTCTCAGGAACCCACGATTGCGCGCGGCTGGACAATCGAGGGATTCAGATCGTTCTGGGCCAAGCCTGATATATCGCTCATCCCCGCATTCACGAGATTACCAGCGACATCGTGGGTTATTAGCCGCGGCCGATCGGCGTGGTCCACGATTCCATCGCTCGCGTCTGTCCCGACGTCTCCCTGACCGCGCCTGAATACGCGCGTAGAGCCGACCTGCATTTCGGCCGCTGGGTGGCGACGGGAACCGGCAGCGACGGCCCGTTCGAGTTCAATGGACTC
>Ga0066903_100004556_pt1 | contig 11757 bp, 7 predicted proteins | sample PanSoiMetaGPlot1_FD_67491 | JGI IMG/M metagenome (GOLD analysis project Ga0066903, IMG submission 67491) | Tropical forest soil microbial communities from Panama analyzed to predict greenhouse gas emissions - Panama Soil - Plot 1 (version 2) | ecosystem: Environmental > Terrestrial > Soil >...
GGCGGGCGAGCCGATCCCGCCGGTCGTCGGGTTCGACACCTCGTCGAGCGCCGCGATGATCTCGAAGTGGGACGCGACGAAGCGCTACCTTCCGTCACTGTTTCGCGCGTCGGCGATCACGATCCTGCTGTCGTGCCTCTCGATGGGCCTCGCGATCGTAGTCGGCGTCGTCATCGCCACCGGGCGCGTCTACGGCGGGCGGCCGGCGCAGATCGCCCTCACGGCCTACGTCGAGCTGATCCGCGGCACGCCGATTCTCCTGCAACTGTTCGTCCTCTATTACGGCCTCGCGGCCGCGATTCGCCTGCCGGCGTTCGCCGCGGCGCTGCTCGGCCTCGCCCTGAACTACGCTGCGTACGAGAGCGAGATCTACCGCTCGGCCCTCGAAGCCATCCCGATCGGGCAGCTCGAGGCGGCGCGGACGCTCGGCCTGAGCGAGCGGCAGGTGCTCACGCTCGTCCGCGCGCCCCAGGCGTTCCGGCTGGCGCTGGCGCCGATGACCAACGACTTCGTGGCGATGCTCAAGGACTCATCGCTCGTGTCGGTGCTCACCGTGCTCGAGCTCACCAAGCAGACGCAGATCTTTGCGACCAATCTCGGCAGCTGGGTCATCCCGGGGTCGCTGTGCGCCGCGCTCTATCTGGCGATGTCGCTGCCGCTGGCCGCCCTCGCGCGCCGGATGGAGAGGCAGTGGAAGGTGACGCCGCAGTGACCGTCCTCGAGATTGCGAACCTGCACCTCAGGCGCGGCGCACGGACGATTCTCGACGGCGTGAGCCTTGCCGTCGAGCGCAGCGAGATCCTGGCACTGATGGGACCGTCGGGCTCCGGCAAGACGACGATCCTGCGCGCAGTGGCCGGGCTCGAGCAGTTCAACGCGGGAACGGTGACGATCGAGGGCGTCGCGTTGATGGGCGGAGCCGAGGTGTCGAAGCGGACGCTTCACGAGCTGCGGCGCAAGGTCGGGATGGTGTTTCAGTTTCACTGCCTGTTCGAACACCTCACTGCGGTCGCGAACGTCTGCCTCGCGCCCGTTCACGCGTACGGTGTCGCGCCGGCCGACGCGAAAAAGCGCGCGCTCGATCTGTTGAAGACGTTCGGCGTGGAGCACCGCGCCGATGCGCTGCCGCGTCAGCTGTCCGGCGGCGAGGCCCAGCGCGTCGCCATCGCGCGCGCGCTGGCCGTCGATCCCCCGGTGCTGCTGATGGACGAGCCGACGGCTTCGCTCGATCCTGAACGCCGCGCCGAGCTCGGCGCGCTGCTCGCCGGCCTGCGCCAACAGGGCCGCACTCTCGTCATCTCGACGCACGACGACGACTTCGCGGAGGAGTTCGCGACGCGGATCGTACGCCTGCGGAACGGAAGGCTGGAATCACGGTCCGGCTGAAGCGCCAGATCGTGTCCGGCTGTAAAGCCGGCCACTCCGCGAACACGATCGTTCAGATGACTGGATGCCTCGAGGTTCGCGGCTGTTGCGAACATGTGGGCGGATTCAGGGAATCCCGCCCACATGTTCTTGGCGGACGCGAGCCCGATTGAGTGCTTAGCGGACGGCGGCGACTTCGCGCCGGCTGCGCGTCACCGCGAGCTCGACGACCTTCGACTCGCTCGAGAAGTCCACCGTGATGCTGTTGACCCGTTCCGCCGCCAACTCGTTGTTCAGCACCCTTTCGAGCAGCGGGTTCACCTTTCTCGACAGTTTCACGATCGCGCTGTCGACGACCTTCTGGAACACAGCCTCCAGCTCGCGCACGTCCTGTAGCATGCGATTGACATCGGGCGCATGATCGATGATGTCCTTCGCGATCCTGCCGGCCTCGTCCATCAGCGGGTTGATTTGCGGCGTCAGCGTCCATGGCATGTTGGCCCAGCTGGATGGCTGCTGATGACTCTTGACCCACTGAATGCTGCGGGTAACGAGCTTCTCCGGCTGATCGGTGTTGACCCACTCGTCTGGACCGAGGTCGTCCGGATTGCGGAAGCCCGGTCCTCCTGTGACGATCACCCGCGACCGGCCCCGCGTGAGGTCGCCGATCGGCGTCGTCATCAGGTCGACGTTGGTCTGCACCAGCCGATCGCCGAACGTGTCCTTGAGGAGTGCCGCGAGTGCCTTCTTGTGCGCATCATCGGTCGTCGAGCCGATGCCGAGACGCAGGATCACCAGCTCCCCCTTGGTGTGTTCGAGGAACTGCATGACCTTGCGCGCGATGTGGAAGATTGGCTCGCCCACCATCCCGTGTCCAGTGTTCAAGTGGTCGTTGATCGTCACCACCCGCAAGTCGAAGCTGCGGATCCCATCGTTGAGTTGTTCGTCGATTCCAGCCGACTGCGCCTGGCAGATGCTTCGAATTAGGTTTTCCACCCCATCGATGGCTTCGCCGGGGAGGAGCGACTTGGCAACGGCGAACGCCGCGGCCACCTCCTTCGGCAAATCGCTCGACGTGCTGTCGGTGTACAGCCGCGGCCCGAGCCGGTACGCGCCCGAGTCGTGCGTGCATGGAATCGTGATCTGGTGCAGGGTCTTCTTCTGCACCGCAGCGTCGCCCATCCATTCTGTGAACGGCGTCTTCGGCAGATTCCAGGGCGGTGTGGCCACACTGAGCGACGAGCCGCTGGCGTCAAGCGTGACGTCGCCGCAGAACGAGGTATAAATCGGGCCTGGCTTGACGAGGAACTCGCCGATCGCATTCGCCTTCTTGAACTCGATCTGGAAGAACACGCTGCGGTCGTAGTCGGTTGATTTACCGTGTTCAAGCAGCCCGTTTACGAGCCCGGCGGCTCGTGTGTCGTCCCAGGCGCCGAACGTTCTCCAGAACACGCTCTTGGTCAAAAAACCCTGAAAGTCGTAGTTGTTCACGATCTTCATCGCGACCTCCCTCCGTCGTTGGAGCGACGCAGCCGTAGGTTCGGCGACGAGCTCCCTGTTGCTCTTCTTACAAGCGATCGCCGCGTCCTGAAATTCGTCGGCACAGAAGAATCGATATCGATCGATGGTTACGACCTGACAGTCGTTGCGCAGCTGCGCGCGATGCGCCGCGCCTGATCCAGCCGCGCGTTATTGGCACAGGTCCTCCTGTCGATCATCGCGGTGGCGTTTTGGGTGACGACGTACTCGGGCGCAGCGATTGCCGGCTTGCAGATGACCGCCAGCGTCCGTTCCTGTCTCGCCGTGTCCGCATCACGATGGCCGGCGGGTTGAATGTGCGCAGGAACGCTTGCAGGCGCCTGCAGATTCAAGTCAAATAAAAGTCAAATTCGTCCGGCAGACGTACCACCATGCCGATCTACGAATTTGGCCGCTTCACGCTCGACACGACCGAGCACCTGTTGCGTCAAGGCAGCGAACGCATTCCGCTGACGGCAAAGGTCTTCGCGATTCTCGAAATGCTCGTTGAGGCTGGCGGCCGCATGGTCGACCGCGAGACCTTCCAGGCGAAACTGTGGCCCGATGCGGTCGTCGAGGAACGCAATCTCACGGTCAATGTCTCCACTCTCCGCAAGGCGCTTCACGACGACACGGGCGTTCGCTACATCGAAACGATCCCGAAGCTGGGATACCGGCTCACGGTCCCGGTCAAGAGAGTTGAAGCCGCTGCACCTGCTCCTCTCTTGCATAGCGGAGCTGTTGCGATCGGACCTGTTGCGGGGACCGAAGTTCCCACACCCTCCGGATCTTTCGTAGCTGACTCAGTCGCTGATCGCCACTGGATGTCGTGGAGCGGCACGCGGTATCTGGGCCTGCGAGGCGGGTTGGTCGTCAGTGCGATGATCGCAGCGGTGTCGATCGCTCCGATCGCGCTGTGGCGTGCGCGCGAAACGCGGTTAGCGGGCAACGCGGCTGCGCTGGGCGGTCCCCGGATTGCGGTCCTGCCGTTTGCCGTAGCGGGCGAGTCGCCCGAGGACTCCGCACTGGGACTGGGACTCGCGGACGCGGTGATCTCGCGGCTTGCGGGAATCGAGGGGATCAGCGTGCGGCCGATCAGCGCCGTCATGCCGTTCGCCAACGGAGGAGATCCGGTGGCGATTGGCCAATCGCTGCAGGCGGATCGGGTCATCGAAGGCGTGATTCAACACTCGGGCACCGTCGCCAAAGTGACGACGCGTATCGTCGATGTGACGAGCGGAGCGACCAGCTGGACCGAGCGGTTCGAGAAGCCGTATACCGGCTTTTTCGAGCTGCAGGACGCCGTGTCAGCAGCCGTCGCCGGTTCGCTGATGCAGAGAGTCGTGGTCGAGCGCCAGTGGCGAAACTCGTTGCGCCGCCCGGCGAGCCCTGACGCCTATCGTGCGTATCTCGAAGCGAGGATGCTCATCGGACGGCTCAATGCTCACCCGCCGTCGGTGGATGAGGCAATCCAGGCGTATCGGCGGTCACTGGCACTCGATCAGACGTTCGCGCCAGCCTGGTCCGGTCTGGCGCGCGCCTACCGGGTGAGGAGCTTCAGTCACGAGACACGGCGCGACGCGCTCGTAAAGCTGGCGTATGACGCGATTGCGCGGGCGCTCGCGCTCGATCCGCTGCTGCCCGAAGCGCACCTGGCGCACGGGATGATGAAGTACAACTTCGAGTGGGACTGGATCGGGGCCGAACGCGACATGCAGCGCGCCGTCGACCTGGCGCCGGATGATGAGGATGCGCTCAGTTGGCTCGGCAACGTGCAACGGGGCCTGGGGAAGCACGAAGAGGCGCTGAGGAATTTCGAGCGCGCGCGGCGGGTGAATCCGATCGGCGCGCGCCACATTCAGATCATGGGGGAGGCGCTCTGGTACGCGGGCCGCATCGACGACGCGGTCGGCATGCTGGAGCAGGCCGGTCGCCTCAATCCCGCGGATCCCACTCCCCACTGGCTGCGGGCCGCGGTGCTCGACAGCGCCGGGCGCGGCGACGAGGCGATCGCGCCGCGGCGGCAGGCCGCGCAGTTGACCGGCGATGCGGAATACCTTGCCGGCCTCGACGCGATGCGGTCCAGTGGCTATCGCGCGGTCCTCGAGTTCGATGTCGCATGGAGAACGAAAAGCCACGACTTCTGGGAGATCGCCGCGCTCCAGACGCAGTTGGGCCGCCGGGCTCTCGCCATCGACGCCCTCGAGCAATGCGTCGCGGCCAACTGCGCGAATGTGCCCGTACTCGTCGCCGAGCCCCGGTTTCGGCCGCTCTTCGGCGAGCCGCGTTTTCAGGCACTGGCGGCCCGCGTCCATCTCGCCGAGGTGCTCACCAAGATCGCGGACGGGCAGTAATACTCTCCGGTCGTGACCGGCTGTAACCGACCGTGTCATGGATCCGCGGCGGCACTGTCCGGCTTCAGCCGGACCGTCTTGCGGATCACGTCCGCCACTCCGCGCGCGATCAATTCGTAGCCGGCGGCGTTGGTGTGCCAGTCGTCGGCCTGCATGTAGACCTCGCCGAACGTTTCAACCGGCAGAAAGACCGGCGCACCGTCGCGCGATGCGGGAATGACGACACGGCGGATGTGCGGGACGTCGAGCCCTTCCCAGCGCCCCGGCGTCCCGCCGTTCGTATAGACGTACGAGAGATGCGTTCCCGGGGCGAACCTCGTCTCGAGGCTCCACACGCCGTCGCCGGCCCGTTCGTCTCCTCCGGTGCCATCGTCGTGCATCAGCACGGTGTTCGGCGACGCGTCGCCGAGCTGCGGATCGGTGCCGGCGATCGAGATGGCATGCGGGACCGCGTACTGACCTCGCGCGATGCGGAAGATCACGCGGGTCGGCGCCGCAGCCTGGGTACTGGCGGTCGCGCGCGCGGCCGTCGAATGCGCGAGCCCGAGCCGCGACTCGACCTCGCGCTCCATCGTCGCTCGCGCGTCTGCGACGAGCTGCAAGCTGTCGACGAGCGGCACGTTGGTATCGGCGGCCACCGTTTTCAGCAGCCTGCGATAGGGGCTCTCCGCCCACAGCTCGTTGTCGAGCAGGATCACGGCGCCGCCCTGTGATTGCGACACGGCGATCATTTTGCGCAGGTTCGATTCGTAGTCGCGCGGCGAGACACGCGTCCACGGCTCGATCGCACTGTAGTCCACCGATCCGGATCCGCGATCCTTCGACTGCTCGCGCAAGTACACGTCGATGGACTTCGGATGGAAGCGCAGCGTCAGCGCCAGATACTTCAGCAGCTTGTAGAACTCGAGCTCCTCGGCGTCCTCGCGAAGCCGCGTCCGAATCGGCGGCTGCGATGTGGACACCATGTCCCGATCACGATATCCGGCGACCTCGGAGTCGTTCATCCCGAATCCGATCGCCACGACGTCGGGATGCCGATCGAGGACACGCGCCTTGAGGAGCTCCAGACCCTGAAATGACGAGTAGCCGAGGACACCGAAATTCTCGACGTCGACGTTCGACGCTCCGCCCGCCGCGCGGAGGTCCTCGCGCAGCCGGTTCGGATACGTGCGGTCCTGATCGACGTTCATGCCGAAGGTCCACGAGTCGCCGATGCACGCGACGCGAAGCGTACCGGCGTTGGCGGCAGCGAACTCGCCGCTGCGGAACCCCTGTGAGTTGAGCGAGATCGTCCACGTCGGGCGGTCGCGAAATTCAGCCGGCAGCGCCGGGTTGAAGCGGCGCAGCAGCGCGACCCGCGACGCCTCGTTCGGCGCGGGGCCGAAGATGTCGACGTAGGTGCGACGCACGTTCGGTGTATTGCGCCAGATCAATCGATCGTCCGGCACGAGAATCAGCAGACGATCCAGCCACGGCGGGGTCGGGCCGTAGTCGTCACCGACGGAGTACGGCAGCGGAATGCGCCGGACCATCGCGTTGCGCACGGTATAGGTCGCGCGCAGGCCCGCTTCGGCGAAGACGAAAAAAAGGATCGTGGTGGTGCAGCTCTTCAGGATGGTGATGAGCAGCGAACGCATCGTGTGGATCGATTCTGACACGGGTCTGCTGCGCGCGGACGCGACGCCGCCGCCATCGCATGCGATCGCCGCGGCTCGACAGTACTGTGGGAGATGTGCCCTCGAGCGTCGAGATCTTTACGGATCTTTTCTCCACGCCGGCTTCAGCCTTGCCATCGTGCGGCCGTGCCTCTCACGTCGATGTGGACGAATGGCGGATGGGCCGTGGTCGCCGGATAGAACCCCATCCCACCCTGGAATCTCCGGTACCGTGGCTCCGCGAGCAACTGGTCGATCTGGTCGTAGAGGAACTTCGCATCATCGGTATCGACGCGGCCGTCGCGATTGAGATCTTCCATGCGGCTGCGGTTCTGCGGATCGACGTAGATGTCGGCGGCACTTCCCCACTGATGCATGCTGTAGGTCACGTCGCCGATGGCATGGTTGTAGTACGGCGTCCGGTAGGCACTCATCACGTGCAGCGTGTCGGCGGTGAACCCGATCGCGTTGACGTGCTCGAGCACCATCTCGAGCTTCATCGGCAGACGTTCCTTCAGCACCAGGTACTTCGGATACGCCTTCGTCGTGTCCTCTTTGCAGACGAACTGCTTCAGCGTGAAGTGCGGCGACACGTGCGTGCTCTCGTTCTCCCTGGTCACCTCGACGAAGCCGGGCGGCGGCAGGTAGAGCCGGCCGCTGTGGGGCGGCCGCGGCGGGTACTCGCCAATCGGGTAGCCGTTGAGCATGCCGTTGCGCACCCTGGTGGCCGGCACTGTGACGAACGCGTGCACGGCGATCGAGTCCTTCTTCCCCGGCCCGTCGAACGTGATGAGATACGCGCCCGGGCGATCGGGCGCGGTCCATTTCCACTGCTGCTGCCCCTGCTGCACGAGTGTGCCGGCGGCGGTCGTCGCGGCGAAATCTCCGGGCGGCCCGCCGACCGCATCGAAGACGACCGCGGTGCGTGGCGCCGCCAGCACGGCGACATCGCGATAGGCCGATGTCTCGCCATGGAACGTCAGCGCGAAGGATGCGGTCTTGGTGTCGAACCGTCCGGCCGCGCCAATGCGGACATCGAGCAGCACCGCTACGGCGGTGACAATCGTCAGGACGAACCGCATCATTGCGCTCTCGCCGCGTCGTGACGACGGTCGAGTCCGTAGACGTCCGGGAACGTCTGCAGCCTGCCGTCTTGCTCCCATGCGGTGAAGTAGAGGAGGTAAATCGGCAGCGGGTGCTTCAGCTTCACCGCCCGTTCGCTACCACGCTGCATCGCCGCGGCAATTCTCTCGACCGTCCACTCCGGCTGATCGCGCAGCACATAGCGTGCGAGCGCGCCCGGGTCGTCGAGGCGGACGCAGCCGTGGCTGAAGCTTCGCTCGACGCGATTGAACAGCGCCTGCGCCGGCGTGTCGTGCAGATACACGTTGTAGTGGTTCGGGAACACGAACTTCACGCGGCCGAGTGCGTTCCCGTGTCCGGGCAACTGGCGGTAGCGGCCGTTGTCGTCCACTTCGATGCGCTGTTTCGAGAGAAACTCGGGATCCTTCTCGACCTTCGGTGCAATCTCGTGTTCGACGATCCTCCTCGGGATGTTCCAGGATGGGCTGAACACGACGGTCGTCATCGTGTCGGCGAGCACCGGTGTCGGGCTGTCTTTCTTGCCGGTGACGACTTTCATGTCCAGGACGCTCGTGCCGTTCTCGATCGCGTCGAGGCGAAAGGCCGGAATGTTGACCATGATGTAGCGCGGCCCGAGGCCGTCGGGCAGCCAGCGCCAGCGGTCCATGTTCATCACGATCTGCTGTACCGCAGCGGTGTCGCCCGCGGTGCGTGCAAGCGAGAGCTGGCGCTTCAGCCCCTGATACTGCGGAAATGCGGGCGCCAGATCGCGGAGCGACTGTTCGACCTTGCCGGCGCTGATCGCGGACTGCAGCACGGCCGGGAGATCGACACTGCGCTTCACCGCGTGCCACTGCCGATCGATGTTCTCTGGATCGACTGTGCCGTGCGTCAGATCCCACGCGTAACGCAGATACGCGAACGACGCACGCACGTCGAGGTCGATCGCGCGATCGCGTGTGAAGCCGGTCCGCGCGGCATCCAGGTCGTCGATGCCGTAGTCCGCCGGCTCGAGCCCATCCCGATCGGCGGCACCGATCGCGCGCACGAGCGCGTCGAAGTCGCGGCGCAGCCGGCGGCCATCGCTCCAGGCGAGCCGATACCCCGTCTCGCGGTAGAAGCGCTGCTCGTCCTTCCACACCTTCCGTCCGCGATCGCTTTCGTCGTCGACGAAGCGTGGCTGCGTGCCATCAACTGCACTCTGGAGTGCCGCACTCACGCGTGCGTCGGTCGAGCGCGACGCATGCTGTTCGCACGAGGTAACAGTCGCGGCCGCGATCAGCAGAGCCGTGGCAGTTTTCCCGAATCCCAACGCCCGAATGCCGAGCTCCGAGGAACGGTCCGGCCGGAACGTCATCGTTGAGGTATGGGTGCAAGCCGAGTGCCGTTGACATCGTGGAGGACACGCTCGCGCCCGTCCCTATGCGATCTCGGCGGTCGGCTCGCGGATGGGAAACCGATCGCCGACGAGAACGTCATAGGCCCATGCGCCGAAGACGCCACCCACACATGGCGCGACGATCGGCACCCACCACCATCCATTCCCCGCCGTGAACACTTCCCCGCCCCAGCCTGCGATAAACGTGAAGAGCCGCGGGCCGAAGTCGCGCGCCGGATTGATCGCATAGCCCGAGTTGAAACCGAACGTCGCGCCGATGAGCACGACCAGCAGCCCGACGACAACCGGTGCAAGCCCGGCCGGCGGCGGCGAGTTGCGGCTGTCGGTGATGCCAAGAATCACCGAGACGAGCAGCGCCGTTCCGACGACCTGATCGATGAAGCCGCCGAGCGTGCTCAAGAACGGCTGCGGATACGTCGCCCAGATCCCGGCGGTACCCTGCGCACCGGCGACCTGGCGCACGCCGCCGTCGAAGGCGCTCAACGCTTCGTGATACGTGACGAAAACGACTGCCGACGCGACGAACGCACCTGCAACCTGCGCCAGCACGTACGGCGCGACCTTGTTCCACGGGAACCCTCGCCGCACGGCGAGCGCGAGCGTCACCGCCGGGTTGAGATGCGCACCCGTGACGCCCGCCGACATGTAGCATCCCATCGTGACGGCGAGTCCCCACGCGATGTTGATCGACAGAAACGTTCCGGCGCTGTTCCTGCTCAACACCACTTGCGCGACCACGCCCACGCCAAACACGATCAGGATGAACGTGCCGAGGAACTCGGCGAGCAACTCCCGGACTACACTTCGCGCCATCGGACCCCTCCGGATGTGAACCACGGAGACACAGCGACACAGAGAAGAGGCGGGCGTCGCACGCCGCCGCGACGCGGCGGGTTCGCAATTCCGGAACCGCGTTCTCTGCGGCGCCGGAACGAAGGCCATTGCGTCCTGGCGCGCGACGCGCCATCCACGACCCTGCCCGCCGGTGCCTCCGCGGACTCCGCGTCTTCTTCGTCTCTGTGTCTTCTCCGTGTCTCTGTGTCTCCGTGGTTACTTCTTCGCGGCCTTCGTGGAGCTTCGTGGCTTCGTAATTCCGTCTGCCGCGCGGCGCCATTGTATAGTGAGCGGCCATGCCGTCCCGCAGCGGCCGGATGAGGCGTTTCATGCTCGCAAACAGCAAGACAGTTGCCTGTCTGGCCGGGGTCGGCCTCATCGTCGGCGTTCGATGGCCGGCGCCTTCGGCACAACAACAGCCGGCGAACGTCGCGTCGTTCACCGAGATGCGGTGGCGTCCGATTGGACCGTTCCGCGGCGGACGTACCAAGGCGATCACCGGCGTGCGCACGCAGCCGAACGTCTTCTATATCGGCGCCGTCAACGGCGGCGTCTGGAAAACGACCGACTTCGGCCGGACCTGGACGCCGATCTTCGACGACCAGCCGACCGGTTCGATCGGCGCGATCGCGGTTGCGCCCTCGGATCCGAACGTCGTCTACGTGGGCAGCGGCGAGGGATTGGCGCGGCCCGATCTCTCCGTCGGCGACGGCATCTACAAGTCGACCGACGCCGGCAAGACCTGGACGCACCTCGGACTGCGTGACGGCCAGCAGATCCCCTACATCATCGTCGACCCGCGTAATCCGGATCGGCTGTTCGTCGCCGTGCTCGGCCATCCGTACGGGCCGAACGACGAGCGCGGCGTCTACCGCTCGACCGACGGCGGACGATCGTTCCAGAAGGTGCTGTCGAAGGACGAGAACACCGGCGCGTCGGATCTCGAGTTCGATCCGCGCAATCCCGACATCGTCTACGCCTGCCTGTGGGAACAGCGGCAGGGACCGTGGGAGAACGGCGCCTGGGCCGGCACCAATGGCGGCATCTTCAAGTCCACCGATGGCGGCACCAACTGGCGGCCGCTGACCGACGGGTTGCCGTCAGGCGACGGCGACGGCGTCGTCCAGGCCGACATCGCGATCGCGCCGAGCGATCCGAATCGCATCTACGCGACGGTCGCGAATCCGCGCACGGTCGGCATCTTCCGCTCGGACGATGCCGGCGAGCACTGGACGAGGAGCACCGCCGACGCGCGTCCGGCCGGACGCATCGGCGGCGGCGATCTGCCGGTGCCGGTCGTCGATCCGAAGAATCCGGACACTGTGATCATCGCGAGCACGGTCAGCTATCGGTCGACCGACGGCGGCAAGACGTGGATCGCCCTGCGCGGCGCGCCGGGCGGCGACGACTACCAGCGGCCCTGGATCAACCCCGACAACCCGAACATCATCGCGATGGCGAGCGATCAAGGCGCGATCGTCAGCGTCAACGGCGGCGAGACCTGGAGCTCCTGGTACAACCAGCCGACGTCGCAGATGTACCACGTGAA
>Ga0066903_100004557_pt1 | contig 11756 bp, 15 predicted proteins | sample PanSoiMetaGPlot1_FD_67491 | JGI IMG/M metagenome (GOLD analysis project Ga0066903, IMG submission 67491) | Tropical forest soil microbial communities from Panama analyzed to predict greenhouse gas emissions - Panama Soil - Plot 1 (version 2) | ecosystem: Environmental > Terrestrial > Soil >...
GGGCGGCATTCGCGCGGCGAACTATCTCGCCGAGCAGGCGCCGCGCGACGGCACCGCCATCACGACCTTCGCCGGCGGGCCGATTCTCGAGCCGCTGATCGGCGCGCGCAATCCCGGCTACGACATGAGCAGCTTCACCTGGATCCGCGCCATCACCAAGGATATCGGTCTGTGCATCTCGTGGGGGCCGACGCCGTTCAAGACCATCGACGACGTCAAGACGCAGCAGATGGTCGTCGCTGGGACCGGGGCTGGCTCGGAAACCGATACTTGGCCCATCGTCCTTAATGACGGCCCGAGGGTGTAACATGGCGTCGCATCACGGTGCGGGGCGACGCATTTTTCTTCGGCTAACCCCTTGTCACCCGGTCGAAATACCGTCATTTTATACCACGTGCCGTAATCTGGTGTCGCATGGCGTAACACGTTGCGGCGCTACCAATACGCTACCACGGCGGCCCCTCGGTTTCGACGATGGGCTACCCAAACGAGCCCTATGCCAACGATGGGCCACCTCAAATGAAACGCATCCTCTCCGATCGGCTGTTGCGATCCTTGGCGCAGTCGCGGGCAATGCCACAAGAAATCTGGGATCAACAGCTCCGCGGCTTCGGGTGCCGCGCCAGCAAGCAAGGCACGGTGAGCTTCTTCGTCATGCGCAGGCCGCGCGGCAGCGGTAAGTCGGTTCGTATCAAGGTTGGCGACTTCCTGGTCATGCCTCTGAGCGAGGCGCGCTCGCGGGCCCGCGCCTTGTTGATGGAGATGCAGGACGGGGTCGATCCGAGGATCCGCAGGACCGAGGAGGCCCGCGCCGAGGCCGTCAAGCAGGCCAGCACGTTCGCCGCCGTGGCTGAAAGCTTCATCGCCCGCCACATCGTCCTCAAGCGCACCGCCAGGACGATCGAGCAACTGATTCGGCGTGAGCTTATCCCGCGCTGGGGCGAGCGGCCGATCACCGCAATCACCCGCGCCGATGTGATCGCCTTGGTCGATGAGATCGTCGATCGCGGTTATCCCGAGGCTGCTCGCCAGGTGTTCGCCTACGCTCGCCGGCTGTTCGGGTGGGCGGTCCCCCGTTACGGGCTCGAGCGCGCCCCTACCGATCACCTCTCGACCAAGGATCTTATCGGCGCCAAGGCGTCGCGTAAGCGTGTGCTCAACAATCTCGAGATTGTTCTCCTGTGGCGCGCCAGCGAAGGACCGGAGGCGGCCTATTACGGCCCCTACGCACGATTGCTGCTGCTCCTGGGCGTGCGTCGCACCGAGCTTGGACGGGCGATCTGGGGGGAGTTTGACCTCGATGCCGCGTTGTGGACGATTCCGCCGACGCGGATGAAGTCGGACGAGCCCCATGCGGTGCCGTTGGCGGCGGCGGCGCTCAAGATCCTGCGCGCTCTTCCTCAGAACCAGGGCTACGTGATCGGCGACGCCCCGATCCATTACAGTCGTGCCAAGCGCCAGCTCGATGCGCGCATAACCGAGCTCAACGGCGGTAAAGCCCTCCCGCGCTGGACCTGGCATGACTTGCGCAGGAGTTTTAGGACCGGACTGTCGGCCATTGGCGTTCCGCCGCATGTCGCTGAGCTCTGCATCGCGCACCGACAGAGCGGCCTAACGCGGGTCTACGACCTGCACCGGTTCGAGGATGAGAAGCGGCACGCCATGAACGCCTGGGCCGCATTCGTGCTCTCGCTCGTCGAGCCGCCCTCGGATAAGGTTGTGCGCCTGAAATGAAAGACCCGGCGGCACGTGACTGCCACCGGGTCGAAAGATGTGACCTCCACGGCCAAGCGAAGGGCGACATCTGTGTCGAAACATAGCCAGCGGCCACCACAAGCGCAACCTCGCCGGTCTCATGTATTGCTGCCGAAGGAGGATCGGCCGGGCAAGCAGAGTACCGCCGGATGTTGTTGGCCGATCCCAAGCAGTATCGTCATCGAGGGCGCGCATGCGACGAGTTACGGGACCGGCTCAAATGCAAGGCGAGCGACGCCACGTTGAGACGACAGATTATCGATCCGGTTGAAGCCGCTATCCCCGCCGAGGGTGCGGCATAACAATCATCGACGGCGGGACATACATGGCGTCATTTTGAAAGTGACCATTTTGGTCACTTTGGTCACATGACCGAAGTGACCAATTTGGTCACATGACTGAAGTGGTTCAACTCAGTCACGTCCTAGTCATCCTAATCACTGGCAACTCGATGATCGCGAACCATTTGTGAACCTTGACGCGACGCAATGCGTCACGACGAGGGTCACCAGATGCGAGTTTTAATTTTCCGCGATCTGCGCCCCAAAAAGGGGATCGCTTTTAGCCGGCAACACGTCTTCCGCAAAGTGAAAGACGGCACGTTTCCGCGACCACTCAAGCTTGGCGAGGGCGAGCGCGCAACGAATGCGTGGCTCGAGAGCGAGCTCGATGCGTGGGTCGAGGCGCGGGCGAAGGCGCGTGCTCCGCGCGCGACCTGAAGAGAATGGCGCTCCGCCCGTGCCGTCGCCGGCGGGCGGAGAGACACAGCGCGACGTGTGGCGGCGGCCGGTACTAACGGCCGCACGCCAAAACTGGTTTTCCTGGACGGAGAACCTCGGCCCAAGGAGGGCCAAGCGCCATGGCTTTTACCAACTCTAGTGGAAATGGCAACAGCTCAATCTCCGGGCTGAGCCTTGCGCACTCGAAGCTTGATACTCGCAAACGCATTCAGCTCGCCGCCGACGTGGCGACTGGCGCGTGTCAGTATCACCCGACGAAGGCGCAGGTCGCTGCGTCCTTCAAGGTGCACCCCTCTCAGCTCTCTCGGGAACTGAGGGAGCGCGAGCAGCGGGAGGTGGCTCGGCGCGATCGCGATAGCTGGGCGGTCGATTGCATCGTGACAGGTTGGAATTCCGCCTCCGATTCCGCGTTGGATGAGGCAGTGCGCGAAATCGGTCTCGCGCGTGTTTTTGATGTAGTCGATCGCCTCACTCGCTAACCGAATTTTGCTGGCGCCGCTCGCGAATGGGCGGCGCCATTTCAGTGCGACGTTCGATGGGTCAAACCAACATGGAAAAGAAATTTTATCAGTCCAGCGAACGCGGGACTTATCTCACACCAAGCTCAATCTTCGTGGCGATCGAGAGGACGTTCGATCTCGATGTCGCGCATCCGGGATGGAGCAAGCCTGAGGACGGATCGGTTGCGACTGAGCCTCCGAATGGCATCGCGCTAATCGGCGTGGGCGAGCGCGCCAATACCGCACTCAGTCGATGTGGTCTCGGGTGGTTTGTCTCAAATCGAAGCCCGGGCACTGCGCTCGAGCGCATCGCTTTAGCGGAGAATAAGCCATGAAGCTCGTCGCCATTCTCGATGCGTTACGCAACGGCGCGACGTTGCACTTCGGCCTCGCAAAGAAACCGACTTGGGAGCTTTATGAAGACGCTGCCATCAGAACCGTCAGCGCTACGCAAGCACAGTCCTTGATTAAACGCGGGGCCATCGCGGCCGCTGGCGACACTCTGCTTGCCGAAGTCCCCTCGCAGACCTGGCGCTACGCCGAACCGATCGGGGGCGCGCCATGAAGCTTTTCACCGCTGACGAGCGCCTCGCCGAAAAAAGCGGCCCCAAGATTTTGATCGTCGGCCCGAGCGGCGTCGGCAAGACAAGTCTGCTGCGCACCCTGCGTGCGAAGCAGCGGAAGGAGTGCCTGTTCGTTATCATCGAGGCTGGCGACCTTGCCGTGGCCGATCTTCCACTAGCGAGCGTGCGCCCGCGCACGTGGCAAGAGTGCCGCGACCTCGCTTGCGTCCTCGGCGGCTTTAACCCGGCATTCCCGGCAAACACCGCCTACTCCGAAGCCCACTTTAACGAAGCGATGAAGAACCCCGAGCTCGCGCAGTTTGCGGGCTATGAAATCCTGTTCGTCGATAGTCTGACCGCGGTCGGCCGGCTTTGCTTTACCCACTGCGAGCAGCAACCCGAGAGCTTCACCGATCGTGGCCGCAAAGATCTGCGCGCAATCTACGGGCTGCACGCGCGCAGCATGATCGGCTGGCTCAATCAGCTCCAACACATGCGCGGGCGAACCGTCGTGTTCGTCGCGGTGCTCGAAAAGCACGTCGACGACCTCAATATCGCGACCTGGCAGCCGCAGATGGAAGGCGCGAAGACCGGACGCGAGCTGCCGGCGATCGTCGACGAGATCATCACCATGACCTGGATCGATTTTGGCGATCATAAACCCGTGCGCGCATTTGTCTGCACGAACCCTAACCCCTGGGGCTATCCAGCCAAGGACCGCTCCGGCCGGCTCGAGCAGATCGAGCCGCCCAATCTTGGCGCGCTGCTCGAGAAGCTCACCGGTCCTGGCGAGCGCAAGCCCTTCACCATCGTCTCATCCGAGCGACCCGCAGCCAAAGGAGGCAATGATGTTTGACTACACCGATGCACCCCTGCCGCAGTTCGAGCTGATCCCACAAGATACGATCGCCACTGTCGCTATGCACATTCGCGCCGGCGGTGCCGGCGAGGACGGGCTGCTCAAGCGCTCCAAGGATGGTGCGTCTGAGATGCTCGACCTCGAGTTCATTGTGCTCGACGGCGGATTCAAGGGCCGCAAATTTTGGCAATACTTGCTCCTGTCGGGCTCGACCGATGGCCACGAGAGGGCCATCGGCATCAGCCGTGGCATGCTCAAGGCCATTCTCGATTCTGCGCTCGGCCTCAAGCCCAACGACGTGAGCGCAGAGGCTCGCGCCCGTCGCACGGTCAGCCTCAAGCAGTTCGATGGCATGGCCTTTATGGCTAAGATCGGCATCGAGAAGGGCGCCGCCAAGACCGACGGCAGCGGCGGGTTCTGGCCAGACAAGAACTGTCTCGCCGGTGTGATCACGCCTGACAAGACGGGGTGGAAACCGGTCGAGCAACCGCCTCCGTTCGACGCTGGTAGTAGCGATGGCGGCCCATTCTCCTCCACGGCCTCTACTCCCACCGCCCCCGTTGAACGGCCGGACTGGGCGCGATGAGCAAGATCCGCAAGCCGATCCGGATCCAGATGGTCTCGCTGTCTGCGCTCGAGGATGTGCGGCAGCGCGACGCCACCAGAGCCGCCATCGCCGGCGCGCGTAGCGTCGTCCAGATCGACGGTCCCCTCCCGCCCGGCACGCCGATCGGACGGCTCTCCGACACCGAGTGGGGATGGATTGTCGCTGGCGTACTGTTTGCGTGGATCAGCAAGCGCGCCGAGCAGGCGGCAGCGGATCAACTCGATACCGAGCAACTCATCCGCCTCACCGCGCTAGACCCGCAGCCGTGGGACGCCGGCGCGGTGGCGGCGATCCTGCCGGACCTTGCCAATGCTTGTGCGAGTCTTGACTGGTCGAAGCCGCTCGGCGCGTGGCCCGAGGACGACGTTATCAAATTTCTGCTCAAGGCAATGCCGCTGATCCGCAGGGCGATGATCGCGCGTGACTTAAGTGAGAACGGCATCACCCGACAATCGAGTGCCGCCACGATCGCGCGCCAGGCCAATGCCGCAGCGGGCGGGCCATTAATGACGCCCGATGAGTTCAACGACGAGATCGGGATTTGAGTGACGGGGTAAGATCGTGGCGCAACGCGTCAGCGGATTCAAGCGGATCGCGGACGAGGCGTATTATACCCGCCTCGCCTGGCCGGTGGCCGCGCTTGTCACGCACCTGCCCGACGCCGCACCGGCATGGGATTCCTCCGCTGGCGACGGGCACCTGGTCGCAAATTTGAGTGCGCTTGGCGTCGAGACCGTCGGCACCACCGACAACTTCTTGACCCGGCGTGAGCCACCACTGGGTATCCGCTCGCTCATTTCGAATCCGCCCTATGGCGAAAAGCGCCGGGGCGAGACGGCCGTGGCCTTCATCCGGCATGCATTAGGTCTGCAGATTCCCGTCATCGCATTTTTGCTGCCTATCGACTTCGACAGTGCCGTCACCAGGCAGGATATTTTCCGGCACTGCTTAACTTTCCACGGCAAGATCGTCCTGCTACGCCGCATCGTTTGGTTCTCGCATCCGGATAAGCGCGAAGCGCCCTCCTCGAATCACGCCTGGTTTCTCTGGCGCCACGATCACCATGGTCCACCGATCATCAGGTACGCGCCATGATCAATTTGAACCGCGCCAATCTCTCGCTCGAGCCGATCAACACCGCGATCAACACGGTGCTCGAACGCGTCGGCGCACGCACTGCAGATCGGAATTCCCGGCCCAGGACCGCGAGCGGTTCGAGCGTGGGCATTATTTCGAGGAGCGTATGCGCCGGCACCTCGTTGCGGCCGGCTTCAAGTTTGCGCCATCTGCAGCGTGCGAGTTCACCGCGGTCGCAGGCACGATGCGCGGACACGCCGACGGCATCATCATTCACGGTCCCGATCTAGCCGGCGCCTATGTGATCTACCCGCTGATTTGGGAGCATAAGGCGCTCAAGGCCACGAGCTGGCGTGAGATCGAACGCGACGGACTCGAGAAGAAGCACTTTAACTATCTGGTGCAGGTCGCGCTCTACCAGATGTACCTGAACGTCACCAACCCCGCGCTGGTTACGATCACCAATGCGGACACCTGTGAGTGGTTACACTTTTTCGTGCCATTCAATCCTGAGCGCGCGCAGGCATGGAGCGATCGCGCCGCCAACATCATCGTGGCGACGCGCGCGAGCGAATTGCTCCCGCGCGGGTTCAACGATCCCGAGAAATTCCCCTGCAAGCAGTGCCCACACAGGGAGCGCTGCTGGACATGAACGCGCCCGCCCGCAATCCGCTCGAGGACATCGTGCGCAAGCTAGTTGCCTGCATGCGCCTATTGTCGAGCGACAAGGAATTCGAGCGTGAGGGTGCGATCGCCGGGGTCCAGCGGCTGCTCCAGAGTGCCGACCCCAATATGACGCGCGCGCTCGCTGACCGCATCGAGAGCGGCGGACTGACCGAGGACTACAAGCGGCAGGTGCGCAATGCGGTCGCCAACGCCCGCGCCGCTGCTTACGCCGAAGGCATCAGGGCGGCGGAGGCGAGATTCCGCCCCGACGGCAAGCTTACGTTCACCGAGGTCGCGCTCTACGCACGGCGCCAGCTTCATCGCATTCCGCCCGACAAGCACGAGTTCATCAATAAGATGGCGTTTTACGCCGTCGAGGAGTTCGAGCCATCGCCAAAGCAGGGCAAGTTCCTGTTCGATCTTTTTGTGCAGTATCTCGGAGGGAGGATCGTCTAATGCCGCAAGCACAAGCCAATGTCCCCACCGAGCTCGAGGCCGCGTTCGACTATGCGAGCAGGCACGTCCCCGTTTTTCCCTGCAGCACGCTCGACAAGAAACCTCTCACCCCACACGGCTTCAAGGACGCAACCACGGATGAAACGCAAGTTCGCGCCTGGTGGACGCAATGGCCCAACGCCATGATTAGCATTCCGACCGGTTCGAAGAGCGGCATATGGGCGCTCGATACCGACAAGGATCCCGCCAAGCAAATCGATGGTGAGGCCGTGCTTGCGTCGCTCGAAGCGCGGCACAGTCCGCTTCCCAAAACGCGAACATCGATTACCGCGCGCGGAGGAAAGCACCGGCTGTTTCTCTGGGACAGCAACATCGATATCCGCAACAGCACCGGCAAGATCGGGCTCGGCATCGATGTGCGCGGCGAGGGCGGCTATATTTGCGCCCCGCCCTCGCAGACCGCAAACGGCGGAACATATCGCTGGGAGGACGCAAGCGTTCCGCCAGTGCCCGCACCGACCTGGCTGATCACGCTCGCTAAGGCAAAGAGGGCCGACGCCTATTCAAGGGCGGCGCTCGAGCGTGAGTGCAAGAAGGTTCGTCCGACGGCCGCAAGACTCCGGTCGCGCGCCTGCGCGAGCTTTCACCCGAATCGTTCTTGGGGTTGGCCGCCGGCTCGGCCACGTTCCAGAAGTACAAGCACAAGAGGCTGGTCGAAATCGATCCGCCGCTGCAGTACTTGCGTGTCATCCTCGCGAGCGAGCGGCGCTGGCGCTTCCCACACGTCACCGGCGTCATCACCACGCCGACGCTGCGCCCGGATGGTTCGTTGCTGGTCGAGCCGGGCCTACGATTCCGAGACCGAACTCTGTCTGATGCCGGGGTTTCAAATCCCGCCGATACCAGAGCATCCGAGCAAGGATCAGGCGAACGCGGCGCTCAAGCTGCTCGTCGATTTGCTCTCTGAATTTTCCTTCAAGCAGAGCGGCGGAGGGCACGAGAAGCAGCTCAACCGTTCGGTCGCGCTGTCCGGCTTGCTGACGGCATTGGTGCGCGGTTCGCTCCCGACCGCGCCCACGCATCTGATCCGCGCGCACATGGCGGGCACTGGCAAGAGCTATCTGGTCGACGTCTTCGCGGCAATCGCCACCGGCCGGCTCTGTCCGGTGATCACGGCATCGAAGAGCTCAGAGGAGACCGAGAAGCGCCTCGACGCGATCATCCACAGCGGGATACCGATGTTCTCGCTCGACAACTGCGCGCACGATCTTGGGGGCGAACGCCTGTGCCAGGTGTCCGAGCGCCCGGTGGTGAAGATCAGGATCCTTGGCTACAGCGAGACCCCGGACTGCGACGTGCACACCGCCATCTATGCGACCGGTAACAACATCGGCCTCAAGGGTGACATGGTCCGCCGCGGGCTCGTGTGCAATCTCGAGGCGCTGGACGAGCGGCCGGAGTTACGCCGGTTCAATCGGAGCGCGCTGAAGACAGCCGGGGCGAACCGGGCGACCTATGTCGCGGCCGCCTTGACGGTCATGCGTGCCTACCTTGCCGCCGGCGCGCCCGAGGTTTGCGGCCCGTTTGGCAGCTACGAGGATTGGTCGCGCATGGTGCGCAGCCCGCTCCTTTGGCTGGGCGAGCCGGACCCGGTGGCGAGTGTCGACACTAGTCAGGCCGAGGATCCTGAACTCGCTGAGCTGCGGGAGCTGCTTGAGTGGTGGTTAGGCAATCTCAAGCTCGACGAAGACTACCTGAGCGCCCGCCTGGTTGAGATCGCGAACGAGCCTCCTGTCGGCTTTAATCCTAGTCCGCTCAAGGACCTCTTCCTGCGCATAGCCGCGGACAAGAACGCGGAAGTCTCGACCAAACGCCTGGGCGAATGGCTGCGTCAGCATGGCGGGCGTGTTGTACGGCTATCCGATGGCCGCAGGTACTGGCTGATCAGGGGGCAAGACTATCGTCACACCGCAACCTTCCGGCTCTCAGAAGTGACGTGAAAAATGTGGGGACGTACGGGAGGTGTGGGAGCTCTACCATTAGCTCCATTATTTTTCACAGGTGTTTTCGCGCGTACTAAAGGTGAAGCTCCCACAGGTCCCCTAGGTCCCCCGTTTAGAAGTGCATGGAGTGGTCAATGCCAAGCGATCAGGACAAAACGGTCACAGCCCGTAACGAGAGCGCACCGGCCATGTCACAGCTCGATAGCTTCCTTGAGGAGGTCAAAGAACTCGCAGGGGGCAGCAGTGGAGGTGGACGGGGACGTGTCATCTTCGCCCTCGACGCCACCCACAGCCGTGACGAAACCTGGGACACCGCTTGCCAGCTGCAGGCCGAAATGTTCCATGAGGTCGCTACCGCCGGTGAACTCGAGGTGCAGTTGGTGTTCTACCGCGGCGATCGAGAATGCGCAGCCTCACGTTGGACTGCCGATACCAACCGTTTGACCAAAATCATGACCGGCATCAAATGCCGGGATGGCCATACCCAATTGCGTAAGGTTCTCGCTCACGCCCAGAAGGAAACCGAACTGCTCAAAGTGAGCGCGCTGATCTTTATCGGCGACGCGTTCGAAGAGGAGCTGGACGAGGTCATTCCCGAAGCGCGTAAGCTCGCACACCTGGGCGTGCCAGCCTTCATGTTCCAAGAAGGTGACGATTGGCAGGTCGAAGAGACGTTTCGTGAAATTGCAAGCCTCACCCACGGCGCCTATTGTCGCTTCGATCCCGGAGCCGCCCGGCAACTGGCCGAGCTTCTTCGCGCAGTTGCGGTCTTTGCCACTGGCGGGCTAACAGCACTCGCCAACCAGCACAATGCCAGCGCGATCAAACTCCTAAGCCAGTTGAAATAGAGGACGCGGCTAGAAGGGAGGATTTCACACGAAATGGGAGGCCTCGGATCAGGCATTGACTACCCACTTCCTCGGCAGCTCGTTAGCGATACTCCGCGTCTGACCCTGCGATCCCTCCCCCGTTTTGGCAAAACCGTCGAGCTCAGGTGGGAGAACCCCCAGGACCTAGCCAACGCCCTCTCCACGAGGCTTACCCGGACCGCCGCAGGCCTCGAGCTTGAGACGGGCGGGACGTCGGTTCGCGTTGAGCTGCGCTCTTGGCCGATGCCGCGTGGGCGTGGTGGATTGCACGGCGTCAGGCCACGGATGATTTGCCCGAAGTGCGGAGTGCTTCGCGATGTTCTGCACTGGCGCGGGGAATGGGGCTGCCGCGGCAAGGACTGCCTAGATCTGGCCCATCCCTGCCGGCATCGGGAGCGTTGGTGTCCAGCGATCCGTCGGCGTGCGAAGCTACTGTGCGCGCTCGTGCGATGTCCTCATGGGAGCTTGAAAGCACGTGCCATCCGGGCGCAGATTAAGCACCAGGAGCGCGCGATGATCGCGAACCTAGAACGCACCAATCGCGATCTCACGAAGCGGAGCCAACGTCATGGCCGACGCGGTCGAGCTAATCCCGGTGAGCGAGCGAGATGAAGCTATTTTTCGGGCCTGGGAGAGCGGCAAATCGGTGCGGGCCGTTGCGCGCGAATTCGGCCTTCCCTTCGGCGAGGTCGAGCGCACCCTCGATCGCTGTTTGCCAGCCTTCGATGCGAGAAGTCAGTTGCATGCCTATAAGCGAGAAATCGAAAGGATCGAAACCCTGGCGTCGGAATTTTACGCGATCGCGCGACGTGACAAGAGCACCGAGCACGCGCACATTTTCGCAAGGCTAAACGAAAGACTTGCGGCCATGAGGGGTTGGACTTCCGTGAATATTCGGATGGATCCCACGGTTGCCCAAATAGCCGAAAAGCCGTCGAGACATGAGAAGATCCGCGAAGCGATCTTCCGCCTCGCCCGCGGACCGGACTGGAAGCCAAATGACGGTAACGGCGCTATCGATGCGCCGCCGTCTCCAGACGATACTGAGCCAAGTCGCTTGGAAGCCAAATAATGGCGATGGTGCTGTCGGTGTGCTGTCGGATTCAGACGTCAAAGAGCAAATCGTTGATCTATCAGCATTAATCGCATTAAAGCACTCCCTCGTATAGGGAAAGTTCAGAAGTTCGATCGAGGATCCAGCTCGACGAGGCGGTCGGAGGATCTCGCCTGGACGATGCCCGGGCCATGTCGGCGCCGACAATCGCGCAATTCGCGCGCTCTTCGCGCTTCCAGAGGGGGCGGGATGACCTCAAGGGCGCGGCCCTTTGCCGCCAAAGCTTCGAGTAGCGGTCCTCCACTCGGGAGTCCTCGTCGGCTGTTTGGCCTATCACTGCTTGCGTTTGGAGGGTGCGGCGTCCGCCGCCGGTGTGCCCGCCTTTTTCGTTTCCATCCAAATAATCGGTCATCGAAGTGTGAAGTGGTTCACACATTTCTCCCGTAGGCTTGGCACAATCGGCGCAAAAGCACAAAAACAGAGGGTTAAAACAGTGACAAAATTCGCTTTTGCCGTCATTGCGATGACGTTGGTCTTGATCGCCGTCCTTTTGGCCGCTCAGGCTCAGGAAGTAACCTTGCCGCCGATCTATCAGCCCCAACTTTTG
>Ga0066903_100004558_pt1 | contig 11756 bp, 9 predicted proteins | sample PanSoiMetaGPlot1_FD_67491 | JGI IMG/M metagenome (GOLD analysis project Ga0066903, IMG submission 67491) | Tropical forest soil microbial communities from Panama analyzed to predict greenhouse gas emissions - Panama Soil - Plot 1 (version 2) | ecosystem: Environmental > Terrestrial > Soil >...
TCGAGTGATAGAGGATGCTGAGCTGGGCGTTCGGGTTGTACGACCACTTCTGGCCCGGCCGGATCGGCCCTGAATCGACGGCCTTGCCGAAGTTGTCGAACACCACCGACTGCGTCGTGTCCGAGACGTTCTTCCAGACCACCGGGAAGCCCATCGGGGCCAGCAGCTGGCTCGGCGAGAAGCCGCCATTGGTGATCTGAACGGTGAGGCCCATGCCGGTGGGCAGGGGGCCGCTCACCGGCGGCCCGCTGCTCGTGGGCGCCGGTGACGCCGGGCCGCTGACCAGCTCAGGGCCGGAGCCGCCGCACCCGCCGGCGACGGCCACTGCCAACACTGCCACGCATGCGACGCGCCGCATCACAGCGTGGGCGGTAACAGCGAGTCGACCGCGCCGAAGAAGAGGAACGAGAGCAGGATCAGCACCGGCGTCGTCAGCAAGTAGGTGACGGCCGGCGAGAAGCGCCGCCGGTACAGGTACCACGTGCCCGCGATCGCGGCCAGCAGCAGCTCGCCCCAAAGCAGCACCGGGCCCCACCCGCCAAGCAGCGTCGACTGGCCCGGACGCTGGCCGGCGGGCCGCAGCGGTAGCGGCGCCGGTGCGGTCAGCCCCTCGCCCTGCAGCTTTGCCGTCAGCACCAGCTCATCCGACGCGCGATAGGGCGGGTCGGAGGTGATCAGCGTCAGCCGGCTGTCCGTCGTCGGCGCTGCCACGGAGGGCTCACCGAGGGGGGCCGACCGGATGCTTTCCACGGTGTAGGTGGACTGGCCCTGGCGGGTGATGAACACGATCTCGGCGCCCAGCGGCACCGAGTTGAGGTCGCGGAAGGGGCCGCCGTAGGTGGTGCGGCGGCCGATGATGACGGCGTTGCCGGCCTGGCCAGGTCCGGGCGAGGACGGGTCGTGGCCCGGCCCCTTCTTCGTCTGCGCCGAGCCGATGCCCTGCACGACCACCTGCTCGAGGCCGATGCTCTTGATCTCCATGATCCCGACCGGGGCGCCGACCGGCGGCGAGACCAGGGCATGCGTGTCGGTCAGCACCAGCGAGGCCTTGAACTGGCGCAGCAACGCGGCCTGGCTGCGGCTCTGCAGCATGCCACTGATCCAGAACTCGTACATCAGGAACGACGCGGTGACCACCCCGATGATCGCCATCACGACCGCGAACGTGGTCAGCATCGAGCCGCGCTCCTCCTCCGCCGGCGCTGCCGGAGGCGGCTCCGGCGGCACCCAGCGCTCCTCCTCGGGTGGGGGCGGCGGAGGCGCGTCGGCGATGTCGCCGAGCTGGAGCTCGGCCGTCTGTGCGTCGGCCACGTCACTCATGCCGGGCGCGCCTGCCTCCTGCGCTTGGCCAGCAGCAGCACGACGGGACCGACGAGCAGGCCGACGATGGCCAGCCCGATCAGCGCGGGGATGATCGCGCTGGACGACGGGGTGGCCAGCGTGGCGTCGATCGGCGTGATCGCCGTGTTCGACGAATCAGACGGATTGCCGCTGGGCGGCGGATTGCTGCCGCTCGGCGGCGGCGAGCCGCTGGTCGTCGGGGGCGGCGAGCCGAGGCTGCCGCCCGAGCCGCCGGGGAACGTGCCGCCGGTGGGATTGCCGCCGGTGAAGCTGCCACCGTTGTTGCCGCCGCCGTTGTTGCCGCCACCGTTGTGATGGTGGTGATGATGGCCGCCCCCGCCACCGGACGGCTTGGTGGTCGGGATCTGGCCGGCCACCTGCTGCGTCTCCGCCACCAGGTCATCGGGAAGTGGTGCGCTGCCGGCAGGCAGGTTGGCCGCGGCCGCGTCAGCCCGAAGCCGCGCGTGCGACTGGCCGTCGCCCACGGCGAACTGGAGGAAGGCCTTCAGCGTCTTGCCGTCCTGGGCCGAGAAGTTCGGGTAGCCCTGGGAGGTCGGCACGATCGCATAGGTCAGCATCGGAATCGGGTAGGCGTCAGGGTCCGACGTGGTGTAGTCAGGTGTGACCGTGCCGTCGTCGTTCTTGTGGCCCGCTGCGATTGCTGCAGCCAGTCCCGCCGCGTTGGGCGCGACGCCGGCGTCCGGCTGGCCCGGGTTGACCAGGTTCGCCGTGGGCACGTCGTTGATGTAGGCGTAGGTGCTGTCCATCTCGCCGACGTAGATGTCGGACGGCGTGTAGGTGGGCGGGAACCCGACCGCACGCGCCGCGTTGTCCTCGTTCTGGATGCCGGGCGGGCAGATCTGGCACGCGTGCGGATCCGGCGGCGGCCATGTGCTGCTGACGCCGTACGTCCAGACGCTGGGGGCGTTCTGGCTGAGCCAGGTCGTGAACGCGACGTTCGATGCCGAATGCTCGGCCCTGATGGCAAAGTGCACCGGCCCGTCGGGGAACTTGACGCCCGGATTCAGGTTGCGGATGGCGGGGTCGCCGCCCAGCAGGTTCACGCAGTCGTCGTCGCTCACCTTCTTGGGACAGTCGAAGGTCGACAGCTGGCCGGTCGCGATCTCGGCGACGACCTTGGGCGTCAGCACCAGATGCGTGATCTGGTGGCCGCCCTGGTCGATGATGTTGAAGCCCAGCGCGATGCCGGTCAGGGTCAGCGGTGCGTAGGCGAAGTTGCGATCGTGCCCGTGCAGGCTGCCGGCCTGACCCGAGCTGAGCGGGAACCCGGAGACGGCGAAGTCAGTGCTACCGGCCACGAACGCATCCGTCGCGTCGAACGAGTTGATGTTCGTGTACGTCACGTTGAGATGGGACTCGAGCTGGCAGGCAGCGTGCTCCCAGGCATACATCGTGTATGCGGCCGCGGAGGCGCCCTCACCGCTGAGGGGCGAGCCGGCAGAGGACGGGCAGGCCTCGGGCGGCGTGGCGAACGAGATCTGCGCGACCGCCCCGCTGCCGAGGTCGGCAGGGTTTTGCAGCGCCACGATGTCACAGGGGTTCTCGTCGTCGCACTTGAAGGAGCCGAAGTCCTTCTCGGCCAGGATGTAGCGGACGATTCCGCCGCCGTCCGCGGAGGCGGTGAAATGGTCGAGGTCGCCGGCCGGCACCGCACACTGGGAGGTGTCCGTGGCGCCCCGCTTGCACATGCGCACGTAGACCGGCGAGCCGGGGGTGAACCCGCTCCATGACACGTCGACCACCTGCAGGTCGACGAGCCCTGTGGCCGGGTCGACGCTCACGGCCGGTCCACCGGCGGCCGAGGCGGGCACAGCTGACAGCACCGCGAGGACGAGCGCGGCAGCGAGGATCGGGAAGGTCTTACGTGTCACGTCACACCCCTCGCGGGTTCGGGTCGTCGGAAAGCTCGGGTGCGGCGCGCCGTTTGTGCCAGATGATCCAGGGCACGAACGCGATCACCAGGATGTCGAGGATGATCAGGCCCAGCGGCAACGACGACTGGGCCTGGACGCCGTCGATCGCCTTCAGCGCGGCCGCCCGGCGCAGGTCGAGCTGATCGGCGGTGAGGACGATGCCCTGCACGGGCGTCACGCCCGGCGTCGAGCCGGTCGGCGTCGTCGGCGTATTGCCGCCGGAGGAGCTGTTGCCGCCGGACTTGCCGCTGCCGCCCTGGTTGCCGGTGTTGCTGCTCCCGCCTCCGAGGCTGCCGCTGCCCGGCTGCGTCGAGCCGCCGGTGGTGTCACCGCCGCCCGGATTGCCGCTCGGCCCGCCGCCGTTGCCGTGGCCCGTCAGGGTGGGGTTGTTGCACTTCGACAGGGGCGGCGGCGCGGGCGCGCCCGGGATCCGCTTGACCGCGGCGAACACGCCCCGCACCAGCACCGGGGTCAGCGGCGAGTAGCCCAGCGAGGCCGCCTTCTGCTGGCCTGCGCAGGCCGCGTACAGGATGAACTTGCCCAGCACCGCGCCCTTCTCCGGCGTGAAACCGAACCCGACCTGGGTGGGAGTGATCATGTAGCTGTAGCCGGCGATCGGGTAGGCATTGGCCTCGGGCGCGCTGTGCACGCCGCTCAGATCCGAGATCAGGTTCGGCTGGATGCGGGCGTGGGTGAGCGCGGTGGCGTCGTTCTGGGAGGACGGGAAGACGTAGTGGCCGCTGCGGTTCTTGACGAGCACCACCGGGAAGTTGCGCTGGATCGCGTAGCCGGTCTCGACGTACGTGATCGAGTTGAACTGCTGCTGCACGTAGTTGGCCACGCCGTCGGAGCCCTTCTGCGCCACCACGCCCGGAATGTTCAGGGGCCAGAAGGAGATCTGCCCACACGGGTTGATGTCGTAGGTCGAGCAGAACGAGCGCCACATGCTCGGCTGCAGCTGGCGCAGGTAGTCCGAGAACATGGCGGACGTGCCCGAACCGTCGGCGCGCACGACGGGGATGATGCGGGCGTTCGGGATCTGGCCCCGCAGCTGCGGGTTCTGCGAGGTGATGATCGGATCGTTCCACTGCTTGATCGTGCCCGTGAAGATCCCGGTCAGCGCCCGCGAGTCGAGCCGCAGGTTGTTCACCCGCTTCCCCGACGGCGTGCGCAGGTTGTACATCACGCCGGTGCCGCCGGCCACGGTCGGCAGGTACTGGAAGGTCTTGTGCTCGCTCTGGATCTCCTGCAGCTCCTCGGGCAGGAAGGGGATGTCGGAGTCGCCGAAGTCGACCTGGTTCTCGATGTAGAACTGGCGGCCCGCGGTCGAGCCGACACCCTGGTAGTTGATCGTGATCCCCAGCAGCGTGTGCGCATCGGCCGCCCACTGGGTGGTCGCGATCTGGTCCCAGGTCGAACCGGCGCCCAGCACGGTCTGGCTGGAAGCCTGTGCGGGCGGCGCCGGGCGGGCGGCTGCGGCAGCCGACATCAGTGCGACGCCCAGCACGAGCAGTATCGCCATGCGGCGGAGGGCGAGGCGCGGCCTAGCCAAAGCGCCCCTGCACGTAGTCGGCCGTGCGCGGGTCGCGCGGGTTGGTGAAGATCATCTCGGTTGGCCCGATCTCGACGATCTTGCCCGGCTCACCCTCGTTCACGTTGAAGAACGCACACTGCTGCGAGACGCGCTGCGCCTGCTGCATGTTGTGGGTCACGATCACGATCGTGACGTCGTTGCGGATCTCCTCGATCGTCTCCTCGATCCGCCGCGTCGAGGTCGGGTCAAGGGCCGAGCAGGGCTCGTCCATCAGCAGCACGCCGGGCCGCACAGCCAGCGCGCGGGCGATGCAGAGCCGCTGCTGCTGGCCGCCGGAGAGCGCGCCGCCGGGAGACTTGAGCCGGTTCTTGACCTCGTTCCAGAGCCCGGCCCGGAGCAGCGCCTGCTCGACCACCTGGTCGCGGTTCTTCGCCTTCGTGCGGGTCAGCTTCAGGCCGGACAGGACATTGTCGTAGATCGTCATCGAGGGGAACGGGTTGGGCTTCTGGAACACCATCCCGATCCGCCGCCGGGTGTCTGTCGGGCGGTGGTCGGTGCCGTAGATGTCGACGCCGTCGAGCAGCACGCGGCCCGAGAGCTGCGCACTTGGTACGAGCTCGTGCATGCGATTGAGGATCCGGATGAACGTCGACTTGCCGCAGCCGGAGGGCCCGATCAGGGCGGTGACGATGTTCTTCTCCATGTGCAGCGACAGTCCCTCGAGCACCTTATGGCTGCCGAACCAGGCACTCACGCGCTCGGCCAGCAGGTCGCCTCCCCCGCCCGCCTGGGCGCCCGCCACCGGCGCCGGCGCCGTCACCATCGTCGACTCCACCTGCACGGCCTCTCCTTGTTCCTCGGTCGAGCTCAAGCCTTCACGCTCCTGAAGCCCACGATCAGGCGAGCGATTGTGAACAGCACGAGCACCATCGTGATCAGCACCAGCGCCCCCGCCCAGGCGCGCGCCAGCGGCCCCGGCAGCTGCAGCTGGTACTGCTGCCAGACGAACAGTGGCAGGCTCTGCTGGGGGTTGTTGAAGGCGTCCTTGTTGATGGTCTGCGAGCCGAACGCCGTCATGATCAGCGGCGCCGTTTCACCCACGGCACGGGCCACGCCCAGGATCATGGCCGTGACCAGCCCGTTGCGAGCGGTCGGCAGCACCACCGTCCAGACTGTGCGCCATTCCGGCGCGCCAAGCGCCAGCGAGGCCTCGCGGAGACCGCTGGGTACCAGCCGCAGCACCTCCTCGGCCGTGCGCGTCACGGTCGGCAGCATCAGGATCGAGAGCGCGAGCGAGGCGGCGAAGCCCGAGAACGTGTGGCCCATCTGCAGGATCCAGACGGCGTAGATGAAGAGGCCCGCCACGATCGAGGGCACGCCGCTCATGGCGTTGACGAACGTGCGAACGGCCTTGGTCAGGCGCCCGCCCACCTCGTTCATGTACACCGCCGTGGCGATCCCGATCGGCACCGAGATCAGCACCGCCAGGCCGACCTGCTCGAGCGAGCCGATGATCGCGTGGTATGCCCCGCCGTCCGTGGGCTTCGATTGCGGCCCCACCGACACCAGCGTGTCGGTGAAGAAGTGGGCCGTGATCGTACCGATGCCCTTGACGGTGACGAACAGGATGATCGAGATCAGCGGGATGAGGAGCCCGATCGCGACCGCCCCGATCACCACGGCGATCGTCTTGTCGGCCGCGATCACGGGCCCCTCCAGCTCCCGCTCCGAAATCCAGAAGACGAGCACGAACCCGGCGAACCAGCAGATGACGAAGCCGAGCGTGCCCGAGGTCGGCGCCAGCCGGGTGTAGAGCAGGAACACGAGGCAGAACGAGGAGAGCACCGAGCCGAACAGCACCGCCACGTCTGTCGGGCGGATGCTGCGCGGCCGGCTCGGCCGGTCGTCGCTCGGCGGAGCTGTGCGCGCCGGCGCCCAGACCACATCCGACGCGCTCAAATCTCCACCCCCGATCCGGAACGCGAGCGCGACACGATGATCGAGGCCAGCGTGTTGACGACCAGGGTCAGCGCGAACAGCGTCAGGCCGGCCGCCATCAGAACCGACAGCTGCAGGCCCTGCGACTCGCTGAAGCGCAGCGCGATCAGGGCCGGGATCGAGTTGCCGCCCGACTGCAGCAGGTGCGGCGTGATGGTGAAGATCGGGCTGATGATGATGGCCACCGCGATGGTCTCGCCCAACGCCCGGCCGAGGCCCAGCATCGAGCCGCCGATCATGCCTCCGCGGCCGAAGGGCAGCACCACCGTCCGGATCATCCCCCAGCGCGTGCCGCCCAGCGCCAGCGCGCCTTCCTTCTCGGCGGGCGGCGCCTGCGAGAAGACCTGCCGCATGACCGAGGTCGAGATCGGGATCACCATCAGCGACAGCACCACGCCGGCGATGAAGGGCGACGAGGTGAAGAGCTTCTCCGACACCTTGAACATGGGAAAGAACCCGAGGTGGGCGTTCAGCCACTCGCTAACCGGAATCATCTTCGGCTGCAGGTAGAAGAAGCCCCACAGGCCATAGATCAGGCTGGGCACGGCCGCCAGCAGTTCGACGATCGACGTCAGCGGGGCCCGCGCCCGGGCCGGGGCGTATTCGGCGATGAACAGCGCAGTCGCGATCGAGACCGGCACGGCGATGATCAGGGCGATCACCGAGATCTCGACGGTGCCGAAGATCAGCGCCGCGATGCCGAAGTCGTGCGACTCCGGCGTCAGCACCGGGGGCAAGTTGACCGTGGTGAAAAAGCCCCAGCCCGCAGCCCGCAGCGCGTCAAGCGAGTTGTGCAACAGGAAGAAGCCGATCAGGACGAGCACGACCAGCGTGACCATGCCGGCGGCCAGGCACAGTGCGCGGAAGATCCGGTCAGGCCGGGTCCTGTTGGGGCGGACGACGATCGGCAGATCGGAGCCTGGGCCGTCGGCGGTCCATGAGCCGGTCGCTGTGGTCATCCTGAAGCCATGATGCAGGCCGTGAGTGAACTCCAGGTAAATGTCCACCGGCGCCGTGGTGAACAATCGACTGCATGCGTGGCAGCCGTCACGAGCCGTCCAGCACAGGGATGCGGGCGGTGAACGTGGAGCCGAGTCCGAGCGTGCTGGAGACGCCTACCCCGCCGCCATGCGACTCGGCCACATGGCGCACGATGGCCAGGCCCAACCCGGTGCCGCCGGTCTCGCGGTCGCGGGCGGCGTCGACCCGGTAGAAGCGCTCAAACACCCGGTCGAGGTCGGCCGGCGGCACGCCGATCCCTGTGTCCTGCACCCGCACCACGGCCCATGACTCCTCGTGCTTCAGCGTAAGGCGCACTTCGCCGCCGGGATGCGTGTAGCGGATCGCGTTGCCCAGCAGGTTGTGCACCATCTGGCCGAGGTCCGACTCGCGGCCCATGACCAGGATCGGGCGCGGCCGCTCGACCACGAGCCGCAGGCCGGCCTGCTGTGCCTGCGACAGCAGTTTGTCGGACTCCTCGGTGACGACGTGGTCGAGCCGCACCGGCTCGAGCGGGCCGGCGTCGCTCTCCAGGCGGGACAGGTCGAGCAGGTCGGCCACGAGCCGGCCGAGCCGGTCGGCCTCGCCACCCAGCATCGTCACGAACCGCCTCGTCGCCTCGCCGTCGTCGGCAGCCAGGTCGAGCGCTGAGGCAAGCCCCTGGATCGAGGCCACCGGCGTCTTCAGCTCATGCGACGCGTTGGCGACAAAATCGCGGCGCAGCTGCTCGGTCTCGCGGGCAGCGGTGACGTCGCGCGCCACCAGCAGCGCTGAGCCGGCGGGGTCCGTCTCGGTCACGACCACCTCCACGGCACGGCCGCTGGACTCGACCACAGCCTCGGTCCGGCCACGGCCGTTGCGCACTTCGGCAACGGCGGCCTTGAGCCTGGCCGGCACCTGGCGGGCGCGACGGAAGCGGCGACCGAGGAGCTCTCCGGCAGCCGGGTTCGCATAGCGCACGTCGCCTTCTGCATCGAACAGCACAATCCCTTCCTGCATGGTGTCGAGCATGGTCTCGCGAGAGGTCACGACATCACCCAACGCCGCAACCTCCTCCTCGAGCACACGCCGTCTGCGCTCGGCGCGGAGAATCTGTCGTCTCGCCCATATCCAGGCGAGGGCTGCGACGCCGAGCAGCACGACTGCCAGAGCGTTCGACACGTCGAGGCGATCGTCGTGGGTGCCGGCCACGCCGTCAACGTAAACCGGCGGTGACCGGCCACCTCCTCACCACTTCGCAACCACTCCTTCACGATTGCCTGCGCTGGCAGAATGGTGACCACCGTGACGCAGGAGACGCTCGAAGAACGGCGTGAGGCGCGCTGGGAGGCAGGGCCGGCCATCGTGCTCGTGATCGTGCTGCAATCGGTGCTGGCGATCACCAGCCAGCGCGAGGACTGGACGCTGTGGGTGTTGCCGTGGTGGACATGGCTGCTGGCGATCGTGCCCGAGGTGGTATTGCTGGTCTGCCTGGCCTGGTCACGGCCGCGGGCGGCGCTGGAACGGATGGGGCACGGGCATCGCTTCGAGCTCGCCCTGCTCGCTGTAGTCAGTTTTGCAAACGCCTGTGCACTGGCGATGCTGATCGGCTCACTGCTGGTGGGCAGCGGACAGAGCGGCGGCGAGCTGCTGCTGAAGGCGCTCGTGATCTGGACGACCAACGTCATCGTGTTCGGGCTCTGGTTCTGGGCGCTCGACCGGGGCGGCCCGGTCAGCCGCGGCGGCCCCGACCCACCGCCGCCCGACTTCCTGTTCCCGCAGATGGATCCCGACGTGCACCAGCCGGAATGGCGCCCGCATCTCGAGGACTACATCTACACGTCGTTCACGAACTCGATCGCGTTCAGCCCGACTGACACGATGCCGCTGACACGCGCGGCCAAGCGCCTCATGCTGCTGGGCTCGGCGGTCTCGGCCCTCACGGTACTGCTCGTGGCAGCCCGCGCGGTGAACATCCTGAGATGACCTGATCGCCGTTCGCCTCGGGGCGACCGACTGCCTCCGGTTCGGGATGGTCGGCTGATCGATGCAACAAAAGTGCCTGGCACTGTTGTTGCACGCGACTGATGTACCAGCGGTGCCTGGCACTGCTGGTACATCGCTCTCATCTCAGCATCGCCGCCACCGACTCCACGGCGTGGGCGTGGCGGGCCACGCCGGTCGAAGACAGCGTTCCGCCGGGCAGCTCGACCACGAAGCTGGTCGTCCCGGGCATGCTGTGGTTCTCCCACGAGGTGGCGGTGCCGTGGTAGGCGGGGAGGCGTCGTAGCGGCAGGCCGACCAGCTGGGCGTAGCGCTGCTCGAGAGCGAGCCGGCCACCGGACTCGTCGACCAGCCGCATCGCCTGGTGGTACCAGATGGTCAAGCGCGGGTGCAGCGTCAGGATCAGGTGCATCGCGATCTGGGTCTCGGGCTCCGAGGCCGGCCGCGGCCCTGAGTAATACGTGCTGCCGGGGTACCCGCTCAGCCGCCAGTTGTAGGGGAAGTTGCGGTTGAGGTCGACCCGGTGGGCGTTCTGCCGGGTGTGCGCCGCGTAGCCGTCGGGGTTGAGGTCGTTGACGATCCACAGCACGGTGCCGGTCGGCGGCCGCAGGGTCTGCAGCCGCTTCGCGATCGCAATCCCCGCCGGCTCGTTGCCGTGGATCAGGCCAACGACAAGCACCTTGCGCGGTGCGGCCGGGTTGCCGATCTCGACTGCCCAGATCGGGCGGCCGCGGACGGAGTGGCCGAGGAAATAGGTGTGCCGCTGCGGCAGAGCGAATGCGCTCGGCGCCGCGGCGGCGAAGGCCGCCGCCACCAGCACACCGACCGCAAGCCAGCGCCCCCGCATGCCCGTATCATCGCATGCGAGGGAGCCGCGGTTAGACTCGCGCGATGCGAGATGCCGCGCTCGAGCGACGCTACCGGGCGCGATCGCTGTGGCTCGACGGCTGCCCGTCCGTGACCCCGCGGCCAGCATTGGACGGTGACACCGAGGCCGACGTCGCCATCGCGGGCGCCGGATTCACGGGCCTGTGGGCCGCCTATGCGCTGGCCGGGCTCGACCCGTCGCTGCGGATCGTGGTGGTCGAGGCGGAGATCGCCGGATACGGCGCGAGCGGCCGCAACGCCGGCTTCGTCTCGGCCGGGATCGCCGGCGAGGCGCGGGTGTTCGCGCGCGAGCGCGGGCGCGAGGCAGTGGAGCGGGCCGAGCGCGCCTGCATCGAGGCAATCGACGACGTGGGCCGTGTCGTCGCCGCCGAAGGCATCGACTGCGGCTGGGTCAAGGGCGGCTCGCTGCGGATCGCGACCAGCCCCGCCCAGTGGCGGCGTGTGCAGGCCGGGATCGATGCCCGCCGCCGCCGCGGCATCGGCCAGGACGACGTCTGGCCACTCACCGCCGAGGAGGTCCAGTCCCGCGTGCGCGTGGCCGGCGTGCTGGGCGGCACCTACACCCCGCACTGTGCGCGGGTCGACCCAGCCCGCCTGGCGCGCGGCCTGGCCGAGGCCTGCGAGCGGCGCGGCGTCCAGATCTGCGAGCGCACCGCGGCCCGGCACATCGAGCCTGGGCGCATCGTCTGCGACGCCGGCACGGTCAGCGCCCCGGTCGTGCTGCGCGCCACAGAGTCCTACACGACGCGCCTGCCCGGCCAGGCCCGCGCCTACCTGCCGCTGTTCGCCCACATGCTGGCCACCGAGCCGCTGCCCGACGCTGTCTGGGACGGGATCGGCTGGCAGGGCTGCGAGACGATGGCCGACCAGCACCACCTCTTCCACTACGCGCAGCGCGCGGCCGACGGACGCATCGTCTTCGGCGGCGGGACGGCGCCGTACCACCTGGGCGGCCGCATCCGCGAGCGCGACGAGACGCCGCGCACGGCGATGGCACGGCTCGAGGGCGGGCTGCGGGCGTGGTTCCCGCAGGCCGCCGCGGCCCGCATCACGCACCGCTGGGGCGGCTCGTTCGCAGT
>Ga0066903_100004559_pt1 | contig 11756 bp, 8 predicted proteins | sample PanSoiMetaGPlot1_FD_67491 | JGI IMG/M metagenome (GOLD analysis project Ga0066903, IMG submission 67491) | Tropical forest soil microbial communities from Panama analyzed to predict greenhouse gas emissions - Panama Soil - Plot 1 (version 2) | ecosystem: Environmental > Terrestrial > Soil >...
AGATCGGCAGCATGGGCGTGCTCCGCAGCGCCGTGCGCGAGGGCCTGGGAGTGGCGCTGGTCCCGGTCGAGGACCGGTTGCGCCCGGGCCCCGGGCTGTGCCTTCGGGAGCTGAGCGACGTCGACGTCGCGCTGGTCGTGGGGCTCGTCCGCCGCGACGGTCCCTTCGCCACCCGGGCGGAAGGCTCGCTGTTCGCCGAGCTCGCCTCGGTGCTGACCCGCCGGTGACGTTATCGACGGAGTCGAACCCTCGACTCCAGATCTTCAACAAGCACGAACGGTTCCCGGGACGTAGAGCGCTGTCCGGAGGTTCGGATGGACCCTCTGCTGCAGGACCTGAAGGCGGCGTTTCGCTCTCTCCTCGCCCGCCGCGGGTTCGTGGCGCTTGCGGTGGGAACCCTGACCCTGGCCGTGGGCGCGAACGCCTCGGTGTTCGGGGTGGTGCACGCGGTGCTGCTCGAGCAGCTCCCGTACCGGGATCCGGAACGGCTGGCCATCTTCTGGAACGTCCGCCCCGATAGAGACAACGAGGTGCTCTCGGTGGCGAACTTCGAGGACTACCAGTCCGAGGCGCGCGGCGTAGAGCGAATCGCCGCCTGGTACGAGGTGGGGATGAACCTCACCGGCGAGGGTGAGCCGGAGCGCCTCATCGCCGCACGGGTCGGTTCAGGATTCTTCGAGCTGCTCGGCGCCCCGGTGGCCATCGGTCGTCACTTCGGCCCGACGGACTACACCGGCGGCGGGGCGCACCTGGTCGTGCTCGGAGATGCGCTCTGGCGACGCCGCTTCGGCGCGGATCCGACCGTGGTGGGCCGGACCGTCCTCCTGGGCGACGACAGCTACGAGGTGGTGGGGGTGATGCCCCCGAGCTTCTTCTTCCCCGGGGCACGCGCCGACCTCGCCGTGCCGCTGGACCTGGCCGAGGAGCCACGACGGGCGCGTCGGGACGATGGCTTTCTCCGCGCCGTCGCCCGCCTCGCGCCCGGGCTGACCCGGGCCCAGGCGGAACGACGGATGTCGGAGGTCGCGCGCGAGCTCCGGCTCCGCTACCCCGAGACGAACAGCCGCCAGATGGCGGTGTCGCTCCCCTCTCTCGCCGATGAGCTCGTCGGTCCGTTCCGAGCACAGCTGCGGCTGCTCCAGGCCGCGGTGGGGCTGGTGGCGCTCATTGCCTGCCTGAACCTGGCGATGCTGCTCCTGGCGTCGTCCAGCGCGAGGAGCCGGGAGATGGCGGTGAAGTCCGCCCTGGGCGGGACACGCGCCCGGCTGGCAAGGCAACTCTTCCTCGAGTCGCTGTCCCTCGCCGGGGCCGGGGGGCTCCTCGGGGCGCTGCTGGGCCTGTGGGGAACCCGGGCGCTGGTCGCGCTGAGCCCCACCCAGGTTCCCCGGCTCTCGGGGGCGCACTTCGGGATGGCCTCGCTGGTCTTCACGTTCTCGGTGGCGGCGGTCACCGCGCTGGTGTTCGGCCTGGGCCCGGCGCTCTCGGTCTCGGGCAGCTCGCCCCACCGTGCGCTCGGGGATGGGCGCTCCTCCGCGCCCCCGAGCGCGGTCGGTGCACGGCGCGCCCTCGTCGCGGTGGAGGTCGCCCTCTCGCTCGCGCTCCTGACCGTGGCCGGGCTGATGGTGCTCAGCTTCGCGAGGTTGCTGCGCGTCGACCCAGGGTTCCGCGCGGAAGGGACGCTCAGCCTGCGGGTCACGCTGCCGCCCGCGAGGTACGCCGAGCGGGAGCAGCTGGAGCAGTTCCAGGACCAGCTCCGGGCGCGGTTCCTCGCCCTGCCGGGAGTCCGCGAGGCGGGAAGCGTCCAGCTCCTGCCTCTCAGCGGAGGGATGTCCAGGGTGGACTTCACCGTGGAGGGGGCAGCGCCGCTCCGGGAGGAGGACGTGCCGAGCGTGGACTACCGGATGGTGTCCCCCGGCTACTTCCGCGCAGCCGGGATTCCGCTGATCGCAGGTCGGGAGCTCTCCGCCGATGACCGCTCCACTTCCCTGGAGGTGGGGGTGGTGAATCGTCGGCTCGCCGAGCGCTTCTTCCCGGGCCGCAGCGCCGTCGGCGGGCGGCTGCAGGTCGGCGACGGCGCCGGGAGGAACCGGGTGGTGGAGATCGTGGGCGTGGTGGGGGACGTGCGCGACACGGGCCTCGACAGCGAACCTGCGGTGACCCTCTACATCCCGCTGCCGCAGGTCCCGAAGCAGGTGATGGTCTACGCCCGGAACATGTTCTGGGTCGTTCGAGCATCCGGCAACCCACAGCTCCTCAAGCGGCCGGTCCTCGCGGCACTCGGGGCGCAGGACAGCCTCCTTCCCGCGACGGCAGTCCTGACCCTCGATGAGCTGCTGGCGCGCTCGGTGGCCCCGCGCCGGTTCAACCTGCTCCTGGTCGAGCTCTTCGCGGCCGCGGCGCTGCTTCTTTCCGGCCTCGGGGTGTACGCGGTGAGCACCCAGACCGTGGCGCTCCGCCGGCGCGAGCTCGCGATTCGGCTCGCGCTGGGCGCGGCGCCGTCCGGACTTCAGCGGCTGGTCATCGGCGGCTCGATGCGCCCGGTGCTGGTCGGGCTTCTGGTCGGGCTGGGGTGTGCGCTGCTCGCGGGGAGATCGATCGCTGGCCTCCTCTACCGCGTGAGGTCGACCGATCCGGGAGTGCTGCTCGGAGCGTCGGCAGTGCTGGGACTCGCGGCGCTGATCGCGGTGTGGATTCCGGCGCGCCGGGCCGCGCGATCGAATCCGCTCGCAGCGCTGACCCCCGAGTAGAAGGTTCTCGCTCACCTTCCGAGTGCGAGAGGTCGGTAGCGGCGCGCTTCCTCGAAGGTCGGCACCCCGCGCGGCCGCCGGGCCCAGCCGTTCATCACCAGGGTGAGCCGGAGCTCTCCACGGGCGCGCCTCCGGGAGACGGGCACTCCGTTCTCGGCGTCCAGGACGCCATGGGTGAGCCGGCCGTCGAAGCAAGCGAAACGGTTGGGGCGAGGTCCGACGAGGTCCGCATCCAGGGGGAGCGGGACCAGTGAAGGGTTCGACGGGTCCGGTGCCTGCGCGGTTACGGCGAGCGCTCCGCCCTTCACCCGGTTCAGGAACAGGACCGAGGAGATCCGCGGGTGGCGTTCCGGCCCGCCGGCCAGGGCGAGCCGTTCGTCCCGGTCGCGGTGAAAGTCCACCCGAACGTCGTGGGTCCACATCCGGGACAGCCACCACTCCACGCCGCGGGCTCCCGCCTTTCGGAACACGGAACCCAGCGACGTGACAGCGACCTCCGGAAGCGCGGCGGGACTCGCGTCGAGCTCGAACCAGAACGTCGTCTCGTACGTCCGCCGGATTCCTTTCGTTCCGAGCGCCACGACCCCGCGGCGCAGTCTGGCGAAGAGCGCTGGCGGAAGTGCGTCGTCCACCACGCGGACGAGCCGTTCCGGTGAATTCTGGTGCCTCGTGGACGGGCTCACGGTTCAGAGCAGCGCCAGGACTGCCCGGGCAAATTCCTCGGGCGCCTCCTGGGGCAGGTTGTGCCCCACCCCTGGCACCACGCGGTGCTCGCGGAGGTCACGAATGCGCGGCGACGGCCCGGACGGCGGTGTGACGCCGTCGTCCGCTCCCTCGAGGGTGATCGCCGGGACGGTGATGTCCGGCTGCGCCGCGAGCTTCATCTCGACCTCCTCCAGCACCGGATCGCCCGGAACGAGGCCGAACCGATGCCGGTAGGAATGGATGACGACGTCGACGAAGTCGGGAGAGTCGAACGACCCCGCGGTGCGCTGGTAGGTTGCGTCGGAGAACTTCCACGTCGGGGACCAGAGGAGCCAGAGCAGCCTGCAGAAGGCTCGCCGCTTCTGATCCAGCCCGCGGCGACCCCGCTCGGAGTGGAAGTAGTACTGGTACCAGTAACGATACTCCGCCTCGGGCTCGTGCGGTTCCCCGGCCCGGGCGATCGCCTGGATGTTGTAGCCGCCGACCGAGACCAGGCCCCGGACCCGCCTGGGCCAGAGCGCGGACACGATGCACGCTGCCCGACCGCCCCAGTCGTACCCTCCGACGATCGCCCGCTCGACATTCAGGGCGTCCAGAAAGCCGAGAAGGTCCACACCCAGTGCGGCCTGCTGCCCGGAGCGCATCGCATCCGGCGACAAGAAGCGGGTGGGGCCGAAACCGCGCAGGTACGGGGCCAGGACCCGGCAGTGCGGCGCCAGCTGCGCCGCCACGTCGTCGTAGGCACGGACGTCGTAGGGGAACCCATGGAGCAGTACGGCGGCATTGGCGTCCGGCCGGCCCGATTCCTCGAAAGCGACTTCCAGAGAGTGGGTGCGGACGCGCTTCAGCATCGAGCTCCTCCTCCAGCGAACTGAGGAAGCGCAAGAACTGCCTGCTCAAGCTCAGGTGTCAGCCGCTCGACCCCGTGGGGAGCCCGCGCGCTCGAGCGCCGCCAGCGCTGGAGCCACCGCGCCCCGAGCGGAGCCACGAGCGCCGCCGGCCCATCGCTCGCGACCGTGGTTTCCTTCACCGCGGCGGTGGCTCCCGTGCCCACCCAGTACCCGGCGAGGAGGAGGGTCACCCGCGTCCGGGTCGAAGCGCTGTAAGTCGAGAACACCCCACCCGGGGCCAGGACGCGACGGACGCGTTGCAGCGCCTCGACGGTCCAGAGCGACGGGTTCGCCTCGGGGGAAAACGGATCGAAGCAGATGACGTCTTGTGGGCCGTCGAGGCGGCCCAACGCCTCGAGCGCATCCCCCTCGAGCCAGCGCCAGCGCATCGCCGGTGCCTCGACGGAGCGCTGAGCGAGCAGCGATTCCAGCAGCGCGCGGTGCGCGGCCTGGGCAGGAAACCTCACCGCGTCGCCGAGCGCGAGGCGCAGCGGACCGTCGTCGCGCTCGAGGCTGGTGAGGTGCAGCACCCGACCCTTCACCCGCCCCGCGCAATCGAGGATCGCCAGGGCGTTGGTCGCCGCGCCGAGGCCGACATCGAGTACCCGGACCGGGGAGGAGCCGGGCGCGGCCAGGCGCTCGGCAAGTCGTGTCTGCTCGACGTAGAGCAGCTCCGCCTCCCGTCTCGGTCCGAGCCCGGGGTGCATGATCTCCCCGGAGCGGCGTTCCCGGATGCTCCACTCGCCGCTGGCGAGCACGACCGGCTCGAAGTCGCTCAGCCCCACAGCGCACGCATCTCCCCGACCAGCGCGGTGAAGCGCCCGGCGAGGATCGCCTCGCGCATCCGCCCCATGAGCACCTGGTAGTGCCGGAGGTTGTGGATCGACAGGAGCCGGCTCCCGAGCGCGTGCTTCCCCCGCATCAGGTGGTGCAGGTAGGCCCGGCCGTGCCGGGCGCAGGCGACGCAGTCGCACGTTGGATCCAGTGGCGTCTCTTCCATCCGGTGCGCCATGCGCGTGATCCGCACCAGGCCCTGGAACGTGTACGCGTACCCCTGCTGCGCCATCTTGGTGGGGATGATGCAGTCGAACATGTCGACCCCGCGCCCCACCGCCTCGACCAGATCGAGCGGAGTGCCCACACCCATCAGGTAGCGGGGACGGTCCACCGGAAGCTGGTCCGCCACCCGGCTGGTCATCGCGTCGCGCGGTCCCTTCTCCTCGCCCACCGCCAGTCCGCCGATGGCGAAGCCGTGGAAGGCAAGACCGGTGAGGAACTCCACGCTGCGATCGCGAAGCTCGGGATGGATCCCACCCTGGACGATGCCGAAGAGCGCCTGGCCGGTGTCCCGAGCCTGCGCCGCCTCGAGACTCCGGACCGCCCAGCGGTGCGTCCGCTCCATCGCCGCGCGCGCCGGCTCGAGCCCCTCGCGGGCGTCGTGGACGACGTCGAGCACCATCATGATGTCCGAGCCGAGCGCCTGCTGCATGGCGATGCTGCTCTCGGGTGAGAGGAGCTGGCGGCTGTTGTCGTGGAAGCTCCGGAAGTGCGCCCCCCGCTCGGTGATCTCCCGGTCCTCGGGAAGGCTGAAGATCTGGTAGCCGCCGGAGTCGGTCAGCACGCAGCCGTCCCACCCCATGAAGCGGTGGATGCCGCCGACGCGCTCGAACACCTCCCGTCCCGGCCGGAGCATCAGATGGTAGGTGTTGCCGAGGAGGATCCGTGCCCCTGCCTCCCCCGCCTCGTCCACGCTGACGTGCCGAAACGCGGCGTGGGTCGCCACCGGCATGAACACCGGCGTCGGCACGTCGCCGCGGCGGGTGTGGAGGACGCCGGCACGGGCTCCCCCGTCCGTCCGCTCGAGTGTGAATCCGAAGCCGCTCACCGTCGTGACGGGTCACCCTGCCCGAAGCGACCGGACGGTGCCAGTGGTACGCCCTAGGGCATGATGGCGTAGGGTGCGCCGCCCGACCGATGGCCTCTCCAGCTCCGCTTGCCGCGCTCCTTCCTGCCGAGCCGACCTCCGATCCGGACGTCCTGCTGGAGCGGTTCCTCGCCTGGGTGCAGACCACCGGCCTCGCGCTCTACCCCACCCAGGAAGAGGCGCTCCTCGAGCTCATGGCCGGCAAGCACGTGCTCCTCGCCACTCCCACCGGCTCGGGGAAGTCGCTGGTCGCGGTCGCCCTCCACTTCAAGGCGCTCGCCGAAGGCAAGACCTCCTTCTACACGGTGCCGATCAAGGCGCTGGCCAACGAGAAGTTCTTCGCGCTCTGCGATCTCTTCGGCGCCGAGCGCGTTGGGATGCTCACCGGCGACGCGAGCATCAACCGTGGCGCGCCCATCGTCTGCTGCACCGCGGAGGTGCTTTCCAATCTCACCCTCCGCGAGGCCGAGCCGCGCGTCGACGCGGTGGTCATGGACGAGTTCCACTACTACGGCGATCGGGAGCGCGGCGTCGCCTGGCAGATCCCGCTCCTCACCCTTCCCCACGCCACGTTCCTCCTGATGTCGGCCACGCTCGGGGACACCACCGCCATCGAGCAGAGCATCCGTGATCTCACCGGACGGGAGGTCGCCTCGGTCAGGAGCGGGCAACGCCCCGTCCCGCTCGACTACGAGTACCGGGAAACGCCTCTCCACGAGACCCTCGAGGACCTCGTCCAAGGCGGCCGGGCGCCAGTCTACCTGGTCAATTTCAGCCAGCGCGCCGCCGCCGAGCAGGCCCAGGCGCTCACCTCCGCCAACGTGACCACCCGCGAGGAGAAGGAGGCGCTCCGGGCGGCGCTCACCGACGCGCGATTCGACTCGCCCTTCGGCAAGGACATGCGGCGGCTGCTCTCCCAGGGCATTGGCCTGCACCACGCGGGGCTGCTCCCGAAGTACCGGCTCCTCTGCGAGAAGCTGGCGCAATCCGGAATGCTCAAGGTCGTCAGCGGGACCGACACCCTGGGCGTGGGGGTCAACATCCCCATCCGCACCGTGCTGTTCACCCAGCTCTCCAAGTTCGACGGGGAGAAGACCGCACAGCTCACCGCACGGGACTTCCACCAGATCGCCGGTCGGGCGGGCCGGAAGGGCTTCGACGACCGGGGTTGGGTGGTCGCCCAGGCACCCGAGCACGTCATCGAGAACCTCCGCCTCGGGCAGAAGGCCGCCGCCGGGAAGAAGGTCGTTCGAAAGCAGCCTCCGAAGGGATTCGTGGGCTGGGACCGCCAGACGTTCGAGAAGCTGGTCGCGCGGCAACCCGAGGCGCTGGTCTCTCGCTTCGACGTGACCCATGGCCTCCTGCTCAACTTGCTCCAAGCCGAGACGAAGGAACGAGGGGGCGGCTATGGGCGCCTGGTGCGCATCATCCGGCGGGCGCACGTCACCGAGATGCGAAAGAGGCAGCTCCTGGTGAAGAGCGCGGTGCTCTTTCGCACCCTGCGCGCCGCCGCGCTGATCTCCACCTTCAAACACCCCTACGCTCGGTCGGCCGAGGTCGAGGTCTCGACGGATCTGCAGCGTGACTTCTCGCTCCACCACACACTGTCGCTCTACCTGCTCGACACGCTGCCCCGGCTCGATCGCGAGGCGCCGACCTACGCACTGGACGTGATCACCCTCGTCGAGTCCATCCTCGAGGACCCGAGCATCGTGCTCCTGAAGCAGCTCGACACCCTCAAGACCGAGCGTCTGGCGGAGCTGAAGGCTCAGGGCGTCGAGTACGCCGAGCGGATGGAGGAGCTGGAGAAGCTGGAGTACCCCAAGCCGCTCCGGGACTTCGTCTACGGCACCTTCGACGCCTTCGCCCTGAAGCACCCCTGGGTCGGCCACGAGAACATCCGGCCCAAGTCGGTGGCCCGCGACATGCTCGAGCGGTTTGCGACCTTCGCCGACTACGTGCGCCAGTACGAGCTGCAGCGGAGCGAGGGAGTCCTGCTGCGTTACCTCTCCGATGCGTACAAGACGCTCGCCCAGACCGTTCCCGAGGGCTACCGGCACGAGGCGCTCGAAGAGGCCCTCCAGAGCCTTCGGCGCACCGTTCGCGAGGCTGACTCGAGCCTGATCGACGAGTGGGAGCGGCTCCAGCGTGCCGAGGTCGCTCCGGCGCAGGCGGCGAGCACGGGCGGTCCCATCGGGCCCTCACCCCGGGAGGTCGGCGCGCGGATCCGCTCCGAGCTCCACCGGCTGCTCAAGGCCATCGCCGAGAAGGCCTGGGAGGATGCGCTCGCGTGTCTCGCGCCCGGACACGACTGGACCCCCGAGTCGATCGCCGCCGAGGCCGCGCCGTACTTCGCCGCCCACGAGCGAATCGTCCTCACCCCCGAGGCCCGCCGGCCGAGCATGGCCGTGGTGCGCCCCGATGGCCCGGGCCAGTGGGAGGCCCGCCAGAAGATCCTCTCTCCGGATGGAGAGGCGGACTGGATGCTCGACTGCTCGGTGACGCTTCCGGTTGGCCCGCTCGGGGACGCGGCACTGCTGACACTCCGCCGAATCGGGATTTGACGCTCGACACCAGAGCCTCGACAGCGGTGGGGACGCGGAGACCCGGCTAGTCGGGAATCGGGATTCCCGTTCCACCCATCTCCTTCGGGTAGTCCGTCAGTTTCGGAAGCCCATCCGGAAGCCGGAGCACGGTCTCGCTGTAGTTCACGTGCACACCCGGATCGAAGGGGAACTCCCCGAGGGTGGCGGCGTAAACGTCGATCACTCCCCAGAGTGGATGCTCGGTGAAGACGTGCCCACCGCACTGGGTGCACCAGCGGCGGATGCTCCGCTCGGTCCTCTGAAAGCGGTCGAGCCGATCGGCTCCGCGGGTGACGGTCACCGCGCTGGGTGGCCAGAGGGTGAACGCATTGACCGGCGCGGCCGACCACTCCCGGCAGGACGTGCAGTGGCAGTACCCCATCGCCACCGGCTTCCCGGTGACCTCGAACTCGATTGCCCCGCAGAAACAGTGGCCTTTCGACTTCAGCTCCTTCGACATGGATCAGTTCCTTCGACAGCGGGGGAAGAACGTGGTGTTCCGCTGCAGGAAGCTGGTTAAGGGCACCCTCCGGGAGCCCCCATGACCATGCGTCCGCATCTCACGACCCTCGGTTCGGTCGCCCAGGACCGGCGATGACGGCGCTTCCGGAGCTCACGGCTCCATGTCCTCCCGAGAGTCCTCCGCCGCCGGACGTCCTGTCCGACGTGCTCCGGGCGATCCGTCTCACCGGGGCGGTGTTCTTCTCCGTCGACGCCGTCGCGCCCTGGGCGTTCGAGGGGCCGGCAAATGCGGCAGTGGCCACCTTCGTCCACTCCGGCAAGGAGCAGGTGATCCCCTTCCACGCCATCGCCTCGGGCTCGTGCTGGGTGGCACTGCCGGGCGAGCTTCCGGTCCAGCTCCACACCGGAGACGTCATCGTGCTCCCGGGGGCCGACCGGCACCTGCTCTCCAGCGCGCCCGGGCTGAGCGCCGGCCCGGTCGAGGTCCAGCTCGATCCCGAATCGCGAACGCCCCTCCCCCTTCCGGTCCGTCTCGGTTCCGGAGGCGGCGAGCGGTGCGAGGTGATCTGCGGGTTCCTCGGCTGCGAGGCCCGACCCTTCAACCCGCTCTTCGCCGCCCTTCCCCGCCGGATGCTCGTCGCCCGCGGCGCGGCCAGGGGCGGGACGCTCGCCCGGTACATCGCGCTCACCCGCGAGGAGCTGGCACGGTCCGGCCCTGGTCGGGAAGCGGTGCTCGCACGGCTGGCCGAGCTGATGTTCGTCGAAGGGATGCGGAGGCTCGTCGAGGTCTCCCCCGCCGAGATGGGATGGCTCGCCGGGATGTCCGACGAGCTGGTGGGTCGCTCGCTCTCCGAGCTCCACGCGCGTCCCGGAGACCCCTGGACCCTCGACGGGCTGGCGCGGCAGGTCGGCACCTCGAGGACGGTGCTGGCCGAGCGCTTCACCGCGCTGGTCGGGATGGCCCCGATGCAGTACCTCGCCCGCTGGCGGATGCAGCTCGCCTCCGAGCTGCTCGCGCTGACCGGGGCCAGCATCGCCGAGATCGCGCAGCGCCTCGGCTACGGCTCCGAGGCCGCGCTCAGCCGCGCCTTCAAGCGCATCGTCGGGGTGTCACCGGCGCACTGGCGTCAGGGCAAGAGGACCGCCGGTCGTCCCGAGGCGTAGTCCCCCGGCGACGGCAAGTTGCAACCGGCGCCCAGGTGTGGTGTGGGTCGGTGCCGCCTCCCTGCACGCGACGCGCGGCATCATTAGAGTGCGTCGCCCCCCGAACCATGCCCACGCTGCAAGTCACCCAGGTCACCAAGGCCTACGGCCAGAAACGCCTCTTCGAGGACGTCGACGTCGCCTTCTCCGAGCACCGCCGCTACGGCCTCACCGGTCCCAACGGCTCCGGCAAGTCGACGTTCATGAAGATCCTCGCCGGCGAGCTCGACCCGGACACCGGCACCGTCAGCCGTCCGAAGAAGACCTCCGTCTTGAAGCAGGACCAGTTCGCCTACGAGGACGTCCGCGTTCTCGACGTGGTGCTCCAGGGCAACCAGGTGCTGTGGGCCGTGCTCCAGGAGAAGGAAGGCCTTCTCCACAAGCCTGAGCTGACCGACGACGACGGGCACCGCCTGGCCGACCTCGAGACGATCATCGCCGAGGAGGACGGCTACACCGCCGAGAGCGACGCCGCCTCCTTGCTCTCCGGCCTCGGAGTTCCCGAGAGCGATCACACGCGGCCGATGCGGGAGATCGCCGGCGGGCTCAAGCTGCGCGTTCTTCTCGCCCAGGCGCTGTTCGGCAAGCCCCAGGCATTGCTCCTCGACGAGCCCACCAACAACCTGGACCTCGATTCGATCCGCTGGCTGGAGGGGTTCCTCCACGAATACGAGGGCATCCTGGTCGCCATCAGCCACGACCGGCACTTCCTCAACGCGATCTGCACCCACATCGCCGACATCGACTACCAGACCATCATCATTTACCCCGGCGGCTACGACGACATGGTGATGGCCAAGGCCCAGGTGCGCTCGGGGATCGAAGCGGAGAATGCCGAGAAGCAGAAGAAGATCGCCCAGCTCCAGGACTTCGTCGCCCGCTTCTCCGCTGGCACCCGCGCCAGCCAGGTGCAAAGCCGGAAGAAGGCGCTGGAGAAGCTCCAGCTTGCCGACCTCAAGCGGAGCAACATCGAGCGGCCGTTCATCAAGTTCGAGCAGAAGCGTCAGAGTGGGAAGCAGACCCTCACCATCGAGCACCTCACCAAGCACTGGCCCGGGGTGACGGTGGCGGACGACTTCAGCGCGCTGGTCACCCGCGGCGAGAAGGTCGCCATCATCGGGCGCAACGGCGTGGGCAAGACGACGCTCTGCAAGATGCTGATGGGCCAGCTCGAGCCGGACGAGGGCGCGCTCACCTGGGGACACGAGGCCAAGGTGGGCTACCTCGCCCAGGACCACCG
>Ga0066903_100004560_pt1 | contig 11756 bp, 9 predicted proteins | sample PanSoiMetaGPlot1_FD_67491 | JGI IMG/M metagenome (GOLD analysis project Ga0066903, IMG submission 67491) | Tropical forest soil microbial communities from Panama analyzed to predict greenhouse gas emissions - Panama Soil - Plot 1 (version 2) | ecosystem: Environmental > Terrestrial > Soil >...
CCATCGGCCCATGTCTCCCCATAAAGTTTTAGCGGGATGGCCACATCTGGATGGGCGATCACAGGCGATAATGCCTGAAGCGCGATGTTCCAATTGGCGAGCATCTTTTTCGTGGCCAGCGCCTTTTTGGTTTTGTCATTGTTGGAGGAGCTTTCTGGTTGTGTCGGATGAATAACTGCCGCGTCGGCGACATTAGAGGCCTGCCCTTTGGGCGTCGCCTTCCAAAGCTCCCAAGCCTCCGCCGCCGCCGTGCCCAGTGTTATTACGGCCTCCACTTTGCTTCCGTCCATAATGCCATCAATCCATTGGTTGCGATAGCCGACGAGTAGCGGGCTCTTTCTCGTCGCGGCCTTCACCGAACCATACACACTGTACAGGTATGTGTTGATGAAGACATAACTCTCTGTGATCCCCAACTTCGCCAAAAGCCCTTGGACTCGCCGGCCCGCTTCGCCCACCAAGCAGCGGCGGACGATTGTCTCATGCTGTGCCGGATCCTGGCCAATGATCAATACCCGCGCCGAGCCATCTAACCGACCGCGATGAAAGATGGGTCCCCATTCCACGCGAAATTGATTGTATGGATATACATCTGCTTCTGGATATCCCCGGACCAGAGTGCGGAACGGTTCTTCAAAATAGCCAGGGTCGAATGGATGCTGCATGTGTTCTTGCGTTACTCGCGGTTTCAGCGGCTCCTTAGACTGTGGGCAAGCGCCCAAAGCAGAAGAGGCTCACCGCGTTGGGAAACAGTGAAATTGGTGTTAGCCGAATCAATGGATTCGTGCTTCTTCCTTTCTTTCCCCGCTGGGTTGAATTTCTGGTTTCGGGGCCCGGAAGAGGCGAAGAACCTAAGCGGGGAAATATCCTCCGCCTGATTCGAGATCCGCTTACCGATGCCGAGTTTGGACAGATCACGCCAGTTCGTCAAGACAATTTGGTGCACACGCAAAGGCCATTGATAAAGTTCAACAACCAACTTCAAGTGACTCGCTCGAGCCGTCCAATTAATTGGTTGCTCGATGAGATTTACATGGCCGCGACCGTGGTTAGGGGTCGGCTGAAACGCTCTTCATTCGATTGACGACTTTGATCGTCGCCACTTATTGCCAGATAAGTCTCCGTTCAAGACAGGAATTGGCGCTTTCTGGCGATTTCAGCTGATTATGCCCCCCTCCCGTGAGGGAAAACCGCTTGGATTAGGAAACATGCGCTACGGTAGGCCCAAGTCGGAGTTGCTGGCGCAACCTGCGGCGAGTAATCTTGTAGTCCCGATGATTGCGAAGACGACAGAAACATTTCAGTTCGACACAATAGACGATGTGCTGAGCGACATCGCCAAGGGCCGCATGGTCATCGTCACCGACGACGCTGATCGCGAGAACGAAGGCGATCTGGTTATGGCGGCGGAAAAGGTGACGCCTGAAGCGGTCAATTTCATGGCAACGCATGGGCGCGGCCTGATTTGCGTTCCGATCTCGAACGAGCGTGCCGAGCAACTGGGCTTGCAACGCATGGTCGTACAAAATCGCGAAAAGCATCGCACGGATTTCACTGTTTCAGTGGACGCAGCGCGCGGTGTGACCACCGGCATTAGCGCCTACGATCGGGCCACGACGATTCTGGCAATCGCAAATCCGAAATCATCGCCGGAAGACTTAAACCAGCCTGGCCACGTATTTCCGCTGCGCGGCAAGGACGGCGGGGTGCTGCGACGCGCAGGACACACCGAGGCCGCCGTCGATCTGGCAAGGATGGCGGGCCTGCAGCCGGCTGGCGTGCTTTGCGAAATTTTGCACGACGACGGCGCCATGGCGCGTCTGCCCGAACTGATGGAGTTTCGGAAAAAACACAGCCTGCACATTTGCACGATCCAGAGTTTGATCGCCTACCGCCGCAAGAGCGAGAAGCTTGTCGAACTGGAACAAATCGTGAAAATGCCGACCGACTACGGCGATTTTGATTTGCACCTGTATCGGTCCAAGCTCGATGGGCAGCATCATCTCGCGTTGGTGAAAGGCGTGATCGACAAGAACAAGCCGACTCTCGTGCGCGTGCACAGTCAATGTCTCACTGGCGACGTTTTCAATTCGCGCCGCTGCGACTGCGGAAACCAATTACACGCGGCGCTTCGGCAAATCGCGGAAGAAGCTAATGGCGTTCTGGTCTACATGCGACAGGAAGGGCGCGGCATCGGGTTAGCTGCAAAAATTCATGCGTACAAATTGCAGGAGGAAGGGCTCGATACGGTGGAGGCAAACGCGAAGCTTGGGTATCCGAGCGACCTGCGCGATTACGGACTCGGCGCGCAGATTCTTTTCGATTTGGGCGTGAGGCAATTCCGGTTTCTCACAAACAACCCGAAGAAAGTGGTCGGTTTGGAGGGTTACGGCCTGGAAATGATCGAGCAGGTGCCGATCCGCACTGAAGCCAATCCGCACAACGAAAAATATCTCGCGACAAAACGGACGAAGCTTGGGCACTTGATTTAGAGGCTTCGCGAATGACGAAATACGAATGACGAAGGAATCACCCCCTCGTCCACGAGTTGTTAAGTCAAAACGGGCATTCGCAATTGTTGCGAGTCGGTTTAATGCGCAATACGTGGACGCGCTGGTCGATCACGCCACGCGGGAGCTGTGTGCGCTGGTACCGAGCGCGAGAATTTCTCTCCACCGAGTGCCCGGCGCGTTCGAAATCCCGGTGGTCGTGCGGGTGCTTGCCGCGCAAAATAGAATGGACGCCATTATTGCCTGTGGGGTCATTTTGCAGGGAGAAACCAATCATGCGCAAAATCTGAGCCGCTCCGTCACCGACGCATTGCAACGGATTGCAGTCGAACAAGCAGTGCCGGTGATCAACGTAGTGCTCAGGTTCGACACTGAAAGTCAGGCGCGCGCGCGGTGTCTGGAAAATAAAATTAATCGCGGCACCGAAGCGGCTCGGGCAGCGGTGGAAATCGCAAATCTTTTGTTGGACCTTCGCAAAGGTTAGCGCTTATGGGTAAACGGCGACGCGCGCGTGAAGCGGCCATCCAATATCATTTCTGGCGGGACCTCCAACGTGGCGAAGGGCCGGAGAAGATCGAAGATTTCTGGGAATTTTGCCCAGCGACGCCACGGGTACGCGAATTTGCGCAGCCACTCATCGAAGGAATGGTGGCGCATCTGCCGGAGATCGACGAGCGCATTCGCCGCTACTGCGAGAACTACGAGTTTCGCCGCATCTCAGCGGTTGATCGCAACGTTCTCCGGTTAGCGATCTATGAGATGCTCTATCGCGACGACATTCCGCCAGTCGTTTCGATCAACGAAGCAATCGAGTTGGCGAAAACATACGGTGGCGCGGAATCGGGGCGTTTCGTTAACGGTATTCTCGATCGAATCCGAAAAGATTTGGATCGGCCGGCGCGCGAGGCGGTGAAACGAGAATCGTGAAACGTTAGATCGTTACATCGCTACACCGATTCACGAATCTCGTCTCTCGATTCCCGACCACGGAAATGAAATTTCTCGAATCGCTCGTTCAACAATTTGCGGCAAAGCCCATCGATTGGGACGAGCTCGAAGAAGCGCTCATCCGCGCCGATCTCGGTGTATCGATGACGACGCGCATAATCAAAGTTCTACGGGAGCGCGAGGCCTGGTCCTTGCTTGGGATTGGCCATGTGATCAAAGCCGTGCGCGAAGAGATCGGGCGGATTTTGCCGCGTGACCCGACGCCAATCCGTCGAGCGACCGGCAAACCAACCGTGGTGTTGATCGTTGGCGTCAACGGCACAGGGAAGACGACATCCACGGCAAAGCTCGCGCATTGTCTTCAGAAAAGTCAACAGACCGTGCTGTTAGCCGCAGCCGATACGTTTCGCGCGGCCGCGATCGAGCAGCTTGCTATTTGGGCTAAACGCCTCGGGGTTGAAATGGTTCGCGCGGAATATGGCGCCGATCCAGCGGCGCTTTGTTACGACGCCTACCGATCTGCAGCAAAAACTAAAACCGACTTTTTGCTTTGCGATACGGCTGGCCGACAACATACGAAAGCGAATCTGATGGCCGAGCTGCAGAAAGCGAAACGTTCGCTTGGCAAACTCGATCCGGACGCCCCGCATGAGACACTGCTCGTGGTTGATGCAACCACCGGTAGCAATGCGCTTAACCAAGCCCGCGAATTTCACAACGCGCTGGCGCTCACTGGCCTAATTGTCACCAAACTCGACGGCAGCGGTAAAGGCGGAATCGTGATTGCCATTCAGGATGAGCTCGGAATTCCAACACGTTTTGTCGGCACCGGCGAAAAGATCGAGGATTTCGCGCCATTCAACGTGCAGGACTTTCTGGCGAACATGTTGTAGGGCGTTTTTGTGAAACGCTTATTTTGGGCGCACTGCGCGCATCAGCTGGGCGTCTGACACAGACGCCCTACAATTGCTTTTCGCGCGCGGTGTTGTAACGCAAGATCGATATGGTGGCCGAAGCAGCGAAAACAGCCGCACTCGCAGAAGAACTTGTCACCCCGAGCGGGCTCGGCGGGTTCATCGCCAAATTCACCGTTCTCAAAGACGCGAAGCGCGAACTCTGGCTCACGTTTCTGATCAAGCTGCTGATCTACACCGCGTATTCGATCACGAACAAAACGATAGTGTATTGGCTGTCGGCCGATCTCGGCTTCAGCGATCAAGCTGCGGGAGCACTGGTCGGCTGGGTCTGGGCGCCTGCGATGACCGTTTTTACTCTGCTCGCCGGTTCGCTCACAGACGCGATTTCGTTGCGCCGAACTTTTTTTCTTGGAGTCGCAATCTGCACATTTGCGCGAAGCGTCATGGTTTTCACAACAATTCCATGGCTAGCGCTTCTTTGCGGCCTTCTTCCACTCGCGGTCGGCGAAGCGCTCGGAACACCGGTCTTGCTCGCCGCCACGCGCGTCTATTCCACGACCGCCCAACGTTCGATCGCGTTCTCGATCATCTACGCGCTTATGAACGTCGGCTACCTTATCGCCGGTTACATTTTCGATTTCATTCGCTCGCTCGATCTCCATGTGAGCATCGCGGGCTTTCAACCGACGCCGCATGAACAACTCTTCGCCGTGAGTCTGGCGCTGGAGATTTTGCTCTTCCCAACGATTTATTTTTTACGACGCAACGCGGAGCGGCAGCAGACCGTGACCGAAACGGACACCGCTCGGTCTGGCTTTTGGACAGAGATCGCGCGAACTGTCCGGAAAAGTGCCGCCGACACGGTTGCGCTTTTCCAGCGCCTAGTCGGGCAATCCGCTTTTTACCGGCTGCTCGTGTTCTTTCTCTTCATTGGATTCCTGAAGGCCATCTTCCTGCAGATGGATTACGTCTTTCCGAAGTTTGGTGATCGCGAGATGGGACTGCACGCGCCGGTCGGCAAACTCGCCGGGATCAACGCCATTCTCATCATTGTGCTCGCGCCGGTGGTCGGTGCCCTGACCCAGCGAATCGCATCGTATCGCATGGTCATCATTGGCAGCATCATTTGTGCGGCGGGAGTTTTCATCATGTCGCTGCCGATGGATTGGTTCGTACCAGCGGCAAACAGCGCGCTCGGCGCTGCGCTCGGCCACGGGTATCTGCAGCTGAGCGGCGCGGTTCACCCGTATTACATCATGTCGGCACTCTACTTGACGGTCTTTTCGATCGGCGAAGCTTTTTATTCGCCGCGCGTTTATGAATACGCCGCGTCGATTGCGCCGCCCGGCCAGGAAGCATCATATGGCGCGCTCGCTTACATTCCGTTTCTGGTTGGAAAACTCTTGATCGGAACAAGCGGATGGCTGCTGGCGGCATTTTGCCCTGAGCACGGTGAATGTCATCCGGGAATGCTGTGGCTAATCTTTGCCATCGCGGCATCAGTCGCGCCAGTGGGATTGATTATCTTCCGCCATTACATTCGGGTTCCAGAAGCCGGACGGCAGGATGTCGACTAACGAAATTCGCCGGGCAGTCGTCAAGATCATCATGATCCAATCCTGATTGCCGACCGGTGTGCGGCTGGCTTACGAATCTAATTAAAAGAAGAGAGCGCTGTACATTTGTCAAAGAACGCAGTTGCGCATATAATTGGAGTGCGGCTAATAGGGGCGATCTCACGCGAGAAATCAGGGATACCGATGAACACAACGCGACTGACCTACGGTAAACGTGCGCGCAAGACTCTGTGGCTGAGTCTAGCCGCCACGCTTGTTGTGATTGTCGGCTCGATCTTGTTCGGGTATGCTCAGACGCAGAAAAAAGAAGCCGAGAAAATGAATCCGACCAAACCAGTTCCGACCGACGCCGAATTGCAAAATCAACTGACGAAAGATCAATATCACGTGACGCGAGAATGCGGGACCGAAACGCCGTTTCACAACGCCTACTGGGACAATCACAAGCCCGGAATTTACGTCGATATCATCACGGGCGAACCGCTGTTCAGCTCGTTGGACAAGTTCGACAGCGGCACGGGCTGGCCCAGTTTCACCAAGCCTATATCGCCAGATCAGGTAACCGAAAAAAGGGATTCGTCGCACGGAATGGAGCGCACTGAGGTGCGTTCAAAGGCGAGCGATTCGCATCTCGGCCACGTGTTCGACGACGGCCCGGCTCCGACGAGACAACGCTATTGTGTAAATTCCGCTGCGCTGCGCTTCATTCCGGTCGAAAAATTGAAAGAAGAAGGCTACGGTCAGTATCTCTCGCTGTTTCAGTCACAGCAGAGGGGGCAGCAGCAGCAAACCGGAGAAGCGAATCCGCAAAGCAAATAGCGCGGTAGCGTCAGCACGCTGCACCGGCTGGATACCGCAGCGTGGCATCCTTGCCGATCGGCTGGCTATCTTATTCACTTTTTGAATTCCGGGTTTCGGCGCGCTAATTATTGCAGCCGTGATAAGCAAAGACGACTTCGATTACGCAATTGAAAATACGCACGTGATCGTCGCACCGGAGCGACAAATCGCGACTTTTGGCAACACGAGTTTCGATTTTTACCTGATCTCGGAGCTGATGGATCGGGTGGATCAAGTCCGGATTCGCAACGGGAAAATTCACGCTGAACGCCCGCAAATTCTCACACCCGAGCATTATTGCCGGCTATTACTCGAAGGTTTCGGAGAAAAAGCGGAGCGATATGTCGAGCGGCTGCGTGAGCACGCGCGGAACATCGCGGTTCTTCGTTATGGCTTTCAATTCCGCAAAACCGACCTAAGTGAGCAAACGCTTCGCGATTCAGTTGACGCGGTGATCAATCGCACCAAGCAAAATGTCGAAAGAAAAAACGAACCGCTCAGCGCGGTGATTCACGGTGTGGAAGACGCGTGGGAAGTTTGCCTGCTCAAATTCACTATCGATCTGGTGGAGCGCTCATCCGGCGGTAACCTCGGCGATTTTCGCAAGCGAGGTTTGATCTGAATCCGCCTCTGTGTCATCCAAAATGCAGTGGGATAGAATGCAGCGCCGTTTATTTCTTGTTAGACGGTGAAGCCACGCATGTTGGGGTTCGTCTTCCCAGCCGCGACAACGCTGACGTGCTGCACATCCGGCTTCCGCCGCGTTCTGTTGCAGGTTCGAATTTGTCTTGTTAGATGGCCTCCGCTTCCCTAGACCGTCTATGGATTCGTGGGCGGTTTAGTTTGCTAGCCATGCATTGGTAATGCTGTTATTCATTGGCTCTATCTTACGAAACAGTTGTCGCTCTTCCGAAGAGTTCGCTTTATAATCTCGGGGCAATTGGAGTTGCACTTTGATCCCCTTGTGAAGATCGGATGATAATGACCAAACCGCTGTACGACTTTGATTTCGCTGTTGCGGGAGGCGGTCCTGCTGGCTCTTCGGCGGCCATCTGCCTAAGGCAACGCGGTCATTCCGTCATTCTCTTGGAGCGCGACATCTTCCCGCGATTCCATATCGGCGAGTCATTGCTGTCGACTGCGAACGACGCGTTCGCGGTTTTAGGTATAGCCAAAAGCATAGAAGCCGCAGGGTTTCCGGCGAAATGGGGTGCGCGCCTCTATACTCATGACGGCCAGAGCCGGCGGTACGTTGACTTCGCGAACGCCCGCGAGGTGACGAGGCCTCAGACTTATCAGGTAAGCCGCCAGGAATTTGATCGGATTCTGCTGGAACGCGCCCGCGAACTGGGCGTCGACGTTCGAGAAGGATGCAATGTAACTGCGTGCGAGTTTTCTAAGGACGCAGCGACGCTCGAGGTCGCGTCACGCGACAATGCTACGACAAGGCGCCTGCGCGTGCAGGCACTGGTTGATGCCACAGGCCGCGGAGGGTTGATCGCCCGAAAATTCAATCTGCGCACCGAGGAACCCCGGCTTGCCAACATAGCAATCTTCTCCCACTACACGAACGTACCGCGACTGGACGGCCCGCGGCCCGATGATATCCGACTTGTCGCACGAAGCGACGCCGGCTGGTTCTGGCTTATTCCGATTTCAAAAGAGTTAACGAGTGTTGGCGTGGTTCTCCCAAAGGCGCTTTACCGCAGATTAGCGAGTGGTTCGCCGGAGGAAACGCTCCATCGGACGATCTCCGATACACCGATTGTCGCCGAGTTGATGCGTGAGGCCCGGCGCGAGTGGCCAGTACGCGTTGAGAAAGACTTTTCGTACAGTGCTTCGCTGTATGCAGGCCATCGCTGGATCCTGGCCGGGGACGCAGGATCGTTTCTCGATCCTGTATTCTCGACTGGAGTCTCAATCGCTATGGAATCAGGAATAGAAGCCGCTGCCGAACTGGATCGTGCGCTTGCGAGAAATGACTTCTCAGCTTCAAGCTTCGCGCGATTTTCGCGTCGTCAGCGCAAACGGTTCGAGACGTTTCGCCGGTTTGTTGTGGGATTTTATACACCACAGTTCCGCGACATCTTCTTCAGGCCGGAACCACAGAAGCTCATTTTTCGGTCAGTCGTTACCGTGCTTGCGGGTAAGTGGAACGCTCGTTTTTGGACCCGCTCTTTGAACAGGCTCTTCTTCGGTATCGTATCGATCCAAAAACACTTCAACATCGTACCCTCCGTTTTCCGGCGCGATCGAGATGCCGGCTACCCCTTGTAAGATTGCGGTCAACAGCGCCTGTTGCCCATTACGCCCTAGACGATTTTCACCTTGATCTCAGCCTGTTATAAAGACGCGCTCCACGAGCAGAACTAATTCCGACAAATATGATCATGAATAAATTCGCCAGCGCTAGCGAGCGCGCGGCGGCCCGGTTCAAGGTGAGCGTTCCATAGAGGCCATGCATGAATCATGTTCGGCCAGATCTCCAGAGTCAGGCGGACATCGGCTGCCCCAGCGACGGCCGCTAAGCGGGTAGCGTCATCGAGCAACGTCTCCGCAGAACCAACCTGGATGAGCATTGGAGGAAAGTTTCTGAGGTCGGCGTAGAGAGGGGAGACGCGCGGATCCTTTCGATCCATGCCAGTGGGCAGACAGGCCTCCGCCAATTCATTCAGATACTCCTTGTGGATGAGTGGATCGACGGCAGCCTTGGTCGCGAGCGTCGTACCAGATATTGTCAGATCCGTCCAGGGTGATATGAGCCACGCGCACGCCGGAAGCTCCTCACTTGCATCGCGCAGACGACTGATCAATGCCACAGCGAGTCCGGCACCGGCGCTGTCCCCGCCAATGGCAATGTGTGCAGGCGGAATGTCCTGTTTCCGCAGGAAACGCCACGCAGTCAGGACGTCGTTGTACGCGGCGGGGAATGGATGCTCGGGAGCGAGTCGATAGGCAATGGCTAATGTTCGCACTCCAGCGGCTCGCCCCGCCTCAGTCACAAGGCGACGATGACTCAAAATCGAACCGGAACAGTAGCCACCGCCATGAAAAAACATCAGAACGCGAGAAGGATCGCTGCCGGGAACGATCGACCATTCTCCCGGCATGCCATTTACATCGGCTGCAGTGAACTCTACATCGTCAGCGACGGGCCACACGGAACCAACCTCATCGAGCCGTTTGCGCCGCTCAGGCCATCCAACAGGTCGCGGCTTGGCACTCAGCAACGCGCGGATTGCCTCGATCTCGTTTTGAGCCATTGCGTTTTAGATAAGTATTGCCCTAGAAAGTGCAATCAGGATACGAAGTTTCGGTTTTTGTCAGCGCTTGGGCCTTGTCATTCTGCGGGCTCACACGGCAAGTGAAAAATTACCTCCAGTTGATCATCCAAACTAGATCCACACTCGCTCCCGTTCAGGCAACCCCGTCTCTTGTTGGAGTTCTACCGCCGAAAGCGGACTGCTTGACGGTTGATAACATCGTTGTTGCCTCCTGACTATGCCGCATCATTATGACGCCATTGTCATCGGCGCGGGGCACAATGGCCTCACGTGTGCCTGTTATCTAGCGAGAGCGGGACTGAAAGTTCTCGTCCTCGAACAATATCACACTGTGGGCGGGATGACGGTCACTGAAGAGGAAACGCTGCCTGGCTTTTGGTCGGACATTCACGCAAGCGGGTATCAACTCGCAAATCTCTCGCCGGTTCCGCGCGAATTGGGTCTGCTGGATCGCTACGAACTCATCGAACCCGAGATCCCATTTTCGCATGCGTTTCCTAACGGCGACATCATCGGCGTTCATCGCAATATGGAAAAAACCGTGGCGGACATCGCCCGCTATTCACTTAAGGACGCCGACACATGGCGTGTTTTAATGAACCGGTTCCTCGTGGAAAAAGACGCCATCACTACGGCCATGTTCTCACCGCCTCCTTCATTCCCGGCATCGGCAGCGGATTTCGCGGCATCGTCCGCGGGAATGGACGCCTATCGATTCAGTATGCAGAGCGTCAGATCGTGGGCGAACCAGACGCTGGAAGCAGATGCAACCAAAACTTTGTTCGGGTCCTTTGCTACGTTTCTCGGCGCCTCGCCAGACGACGCTGGCGGCGCCGAGCTTGGTTGGCTTTTTGCTTCAGTCTTACAAAATGCCGGCAACAATCTCGTCAAAGGCGGAATGCACCGCGTCACACTGGCACTCGCTGAAGATCTGCAAGCGCACCGGGGGAAAATCCGCACTAATGTGCTTGTCGATAAAATTTTGGGCGATGCAAAACGGGCCACCGCCGTGCGCCTCGCAAACGGCGAACAGATTCCCGTCGGTGGGATTGTCGTCTCCACTGTGGACCCCGGTCACCTAATAATTAATTTGCTCGGCATCGGGATGGTGGGGCAAGAAATCGTCGATAAAATGCAGCGCTACGAATGGGGGGATTCGGTTTTTGTCATGTTTGTCGCGCTGGACGGCCCTGTTAACTACAAAGCCGGACCCGCGGCGCGCCAATCAACCCACGTTCATCTCACCGAACCGTCGCTCGACTTCTTCGCGCGGATTTACCTCCAATGTCGCGGTGGCGCACTTCCTTCGGCTCCAATGATCGTGAGTTGGAATGATTCCGCGATAGATCCGACTCGCGCGCCAGCCGACAAGGCGCTGATGAAATTCGTGATCCTGAGCGTGCCTTATGTTATCACCGGTGACGCAACCGAGAGAGTGCCGGGACGCGCTTGGGAGGAAGCGCGCGAACCGTACGCTGATTACCTCATTGACCTCATTACCGCGAACTACATTCCGGACTTGAAGGCCAAAATTCTAAAGCGGGTAGCTCATTCCCCGGTTGACATCTCGCGCAAGATCATCAGCGCCGTTCGCGGCACGCTCGGCCAGGGCGCATTTCTCCCGTATCAAACCGGTTCACTGCGGCCGATCCCCGAACTCGGGCAGTACAAATCCCCGGT
>Ga0066903_100004561_pt1 | contig 11756 bp, 7 predicted proteins | sample PanSoiMetaGPlot1_FD_67491 | JGI IMG/M metagenome (GOLD analysis project Ga0066903, IMG submission 67491) | Tropical forest soil microbial communities from Panama analyzed to predict greenhouse gas emissions - Panama Soil - Plot 1 (version 2) | ecosystem: Environmental > Terrestrial > Soil >...
AGCCCGATCAGATCCGGCAGGGGGAGCGCGTGCTCGACGTGCTGGGCGCCGCGGGCGCCCGTCTCATCGCCGAAGATCTCGGGCTGATTCCGGCGTTCGTCCGCGAGACGATCGCGCGCCTCGGCATTCCGGGCTTCAAGGTGTTGCGCTGGGAGCGCGAATGGGACGTCGAGGGGCGGCCTTTCCGCGATCCGGCCGGCTATCCGGCGTCTTCAGTCGCGACGAGCGGCACGCACGACACGGCGACGAACGCGGAGTGGTGGGACGAGGCGCCGATCGAGGAGCACCGCGCCGTCGCCGCCATGTTTCACGACGCGGGCGTCGATCCCGACGCGCCGTTCGGCGATGCCGTCCGCGACGCGATCCTCGAGGTCCTCTTCGCGTCCGGCTCCGATCTCGCGCTCGTGCCGATCCACGACGTCTTCGGCTGGCGCGAGCGGGTCAACACGCCGGCGCTCATCAGCGACGAGAACTGGACCTGGCGCCTGCCCTGGCCCGTCGAAGATCTGCGCACCAACCCGGTCGCCAGAGAGCGCGCCGCGTTCCTGCGCGACCTGATCGCGCGAACGCGACGCTGACGCCGCGGTACCCAGCGCGACTGCGACGAGCCGACGGCAGCGGCCACGAAGATCACAAAGGTCACAAAGATCACGAAAAGACCCAGTTGGTTTTCTTTGTGGTCTTTGTGACCTTCGTGGTCTTTGTGCCGCTGCCGTCGGCCCGTTTCAGTCGCTCTGTGCTCTACGGCCAGGGTGAGTCGGGGAAGTGGACGAAGGCGGCGCGCTGGCGCTGCGCGCCGTCGAAGTGCAGGAACCACATCCCGATGCCGGCCGCGCCCTGCATGTAGCCGGTCTGCGCGATGCGCTCGTCGGGCTTGAGGCGATCCTCGGCCTGGACCCACCGCGTGCCGCCGCTGTCCCACGTGGCGCGGCCGAGCAGATCCGCCGTCAGCCTCGTCGCGAAATCCAGATACCGGCGATCCTTCGTCACGCCGTACAGATCGAGGAAGAACTGCGCGATGCCCGCGTTGCCGCAGCACTGGCTGACGTTGTTCCAGAAGCCGGGCGTCCGCGCGGTTGGAATGCCGCTCTTGAGGATGCCGTTCGCGCCTTTCGCGACCCACGACATCCACGCGTTGTCGCCGGTCGCGGCGTAGAGCTGGTAGAAGAGCCGCGACGTGCCGGCCGGGCCGTGGCACCAGCCGAGGTAATAGAGATCGTTCACCTCGGGCTGATCGTGCGGCACGAGGCAAATCTCTCCCTCAGTTTTTGCGATCGCCTGGAGGTAGCGCGCGCCCGCCTGAGCGCCGTCGAGGAACCGCTGATCCTTCGTCACCTTGTAGAGCGTCGCGAGGAAGTACGCGATGCCCGCGGTGCCGTTCGAGAAATTCGGCAACTGCTTGGGGTTCGTCGTGTCGGTCGGCCACTTCGCGCCGCCCTTGGACGGCTCGCCGAGATCGAGCAGGCGATCGCCGGCCCTGATCGCGAGCGCCCGCGCGTTGGGCGCCTTGAGCGTCTCGTCGGCGTAGAGGAGGAACAGGCCGATGCCGGCGGTGCCCGACATGATGTCGGTCGTCCGGTTCCACTGGGCGCCTTTGCCGACCGGCGTCGCGTGCGTCTCCAGCGTCCTGACGGCTGCCAGGGCGGCCTTCTTGTATTTCTCGTCGCCGGTCGCGCGCCACGTTTCGCCGAGCGTGAAGCCGAGGCCCGACACGCCGTCGTACAGGCCGTACGCCGGCTCGGAGGCGACCTTCGTCATCAGATCGTCGGCGCCTTTCCGCGCATCGTCGAGGTACGCGACTTCGCCGGTCGCCTTCGACAGCTCGATCATGAAGAGGACAACGCCGGGCGACCCGCTGTAGAGCGCGGTGCTGAGCGACCGCGGGTTGTTCGGATCGGAGGGCCAGGCGATGCCGAACGTGGTCAGTACCCGCTTGGAACGCAGCCACTTGGCGGCATCGATCGCGACGTCCTTCGGCGCGGACGTCTGCGCGCTGCCGCGCAGCGTGAGTACAAGCGCGGCGACGACGACCGTAAGCCAGACACCTACCGCCCGGGACCTCATAGGGATGGATCTATAATACGACCCTTGAGAAAGAACCCCGTGCGGAGCGCGCGCCGAATCGTTGCCGTTCTGTGCATCCTCGCGGTCCTGGTCTGTGCGGTCCTCGCACCGGCCGCCGGGGTTTCGGCTCCGTCGATCCTGGTTCCGCTGGCGCCGCTCTTCGGCTTCGTCGTCCTGCTGATCGTCCGCGCCGGCGATTCGACTCCCGACTACGCGTATCTCCGTCCCGGTCCGCGCCCGTCCCGCGCCCCTCCAGCCGTTTAATCGCCGCGTCCCGTTTTCGGCGGTATCGACGATTCGCTTCGCGTCTACCTGGCCGCTCCCCCCGCGTTCATGCGGCGGACGCCGCGCTGGTGGAGACGCTGGCGCCTGTTCTGAACGGCTCGCGGCCTACTTCTTGATCTGCTCCGTCGTCGTCACGTCGAACCTGCGGAACGACGAGTACGTCGACCGCACTTCGAGCACGTCGGCGCCCGGCGCGTCCGGGCGCCAGTAGCGTTCGGTCAATTCGACGGGGACGCTGATCTCGAGCTTCGGATCGATCGCGTAACGGACCTTGTAGGATGCCGAGAATCTCGAGTCCGGATTGTCGGCCGTGAACTCGACGGACAGCACCCGTCCCGTGCCGGGCTCGATCTCGAACGTGCCGTGCGCCGGCATGTTGTGGTCGCCTGCGCCGGAGCGCCTCCTCAACACGGTCGGCGTCCGGATCTCCTGGAACGTCAACGCGGATTCCGTGCCCTCGAAGCGCACGCCCGACGCGATGTCCGGCGTCAGGAACACCACGGGGACGAGCGGGCTGTTGCCGCGGCGGCCGATACCGATGTTGTACCGCCCGCTTTCTTCGGCGATCGCGCCTGCCAGCGCCGCCGCGTTCTTCGGATGCTCGAGGAACAGTTTCTTCAGCCGATCCTCGCGGTTTCTGATCCGCTTGCCGTCCACTTCGATCACATCGCGGTACGCCTGCGGCCACGTCGTCCCGGTCTTGACGAGCAGGAAGTCGGCCGTGATATCGCGGACCTTGCTCACACGGCCGTCGTACCGAATCAGCCGCTGCGTCTGCTTCTCTTCCGAGACGACCGCCGAGAACGCCTCGAGGTAGCCGGTGACGTACTTGCCGGCCTGCTCGACGATCGCGGCTGTTGCGCTCGGCGCGGGCGGCGCCTGGGCGGCAGCGCGGGCGACCATCGCGACGCCGGCGAAGACGAGCAGAACATTGCGCAATCGCGCCTCAGCAGCAGCATACGCCTGTCGCCCTCGCGAATGCTGTCGTTTCCGCCTTCAGGCGGAACGGTGGCGTGCAGGGGATACAATCCGGCGCATGCGCCGCGCCGTTGCTCTCGCCGTTTCCCTCGCCGCTCTCGTCTCGCCTCCGTCAGCCCAGACGCCCGACTGGAAGGCCGTCGAATCCGAAGCGCTGAAAACGCTCCAGAGCTACGTGCGCATCAACACGTCGAACCCGCCCGGCGACGTGACGAAGGCCGCCGACTTCCTGCAGGACCTGCTGAAGCGCGAAGGGATCGACGTGAAGCGCTACGAATCGGCGCCCGGGCGTTCGATCCTCCTCGCCCGGCTGAAAGGCGACGGCACCGGCGGCAAGCCGATCCTTCTCGAAAGCCACATGGACGTCGTGCCGACGGATCCCTCCCGGTGGAAGCAGGACCCGTTCGGTGCGGAGTTGTCGGACGGCCGGATCTGGGGACGCGGCGCGATCGACATGAAGGGGATCGGCACGACATACCTGTACGCGTTCCTGCAGCTCCACCGATCGAACGTGCCGCTGACGCGCGACGTGCTGCTGATGTTCGTGCCCGACGAGGAAGTCGGCGGCGACCTGGGCGCGAAGTGGATGCGGACGAACCACTACGACGAGCTCGATCCCGAGTACGTCATCGACGAAGGCGGCTTCGGCAGCCGCGACATGTTCACGCCCGGCAAGCTCGTGTTCGGGATCTCCGTCGCCGAGAAGCGGATCATGTGGCTGCGCCTGCGCGCCGAAGGCGTCGCGGGCCACGGCTCGCAGCCGCACGACAAGAACCCGAACGAGCACCTGATGGCCGCGCTCGGCCGCCTGTTCGCGCAGCCGCCGCCCGCCGCGCCCTTTCCCGTCGTCGAAACGATGAAGCAGCGCATCGGCGCTCCGCTGACCGAGAACAAGTTCAACAACGCGATCCAGAAGTCCACGATCTCGCTGACGAGCCTGCGATCGGGCGTCGGCGATCCGCCGCGCGCGAACGTGATCCCGTCGGTCGCCGAGGCGACGATCGACTGCCGCGTGCTGCCCGGCATCAGCAAGGAGGACTGGCTCGCCGACGTGGAGCGGCGTCTCGGCGACCCGACGATCAAGATCGAGATCATCAACGCCGGCGAGGACCCCGCCGTCTCCACGCAGGACTCGCCGCTCTATCGCGCGCTCGAGTCGGCCGTGAAGCGCCGCCATCCCGGCGCGATCGTGACGCCGATGACGGTGCCGTACGGCACCGACGGCAACGGCTTCCGCCCGCAGGGCGTGAAGGTGTACGGCTTCTTCCCGGGCATCGTGCCCGCCGCGTCGATCCTGTCGATGCACGGCGACGCCGAGTTCATCCCGGCCGACGCGCTCGGGCCCGCCATTCAGATTCTGTTCGAAGCGCTCAAGGACACGTCGGGCCGGTGATCGCGCGCATCTCGCTCGTCACGATGCTCGTGTGCGCGACGGCCGGAGGCGCGTCAGCGGGCGACCGCACGTCGCTCGTGTTGTGGAACGCCGGCGGGCAGGCCGGCATGACGCTGGCCAGCGCCGCCATCCAGCACAAGATCCACAGCTGGCGCGACGTGTGGCGCTGCCTCGGCGCCGGATCCGCGTCCGGGCTGGGCATCTACCAGGCGAAGTCGCTGGTCGGACAGAACCATCCGGCGACCGGGTGGATTCTGGCGAACGTCGCCGGCTCGCTGTCGGAGAACGCGGCGGCAGGACGCCATCCGCTGGCGCAAATCGGCTACACGCTGGGGCCCGTGCGCTTTCGCGTCTCGATGCCGCGCCTGGATCGTGATGCCAGGTCCTGGATCGCGGTGGACGCCTCCGTGTACGAGGCGGCGATGCTGGCGGTTTCGTTCAGCGAGAGCGGCAGGCCACGCTTTCGCGACGGCTTGATAGCGTTCAGGGACGAGCGTGAGGGCATCTCCTATGGCCAGACGGCCGGCGTCTTCCCCGCGACCTTCGTGGACGACCAGGTCGTCTGGCTCCACGAGCTCACGCACGCGGTGCAGGCGCTTCAGCTCGACGCCGCGGAGCCGGCGAGCCCATGGCCGAAGATGCAGTTTCATCAGCACGCGAGTGGCGGCAGGCGGCTGATCGTATTCGAGCAGATCAAGATCGGGATGTACAACTTCGCGAACGACTTTTACGAGGACCTGGTTCCGTACGAGCGGCGCTGGACGGAGATCGAAGCGTTCAAGCTCACCGAGGGTGTGGATCTCCGGCGATAGCGCGGACGATGTAGGCGATCCGCGAGCTGAACAGCGCTTCGCCGATCTTCCAAGGTCATGTGGCGAACACTGGCATGCGCCTCGCACCCCGCCACGTCGTGCGCTTGCCCCTGCTGTCGTGTATGGCCGCGCTCGGGCTGCTCGCCTGCGGATCCCCAGCGCCATCGCCCCCGACCACGCCGACGCCGAGCACAGCCGTACCAGCAGGCGCGTCTCGTGAATTGCGCGTCATGACGTTCAATATCCAGCACGGTCTGGACAACGACGGCGCGTACGACCTCCAATGGGCGATCCGCACGATTGCCGCGATCGGGCCCGACCTCGTCGGCGTGCAGGAGCTCACGCGCAACCATCCGGCGTACAAATGCGAGGACCAGCCGGCAAAAATTGCGCAGGGTCTGTCGCAGACGACCGGCCAGATGTGGAGCTACATCTACAAGCAGGAGTGGACGACGGCCGTGACGGACTGCAAGGGCGATACGCCGGAGACGGAAGGGAACGGGTTCTTTGCACCATTCCCGATTTCGGAGGCCGGCTCGGTCGCGATGTGGAACGGCCGCAACGGGTTGAAGGCGATCGCCCGCGGTGTCCCGGTCATCACCACGCACCTGCAGAGCGGCCTGCTGCCCGAGAACTCGTCCGACCGGATACGCCAACTCGGGACGCTGTTGCCCTGGACGGCTCAGCAAGGCACGCCGCGGATTTTCGTGTGCGACTGCAATGCCAATCCCCAGACGCCCGAGTACGCCCAGCTCCACGCGATGTATCACGACGCGTGGACGGACGCCGTGGCCGCCGGTACCGCGAAAGGCCGCATGGACGGCATCACGCACAAGTCGTCGCGGATCGACTACGTGTTCTTCGATCCGGGCACGGCGCTGGATCTCGTCTCGATGGAAAACGTGGAGACGCCGGCGTTGATCGGCCTCGAAGCCTCCGACCATCGCCCGCAGCTGGCAGTCTTCAGAGTGAAGTAGGAGCTACGGGCCGTAGATCGTGATGGCGGCCGGGCTGAACGCCGTCACGTTGACCCGCACGTAGCGCGCAGACGGATCGGGCAGGAACACGCGTATCGGGACCCCGAGCGGATCGACGAACGCGCCGGTGAGCGTGAGCCCGCCGGACGGCTCCTCGGCCGCGAGCGTCCAGGTGGATCCGTCGAGCGACGTGTCCACACGGACGGTCGACCGCAGCCGGATGAAATGGCCGCGCGTGCGGAGATCCAGCGCCCGCACGGTGCGGACGCCGCCGAGATCGAGCTGCATCCAGTCTCCGCTGACCTCGCCGCGCACGCCGTCGAGCGGCGCGCCGACGGTGAGCTGTCGCGGAAACGGCGCCGGCGGCATCAGGTACAGGCGACCGGCGCCGGTGACGCCGACCATCTGCGCGTCGTTCTGCGCGTCCATGAACGCCGTCCACGGCTGTGAGTCCGGTTCGTTCGCGATCGCGACGTACAGCGGATGGCCGCGGCGCAGCTCCGTCAGCACCGACGGATCGTGCCGCGTCAGCGCCCAGTCGATCACGACCGCGTGCGGCGGGACGTATCCGGCGTAGCCGTTGACGACGGGCAGGCCGTGGAGCGTGCCTCGGTACATCGCCGCGACGTTGACGTTGTCGTCGGTCATCGGCAGCTCGAGGACGCGCGCGTTCGCGACGATCGGCATGCCGAACGGGCGCGGCGGCGCGCCGAGCGGCATCGGCACGATCCAGCCGTCGACGAACGCCGCGGCGCAGACGACGGCCGTGACGGCCTGCGTCCGGCGTCGTGTCCCGGCGAGCGCCGCGACGCCGAGTCCCGCCGCGACCGCGAGGCACAACGTCGTGAGCATGAAAAAGCGCGCAGGCACGCGCAGTCCCGCGTAGCCGGGCAGCCAGCCGACCCAGTCGTAGGCATGCCAGAGCGTCGCGAGCGACCACTGCTCGGGCGACGGCCCCGCCGCCATCCACGTGAACAGCAGCGCGGCGCCGGTATAGAAGACGAACGGGCGCGTCAGCGCCTGCCGGCGCCGCAGCAGCAGCGCGGCGACGATGACACCGAGCGACGCGAGGCCGGGAAAGAGGAAGTCTTCCTGCGTCCGCGGTTCGTGGAAGGGCCAGAATCGCAGCAGCGGCGAGTAGTGGCCGAACGACGACCAGCGCGCGCTGAACAACTGCATCTCGGTCCGCGTGCGGAAGAGACCGAGCTGGCGCTGCACCGTGTAGTACTTGATCAGTACCGGCAGGAGCGGCAGCGAGAACAGAACCCACGCCGCCATTACTGCGCCGGCGCGCCGCCACTCCGTCCTCCAGCGGGTGAAGGCGGCGATCCACGCCGCGATGAGCACCGGGAAGAAGAACAGGTAGTAGCCGGTGGTCAGCGCCTGCAGCAGCCACGAGACACCGAAGAGCGCCAGCCACCGCCGCCGCCCGTCCTCGTAGTACGCGTGCAGCGCCAGCAGCGCGATCGGCATCCACCACGCCACCAGCAGGTGCAGGTGCGCGAGCTGCGACGCGCGGTACGGAGAGAACCCCCAGATCACGCCGGCGCAATAGGCGGCCGCCTCGACTCCCGTCAGCCGGCGGACGAGCGCGTGCACGGCGAGCGCCGACCACCACGCCGACGCCAGGAGCAGCAGGTTGTAGGCCAGCAGAGGCGAGCCGCCGAGCCACTGAATCGGGCTCGTGACGATGCCCATGCCGGCGCCGTGTTCGGTGAGCGCCAGCGCGTCGCGCATGGGCCAGTAGAACGGCGCGTTCCACATCGACGGCGAGAGCGGAACGACGTGCGCGTTCCACCAGAGAAGATAGGTGACGAGGAGCGGATCGCCCGGATCGTGCGCGAACCGCGCGGCCGCGTGGAGCGGCAGCGGCCAGGCCCAGGCGATCGCCAGGACGAGGTAGACCGCCGCCGCGACGGCCCTTTTAACGGCTGGATCCGCGCGCGGCAGCGGGTCCGGCATTGAATGGCTTGCGGGGGAGCCTGTCGTCGCGGTTCGCGGTGAGATACGCGAACGCCGCCGCGATCGTGGCATTCCGCATCATGTCGGTCGGCTGGAGGCGCTCGTACGAATCCAGGTTCGTGTGGTGCGTCATCGTGTCGTACTCGACCTCGTCCTGGATGAACTGGAAGCCGGGGAGGCCGATGGCGTCGAAGGACTGGTGATCCGTGCCGCCCGTGTTGCGGATGGTCAGCGACGTCATGCCGATGCTGCGGAACGGCTCCATCCAGTCGCGGAAGATCGGCGCCACGGCGTCGTTCTGCTGGAGGTACACGCCGCGGATCGCGCCGGTGCCGTTGTCGATGTTGAAGTAGCCGGCGAACTTCGCGTGCTCCGGCCTGAGCGTGTAGCCGCTCTGGCATCCTCCGCGCCCGCCGCCGCGCTGCGCTGCAGGGGCCGTTGCCGCGGCGCCTCCCGCCGCAGCTCCGGCCGGAGCGGCCGCGGACGGATCGTTGCACGTGGCGAAGTGCGCGCGGACGTAGTCGCGCGATCCGATCAATCCTTCTTCTTCACCCGTCCACAGCCCGATGCGCACGGTTCTGCGCAGCGTGACACCGCTCTGCTTGAGAATGCGCATCGCTTCCATCATCGCCGCCGAACCAGCGGCGTTGTCGGTCGCGCCGGTCGAGGCGTGCCACGAGTCGAAATGTGCGCCGAGCATCACGATCTCGTCGGCCTTGTCGGTCCCGCGAATCTCGCCGACGACGTTGAACATGGGAGGGTTCGGCGTGTAGGTGTTCTTGATATCGGCCTCGATCGTCACGGGAATGCTCTTCGCCACCATCCGCACGAGACGGCCGTACTGTTCAGCCGGAATGGTGACGCGCGGGATCGCGTCGGACCCGTCGGTCGTCCGGCTGCCGCCACCGATCGTATAGACGCCGTGACCGCGCGCCGACGTCGAGAGCAGGCCGGCGGCCCCCTCGCTCTTGAACCAGTCGTTGCGGTTGAAGCCGCCCTGGCCGAAGCCGCCGCGGCCGGCCACGTTTCCGCGGCCCGCGTTGGGGTTCGGAAGCCCGAACTCCGGCGCCGGCGGAGACGCGAGTTCCATCCGCGCGAGCTCTTCAGGCGTCGTGCGCGTCGCCTGCGGCGCCCAGAACGCGGCGACGTCGGGCGCGGCCTGCGTGAGGATCCACTTGCCCTTGAGTTTTCCCGCGTATTTCTGCAGATCTTCAGGCGTGGTGTCGGTCACGAGGACGACGTCGCCCCGCACGAGACCGGTGGTTCCGGGCGTCCACGCCGTCGGCGTGCCGGCAATCGGAAACGCCTGCGGCGAGACCGCCGCCATGTAGAACTTCTCGTTGGTCCAGCCGTACGCGAACTGGTTCGCCTTGTCGGCCCACGGCTCGAGCGCGACGTTCGTCAACCCCCACTCTTTCAGCTTGGCGACGGCCCACTCGCCGGCCTTCTGCGTGGCGGCCGATCCGGTCAGCCGCGGACCGTGCACATCGGTCAGCCAGCTCGCGACATCCATGACCTGCGAGCTGGCCGGATTCAGTCCCTGCTGCTTAATTTTGTTAACGGCCTCGTAGTCGATTCTTTCAAATGCGGCACTGAGCGGCAACGTTGCAGTTGCTGCCAAAACCGCACACGCCACAAAGGCCTTTCGCATCCGTTCCTCCGGGGCTCAGCATAAGAAGTTGATCACAGAAACGCAAACAGGCCGACAAGATTGAAAGCGGGTCTTTCGGCTTTGCGCGCGGCGGATCGCATGAACTGACTGGTGGCGTGCGGGTTGTGGCCGCTCCCGGGAGAAGGGCACGCTGGTCCGGCCGTTGCACTACGTGCGCGCGAGCCATATATGGGTACCGGACCGGCCACCGCCGAACGCCCCGAAGCCCCGCTGTTCGCCGACGGTCTCGGCGAGCGAGTGGTCGCCGTAGACGCCGCGACGGGCGACCTGCTGCAGATCCTGCGCGTCCGCCCGCAGCTGCTGTCGGTTCCGTCGTTCGAGTTCGCGCTGCGCGAACGCGCCGCGCGCCTCGCCAACTTCCGCCACGCGTACTACGCGCGTGTGCGCCGCATCGATCGCCATCCGACCGGACTCGCGATCGTGTCCGACCACGTCGAGGGCGTGCGCCTCTCGGAGATGCTGCGCGTCGCGCACGCGCGCGGCCTGCAGCTCGACCTGAGCGCCGCGCTCTGCCTGCTGCGGCAGCTGGTGCCGTCGCTCGCGCTGCTGCACGAGAATGCACGCGACGTCGCGCACGGCCTCGTCGGTCCCGAGCGCCTGATCGTCACGCCGCGCGCGCGGCTGATCGTCGTGGAGCACGTGCTCGGGTCCGCCGTCGAGCAGCTGCAGTTCAGCCGCGAGCGGCTGTGGCACGAGCTGCGCGCCGCCGGCCCCGCGTCGGCCGGCGTGATGCGGTTCGATCACCGCGCCGACGTGACGGCGGTCGGCCTCACCGCGCTGGCGCTCGTCCTCGGCCGTCCGCTCGCCGACGACGAGTATCCGCACCGCGTGTCGCAGCTGCTGTCGGGCGCGCGCGCCCGCTCGGCGGGCGGCTTCGATCAGCCGCTGCCTGGGGCGCTGCAGGAGTGGATCGGCCGCGCGCTGCATCTGGACATCCGCACGGGATTCGCGTCGGCGACCGAAGCGCAGATCGCGCTCGAAGAGGCCCTGGCCGAGGACTCCGGGTTCGTCGCGGCGCCCGTCGCGCTCGAGACGTTCCTGTCGCGCTACATCGCGGCGCTGCTCGATCCGGTTCCGCCGAGCCTGCCGCCGCCGTCCGCGGCGAAGCCGCCGGTGTCGGCGCCGCCGCCCGTCTCCGCGCCGCCGCCCGCCGCGGCCAAGCCGGTGCCGCCGCCGCCGGTCTCGAGGCCCGTTCCGCCGCCCGCGCCGCCCGTGCAGACGGCGCCGCCGGTGATGCCGCCCGTCGTGAAGCCCGCCGGGTCCGTTCCGCCGGCGGCCCACGTACCCGAACCGCCGCCGTCGTTCGCACCGATGTCGCCCGCGTCGCATTCGCACGCGACGTCCCCCTCGACGGCGAGCGTCGTGATGCCGCGGCCGTCCGCGCCGGTGCCGCCCGCGCCGCCGTCGCACAGCGTGATTCTGCCGCCGGTGTCTCCGGCGTCGTCGCACACGCCGCTGCCGAGCCCGGTGCCGCCGGCGTTCTCCATGCCGCCGCCTCCGGCCGCGCCGCCGAAGGCGGAGCCGCTCGTGCCGGCGCCGCAGGCGCGCGACATCACCGAGCTGCTCAGAGACTTCGACCTGCCGCCGGCGACGACGGAGCCCGCCGCGCCGTC
>Ga0066903_100004562_pt1 | contig 11755 bp, 10 predicted proteins | sample PanSoiMetaGPlot1_FD_67491 | JGI IMG/M metagenome (GOLD analysis project Ga0066903, IMG submission 67491) | Tropical forest soil microbial communities from Panama analyzed to predict greenhouse gas emissions - Panama Soil - Plot 1 (version 2) | ecosystem: Environmental > Terrestrial > Soil >...
TACGTGAAGAAGAACGGCCTGCCCGGAGGCGAGGGCCGCGTCACCAACGATCCGATGGAGGCGACCTACGTCGGCATCCAGATGTGGGCCCAGGCGGTGAAGAAGGCCGGCACCACCAAGGTGGACGCAGTCCGCACCGCGATGAGCGGGCAAACCTTTGCCGCCCCTTCCGGCTTCACCCTGAAGATGGACGAGACCAACCACCACCTCTGGAAGCCGGTGATGATCGGCGAGGTGCAGGGGAAGGGGCAGTTCTCGGTGGTGTGGAAGACCGGCAAGCCGGTTCGCGCCCAGCCCTGGAGCCCGTACATCCCTGGCAATGAGAAGCGTGCCGAGCGCTGAGCTGCGCCTCTCGCTCTCTCTTCTCTTCCTGGTGACGGCGGCGAGCCCCCTGGCCGCCGAGCCGCCCTCGTCCGACCCGCGTCCCCCCACGAGGCTCGATGCCGCCACCCTGGACAGACTGGTCGACCCCGATTCTCGCGACGAGACGATCGCTTCCCTGGTGGAGGCGGCCGACGTGCACGCTCTGCCCATCCTCCGGGCGCTCCTGGAGGGGAACCTCTACCGTGGCCCGCCGGTGCTCATCGACCGCGAGGGCGCGCTCCAGGACCCGCTCACCGGGACCCCGGCGCAGGCCGATCGCGACCAGCTGGAGCAGGTGACGATCAACAACCGCGTTCGCCGGACCCTCGAGCGGGCGGTGGCGGCACTCTCGCTCGGCGAGGGCACTCCGGCCGACCGCCTCGCCGCGGCTCGCGTCCTCCAGGACAACCCGGCTCCCGAGGTGCTGACCGCCGTCCGGAAGGCCCAAGACGCGGAGGCGGACCTTGAAGTCAGAGAGACGCTCCGGGCCACCGCGGCGATGCTGGCCCTCGCCAGCGCCGATCCCGCTCAGAGACTCGCGGCGATCGAGGAGCTCCGGAAGGCGCATGCCAAGCGGTTGCTCGTGCAGCGCCTGGAGGTGGAGCAGGATCCGATCGTGCTCGCTGCGCTGCGGGCTGCGGTGCGGGACGTCGACCTCGTGCTCCAGCGCGCGGCAATGGTGGGCCTCGTCTTCTCCGGGCTGAGCCTGGGGAGCATCCTCCTGCTCGCCGCGCTCGGGCTGGCGATCACCTTCGGCCTGATGGGGGTCATCAACATGGCCCACGGCGAGCTGCTGATGGTCGGCGCCTACGCGACCTGGCTGGTGCAGGGAGCGTTCCGGGGCTCGCACCATTTCGACTGGTACCTGCTCGTCGCGCTGCCGGCGTCGTTCCTTGCCGCGGCGCTGGTGGGCGCCCTGCTGGAGATCACGGTGGTCCGAAGGCTCTACGGCCGCCCGCTGGAGACGCTCCTGGCCACCTGGGGCGCGAGCCTGTTGATGATCCAGACGGTCCGTCTCGCCTTCGGCGCGCAGAACGTCGAGGTCTCGAACCCGAGCTGGATGTCCGGCGGCCTCAGGCTCCTCCCGGACCTGGTCCTGCCCTGGAACCGCATCGTCATCCTCCTCTTCTCGGCCGGGGTGCTGCTCGGGGTCTGGCTCCTCCTGACCCGCACCCGGCTGGGGCTCCTGGTGCGCGCCGTGACCCAAGACCGGCAACGCGCCGCGGGGCTCGGCGTCCGCACCCCTCGGGTCGACCTCCTCGCCTTCGCGGTCGGCTCGGGAATCGCCGGGCTGGGCGGCTGCGCGCTCTCGCAGATCGGCAACGTGGGGCCCGAGCTGGGGCAGGGCTTCATCGTCGACTCCTTCATCGTCGTGGTGCTGGGAGGAGTCGGCCAGCTGGCGGGCACTGCCATCGCCGCCGGAAGCCTCGGGGTGGTGAACAAGCTGCTCGAGCCCTGGGCCGGTGCGGTGATGGCGAAGATCGCGGTCCTGGTCTTCGTCATCCTCTTCATCCAGCGGCGGCCCCAGGGACTGTTCGCGCTGCGCGGTCGCGCGCTGGGGGACGGATGACGACCGCCACGGTGGCTCTCAGTCCTCCGGCGGTGGGGCCCTCGGCTCCATCGCGACGGCTCTTCCCGCGGCGGACCTGGACGGTGATCCTGACCGTCTACGGAGCGCTGGTGGTCGGCATCCCCGCGCTTCACCTGCTCGTCCCGGCCGGCTCCGCGCTGCACCTCTCGGACTACACGGTGACGCTCGCGGGGAAGATCCTCTGCTACGCGACGGTGGCCCTGGCGATGGATCTGGTCTGGGGCTACACCGGCATCCTCTCGCTCGGGCACGGGCTGTTCTTCGCCCTCGGCGGCTACGCGATGGGCATGTACCTGATGCGGGCCATCGGCCGCGACGGCGTCTACGGCGATCCGGTGCTGCCCGACTTCATGGTGTTCCTCGACTGGAAGGAGCTGCCCTGGTACTGGCTCGGCTCCGACCGCTTCCTCCAGCAGGCCCTGCTGGTCGTCCTCGTGCCGGGGCTCCTGGCCTTCGTCTTCGGCTGGTTCGCCTTCCGCTCGCGGATTCGCGGCGTCTACTTCTCGATCATCACCCAGGCGCTGACCTACGCGGCGATGCTTCTCTTCTTCCGGAACCAGACCGGGTTCGGGGGGAACAACGGGTTCACCGACTTCAAGCGCATCCTCGGCTTTCCGCTGGCCAGCCCAAGGACCCGGGTCGTGCTCCTCGTGCTCTCGGCGACCCTGCTCCTCGGAGCGCTGATGCTCTCGCGGGCCCTGGTGCTTTCCAAGCTGGGCCGCGTGCTCGCCGCCATCCGCGACGCCGAGGACCGGGTCAGGTTCTGCGGCTACGACCCGGTGCGGTTCAAGCTTTTCGTCTGGACCCTCTCTGCGGTCATCTGCGGCGTCGCCGGGGCGCTGTACGTCCCCCAGGTTGGAATCATCAACCCCAGCGAGATGTCGCCCGGCAACTCGGTGGAAATCGCCATCGCGGTCGCACTCGGTGGCCGCGGGACGCTTCTCGGGCCCGTTCTCGGCGCAGCGCTGCTTCACGGAGCAAAGAGCATCCTCACGGTCGCCTTTCCGGGGCTCTGGCTCCTCGTGCTCGGGCTGTCCTTCATCATCGTCACTCGCTGGCTTCCGCGCGGAGTGCTCGGCCTCCTCCATCGAGAAAGTGGCCGATGAGCCTCGACACTGCTGCCGGATCGGTTCTCTACCTCAGCGGCGTCACCGTCTCCTTCGACGGCTTCAAGGCGCTCGACTCGCTGAGCCTCCTCGTCGAGCCCGGTGAGCTCCGCTGCATCATCGGCCCGAACGGCGCCGGCAAGACGACGCTGATGGACGTCATCACCGGCCGGACCCGGCCGGACACCGGCGAGGTCCACTACGGCGACGCGAACGACTTGGCCCGGATGTCCGAGGTGGAGATCGTCCACGCCGGCATCGGCCGAAAGTTTCAGAAGCCCACCATCTTCGCGGCCCACACGGTGTTCGAGAACCTCGAGCTGGCGCTGAAGATGGACAAGCGTGTTCTCCCCACGCTGCGGGCCCACCGCACCCCGCAGCAGGAGGCTCGGATCGCCGAGGTGCTCGGGCTGATCGGGCTCCGGGGCAAGGCGGGCGTCCTCGCCGATCTGCTCTCCCACGGCGAGAAGCAGTGGCTGGAGATCGGCATGCTCCTGGTTCAGGAGCCGGGGCTCCTCCTGCTCGACGAGCCGGTGGCCGGGATGAGCGACGAGGAGACCGCTCGCACCGGTGAGCTGCTCCGCTCGCTGGCCGGGAAGCACTCGCTGGTGGTGGTGGAGCACGACATGCACTTCGTGGACAGCATCGCCAGCAAGGTCACGGTGCTGCACGAGGGGCGGGTTCTCGCGGAGGGACCCATGGCCGCCATCCGCGAGGATCCGCGGGTGATCGACGTCTACCTGGGGCGCTGATGCTGACCGTGCGCGCACTCGAGCAGTACTACGGCGGAAGCCACACGCTCCGGGCCATCGACCTCGAGGTCCCGGCAGGGACCTGTACCGCGCTCCTTGGACGGAATGGCGTGGGAAAGACCACCCTGCTCCGGTGCCTCATTGGGGAGCTGGCGGTGCGGAGCGGCTGCGTTCGGCTCGGCGGCGAGGACGTCACCGCCCTGCCCTCCTACGAGCGTGCCAGGCGGGGAATGGGGTACGTGCCCCAGGGACGGGAGGTCTTCTCCCGGCTCACCGTCGCCGAGAACATCGGCGTCGGCGAGTCGGCGGCGCGGGGAGGCGCGACGGTGCCCCGAGAGGAGCTGGAGGACCTTTTCCCCATCCTCCGCACGATGCGGAACCGCCGTGGAGGAGATTTGTCGGGCGGGCAGCAACAGCAGCTGGCCATCGCCCGTGCGCTGGTCTCCCGGCCGCGGCTTCTTCTCCTGGACGAGCCGACCGAGGGGATCCAGCCGAGCACCATCAAGGAGATCGGCCGGGGGCTGCACGCACTGCTGGAGCGGGGCATCACCATCGTCCTGGTGGAGCAGTACCTGGACTTCGCCCTCGAGCTGGCCGAGCACTGCGCCGTCATGTCCCGGGGGGAAATCGTCCTCCGCGGGCGCATCTCCGAGCTGGATCCAGCTCAGGTTCGGAGGCACCTCGCGGTCTGATCCTGCGCTACAAGGCACTCCATGGCTCGAGGCCACCTTGCCTTCCGGCAGTCGGGGACGGGAACGGCGGTGGAGACCGCGTACGCGGAGAGCCCGCTCCGGTTCCTGACCCCTCGCAACCACGGGACGGCGGCCTGGGCGTACACCAGCACGCTCGGGGGCGGGCTGGTCGACGGCGACCGTCTCGAGCTGGACATCGACGTCGGTCCTGGTGCCCGGGCCTTCGTTTCCTCCCAGGGACCAACGCGGGTCTTTCGCTCGTCCCACGGCTCGGCATCGGAGACCGTGGCCCGAGTGGCCGAGGGCGGGGCGCTGGTGCTCGCGCCCGATCCGACCGCCTGCTTCGGCGGGGCCCGCCACGTCCAGCGGACCGAGGTGCGGCTCGCCCCGGACGCCTCGCTCGCGCTGTGGGAAGTGCTCTCCGCGGGCCGCGAGCGCTGGGGCTTCGCCCGCTGCAGCAGCACGCTCCGCGTCCCGCCCTTCCTCGACGAGACCTGGCTTCTCGACCCGGAGCACGGGCCGCTCGAGGAGCGGATGGGATGGTTCGGAGCCCTGGGCACCTTGCTCCTGGTCGGGCCTCTCTTCGCCCCGATCGCGACCGCGGTGCACGCCGAGGTGGACGCCACTCCGGCGAGGCGGGGCGCATCGCTGCTCGAGTCGGCGAGTCCGCTCCAGGGCGGTGCGCTCGTCGTCCGGCTCGCCGCCGCCTCGGTCCAGCAGCTGATCGGCCGGCTGCGCCGGCACCTCTCCACCCTTCCCTCGCTGCTCGGGGACGACCCCTGGAGGCTCGATGCATCTGTCGCCGCGTGACATCGACAAGCTCATCCTTCACGGGGCGGGCGCCCTCGCCCAGAAGCGCCTCGCCCGTGGGCTCCGGCTCAACTACCCCGAGGCGGTGGCGCTGATCTCCACGCAGCTCCTCGAGCTCATCCGCGACGGGCGGAGCGTGGCCGAGCTGATGGACCTTGGCCGCCGCATGCTGGGCCGCGCCCAGGTGCTGCCGGGCGTCCCCGAGCTCATCGCCGAGGTGCAGGTGGAAGGCACCTTCCCGGACGGCACGAAGCTGGTCACCGTCCACCATCCCATCGCGGTCGAGCAGGGCGACCTGGCGCTCGCGCTCCACGGGAGCTTCCTCCCCGTCCCGGCGTCCTTCCCTGCGGCCGAGGCCGTCCCGATCCCCGGCGAGACGATGGCCGCGAGCGGCGAGATCGAGATCAACGCCGGCCGCGAGACGGTGAGCCTCGCGGTCATCAATCGGGGCGACCGGCCCATCCAAGTCGGAAGCCACTACCCGTTCGCCGAGACCAACCGCGCCCTGGAGTTCGATCGGGCCCGGGCGTACGGGATGCGGCTCGACATCCCCGCGGGCACCGCCGTTCGTTTCGAGCCGGGAGAAAGCAAGACCGTGCAGCTGGTCGCGCTCGCCGGAGCCCGGGTGGTCCACGGCGGCAACTCGCTCGGAGAGGGAGAGGTCAGCGAGCAGGGGCGCGCACGGTTCCTGGCGACGGCGCAGCAGCGTGGGTTCCGACACCGGGAGCAGCCGTGAGCCGCCGCCTCGACCGGCGCCACTACGCCGACCTCTACGGTCCGACCACCGGAGACCGTGTCCGGCTTGGCGACACTGCGCTCGTCGCCGAGGTGGAGCGGGACCTCACCACCTACGGGGACGAGTGCAAGTTCGGCGGGGGAAAGGTTCTGCGGGACGGACAGGGCCAGAAGTCTGGCGCGACCGACCGCGATGCGCTCGATGTCGTCATCACCAACGCGCTCATCGTCGACCACTCCGGCATCTACAAGGCCGACGTCGGCATCAAGGACGGGCGCATCGCCGGCATCGGCAAGGCCGGCAACCCGGACATCATGGCCGGCGTCACGTCCCGCATGACGGTGGGGGTGACGACCGAGGCCATTGCCGGAGAGGGTCTGATCCTGACCGCGGGCGGGATCGACAGCCACATCCATTTCATCAGCCCGCAGCAGGCCGACGAGGCGCTGGCCAGCGGCATCACCTCGTGGATCGGCGGTGGCACCGGCCCGGCCACCGGGACCAACGCCACCACCTGCACCCCTGGCAGCTGGAACACCGCCCGGATGCTCGAGGCAGTCGACGACATCCCGATGAACATCGGCTTCACCGGGAAGGGAAACACCTCGCGGCCCGAAGGCCTGGTGGAACAGATCCGGGCCGGGGCACTCGGCCTCAAGCTCCACGAGGACTGGGGGACCACGCCCGCCACGATCGACTGCTGCCTCGGCATCGCCGAGGAGGAAGACGTCCAGGTCACGCTCCACACCGACACGCTCAACGAGTCGGGCTTCGTGGACGACTCCATCGCCGCCTTCCGCGATCGCACCATCCACGCCTACCACTCGGAGGGCGCCGGGGGCGGCCATGCCCCGGACATCCTCCGGGTCTGCGGCGTCCCCCACGTCCTCCCCTCCTCCACCAACCCCACCCGGCCGTTCACGGTGAACACGCTCGACGAGCACCTGGACATGCTGATGGTCTGCCACCATCTCGACCGGGAGATCCCCGAGGACGTGGCGTTCGCCGAGAGCCGGATCCGGGCCGAGACGATCGCCGCCGAGGACATCCTTCATGACCTCGGGGCGATCAGCATGATGTCCAGCGACAGCCAGGCGATGGGCCGCGTCGGCGAGGTGATCACCCGCACCTGGCAGACTGCCCACAAGATGCGCGAGCAGCGAGGACGGCTGCCCGAGGAGCAGGGCCACAACGACAACCTCCGCATCCGCCGCTACGTCGCGAAGTACACCATCAACCCCGCCATCGCCCACGGCTTCGCCCACGAGACGGGCTCGGTGGAGGTGGGGAAGCTGGCGGATCTCGTCTTGTGGAAGCCCGGGTTCTTCGGATTGAAGCCGGAGATGGTGATCAAGGGCGGCTTCATCTCCTGGGCGCAGATGGGGGACGCGAACGCGTCCATTCCCACGCCGCAGCCGCTGATCATGCGTCCGATGTTCGGGGCGCGGTCCCCCGGTGCGATCAGCCTCGCCCTGGTCAGCCAGCGGGCGCTGTCCGAGGGCACGGTGGCGAAGCTCGGCCTCCGGAAGCGCCTCTCGGCGGTCCGCGGTTGCCGGGGGCTGGGCAAGCGGCACATGAAGCTCAACGACGCGCTGCCCCGGCTCGAGGTGGATCCGGAATCCTACGAGGTCCGTGCCGACGGGGTGCGGCTCCGCTGCGAGCCGGCCCGGACCCTTCCCCTCTCGCAGCGCTACTCGCTCTTCTAGGCCGCCATGTCGGGATGGCGCTTCCTCCAGCTCGCCGACTCCGCTTTCCCCACCGGGGGGTTCGCCCACTCCGGCGGCCTCGAGGCGGCAGCCCAGGCCGGGGAGGTCACGGATCTCGCCGCCTTCGCACGCGCCGCACTGTGGCAGGCCGGATTCGGAGCCCTTCCGCTCGTGCATGGAGCGTGGAGCGATCCCGACGCACTGGTCCGGCTCGACGCCCGCACCGACGTCTTTCTCGCCAACCACGTCGCCAACCGCGCCAGCCGGATCCAGGGCGGCGCCTTCTTCTCCACCTGTGCCCGGGTGTTTCCCGACGAGGCCCCCCGACTGCCCAACGGTCTGTGCATGCACCTCGCGCCGCTGTGGGGCGTGGTGTTCCGCGCGCTCGGAATGTCGCTCGAGGAGACGCGAGCGCTCTTCCTGTGGAGCACGGCACGCGGCGTCCTCTCCGCCGGCGTCCGCCTCGGTCTGGCCGGCACGTACCAGGCGCAGCGGATGCTGGTGGAGCTCTCGCCGTCACTCGACGAGGTGGGCCGGCGGTGTGCCGCCCTCGGCCCGGAGGCGCTGGCCCAGCCGGCGCCGCTCCTGGACCTGCTCCAGGGGACGCATGACCGTCTCCACTCGCGGCTGTTCCAGTCCTGAAGGAGCTCACGATGGGCCACGAAGGCGACCACACCCACGCGGATCACCCGGGCCACTACCATCACCGCGAACAGCCTCTCCGCCGTGACACCCGCGAGCGTGCCTTCACCGTGGGCGTCGGGGGCCCGGTGGGGAGCGGGAAGACGGCGCTCGTGCTCCAGCTCTGCCGGCACCTCCGAGACCGGGTCAGCCTCGGAGTGGTGACGAACGACATCTTCACCCGCGAGGATGCGGAGTTTCTCGTCCGGAACGAGGCGCTGCCGGCCGAGCGCATCCGCGCGGTGGAGACCGGTGGCTGTCCGCATGCCGCCATCCGCGAGGACATCAGCCACAACCTCCTCTCGCTGGAGCGGCTGATGAAGGAGGTCCGTCCAGCACCGGAGCTGCTCTTCGTGGAGAGCGGCGGTGACAACCTGGCGGCGCAGTACAGCCGCGAGCTGGCCGATTTCACCATCTACGTCATCGACGTCGCCGGCGGGGACAAGGTGCCTCGCAAGGGGGGTCCGGGCATCACGCAGTCCGATCTCCTGGTGATCAACAAGACGGATCTCGCCCCTCACGTCGGCGCCGACCTGGGCGTCATGGATCGCGACGCGCGGAGGATGCGCGGCGCCGGACCCACCGTCTTCGCCCAGGTGACGCACGGAGTGGGCATCGAGGAGATCGCCGCCCACGTCCTCCGGGCCTCCGGGCACTGAGGAGCCGGTCCCAGGCTTGGCAGGCTCGATCCGCAGCCGGTCCTGCGGACCGGTTGTCACCGACGGGCCCATCGTCTCACCCTTCGGGCGCTCGCCGTCGGGGAGACGGCAAGCGGCGCTCTCGCCCTCGGGACCATCGCCGTGGGGAGCATCGTCGTCGGCAGGCTGGCGGTCGCGAGGCTCGTCGCCCGCTCGTTCGCCATCAAGTCCCCAAGATCGAGTCCCTCGAGGTCGGGGAGTGGACCCTCCCGGCGGCGGACCGCTCCCTGGGCGCCAGAGTGGAAGCCCAGGCCCGCCCCGCCTGAGGACCACCCCTGCGACACCGATGACAGGGCTGGCCTGGCTTTTTGATGTTCTATTGTTCTATAACACCGCTCGATGCGAATCTCGCTGGACCATCGGAGCCCGATCCCGGTCTTCCACCAGCTCACCGAGGCCCTCCGGTACGCCATCGCGACCGGCGAGCTCCCCACCGGCACTGTGCTCCCTCCCCTCCGCCGCGCCGGCGGGCTCTGGGGGGTGAACCTCCACACCGTCCGCCGCGCCTACGCCGAGCTCGCCCGCCTCGGCCTGGTGGTCACTCGCACCCCCGCTGGGACCGAGGTCATCCGGAATGGCGTCCAGGAGCGGCGGTCTCCCGGAAGCGAGGCCCGCCGGCAGTTCGTCGATCGGGTCGTCCAGGAGGCCAGGCTGGAGCACGGCCTCGACCTGGAGGCGCTGATCGCTGTGCTCCGCGGATCGCGGAGGCAGCGGACGGTGCCCGACATCTCGGTGGTCGAGTGCAGCGCCACGCAGAGCACCGATCTCGCCGAGCAGCTCTCACGACGATGGCGGGTCAAGGCCCGTGGATGGGTCCTCGACCGGGGTGAGCCGCCGGTTGGGCCAGTCGTCGGCACGTACTTCCACTACAACGAGATCCGCCTGCGCTGGCCACAGCGACTGCCCCAGGTTCACTTCCTTCCGATCGTCCCCGAGGCGAGCCTCGTGGAAACGCTCTCCGCCGGTCGGCAGCGCTCCGGGAAGGTGACGGTTCAGCTCTGCGAGCGGGACGCGGCGATGGCCGGGAACATCGCCGCGGATCTGCTGCGCATCCTTCCCCCGGACCGTTTCCGGGTGACCACCCGGGTGGTGCCACGGGCCGAGGAGGCGCTGGAGGGTCGCCCCTCCGCCGGCGCGCTCCTGCTCTCGCCCAGGATGTGGGGCGAGCTTCCGCCCCGATTGCGGAACGACCCTCGGGTTCATCAGGTCCGCTACGTCTTCGACGCCGAGGCGCTCGATGCCCTCGGGCGAACCCAAGGCTGGGAGGCCGCATGAGACGGGTCGCGCTGAAGGGCTGGTTCGTGCCGGCAGCCGTGCTCCTTGCCGCAGCCGCTGGACAGGCGAGCGCGGCCGCACCCGACCGTGCCCCGGTCGAGCAGCTGCTCGCGAAGATGCAGTCGGCCGTCGCCGCCAAGGACCTGGACGGCCTTGTCGGCGCATACGACTCCGGGGACCAGACGCTCGTCGCCCGGGTGCGAGGCGAGGCGCAGGGATGGTTCGCGCTCGAGGGGGCAAGGGCCGCTTACCGGCTGGGCTCACTCACGCCCACCGAGGCGGGCCTCGAGGCGGTGGTGCTGCGCGAGGTCCGCTACCGCGAGCACGGGCGGGATCAGATGGAGGGGAAGTGGGAGACCCTCCAACTCCGCCCGCTCGCGTCCGGATGGAGGATCACCGGAGAGGTCGAGCGGACCTTCACCAAGGCGACCGGCACCGACCTGCGTGTGGAGCTCCACCCGGAGAAGGGAACGGTCCGGGGCTCGACGAAGCTCGAGGTAGAGGTGACCGAGCCAGGCGAAGATTCCCTCCTGCTGCTCCTGAACCGGGGCCTCACCGTGAAGTCCATCCGAGACTGCGGCGGACACGGCGTCCGGTTCTCGCGCGAGGCTGACGCGATCTCGATTCCCCAGCAGCGTCCGCTCCGGGCGGGAGAGCGAAGGACCCTCGCGATCGAGTTCGCCGGGACGTTTTTCAACGAGAGCCGGGAGCAGGGTTACTCGCAGGTGAGCATCGCTCCGGCGGGCTCCTTCGCCAGTTGGGTCACGGAGTGGTACCCCGCGGTGCAGGGCAGCGGATCGAAGTCACCGGGTCGGATCACGTTCGACGTGCCCGAGGGCGTGACGGTGGCCAGCAGCGGCAGGTTGACCGAGACCCGCAGTGTCAAAGGCCGTTCACGTCAGGTCTTCTCCGTCGACCGCCCACTGAACTTCTCCTTCGCGGCGGCCCGCTACTTCCACAGCGAGAAGACCGTCGGAGCGGTGCGCCTGGGGATCGACCTCCTCCGCGGTGGTGAGGCGAAGGCCGAGCTCTACCTTCGAGAAGCCACCCGGATCCTCGAGATCGAGCAGTCGCTGTACGGCCCCTACCCCTTCGATGGCTACGCGCTCGTGGAGATCCCGTCGGACGTGACCGGCGGGCTCGGCGGCTCGAGCGAACAGGGGATGAACCTGTTCCCGGTCGGCGTCCTCCCCGAGACCGGGTTCCCCCTGCTCCTCGTGGCCCACGAGATGGGGCACAGCTGGTGGGGCAACCTCGTCGGATCCACGGGCGGACCGATCGTCGACGAGGGCCTGGCGCAGATGTCGGCAGTCCTCTGCCTCCTCGAGCTCCAGGGCGAGCAGGC
>Ga0066903_100004563_pt1 | contig 11751 bp, 10 predicted proteins | sample PanSoiMetaGPlot1_FD_67491 | JGI IMG/M metagenome (GOLD analysis project Ga0066903, IMG submission 67491) | Tropical forest soil microbial communities from Panama analyzed to predict greenhouse gas emissions - Panama Soil - Plot 1 (version 2) | ecosystem: Environmental > Terrestrial > Soil >...
CCTCGGCAAAATGGAAGAAGTGATCTCCGAGCACCGCGCGAAGATCTCCGATTACGCGCCGCGCTTCTACACCGTGCAGATTCCGGTCGACAAGATCCGCGACCTGATCGGGCCGGGCGGGAAGATGATCCGCTCGATCGTCGAGCAGACCGGGGTAAAGATCGACGTGGAAGACTCCGGGCTGGTGAAAGTTGCGTCGAACGATCAGGCATCGGCGCAGAAGGCGCTGCAGATCATCGGCGACATCACGGCGACTGCCGAGGTAGGGAAGACGTATCTCGGGAAAGTCACGCGGCTGGCGGATTTCGGCGCGTTCGTCGAGATCATTCCAGGGACCGAAGGGTTGCTGCATATCAGCGAAGTGGCGGAGCATCGCATTGCCGATGTTCGCGACGAACTGAAGGAAGGCGACCAGGTGCTGGTGAAGGTGCTGGCCGTTGAAGGCAACCGAATCCGGCTATCGCGTAAGGCTATCCTCAAAGAGCAGCGCGCGAAGATGGCGGCGCAGAGCGGCGGGGGCGCAACCGAAGCTGCGGCAATGGCGCCGGAGAGCGAGCCGGTCCAAGGTGGCACACTTGTCATCGAAGGCGGCGGTGACTTCCCGGACGAGCCCGAGGAGCCGAACTTCAATCGCGAAGGTCCGCCTCATGGCGGCGATCGCGGACACGGTGGCGATCGCGGGGACCGGGGTGGTCGCGGCGGGCGTCCCGGTGGTGGTGGTGGCGGGCGTCGCGGACGCGGTGGCCGCGGCGGCGGTGGGCGTCACGGCGGAGGCCATGGCGGACATGGAGGCCATGGTGGTGGGGGTCGGCACTAAACCTCCTCTGCGCAGATCTTGCATGTTAGAAACCAAGTATAAAGGCCACGATTTCGTGGCCTTTATTTGCATGACATCTTCGTGCCTTTCTGCTGCCGAACCGACCCGTCTGGCGAATGAGTGTAATCGCCCCGACTCGACAACGATGAAACGGTCAAGCTGATTTCTTTTGCGGCACGCTGAACGGAATCACCTTCCCATATTCTTCCGGGTGCACCCACTTTGCCTTTTTTCTAAAGTTGTTAGGCACGAAAAATTCAATGATTTTCGCCATAAATCACCCCACTGATAGAAACAAGGCTGAAACGAAAAAGTTCCGATACTTGACAAATCGCTACAAACGCCGTTCAGGATGTCCCTAAAATACCGGATTCTGAGTGGCATCGCCTTTTCACTTCATTTGACATCAAAAGTCGGTTTCGCAGTCCGCAAACGCGGATTGCGTCCATTTGTCTTGATACCTTCTGACTCGGCATCCGTCAATTTAGCAGCGGATTCTTCATTGAGTTCCAGTACTTGCGGGGCAATTCGGCCAGACTCAGGTTCAAGGGACAGTCGATGACAGTGACGGCGGCAATTTCGGTTTTTCTATTCCTGCTCACTCTAAGTACTGCAACCATCGCCACTGCGCAGAGTGTTAGCTTCCAAACGGACAACCCACGAAAGCGATCCATCGATGGGATCGTCGACAAACATGCCTTGGAATACATGAACCACGAAGGGACCATCGGCTTATCGATTGGCTTGATGACTGACGATAAGTTTTACCATTACAACTACGGAGAATCCGAAAAGGCAGGAGGGCATCTCCCAACCGCCTCCACGCTGTATTGCTACGGTTCGGTCGGCAAGACATTTGTAGGAATCCTAGTTGCACAGGCAGTACTGGACCACAAGATCGATCTCGATGCCGACATTCGCCGATACCTGCCCGATGGCTCCACATACACTAACCTTGAATTTCGTGGTCAAACCATCAAAATAGTTCACTTGAGCAACCACACTTCCGGTATTCCGAATTCCATTACTCCATTTCCCGACAATTGGGGGTCTTCAAGTGCCGACGAAAAATATCTGTTCAAGAAGTCTTATGACAAAAGAAGGTTTCTGGATGATCTGAAGACCGTAACCATACACGACGCTCCCGGGAACAAGTACACGTATTCGGGGACCGGTGTCAGATTGTTGGCGATCATTCTGGAAGAAGTTTATGGACGGCCTTATCCCGCGCTGTTTCATGATTACTTCACGTCCAAGCTCCGCATGCGAGACACCAATGTTGTTCAGGATATCCATGACTGGAATAGGTTCGCAGTCGGCGATCAGGACAGGAACGAATTGAGGCGGACGAGATCGGGCTTTGACGACTTCACCAGTGCTCCGGGAGGCGTCTCCACCATCAATGACATGATGAAATACCTTAAGGTCAATCTGGCGGAGAAGAATCCCGCCTTTAAATTGTCGCACCAACCGACTTGGCAGGGTGATCATCGACAATTGGGATTGGTATGGCGACTGGAAACGGACGCTCTCGGTGAACAGCGGCTGTTTCACACAGGCAGGGGCCTAAGAAACCAATGTGCGATATTGTTCTATCCTCGAAAGCATCTCGCACTGGTGGTCTTCACGAACGATGTCATACCAGATTCGTTTCTGGATGAGTTATGCGATAGGATTCTGCACGACATCCTCTCCACCATGCGAGCGCGCTAGTCATAGCGGATATCCAGTATTTCGGAGCATTCTGACTGATGTAGTCTCTAGCGGGAAGCAATCCAACTACCCCGCATTTTTCAACTGGCGATAAGTCTCACTAACCCTTGTCGCAAAATGCCCCGGCTGGACACAATCGACCTGACACGGCTGGACGGCGCCGGCGCATTGCGATAGGGTACTTAGGTATTGGCCGGGTTTATCAAAGCGGAAGCGATTCGTCAGAAAGTAAGGGAAGGTTCGGGTGCGTAGTAAGTGTCATGGCCGGAATCTCAAAGCTTCGGCCGCGCCCGCAGCCCCCGGTCCGCCAAACTCCTTCGTCGAATCCAGCCAACCGTTGCCAGGCGAGATTGCGAGCGACCAGTGACTCAGAAAAAGGCATAAAGGGTAGCCGAAGTTGCCCTCCCGAAACAGAGCGCAGGGCCGGATAATAGCGGTCTCCGGGTGTACTAGCCAAGTCAACCTCGACCGGGATGACCTCGCCCACGCAAAAGTGGTTGGAATCGTGGCGGATCGAACGATTACCTGCAGGTCTTCAGGGGCGGGGGGGCCTTTTGCTGCGCGAGCAGCGATGAACTAACGACGCCAAGCATGAGAATGAGCCATCCAACTCTGGAACGCGTCAATAGGCCCCTCCGGGACCCACGGATTGCAGAGATAGCGTCGAGGGCTATGCGGTTTCGGTGCGGTCGCGACGCATCCCCGATGTCTTCGATCCGGGGGCATCCGTATGGAGTATTAATACTGTCCAAGGCGGTACCCCGAGCAGTAGGAAGGCGCCGCTGCGGGTTCATTTGTGGCTTCTTTTCTTAACGCCAGAGAAGCAAGGAAGACTTTTCTTCCCCAGTAGGCAGGAAATGCCCAATGGGTGAGTGGCTGCGATCGCCATTTCGAACCTTATAGCTACACGGTTTCGGGTAGCTGCGCATAAATCTTTGCTGACGGATTCTTCAGCAATCCCCGAGAGGTATTTTGTAAGTCCGGCGGTTTCAACGTCATAGCTGAGTATCGAGTGCCGACCGAAATTTCGTGGCACAGAGCTTGCAAGACCCCACCGAAGAGCCGCTTTGGCCTCTGGAGGATTTTTGTGAAAACACGGTTTCAGACTCTATCGTTCTTGGCGACCTTGGCAATCGCACTGCTTTGCTGGGGAACCGCGCTGAATGCACAGAACACACCATCGACGTCGCCCGATCGCCAGGCGCAGCAACCTTCTTCATCACCGGACACGACACCTTCGCAATCGACGCCGCAGACACAGAGCCCGTCGAGTCAGACTCCGTCGCAGAGTCCCGATACGCAGCAGCCGCCGGATCAGACTCCGCCGCCCAGCCGCACGCCGGAATCGGGAGCGCAGCAATCGCAATCGGGATCTGCTGCCGATAGCGGAGCCGCCAACGGGACACAGACATTCTCCGGCACGGTTACGAAGGCGGGAGACAAGTACGTCCTTAAAGATGACTCGGGGCACACCTATGACATCGATCATCAGGATGAAGTGAAGAAGTTCGAAGGCAAGCGCGTTCGCGTCCAAGGTACTTTGGACCCGGCCACGAACAAGATCATGGTGAAGTAGGCAGAGCCGAACCTGGCAACGCCGCTATGACAATGAAGCGCTGGAGAAGCACTCCAGCGCTTTCGTTTGGTGCGCCAAGCATGTTCGACAGTTTGGGAGTGCAAATCCCCGGCCCAACCTGGTAGAGGTCAAGGGTTAGAGAATCCCAAGGGCGTCGTCGCGAGGGCGGGGTCTGAAAGAAGCGTGGATCAAAAGCGCGGGCCGATGAACAAGAGCCGGATGATGAGGCCTCGTGCGGGGCGAGCTAGCTTTACCGAACTGAACCGCCGTATGCCGATCCGCATGTACGCTGGTGTGGCAGGGGAGAGTGGGTGACCACTCCCCTATGCCGATGTGCACACTTGTGTCGTTCAGAAGCCTTCGGGCGGAGGTGTTATTCCTCACGCGGCAAGCTGCTCTGGCAGGGATGCTTCGACTCCGCCGGGTTGCGCTGTGCTGCACTCCGGCTGCGTTCGGCATGAAAACGGGGTAGTACGTCAAGGAATCTGGTTCAGACTATTTTGCTGAACCGCGCCCAGCAGGGGCAGCACTGTTGGGAGCCCGGAGCCATTATTCGTATCTCAGCGCTACCATCGGATCGACGAGTGTTGCACGGCGAGCGGGAATGTAGCACGCCAACAGGGCTACAAGGATGAGCAGGGCCGCTACGGCAACGAACGTCAGCGGGTCGTGTGGGGTCACGCCAAACAGCAGGTTGGTTATCAGCCGTGTGAAGCAGAGTGCAGCTCCGATTCCAATAGCCACACCCAGCAACGCCAACTTCGTGCCTTGCCTTAGGACCATGTACAGAACGTCTCCGCCCTGCGCTCCCAGCGCCAGGCGGATGCCTATTTCGCGTTTGCGTTGCGAGACCGTGTAAGACATCACGCCATAGATGCCGATGATTCCGAGTGTGAGCGCCATTGCCCCGGCAATTCCAAGCATGACCAGCGTAAAGGAAGTTCGTGCCAGAGACTTGTCGTACGAGTCCTGCATTGTGCGTACGGACGCCAGCGGCAGATTGGAATTCACCGACCAGACCGCTGCCTGGACCTCGTTCAGGAAACTGTCCGTGCCCGCGCGCTCGCTGTGGATTACGAACGTCGCCGTCCGGACTGCTGGAGCAAACCGGTTGTGCACCAGAGGAGCCCAGTAGACGATTTCCGGCGCTTTCTCCTGCACTCCCTTCTCGCGAACGTCCTGCACCACACCAATCACTTCGTGCCAGGGCATGTCCTTGAACTCACGGAGGTGTTTGCCTAAGGCTGCGGATGGCGTGCCCCAAATCTCGCGCGCCAGATTCTCGGACACCATCACGACTGGCCGCAGTGCATAGACTTCACTCCAGGTCATATCGCGGCCCGCCACTAATCTTGTTCCCGCTGTCTGCAAGAACCCCGGAGAAATATTCTTGTACAGCCGCAGTGGCGCGATCAGGTCACCGGAATAAACTTTGTCTTGCGCGAAGATTTCGTCCCAGGCCGAATCAACGCCTTCCATCGGCATATCGCTCGCGAATCCAACCGACTTCACACCCTGAATCGCTGCCAGCCTGTCGACGATTTCATTTTGTGTTCGCGTGACCCGTTCCGGCTCGGCGATCAGCGAATCCGGAATGGCAATTCGAATCGTCTGCAGGTGCCGCGCATCGGAGAATCCCGGATCGACTCTTCGCAATGCGCCAAAGGTGCGAATCATCAGGCCCGCGCTCATCAACAGCACCAGTGCCATCGCCACCTGCCCAACGACCAGCAAATTCCGCGCCCGATGGCGCTCCCGGCTAACGCTGGTCGTTCGTCCCGCGCTCTGGAGCGCTAGGCTGCCGCCAGGCCCCGCATATTTCAGAGCCGGAATCAGGCCAAACAACAAACCAGACAACAGGGAAAGAACCAGTGTGAATCCCAATGTTCGTACATCCAGCGCAATCTCGTTTAGGCGAGGGAGGTTCGATGGTCCTATGGCAAGGAGAAGGCGCACACCTGCGTAGGCGAAACCGAGGCCCACTATCCCGCCCATTAGACCGAGCATCAGGCTTTCCACGAGAAGTGTGCGCAGGATTCGCGTCCAACCTGCACCGAGCGCCGCACGAACCGCCAGTTCCTGCTGGCGCGCCTCCACTCTCACGAGCAATAGATTCGTCACGTTCGCGCAGGCAATCAACATGACCACGCCAATCGTGCCCATCACCACCCACAGCAGTTCGCCCACAGTGCCAGTCAGTTCCTGTTTCAGTGGGCGAATCATGGGCGTGATTCGCCACGTCTCGTAGATGTGTGAATTCGTGCCGGGGCCGTTGGACCATGAGTCCATCCAGATGGGCAGCATTCGTGTCAGATCGGCGTTGCCTTGCGCAATGGTGGCGTCTGGCTTAAGCCGTGCGATTCCGTGAAACCCGAATCCGGCAAGAATCAGCTTGCCCCGGTCGAACGCAAGCGGAGCGGCCACGTCGAAGTCTGCATTCACAAATTGAAATCCCTTTGGCATTACGCCGACAATTTCCCTCGGCTGTGAATCAATCGTGATGTTGCGCCCAACTACCGCGGCGTCTCCACCGAATCGCCTTTGCCAGTAGCCGTAACTCAGCATCACCCGCTTTGGACCGTTCGGCACCTGATCCGGCGGCGAGAGCCAACGCCCGACTGCGGGCGGCACAGCAAGTGTCTCGAAGACGCCGTCGCTCACAGAAACGACACGCACCTGTTCGGGTTCCGCCATTCCCGTGACGTTCGCCGTGTCCGTAATCCACACGCCTAACGATTGAAACATCTGATTGCGCTCGGAGTATGTGACATACATCGAAGGCGAGAGAAGAAGGCCGCTCTCAAAGTCCGCAAGTCCTTCCGCGCCGGGGGCGATCTGATGCAGCGCGACCAGTTCCTCGGACTTGGGGTAATTCAATGGCTTCAGCAGTACGCTATTTACGACAGTGAAAACCGCTGTGTTCGCCGCGATTCCAATTGCGATGGTCGACAAAGCGACGACGGTAAACACGGGACTGTGGCGCAGCGCCCGCAGCCCATAACGGATATCGACGAAAACCTCTTCCCCGGATGGCCATGCCCAAACTTCACGGCAATCCTCCTCGATCAGTCCCACATTTCCAAACTCGCGCCGGGCGGTATGCGTTGCTTCTTCCCTGGACAAACCATCCGCAAGCAATTCCTCAACTCTCTCGTCGAGATGGGCCTGGATCTCTTCCGACAAGTCGCGGTACAGCCGCCGTCGCGAAAACAGTTGCGTCAGCCAACTCATAATTCACCCGGCGCCAGAACCTGAGTAATCCCTTTCAGCATGCGCTCAAAGCTCGACACCTCACGCTCCAGATGCTTAGCACCCGGCGCCGTCAACTTGTAAGTGCGAACGCGGCGGTTTGTAGAAGAGATGCCCCATTCAGCTTTCACGAATCCTTCCTTCAGAAGGCGCTGGAGAGCGGGATACAGCGACCCCTCTTCAATCTCAAGCAGGTCATTCGAGGTTCGTTTAATTTGCTGGACGAGCGCATAACCGTGCATGGGCTGTCGTTTTAGCGTTCGCAGGATCATCATCTCCAGCGCGCCCGGAAAGAGGTCTCGTTGCATCGATTTGGTCATGCGGGATTCCCTCCGGATCGTTGCCAAGCTTTTCGTCTCAAGGCCTAGAGCAAAATAGTATGTGCGCGCCGCATTCGTCAAGGCAAATCTGGACGGGACCGCAGAAGTTGAACGCGACGAACTTCCGACGGCCTTCCGACGGCCTTAGGCCGCCCCGGACGAATGTGTCCGGGGCTACGCAGGCCGTGGTGGAACCGGACCGCGGCTCCGTCGGGGTGCCCTATAATCAAGCTCTGGGCTTTTTATGATTCAGACCTTATTTGGCAGTCTTGAAGAGGAGCAGAAGCCAAGTTTTCTCGACCGCATGAAACAGGCGGTTACGCGCACCCGGGAGAATCTCGCCGAGCGCATCGAGGAAGTGGTTTCCTTCGGGAAAGAGATCGACCGTAGCACGCTGGACGATTTGGAAGCGACTCTGATCGCCGCCGACCTCGGATCGACAACCACGCAAGAGATCCTGGGTAAGCTGCGGGAGAAGGCAGACCGAAAACAGATCAAGGATGTCGGGGAACTGAAGCGGCTGCTGAAGGAAGAATTGCTTGCCATTCTGAATACGGCCAATTCTCGCCCGGTGAACAAAGTTGAGGGTACGCCGGAGGTCATCCTTGTCGTAGGCGTCAATGGGACGGGTAAGACAACCACGATTGGCAAACTGGCGCAGGGGTTTCGCTCGCAGGGAAAGAATGTCCTGCTATGCGCTGCCGACACCTTCCGTGCCGCCGCCATTGAGCAACTGGACATCTGGGGACAACGTACGGGGACCGAGGTCATTAAGACAAAGGCCGGCGGCGATCCGGCGGCGGTCTTGTTTGACGCTTTGCAGGCAGCGGTTGCGCGCAAGACCGATTTTGTTGTTGTGGATACCGCCGGGCGTCTGCACACAAAAACCAGTTTGATGGCAGAACTGGAGAAGATGCGGCGGACCGCGCACAGGATTATCCCCGGTGCTCCCCATGAGACATTGCTCGTGATGGACGCTACCACCGGGCAAAATGGATTGCAGCAGGCGCGGTTGTTTACACAATCGGCGGGGGTGACCGGGATTGTGCTGACCAAGCTTGATGGCACAGCCAAAGGCGGGGTCGTCGTGGCGATTTGCCGCGAACTCGGGCTGCCGGTGCGGTATGTGGGAGTGGGAGAAAAAGCCGGGGATTTGCTGCCGTTTGATCCGAAGGAGTTTGTGGATTCATTGTTTGAATAGGAGAGGATATGCCGGGTGCTGGCGCAAAGCGATCGAGCTTACGAGTGGTCGTTGATTTTCTGAAGCGTTTGCTGGGCCGGCGGCCTGCGGCCCCGGGTGATCCTTATGCGTACGTGATGGCTCCGGCGCGACGAGGACCGAAAGGACGAAGCGGAGCAGCGGTGGCTGACATCGAAGACGACTCCTTCCGGAGTTTTTCTGCTCGACGCTAGAGTCAGTGGTTAGATTTTCCCTGAATGCCCCACAATTCTGCTGACGAACAGCATCTGCATCAGGCTCTCGAACTGGCGCGTGCCGGAATTGGGCTCGCTTCGCCGAATCCCCATGTCGGTGCGGTAATTACTGATTCCCGCGGTGAAATTGTCGGGAGCGCCACCTACACCTACGCTGGCCTGAAGCACGGCGAAATTCTCGCCCTGGAGCAGGCCCAAGCGAAGGCGCGCGGAGGAACTCTCTATATCAATCTGGAGCCGCACGCGCATCAAGGGCGCACCGCTCCTTGTACCGATGCGGTGATCAAGGCCGGGATTCATCGTGTGGTTGCATCGATGGCGGATCCCAATCCGAAAGTCAGCGGGCGCGGATTCGAGCAGTTGCGCGCCGCCGGCGTGCATGTGGACGTTGGGGGTCTCGAGGCGCAGGCGCGGCGGTTGAATGAGGGCTTTGCGCGGTACGTCCGGCATGGCATTCCGCTCGTCACGTTGAAGGCGGCCATGACGCTCGATGGAAAAATCGCGCCCCCTCCGCTTGAGACTCTGCAGGCGGCTAATGGAACGCCCGCTGGGGGCTGGGTCACCAGTGAGGTGGCGCGGGCTCATGTGCAAGAGCTGCGGCATCAGAATGACGCGCTGATGGTGGGGGCGGGGACCATTCTGTCGGACAATCCGTTGCTCACCGATCGCAGCGGGAAGCCGCGCCGGCGTCCATTGTTGCGGGTGATTCTGGATTCGCGGCTTCGTCTGCCGATTGACTCCCGCCTGGTGCGCAGCGTTGCGGCTGAGAGAAACAACGATGTGCTGATTTTCTGCTCGTCGGCAGATGAGGAGAAGAAATGCGAACTGGAAAAGCTGGGCGTCAGGATTGAGAAGATTCCGGCAGTTGAGATGGACGGGCGTCCGGATCTGTCGGCGATTCTTCGCAGGCTCGGAGAACTGGAAATTACCAGTCTGATGATCGAGGGCGGGGCTACGGTGAACTGGGCGGCGCTGGCGGCGGGCGTCGTGGATAAAGTCTTTCTCTTTTACGCGCCGAAGATTCTCGCAGGGACCGGTTCCGTTCCGTTCGCTGCCGGCGCGGGATTCCGTCAGATGAGCCAGGCCGCCCCGGTGAAGAATTTGCACCTGCACCGCTTCGGAGAGGATTTCGCCGCAGAGGGGTATGTGCGGGACCCCTATGGCGAGTGACGCCTTGACCTCGGGGTCACGGAGGACTTCCTGTATCTCGATTGTTGGGGCATTCAAAGCATAGCCAGGCAGGCGACGACTCGGGTCTTATGAAACCGAGCGCAGAATCAGCAATCATCATTTCTCTGTGACTCCGTGTCTCCGTAGTGATCTATGATGTTGCTTTTGGAGGTACATTCATGTTCACCGGAATCGTCGAAGAACTCGGACGCGTTACTAGGATGGAACAGCGGGGGGAGAATCGGCGTATCACGATCGCTGCCGAGAAAACTCCCAAGGAACTGGGCACCGGCAACAGCGTGGCGGTCAGCGGTGTGTGCCTTACGGCGCTCGATATCAGGCCTGAATCGTTTTGCGCCGATCTGGCGCCGGAGACCTGGGTGCGCACTTCGTTTTCACGCATCCACGAAAGCGCGCTGGTGAATCTCGAATTGCCGATGAAGGCTGACGGGCGCTTCGGGGGACACATCGTGCAAGGGCACGTCGACGGCGTGGGCAAGCTGATTTCGTTCGACCGCATCGCCGATTCGGAGAACTGGTGGCTCAACATTGAACTGCCCGATGAGGTCGAGAAGTACACCGTCTACAAAGGCTCGATTTCCATCGAAGGCATCAGCCTGACCGTTGCCAAGCTCGAGAAGAATCGCTGCACGGTCGCCATCATTCCGCACACGGTCGAAATGACGAACCTGCATTCTCTGAAGCCAGGTGATCCGGTGAACCTCGAAGCCGATCTGATCGCCAAATACGTCGAGAAGATGATGAAAGGCGAGGCGGGGCAGATTGCTTTGACGATCGAAGACCTGGTCGAGCAAGGGTTTTGACAGGGATCAGAATACAGTTCCCAAGATGTCGCTGGAGTCCGCGATTATTTCTGCTTCGGCTGACTAAGGTCCGCCAGGTGTGCCTTGCTTACTGCCAAATAATCGGATGGCGCGAGCAGGATCTGCAGACCTCGCGTTCCAGCCGAGATCGAGACCACATCGAAGAGCTCAATGGTCTCATCCGCATAGACGGGAAAATCGCGTTTGGCAGCAAGTGCTGTGACTCCGCCGCGGATATATCCGGTTAGAGATTGCAGTTCTTTTACCGGCACCAGTTCGCTTTTTCGTTCGCCGGCCGCGGCAGCCAGGGCCTTGAGGTTCAATTCCTGATCTCCGGGGACCACCGCCATGCAGACCCCGTTGCGCTCACCCCGAGCCACGAGAGTTTTGAAGACCTGTTCGGCCGGCAGGCCGATTTTTGCAGCCACCGACTCCGCCGCGAGATCGTTGGGATCGACCTCATACTCCCGCAACTCGTAACCAATTCCCAGCTGATCAAGAAGTCGGACGGCATTGGTCTTCGCGGCCATGCGGCTCTCAGACTTCGATTTTAAGCTCGTCGAGTTCGAGAAACTCCTGAATGATCGGATGGGGATCTTTTTCCATCGCAGCGTATGTTCCGAAGAAGATCGCTTTGGCTTCGTAGAG
>Ga0066903_100004564_pt1 | contig 11751 bp, 9 predicted proteins | sample PanSoiMetaGPlot1_FD_67491 | JGI IMG/M metagenome (GOLD analysis project Ga0066903, IMG submission 67491) | Tropical forest soil microbial communities from Panama analyzed to predict greenhouse gas emissions - Panama Soil - Plot 1 (version 2) | ecosystem: Environmental > Terrestrial > Soil >...
CAAACAAGCGTCCGTTCGAGACGATCGAGCTGAGCTATGGCCAGCAAGTGCTCTGGCCCGTTCACTGCGTCCAGGGTAGTTTCGGCGCCGAGTTCCACCAGGAGCTGGATGTGAGGCGCGCGAGCCTCGTGGTGCGCAAGGGAGGCCACCGCGACATCGATTCTTATTCGGCGCTTTACGAGAACGACCACAAGACCCCGACCGGACTGGCCGGCTATCTGCGTGAACGCGGATGGAAGACGCTGTTCTTCGTCGGACTGGCATTCGATTTTTGCGTCCGCTACTCGGCTGAGGACGCGCGCAAGGCAGGTTTCGAAGCCGTCGTGATTGAAGAGGCCTGTCGCGGCATCGACCTGGACGGTTCGGTTGCCGCAACCCATCGCAGCCTGAAATCGCTCGGCATTCCGGTTGTCGGCATCGAGGCCTTTTTCTGACGGTCTTGCGGAGGTCGTCATGCTGATCGGTGTGCCCAGGGAGATGAAGGTTGAGGAATATCGGGTCGGGCTCGTGCCTGCGACGGTGCGCGAGCTGGTCGACCACGGACATCAGGTGGAAATCGAGACGCGGGCAGGAGAGGGCGCCGGCATCGCCGACGAGGAATATGTCGGCTCCGGCGGACAAATCGTCGAAACGCCGGAACGGATTTTTGCCCGCGCTGAATTGATCATCAAGGTGAAGGAGCCGCAGGCGGTGGAGCGTGCGCAACTGCGTCGCGGCCAGACCATCTTCACCTACCTGCATCTGGCGGCCGATCGTGCCCAGACCGACGATCTCCTGAGGTCCGGTGTCACGGCGATTGCCTATGAAACGATCACCGATGCCAACGGCAGATTGCCGCTGCTGGCGCCGATGTCGAAAGTGGCGGGCCGCATGGCAACTCAGGTCGCAGCCAATCTCCTGCAGCATTTCCATGGCGGACGCGGGATCCTGCTTGGCGCGGTCGATCGCGTGCCGGCCGCAACCGTGCTGATCCTTGGTGGCGGCACCGTCGGGACAAGTGCCGCGGAGGTCGCGCTCGGCATGGGTGCTGCGGTTACCGTTGTCGCGCAAAATGCCGCCGCCGCGGCAGAGCTGACCGGACGATTCGACGGACGAGTTCATGCTTTGGCGGCTGATCCGACCACCGTCGAGAAACTCTGCCTGTCCGCCGATGTCGTGATCGGCGCGGTGCTCGTGCCGGGCGCGTCGGCGCCAAAGCTTATTTCGGCCAGAACCATCGCAGCCATGAAGCGCGGCGCCATCCTTGTCGATGTCGCAATCGATCAGGGCGGCTGCGCGGAGACCTCCCGGCCAACCACGCACAGTAATCCGACCTATGTTGTCGATGGCGTGGTGCATTATTGCGTCGCCAACATGCCCGGCGCGGTGCCGCGAACATCGACCTTCGCGCTCGACGACGCCACGCGCCCCTTTGTGCGCGCCCTTGCCGACAAAGGAATTTTGCGGGCTTTGCGCGAAGATGCCCACTTACGCAACGGGCTCAACGTGCACGACGGCAAGTTGACCTGCTCTGCCGTCGCGCAAGCGCTCGGCCTACCCTTCACGCCTGCGGGCGAGTTGCTTTAGCGCGCGATCCCTGCGACAAACTCGGCGTGTTGCGCCATACGGCTGGCTTGATCAAGGTCAACCCGAAGCGTGTTTTGGGGAGTATTTTGAAAAAATGAATGGAATGCGGGCATTTTCATTTTCAGTTGCAGCACTTCTTGTCGTGCTGTTGGTATCGCCGGCGCTGGCGCAATCGTCGGCGGACGCGGTTCAATCCGACGAGGCGCTTTCCAACCTCATGATTGCGATGCAGTCCCGTCACATCAAATTGTGGTTTTCGGGCAAGTTCGCCAACTGGAAGCTTGCGACCTACGAACTCAACCAGATCGAAACCGGACTTGGCGAGGTCGCCAAGCGTGCTCCCCCACCCCAGCCTGCAACTGCCAAGGGCGTGTCGCTGCTGCGCGCAGCGATTGAAGCCAAGGACACGCAGGCCTTTGTCAAGGCCTATGCCGAACTGAACAATGAGTGCAATGCCTGTCATCGGGCGCACGGTCGCGACTACATCAGCGTGCTGATCCCCACTTACTCGCCGTTTGCCGACCAGAACTTTACCGATCAGGTCGCCGAAGGGCGAGGCCTGGTGAACCGGATCTGCGCCAACTGTCACGTCGTCTCGGAGAATGCGTCTCCACGGCTGGCGCCGGTCTACAAGGCACCGAGTTTCGCCGATCTCATCGCCAGGCCTTCGTTCGCCGGAGACAATTTGCGTCAGCTGTTGGGATCCGAACACCGCCACGTCGGGCCGGAGCAGGCCATGCCGAACCCCCGTTTGAACGACTATCAGATCGAGGCGATCGTCGCGTATTTCGAGACGCTCAAGGCTGAACACAAGCAATAATGCAGGTTACATGACGGCCGGCGGTCAATGCGACATCAGGGTCGGCACCGTCATGGTTTGCAGCATCTCGCGCGTCACGCCGCCGAGTATCCCTTCCTGCAACCGTGAATGCCCGTAGGCCCCCATCACCAGCATATCCAATCCCTCATCGGCGGCCAGCGACAGGATGGAAGGCTGGATCTCGGCACGCGCAGCAGGCAAGTCGATGATCCTGATCGAGAGCCCGGCATGCGCCAGATGTCCGGCCAGTTTCTCCGTCGAGGCATCCAGGGGAACACTGTCGGCGCCATTGATCGAAATTGCGACCAATGCATCCGCCCGAGTCAGAAACGGTCGAGCATCTCTCAGGGCGCGGGCGGCAAGCCGGCTGCCGTCCCAGCAGATGCCGATTCGCCTGGCCTTCAAGGCGCCGCGGAAAATATGCGGCACGAACAGCACGGGGCCGCCCGCTTGAAACAGAACCTCCCGCGGGATCGTGTTGTCGAAAGTGTCCTGTTCGGCGTCGGGTTGCAAAACGATCGCAAGATCATAGAGCCTGGAGGTCGCGCCGATCGATGCCGCCGCATCGGCGGGCACCGCTTCGATCGAGCGGCATTGATAGGAGATTCCTGCGTTGCGAGCCTCCGCTTCGAAAATGGCAAGGGCCGCGGCGGCGCGCTGTGTGGCTTTTTCCTGCTCCACATCGAACACCGCTACAACCGCGGCGGCGCCGCTGCCATCGACGACGTAGGCGCTGCTGGTCGAAATGTACCCGGACGCGAGCGCGTCGAGATGGGCGCCGAAAGCCTGGGCCAAAGACACCGAAGCATCAACAACGGGCCGCGGCGGGCGCTCGGTCGGTACGTGGACCAGAATGTCCTTGATCATCGTGGCTTCCTCCAAGGTGCGATTCATTCTCAACCGTTCCCGGGGAGGCAGCCTTGACCTGAATCAATCGACGGTTCGCCTGACCGCGATCGGCCTGCGGCCAGCGCCGTAGCGAAAATAACGTGACGCCGGCCAGACCGCGGCCTGCCCTGGTGCGCCGAGCGGTGCTACGGTGGTGCACGGCCGCGGACGTGTTATGGTGACGTCGCCAGGCTCAAGACAAGAGGGATAAACAAGACCGGCAGGATAAGCAGGATAAGAAGCAATCAGCACCAGGCAGGGAGGACGACTCATGGATCACGATCACGATCTCGATCGGCGCGAGTTTACTGTTGGTTTCCTGACAGCAAGCTTTGCCGCGCTTGCGCTGCGGCCGACCGTCGCAGACGCCGCGACGGAGAGCCCCAGCCCCGCGGTGCTCGACCAGCCGTGGGCTGTCTGGGACAAGAATGCCAAGCCGGTGCGTGGCGGCATCTTCCGCCTTACCCGCGAGCAGTACATCGGCAAGATGAATCCCAATCACTGGCCGGTATTGGACTGGGTTTCCATGGGTTACTTCCATGAGCGCCTGATGATGAATGATGGCCGCTATAACTCGACCGTGCTTTGGCTCGCCGAGAAGCTGAGCTGGGAGAGTCCGCAGGAAGTCATTATGACGCTGCGCGAGGGCGTCACCTTCCACGACGGCTCGCCGTTCAACGCCAAAAGCGTGAAATATCAGATCGACTGGATTCGCGATCCCGCGAGCAAGACGTGGGACGCGAATTGGCTGGCGCAGCTCGACACCGTCGAAGTGGTCGACGACCGCACGCTGCGCTGGAAGTTCAAGGCGCCCTGGGCCGGCTTCAATGGCGTCATGGCCAACGTTCCCGGCTACGTGATGTCCGCCAAGGCGCTGCAGGACGACGTCGACAAATACGACAGCCAGCCGCAGGGTACCGGCCCCTATGTGCTCGAGGAGGCCAGTCCCGGCAATTATCTCAAGCTCAAACGCAATCCGAACTGGTGGTTCGCCAAGGCGAGCGGCAATCCCGACATGCCGTATTTTGACGGCATTCTCGTCACCATCATTCCTGACCCGGCGGTGCGGCTTGCCAACCTGCGCGCCGGCCAACTCGACGCGTTGGTGCTCGAAAAGTCGCAATACGCCGTCGCCAAGACCGATCCGGAGCTCAACGTCTATCGCTTCCCCGGCAACCACCTTGCGGCACTTCGCTTCAACAACACCAAGAGCGTGTTTCAGGACATCCGGCTCAGGAAGGCCGTCAGCCATGCGATCGACCGGCAGGCGCTGATCGCCGGCACGCAGTTTGGTCTCGCGCGCCTCGCCAGCTGCATGTATCCGGACGATCACTGGTGTCACAATCCAAACCTGAAGCCGGTGACATACGATCCCGACCTCTCCAAGAAGCTGCTCTCGGAGGCAGGTTACGGCGGCGGGCTGACTGTCAAGGGCTACTTCAGCAACACGACGATGAGCCAGACCATCGCCGAGGCCGTCAAAGGCATGCTGGCCCAGGTCGGCATCGACTGGCAGGTCGAGCTGTTGGCGCCGGCGGCGGCCACCTCGCGCATCCAGAAGATGGACTATGATCTCGCGCAGGGCGGCTGGATCTTCATCTATGATCCCGACCTGATGCCGACCGGGCTCTACTATCCCGATGGCGGCTTTAACTTCGGGCGCAGCAAGAACGATGCCGCGATTGCGTTGATCGAGGCTGGGCGTAAGGAAATCGATCGCGAAAAGCGCCGCGCCATCTACTGGCAGCTCGAAGAAGTCCTGTACAATTCCTACGAAGACGCTTGGCTGTGGTGGGAAGAAACCGCAACCGCCTTTCGCAAGCAGGTGCAGGGTTGGAACCAGGAGGGCTTTCTGAAATATCAGGACGCCTGGTTCTGGTCGCATCCGCTGTGGTTCAAGGACGGCAAGGCATGAGCCGGCCCGATCGCGGCTAGCCAGGTGAACCCACCGGGATGGGCAAGTATATCGGCATCCGTTTAGGGCACGCGCTGGTGATCCTGGCGATCGTGGTCGTGCTGGTTTTCATCATTGCCCGGATTATCCCGGGCGATGCGATCATGGCGGCCATGGCGGGTAGCGTCGATCTGCACGACCCTTCGGTAGTGGAGCGAGTCCGCCACCAATACGGTCTCGATCAGTCGATCCCGGTCCAGTTCGTGGTCTGGCTCGCAGCGTTCCTGCGCGGCGACTGGGGTACCTCGATCGGCACCGGGCAAAAAGTGCTCGATATGTTCGTGCAGCGACTGCCGGTCACGCTGGAGCTGTTCCTCGGCGCAAACCTGTGGGCGATAGCGATCGGCATTCCGGCCGGCATCCTCGGCGCGGTGAAGCGGAACTCCGCCGCCGACGTCGCCGTGACAGCGGGCGCGATCATCGGCGTTTCTATCCCGGCGTTCTGGGAAGCGATCCTGCTGATCTATCTCTTTGCCGTGCTGTTGCCGATCTTCCCGCCGTCGGGTTATGTGCCCTTCTCCGAAAATCCGCTGCTGAACCTGCGCGCCATGGTGCTGCCGACCTTCGTGCTCGGCACTCATGCCGGCGGGCTGATTGCCCGCTATGTCCGCTCCAGCCTGCTTGAGGTGCTCGGCCAGGACTACGTCAGGACAGCGCGTGCCAAGGGCTTCTCGGAGGCAGCGGTCGTGGCGCGGCACGCGCTGAAGCCGGGCATGATTCCGGTTGTCACCGTGTTCGGCCTGTTCTGGGGCGGCCTCCTGGCGGGCGCGTTCCTCGTCGAGGTGGTCTTTGCCATTCCGGGATTGGGGCGCATGAGCGTCGATGCCATTTTCCAGAAGGACTACGCAGTGATGCAGGCGATGCTGATCGTGGTTTCACTCAACGTGCTGCTGGTCAATCTGCTGGTCGATATCCTCTATGGCTATCTCGATCCACGGGTGCGGGTGCGCGGATGACGGAGGTCGTACATCCCACAGCCGTTGTCGCGGTCTCGGTGGCTTCGCGCAATCCGGCGCTGGCGCTGCTGCGCGCCGTCGCCCGCCACCGTCTTGCCGCCTTCGGCCTTGTCATCATCGCGGCTCTGATCATCATTGCCATCTTCGCCCCGGTGCTGGCGCCCTATAACCCCTTTCAACAGGATCTCTATCGCGTCCTGGCGCCGCCCAGCCGTATCCACCTACTCGGCACCGATAATCTTGGTCGTGACCTGCTGTCACGCCTGATTTACGGCACCCGCGTGTCCCTGTTCGTCGGCATCGTCAGTTCGCTGGTCTCGGCCGTGATCGGCGTATTTGTCGGGCTGGTCGCCGGCTTCAGGGGCGGCATGGTCGACGCCATCATCATGCGCATTACCGATGCGTTCCTGTGCTTCCCGCCGCTGATCTTCATTCTGGCGATGTCGGCTGTGCTCGGTCCCGGCCTGCAAAACGTCATGCTGTCGTTTGCGCTTTTTGGCTGGACGATCTTTGCGCGGCTTGCGCGCGGCCAAGTGCTTCAGGTCCGCGAGCTGCCGTTCATCGAAGCGGCGCGCTCGGTCGGCGTGCCCGCGACGCGCATCATGTTTCGTCACATCCTGCCGAATATCATGGCGCCGCTGCTGGTCGCAATCACGATCACCGTCGGCTTCGCGATCCTGCTCGAAAGCGGCGTATCCTTCCTCGGCCTTGGCGTGCAGCCGCCGACCGCGAGCTGGGGCAAGGAGCTGCGGATCGGTTTTACTTACCTCGAGGCAGCGCCGCTGTTCTCGATCGCGCCGGGCGTGATGATCTCGCTTGCGGTCATCTCCTTCAATTTCGTCGGCGACGGCTTGCGTGACGCGCTCGATCCGCGGCTGCGCGGCGCCAATCGGGTGCCGCGTTGAGCGGGCCCGTGGCGAAAGGTGCGGGCGAAGCGCTGCTTTGCGTGCGCAATCTCACCGTTGAATTTGCAACCGAGGCCGGCATCGTCACTGCGGTCGACGGCGTTTCGTTCGACCTTCATGCCGGCGAAATCCTTGCGCTGGTCGGCGAAAGCGGTTGCGGCAAGAGCGCGACCGCGCTGGCGTTGCTGCGCCTGATCGCCGATCCACCGGGCCGGATTACCGGCGGCGAAATCCGCTTTCGCAACCAGGAACTGCTGTCGGCCGACGACGCGACGGTGCGCGACATCCGCGGCAATCGTATCGCCATGATCTTCCAGGAGCCGATGACGAGCCTCAATCCGGTCTACACCATCGGCCGACAGCTCGGTGAACCGCTCGAGCTGCACAAGAATCTTGATGGCGACACCTTGCTTGCGAAATGCGTGGCGCTGCTGGAATCCGTAAACATTCCCGAGCCGAGCCGGCGCCTGCAGAGCTATCCGCACCAGTTCTCCGGCGGCATGCGGCAGCGCATGATGATTGCGATGGGGATGAGCTGCGACCCCGACATTGTCATTGCCGATGAGCCGACCACCGCGCTCGACGTGACGATCCAGGCGCAGCTGCTTGAATTGCTGCAGGCGCAAGTCGCAAACCATCACGCCGCACTGCTCCTGATCACGCACAATCTCGGCGTGGTGGCGCGCTATGCCGACCGCGTCAACGTGATGTACGCCGGACGCATCGTCGAGAGCACGACAGCCGACGAGATTTACCGCGCGCCGCGTCATCCCTACACGATCGGGTTGCTGCGCTCGGTGCCGCGGCTTGATCAGCCGATCTCCGAAAAGCTGTTGCCGATCGAGGGCCAGCCGCCAAACCCGCTTGAACTGCCCTCCGGCTGCGCATTCCATCCGCGATGCCCGTTTGCCATCGACAAATGCCGCACCACGACGCCGGTGCTGACGCGGGACGCGGGCGGCCACGCGGTTGCCTGCTGGGTGGACGTCCGTGGTTGAGCCGGCGACCGATAACCTCGTCACGCTGTGGGCACTCAAGGTGCATTTTCCGGTCCTGAGCGGCCTGTTGCGCCGCCGACCCGTCGGCACCGTGCATGCCGTTGACGGCATCGATCTCGAAATCCGGCGCGGCGAAACCCTCGGACTGGTTGGCGAAAGCGGTTGCGGCAAGTCGACATTGGGTCGGGCCGTCCTTCAGCTGATACGGCCGACCTCGGGCGAGGTCTGGTTTGGCGGAACCGATCTCACCAAACTCAGCGACGAAGAGATTCGACCGCTGCGGCGCCGCATGCAGATGGTGTTTCAGGATCCATTTTCCTCGCTGAACCCCAGGATGACCGTCGGCGAGACCGTAGCCGAGCCGATGCTGGTGCATGGTCTGGCTGCGAATGCTGACGAGAGCCGCGCGAAAGCAGCCGAGCTTTTCAGGATCGTCGGCCTCGATCCCGGGATGCTCGATCGCTACCCGCACGAATTCTCGGGCGGCCAGCGCCAGCGCATCGGGATCGCCCGCTCGCTCGCGGCCCAGCCGGACTTCATCGTTTGCGACGAGCCGGTGTCGGCGCTTGATGTTTCTATCCAGGCCCAGATCGTCAACCTGTTTGAGGCATTGCGCGGCCGGCTCGGCCTGACTTACATCTTCATCGCCCATGATCTCGCGGTGGTGCGGCACCTGAGCGACCGGATCGCCGTGATGTATCTCGGCAAGATCGTCGAGATCGCCCCGAAGCAAAGCCTTTATTCATCGCCGCTGCATCCTTACACGGAAGCGCTGTTGCTGGCGGTGCCGGTGCCGGATCGCGCGATCGAAAAGAGACGAAGGCGAACGGTGCTGCAGGGCGAGGTGCCGTCGCCGCTCAATCCTCCCAAAGGCTGCCGCCTGCATCCGCGCTGCCCCAAGGCGATGAGCCAATGCCGCACCGTCGAGCCGGTTTTGAAGCAACAGGCCGAAGGTCATTGGGTCGCCTGCCATCTTTACGAATAAGACGCAGGCGACCCAACGTTTAGCGCACTCCCTCAGGCCGCGACCTTCGGCAAATCGGCCATGGCCTTGGCCAATTCCCTTTCATCGTAGGTCACGTCCTGCAGCTTGCCGGAGAAGTAGTCAATGTAGGCGGCCATGTCGAAATGGCCGTGCCCGGAAAGGTTGAACAGTATGGTCTCGGCCTTGCCCTCGCGTTTGCAGCGCAGCGCCTCTTCCGCCACGGCTTTGATGGCGTGCGTGGTTTCCGGAGCAGGCACGATGCCCTCGCAGCGGGCGAATTGCACGGCGGCGTCGAAACAACCGCGCTGCTGATAGGCGACCGCCTCGATCTCGCCCATTTCCTTCAGGTGCGACACCAGCGCTGACATGCCGTGGTAGCGCAAGCCGCCGGCATGGAAGCCGGGCGGCGTGAAGCTGGAGCCGAGCGTGTGCATCTTGACGAGCGGTGTCAGATGGCCGGTGTCGCCGAAATCATAAGCGTATTTGCCGCGTGTCAGCGACGGACAGGCGGCAGGCTCCACCGCGATGATGCGGGCTTTCTTGGCCTTGCCCTGCAGTCCCTTGCCGATGAAGGGAAAGGCGATGCCTGCGAAATTCGAGCCGCCGCCGGCGCAACCGATCACGATGTCCGGCCAGGCGTCGGCTGCGGCGAGCTGCTCCATCGCCTCCTGCCCGATGACGGTCTGATGTAGCAAGACGTGATTGAGAACAGACCCGAGCGAGTATTTCGTGTTGGGATCCTTGGCCGCGATCTCGACCGCCTCCGAAATGGCAATGCCGAGCGACCCCGGATGATCCGGCCGCTCGCCGAGGACCTTCCGCCCATAGTCCGTGGTGTTGGACGGCGATGGAAGGCAGTTTGCGCCGTAGGTTTCCATCAGCGCACGGCGATAAGGCTTCTGATCGTAGGAGACGCGCACCATGTAGACGATGACTTCGAGGCCGAACAAGGAGCCCGCGAGTGAGAGCGAAGAGCCCCATTGGCCGGCGCCGGTCTCGGTCGACAGTCGTTTGACGCCCTCCTGCTTGTTATAGAAGGCTTGGGGAATAGCGGTATTTGGCTTGTGGGAGCCTGCCGGACTTACGCCCTCATATTTGTAGAAGATCTTCGCCGGCGTTCCGAGTTTCTGCTCCAACGCCCGCGCGCGATAGAGCGGTGTCGGCCGCCACATCCGATAAATATCCCGAACGGGTTTGGGGATTTCGACCTCCCGCTCGGTCGTTACCTCCTGCATGATCAATGCCATTGGAAACAACGGCGAGAGATCGTCGGGTCCAACCGGCTGTTTGGTTCCGGGATGGAGGACGGGCGGGGGCGGTTTGGGCAGATCGGCCTGAATATTGTACCAGGCCTTGGGAATATGTGTTTCGTCGAGTTGGTATTTGATGGTTTCGCTCATATGAGCCCTCCCGCTAATGACTTTCGGCTTGTCTGCTGCCCAGAACCAGTTTGAGTGTGCCCACACGACTGGCGCGGCTTCATGGCGGCTCGTCCGTTTCCTCCAGCGTGTCCTGGTTTTTTCGTTGTTGATGCGCACGAGTGCTCTGCGCATGATCGGGAAAAGGCCCGCCCCGCACCTCAGATAGCGGGGAGGGGACCGGTTTCCTTCAGGCTAAAAGGCAAAGTATTGCGCGAAGATCATGCGCAAACTGCCAGCCAAAGTGCAACGACAATTCGCCCGAAGTGATCGCGCTATCGTGTCAGAATCGGGCCGCTCGCAATCACTACCGGGGCGTGACCTGGCTAAAGCCCCCGCCCGAATTTCCAGGAAAACCGGTGGTGAGTGCAGTCGTCGTCGGTGTGGGTGGGGTGGTCGTCGGGTTGCCGGTATTGGTGGAGGTGGGAGTCGGATTCTGGCCGGTTGGTCCTCCGCCTCCGCCTCCGCCCGCTCCGAGGCTCCCGGTCGTCAACAGGTTCTCTGCATCCGCAAAGCTGATTGCGTCGCACAGGCCCTGGCAATCGAAGGTGAGGTCGGAGTGCTCCACTTTGATCTTTCCGTCTGCGGTGATGATCGCCGTGTCTCCGACCTGTGTCAGGTCAACACAATTGGTCCCGGTGTTATTGGTGTTAGCGGGGTTGTTGGGGGGGTTATTGGTGTTAGCGGGGTTACGGCTATTGGCGCAAACGTGGGCCTTCCCGCTCTTCAGGGCAACCTGATCCGTGAAGTTTCCGATCTGAAAATCGAGCGTCGTTCCCCGGATGCCGAGCGTGGCGATGGGCGTGGAGATCGCATAGGCCTCCTTGGCGGAATTTCCCGTGATGAAACGGAAGGAGCCCGTTGTCAGTTTTATCGCGATGTCTCCAATGCTCGTTGCGTCGGTAAAGACCGTTCGATCGAGCTTCAAGGTGGAGTTCGGACCCAGCACCAGGTTCGTGCTGTCCTTGAGAACGACCTTGGCGTGGCTGTCAGCCATGGTCTGAATGATTTCGTCGCGGACGACGTCGTCTCCCGCCGAAATCTTGGCGGGCTTGGGCTCAACCTCGGAGACGTTGTTTCGAACAATGACGGCAAGCCCCACCTGATCGGGGGCAGCCAACGCAGGCGAAGCCAAGCCGCAGGTGAGAGACGTTATTGCAAGAACAAATAGCGAAACGCGATCAAGCATCTGGGTATCCCGGTATAGTTCCAAGGCATAGCACGATACCGTCATATCTCAAGCCCGAACCCAGCTTGAGGT
>Ga0066903_100004565_pt1 | contig 11750 bp, 4 predicted proteins | sample PanSoiMetaGPlot1_FD_67491 | JGI IMG/M metagenome (GOLD analysis project Ga0066903, IMG submission 67491) | Tropical forest soil microbial communities from Panama analyzed to predict greenhouse gas emissions - Panama Soil - Plot 1 (version 2) | ecosystem: Environmental > Terrestrial > Soil >...
GCCGAAGATCACCACGTCCTCGAGCAGCCCAGTCATGACCGCGGCGACCTCGCGCGGCAGGGCACGGTGGCGCTCGGCCGGCGCCTCGACCAGCGCCTGCCCGCGGCCATCGAGGGCGACCCGCACCGGCGTCGCGGTCAGCTTCCATCCGCCGTTGGGGAAACACGCATACGCCTCGGTCAGATCGAGCAGCGTCACCTCGCTGGTCCCGAGACCAATGCTCGGCACCGGCTTGAGTCCGGAGATGCCGAAGCGCGTGGCCTCGCTCGCCACGTTCGCCGCGCCGACCGTCTCGACCAGGTTGGCGGTGGCGACATTGAGCGAATGGGCGAGCGCCTTCGCGATGGTGACGCTCGGGTGGTACTCGTTTTCGTCGTTCTTGGGTGACCACACGCCCTCGGGAGTGTCGAACACGCGGCGCTGATCGGACAGCGTCGAGGCCGCGGTGAGTCCATGCACCCGCTCGAGCGCGATGGCGTAGACGAGCGGCTTGATCGCCGACCCGGGCTGGCGCTCCGCCTGATAAGCGCGGTTGAAATCCCCGGTGGCGGAGCGCCGTCCGCCGACCAGCGCGCGGACCGCCCCGGTGGCCGGATCCAGCGCGACGAACGCGCCCTCGAGCGGCTGGCCCGCGCGGCCATTCCAGCGCTCCTGAGCTTCGATTCCGGCGCGGAGCGCGCGCTCCGCGTCGATCTGCCAGACCGGATCGACCGTGGTGAAGATGCTGAGTCCCCAGTGCTCGAGGGCGCCGGCGGGGAGCTCATGTCCGGTGCGCTGGCGCATCCAGTCGCGGACATAGCCGGCGTAGGACGGGAAGTAGTCCGGCGGCGGTGGCCCGTGTCGCACGCCGAGCGGCATCCGGCGCGCGCGCACCGCGGTGGCCGCGTTCAGGAATCCGGCTTCGACCATGTCGCCGAGCACCTTGTTGCGCCGGCTCAGCGCGGCGGGTGGATCGCGGAACGGGGAATTGGAGTTGGGCGCGGGAATCATTCCCGCGAGCAGCGCCGCCTCGGGAAGTCGCAGCGCGTCGACCGGCCGATCGAAGTAGAAGCGCGCGGCTTCAGCGATTCCCGCCACGCCGCCCTCGTCGCTCCGACCCCAGTACACGAGGTTGAGATACATCTCGAGGATCTGATCCTTGGAGAGCATCGACTCGATCGCCACCGCCACGAACATCTCGCGGATCTTCCGATCCCAGGTGCGCTGCGAGCCCAGGAACAGGCCGCGGGCGAGCTGCTGGGTGATGGTGCTGGCGCCCTCGCGCACGCCTCCGGCTCGGAGGTTGACCACCAGGGCGCGGAAGTTCGAGCGCAGATCGAGTCCGTGGTGGTGATAGAAGCGCCGATCCTCGGAAGCGATGACCGCGTCGCGCACCACCTTCGGAATCCTCGCGAGCGGCACCCAGGTGCGGCGCACGCGGTGGTCGTCCATGAGGGTCCCGAACACCACCGGCTCGAGCCGCGGAGCGTGACGCAGGTCCGGCTGCGGCGCTCCCGGCACGCCGCCGAGCCGCTCCACGCGGCTCAGAGCTCCCGCGGCGATCTCGAGGCGCACGCGCTCGGGACCGCCGTGGCCTTCCGGATCGGGCGCGTCGCGGAATCCTCGCAGCACGATCTCGACCCCGCGCGCGCCCATCGCCCAGGTTCCCGGCTCACGCGGTGGCGCGGGCGTGCGCCGATAGCCGCGCAGCGACAGCTCACGCTGGAGGTACTCGATCGGCAACGAACGGCCCGCGACGAGCGGGACGCTCGCGGTGTAGAGGCGGGAGGGGAAAGACCACGACGGCCCGCTGGCGCGCCGCGCGCGCATCGCATCGACCGTGGCGGCGAGACGGAAGAACAGGATCGACGAGACCAGAACGATCAGGAACGCGGCGCCGGCCACGGCCCAGCGCCGCGGATGGCGCTGGAACGACGCCGTCAATCCCTCGAGCCGCCCGTTCATTCGATGATCCTGCCCGCACCGAGACACTTGCCGCAATTGGCCGATTGTCGGACCATGCCGATTCCGATCCAGGCGAAACGCGTCCTTCGGAGGTTCGTCATGCCGAGGTCACGGATCGTCACCCTCATGCTCCTTCCCGTCATCGCGCTCGCGATCTCCGCGCGCGCGGGCACGATTCCTCCTCCGCCCGCCACCGACGTCGCCGTGGTACGCGACACCCTGCACGGCCGGGTGGTCGAGGATCCTTATCGCTGGCTCGAGGACCAGAAGAGCCCCGCGACCCGCACCTGGATCGACGCGCAGAACGCCTACACCGAGCGGGTCATGGCGGGCGCTCCGGGACGCGAACGGATTCATCAGCGGCTCGAGCGCCTGATGATGGTGGAATCGCGAACCGTGCCCATCGAGCGCGCGGCCCGGCTGTTCTACACGCGCCGCAAGGTGGAGCAGGACCAGCCGGTGTTGTGCATGCGACTCGAGTCGAGCGGCGCGGAGCGGGTGCTGGTCGATCCCAATCCCATGAGCGCGGAGCACGCGATATCGGTGGGAATCGCCGAGGTCCGCGAGGACGGCCGACAGGTGGCGTATTCGATCCGGACGGGCGGCGAGGACGAGGTCGAGATCCGCTTCCGCGACGTCGACCGCGACCAGGACCTGCCCGATCGACTGCCGCGAGCGCGCTATTTCGGAGTGTCGCTCGAACCGGACGGCTCGGGACTCTTCTACGCGCGACACTCGCCTCGAGGTCCGCGCGTCTATCACCACGTCTTCGGGACGGACGTAGCGCGGGATTCGGTGGTCTTCGGCTCGGATCTGGGACCGGAGATGATCGTCTCGCCCTCGCTCTCCGCCGATGGGCGCTGGCTCCTGGTGACCGTCAATCGAGGCTCGACGGGAGAGCACACGGAGCTCTACCTCGAGGACCTGCGGCGCCGCGCGCCGTTCCAGACCCTGGTGAACGACCTCGACGCCTCGTTCGAAGCGCGGGTGGCCGACGACCGCGCGTTCGTCGAGACCAACTGGAACGCTCCGCGACACCGCGTCATGGAGATCGACTTCCAGCATCCGGCGCGCGACGCGTGGCGCGAAGTGATTCCCGAGGGTCCGAACGCGATTCAGACGCTCTCGCTCGCGGGCGGCAAGCTGCTGGTGACCTATCTCGAGAACGTCGTGTCCGTGGTGCGGATCTTCGACCTCACGGGACATGCGGAAGGAACGATCTCGTTCCCGAGCCTGGGATCGGTGGGGGAGATCCAGTCGCGCTGGGACGGTCCCGGCCTGTTCTTCACGTTCACGTCGTTCCCGGTGCCGCCGACGATCTATCGCTATCAGGTGGCCACGCGCCAGCGGACCGAGTGGTGGCGCGAAGAGGCGCCGATCGAATCCGATCGCTACGCCGTCGTGCAGGTGTGGTTCGAATCCAAGGACGGGACGCGCATCCCCATGTTCCTCGGATACCGCAAAGGCCTCGAGCTCGACGGCACGAACCCGACGCTGCTGACCGGCTACGGCGGCTTCAATTTGAGCCAGCGGCCGAGCTTCTCCCCGCGCGCGGCGCTGTGGATGGAATCCGGCGGTGTCTATGCGCTGGCCAATCTACGCGGCGGCGACGAATTCGGCGAAGCGTGGCATCGCGGCGGCATGTTGTCGAACAAGCAGAACGTGTTCGACGACTTCATCGCCGCGGCGGAGTGGTTGATGCGCAAGCGCTACACGCGAGCCGACCGGCTGGCGATCTGGGGACGCAGCAACGGCGGACTGCTGGTGGGCGCGGCGCTGACCCAACGGCCCGATCTGTTCGGCGCCGTCGTGTGCGGCTATCCGCTGCTCGACATGATCCGCTACCAGCGTTTCCTGGTGGCGCGCTACTGGGTGCCTGAATACGGCTCGGCGGAAGACTCCGCGCAGTTCAGAACGCTGCTCGCGTACTCACCCTATCAGCACGTGCAGGCGGGGACGAGCTATCCCGCGGTGCTGTTCGAGACCGGGGATTCGGATACGCGTGTCGCGCCACTCCATGCGCGAAAGATGACCGCGATGCTCCAAGCGGCGAACCACTCGAGCCGGCCGGTCGTGCTCCACTACGACACCGGCTTCGGACACGTGGGCGCTCAGCCGATCGCGAAGCAGATCGACGACCTGACGATCGAGGCGCAGTTCCTGTTCTGGCAGCTCGGAGTGGATTTGGGCTCGGCGACCGCGCCGCAAGTAACCACGGCGCGCTAGGCGGGTGGGCGATCGCGCCTCGAGCGCCCGGCTCGTGCCAGCTGCGAATCGTACAAATTCTCCAGGAAACGGTAGAGCACCGCCTCCTGGGCGCGTGCCGAAGTCGGAAGCATCCGGTTCGCATGCATGTGGAGCAGGCTGCCCGCGATCTCGGGGATGCTCGCCGTCAGGAGTCCTTCCTCGCTCCGGCGCCTCAGTTCCATCACGACCGGCGCGAGTCGGTTGGATCTCCGGTCGAGCACGTCGAGTCCTGGCTGCAGAGGCGAGGCGCCCGCCGAGCGCTCCAGCAGCGCCGTGAGATCGCCGCGCTCCTTGCGGTACTTGTCCTGGATCGAATGATGGGCCGACGCCAGGCTGAACTCGCGACCATATTCCTCCGCCACCCGTCGAGCCTGCGCATATCGCTGCTCCAGGTCCATGCCCAGGTCTCGCAGCAGGGCGTCCATCCCGCAAAGCGTGAGCTGCCACCGCGCTGTCGCGCCTGCGTCATCGAGGGTGGATTCGATCAGCTCGAGCGCCGCTTCGCTGTCGACCCCGAAGATCTCCTCACACAGCTCGATTCCCGCGGGGCCGCCGTAGCGGGCGACTTCTCTTTCGTAGGTGTCGAGCATCACCTTGGTCACGAGGCCACGATGTGTGAGTGGCGCGGTGACCTCGTGGACTCTCGACAAGACGTGGCCCACGACGCTCGCTTCGTCGAAGCGGATCCTCAAACGGATATGGAAATCCGGGTCGGAGTATCGGATGAAGAACCAATGCTTCGCTCGCCGATCCTCGAAGAGATCTCCGATCAAGGGCCGCAGGAAGCGCGTGAGCAGGGAGTCGGCGAAGCCGGGCGCCGTGTGAACTCGAATGAAGATCCACTCGGATCCGGGCAGATACGTGCTGGGGAAGCTCGCGCCGTCGGCCGATGGGCTGGATCTCGCTCCCCCGACCTGCGAATCGAGAACCTGCGCGCGACGAACGAATGGAATGACGATCTCGTTGGCGAAGGTTCCCTCCGGTCCGCTGACGACTCCCGCGTCCTCCCATCCGGGAAGCTCGGTCAGTTCGAAGCGTCGCCGCCCGTGGGTCGCATCGATCAGCGCCTCCACGCTCAGCGGGTTCTCACGGTCGACCGGGAGCACGTTGTCTCCTTCACGCAATCCGACCCAACGGGGAACGCTCTGCCGGCTCGCCCACTCCTGGAATGGTCGGACCCAATCCTCGGTGTTCGCCCGCCCGCCCTCGCGGAGATCGTCCCGGTCGACCGTCCATCGCGCTGGCGCGAGGATCGCCCCGCGATAGACGACGCGCGGCAGAAAGGGCATCCCCTCGAAGGGGCCCCAGTGCCATCCCAGATATCCGGCGCGATCCTGGTTCTGGAGCGTGGCGAGCAGCCGATAGACACCGATCCCCATCGCGAAGTTGTGGGCGTTGGTGAGGCGTGGCACCACTTCTCGATCCAGAGAGGCCGATCGCAGGATCACGCGACCATTCCTCACCGAAAGGCACAGATCCGCGAGCGGTATCTGCTTGTCCTTGGGCGCCCCCGACCGGGCCAGGAAGACGATCTCGTGGTCCCGGAGAAGCGGCCGCGCGATCACGTTGCCGATTCGCCCCTCGGGGAGATGCGCGATCTCGCAGTAGAGACGCTCGGGCTCGAGTCGCTCTTCGGCCCGGAGGTGTTCTCTCACGCCGTGCAGGAGGTCCGCCGAGGTGTGGCAGAACCTTCCGAGCAGCTTGCCTCCGGAGGGACCGTTCAGCATCCAGAACACGAATCTCGGTCGCTCGGCCCCGCCCATGCTCGGCAGCAGAGTGATCATGATGGAAAACGCCTGCGGCAGCGGCAGGGGTTTTCCCTTGACGAGCTCCGCGTCCTCCGGCTTCAGCACGATGGGCGCGTGGCGATCCGATCGTTCGTCGGTGATTCGGCGCAGCAGCAGGTCCTGAATCGGCCCCCAGCGCACTCGCTCATCCGCGAAGGGGACCGGAAAAGGGATCCCCGCCAGCAGCGGGGACGCGTTGGCCGCAACCGTTCGTGACGCTCGGAAACCGATGCCGCACTCCTCGTCCAGCGCCTCGAGCAAGGGGACTTCGCGATTCCCGTAGCGGTCGATGAAAGCTCTCCGGAAGTCCTCGAAAGGGTCGAGGAGCGTTCCCCCCCAGAACCGCGACAAGAAGGTCGCGACCTCGAGGGTCTCGGACACGAGCGACTCGGCGAGGACCAGGTCGCCAGCGGTCTTCGCCATGTCGACCTGGAACAGGCGCTCCAGCGCCGCGTCCGCCGGCAGCTTCTCGATCACGCTCGCCACCTCACGATAGATCCGAGGCGGTCGTCCCAAGCCTTCCGCATCGATCTGGCGAAGGACGTCACGAACCGATTCGAGACTGCTCACGAGTGGCTCTTGATCGGGGATCTCTGCAAGCTGCGCGATCAGGTCCGACATCGGATCACCACCGGTCACGGGCGGGCCGATATCCGGCACGATCACCTGGCTGTCGATGAGCTCGTCGACGAAGAGTTTGGCCTCTTCGGCCTCGGAGCCCGCATCCGTCAATGCCTGGATCAGATCGGCACGCGTCACGCCGCCGCCCGCGAGATCGAGCGTCGAGGCCAGAGCCTCGTCCAGCTCCAGCGAGACCAGGAAGTAGTTGCGGTTGCGTTGCCCGGGGCGGTGCTCGACGTAGCGCGCCCGGTCCGCGAACCGATAGAGCGTGGAGTTCGGTCGATAGCGCACGGCGTCGCGGACGGCCGTCTGGCGCATCAGGCCATCCACCAGCATGGTGAGGTAGCCCATGTCGATCCGGGTGAAGCGTTGGTACTGGCTACGCGGGCCCAGGCGGAGCTCGGTGGCGGGCCCCAGGCTCCCCACGGAGATGCCGGCGAAGAGTCCGAACGGCGTGCACCGTCCCGCCATCCTCATCAGATATTTCGTGAGCGACCCGTCGAGTCGCGCCCGTTTCGCGCCGGCGGCGGCAGCGCCGTCGCGATGCATCGCCTCCTCGAGCACGGGAGACGCCAGGAACAGCGCCTCACGTACTTCCGCAGCCTCGAAGGATCGGAGCAGCTCGACGCGGAACGCCTCACGAATTTCGCTCGCGGGGGTTTGGGGGGACAGGCCACTGCGAGCGCGCTCGGCCCATTCACGGAGGCATTCGATCGGCAGGAGCGGGGATCGAAGGACGAAGAACCCGGAGGGATCGTACTGAGCCTCGCTCATGCCGACGAATCCTGGATCTGGGGCTGGAACAGCCTGCAGTAATGGTCCCCGCGCTCCAGCAACTCCTCGTGATTACCGCTCTCGACCAGGAGCCCTTGGTCGAGCACGAGGATCAGGTCCGCTTCCCGAATCGTGCTCCAGCGATGGGCGATCACGACCTGCGTGGCGGTGATCCGGCTCAGGTTCTCGAGGATCCGGAGCTCGGTCGACGAGTCGAGGTGACTGGTCGCTTCGTCCAGCACCAGGATGCTCGGCTTCGTCACCAGCGCCCGGGCCAACGCGAGGCGCTGACGCTGGCCGCCCGCGACGGCCCCGTCTCCTTCGGCCAGCGGAGTGTCGTATCCCATGGGCATCGCCAGAATGTCCTCGTGGATCTCGGCGTGCCGAGCCGCTTCCTCGATGTCGTCCAGAGTGGCGTCCGGTTTGGCCAACGCGATGTTCTCCCTCACGGAGCCCGAGAACAGAAACATCGCCTGTGGCACGTAGCCGACTTGGAGGCGCAAGGAGGTGACATCGAGCTGACTGGCATCCATTCCATCGAAAAGAACTTTCCCGCGATCGGGCCGATAGAGCTGGACCAGCAGACGCGCCAGCGTCGATTTCCCGGAGCCGCTCCGCCCCACCACCGCGACCCGGCTACCGGCAGAAATGCGCGCCGCCACGCTGCGCAGCACCCAGGGGCTCGATCCCGAATGGCGGAACGAGACGTCGTTCAACTCGATCGCCCCCATCAACCGGGGAGCGGGGGAAGCGATCGTCCGGTCCTGCTCGGGTTTCTCGGCGAGGACGTCCTCGACGCGATCCAGGTAGCTGCCCATCGACTGGAGCTGGAGTCCGATCGACACCAGGTTCGAGAGCGGCCCTAGGAATCCCGCGGCCACGCTCGACATTGCTAGCATGGTTCCCAGCGAGAGCTGGCCCTGCAAAGTGAGCTGCGCACCGTATCCGAGCAGCAGCAGCGGTGAACCGATTCCCACGGCAGCGAGCGTCGCCTCCACGAGGGCCGAGAGCTTCCCCTGGCGAATCGATACCCTCATGACGTCGATGAACAGATTCGACCAGCGGTCCAGGGCGCGACGCTCGATCCCGGCGGCCTTGAGCACTTCGATGCCGCCGAGCATTTGAACTTGGTAGCTGGAGGCGTCCGCTTGAGCGCGCAGGCTCTCGGCCATCAGCTCCCGGTAGGGACGCCGAGTCGCGAAGAAGATGGCGGCGCGCAGCGCCGCCAGACCCACCACTGCCCAGGCGAATCCGGTGTGGATGAAGAACAGCAGGACCAGGTACGCGATCACCGTGAGACCGTCGAGCACGCCCGACAGCAAGGCGGAGGTGAGTGTCCCGCGGATGACGGCATTGCTCCCCAGGCGCATGATCAGATCGCCCGTATGACGGGACTGGAAGAATGCGAAGGGCAGACGCATCAGGTGCTCGACGAAATCGAACGTCAGGCGGAGATCGAGCTGAGTCCGCAAGTAGAGCAGGAGAAGTGCGCGGACCGTCGACGCAACGAACGAGAACACGCCGACGAACACGACTCCGAGCAGGATGATGCGGAGCAGATCCACGTTGCGGTCCGGGATCACCCGGTCCACCACGATCCCCGTGAGGAGTGGAAGGGCGAGAGAGGCCCCTTGCAGCAAGAAGGCCAGCGCGATCACCTGCCCGAACGATCCCGAGTGGGCCACAATCTTCTTCAGGTAGTCGAGTGTCCGTGACGCGCCTCGCGGGCGCGTCTCGAAGGCCCGGTCCGGCGCGAAGAGGATCGCCACTCCGGTGAATCGCTGGCCGATCTCCGAGCTTTGAATCCGGCGGCGCCCCACCGCCGGATCCACGATGTCGATCGAGCCGCGTCGCACCTTCTCGAGCACGACGAAATGGTTCATGCCCCAGTGGAGGATGGCTCCCCGGTCGATGTTGCCGAGGTCGTCCAGCTCCATCCGCACCACTCGGCCCTTGAGTCCGTAGGACTCCCCGGCGCGCAGGATCTGGATGGCCGACACGCCGCCCATGGGCCGCCCCAGACGCTCGCGCACCGACATCAGCGATTCGTGCCGACCCCAGGAGCGCAGCACCATGGCGAGGCACGAGGCTCCACAATCGGCTTCCTGAGTCTGTTGCACGTACGGAATGCGATGCTGCCTCGGAGCCGAGGCCGGCGGCTCGGATGGATGGGATCGCATCCCTCCGTTCTCCCGGTCGCTCGTCATCGCGCCGCCCGCCCGCGGACGTTTGCGAGTCGGAGCATGCGCAGGAGGGATTCCTTGCCCAGCACCACGCGTGCGGTCCCGGAAGTGCCGACGAGCGCGGCGTCGGCCGGGGTGCTCCCGTCGCGCCGACGTTGGGGACGGCCAGCCAACACGACGGCCACTGGGGAGTGTGTGCTCCCAACGCGCTTCGCTCCGGGCTGCTCGAGGCTCTCGTCGCGTGCGACCGCGGAGAGAACCGTGAGCGGAATAGGATCGGCCCCCTCCGTGGTGAAGAAGGAGCGCATCCCGGGTTCGATCTCGTGGCGGTCGCGCACCGGGAGGTAGGCCTCGACGATCAGACTGTCTCGGGAAGTCGCGCGAACCACGGCCGGGCCCGTGATCTGGATGGGTGCTTCCGACAACGCCGCGAAGAGAACGATACCCGTCGCCAGCAACAGGACCGCGGGAAACGCCCACCGCGTCCAGGCGGGGGCGAGCTCGAGCTCCGCGCCCGAATTCTCGAGTCCGCGTCGCCAGGCATCGAGGGCCTCCCGGCGAAAGATCTCCCCATCCTCGTGGCTCGGAATTGGGGAGGACGACGAGCCGGAGGGTCGAACGGAGGGCTGGGCCGGGGGTTGCCGGAAGTCGTCTCGCATGAGGATGGGCTCGACGTCTGAGTCACTCGGGATCCGACATGGGCCGCGCGACCCGCGCAGTATACCGCGCGCAAATCGATTGTCGGTCAAGCGGGTTCTGCCTATAGTCTCGCATCACGACGCGATACTAGCGATCCAGAAGCTGGCAGGAGCCGGAGCACGCCTCCCCGCCAGCCCCACCTTCTGGACCGCGGCGATGGGATACCGGAGAGCGGGACGGCGCACGTGACTCTCGATCGGGACCACTCGTCTGCGGTGAGCCTGTCCGAGCGGAAGGCGGAATCGTCGACTCCCGCCTGGGAGCCGATCCTCGATGGGAGTCAGCGCGAGCTGGCGCTGTCTTCCGTCGCGGAGGTCGCCGAAACCCTGCGCACCGGCCCCTGGGATCCAAGCGGTCTGGGGCAGGAGCTCGCGGGTGGAAATGCGGGCCTCGCGATTTTCTATGACGAGATCGCGGCCGTCCTCCAGAAGCCGGAATATCGGGAGTGTCGCGACCTCCGCTGGAACGCCGCGATCGATGGACTCAGCGAACGGGTGCCAATTCCGAGCCTCTACAGCGGCTACTGCGGCGTCGGATGGGCGACGTCGCTGCTGAGTGACGAGACCGCTCTCGACGAACCCGATGAGGACACGAGCGCCGACGAGATCCACGAGGAGCTCGAGGAGACGCTCCTCCAGGACCTCGGAGCGCTTCGGCCATCGGCGACCTACGATCTCGTCAGCGGCCCGGTGGGCTGGGCGCTCTACTCGCTGCGACGCTGGCCGCACCCGCGTGCCGAGCGAGCGCTCGAGCTCGTCATCGATTTCCTCGAGGAGACGGCGGAGCGCACGCCCCGAGGGCTGCGCTGGTGGACTCCACCGCAACTGCTGCCCGAGTTCCAGCGAGCCAACGCGCCCAATGGCTACGCCAACGTAGGGATGGCCCATGGTGTGCCTGGGATCTGCCCCATCCTGGGCCAGGCGATCGAGCGAAACATACGCAGGTCCCAGGCCGAGCGGCTCCTCGAGGGCGCCGTGGAGTGGATTCTTTCCCAGAGGATCGACGGCGCGTCCCCTCTCCAGTTTCCTGCGATGGTCGTCGACGATCGGCCGGCTCACCCGAGCCGTTTGGCGTGGTGCTATGGAGATCTCGGGGTCGCCGCGGCGCTGCTCGTGACCGCGCGCTGCGTGCGTCACGACCGCTGGGAGGCCGAGGCCCGATCGATCGCGCTGAAGGCCGCAACGACCACGAGCGAAACCAGTGGCGTGAGGGACACGGGCCTCTGTCACGGTGCGGCCGGCGTCGGGCATGTCTTCAATCGGATGTACCAGCTCACCGGAGACGAGGCACTACGGGACGTAGCCCGAGCGTGGCTCCATCGGGGCCTCGACATGCGGGTTCCAGACGGATTGGCTGGATACGCGGCCCTGCGATCACAGAACGACGAGCCCGGCGCTGCGCCCATCCTGGTCCCAACCCCCGGGTTGCTGATGGGAGCCGCCGGGGTGGCGCTGGCTCTCGCTGCCGGCTGCGTATCCCGAGTTCCTGAGTGGGA
>Ga0066903_100004566_pt1 | contig 11749 bp, 10 predicted proteins | sample PanSoiMetaGPlot1_FD_67491 | JGI IMG/M metagenome (GOLD analysis project Ga0066903, IMG submission 67491) | Tropical forest soil microbial communities from Panama analyzed to predict greenhouse gas emissions - Panama Soil - Plot 1 (version 2) | ecosystem: Environmental > Terrestrial > Soil >...
CGCTGTACGCGGCCAGGGCCAAGATGAACCCCCTTGTGTTCGAGGGCTCCGTCATGGCCGGCGGAGCGCTCATGGGCACCACGGACGTGGAGAACTACCCGGGCTTCCCCGATGGCATTCTCGGGCCGGACCTGATGGACACATTCCGCAAGCAGGCGGAGCGGTTCGGCGCCGAGCTCGTGACCGATGACGTCGTAGACGTCGACCTGACGGCTACGCCGAAGATCGTGAAGACCACGGACGCTGTGCACCATGCCCGCGCGGTCATCATCGCGACCGGCTCCAGCTACCGCGAGGTGGGCGTGCCCGGCGAGAAGCGCCTCTCGGGGCACGGCGTGTCCTGGTGCGCGACCTGCGACGGCTTCTTCTTCCGCGAGCAAGACATCGCGGTCATCGGCGGCGGGGACTCGGCGATGGAAGAGGCGCTGTTCCTGACCAGGTTCGCGCGCTCGGTCACCGTCGTGCACCGCCGCGACAAGCTGCGCGCGTCCAAGATCATGCAGGACCGGGCACTGACCAACGCGAAGATCAAGTTCAGCTGGGACAGCGAGCTTGCGGAAATTCTCGGCGCGGACCGGGTCACCGGGCTGCGGATCCGCAACGTTAAGAGCGGCGAGGAGTCGACCTTGCCGGTGACCGGCGTCTTCGTCGCCATCGGCCACGACCCGCGCAGCGAGCTCTTTCGCGGCCAGCTCGCGACCGACCCGGACGGCTATCTGCTCGTCGAGCAGCCGTCGACGCGGACCGCGATCCCTGGGGTGTTCGCGGCGGGCGATGTGGTCGACCGGACCTACCGGCAGGCGGTCACCGCTGCAGGCACCGGCTGCGCGGCCGCGCTCGACGCCGAGAGGTGGCTGGCGGACCAGCATGACTGAACCGTCGCCGGGTGTCTCTGTGCGGCCGCAGACCCCCATGATCTATTCGAAATCCGATACGCCGATAATCCACCACTGAAAGGGAAGGAAGTAGTAAACGTGGGAACCAGGGCAGTAACCGACGAAACGTTCGAGGCGGATGTGCTGAAGAACGCCAAGCCCGTACTCGTGGATTACTGGGCCGAGTGGTGCGGCCCCTGCCGGCAGGTCGCTCCGGTGCTCGATGAAATCGCCCAGGAGCATGGCAGCAAGATCGACATCGTGAAGCTCAACGTGGATCAGAACCCGCAGGTCACGCAGACCTACGGCATCCTCAACATCCCCACGCTGTCGGTGTTCAAGGACGGCCAGCTCGTGAAGTCCATCGTGGGCGCCAAGCCCAAGTCCGTCCTGCTGCGCGAACTGGCCGAGTTCATCGGCTAATCGCGATAGGGTTCCGGTCCGCGGGGCTCCGCCGCTGACGGGGCGTGCTGCCCCCGGGCCTGCGCCTCCCGCCACCCGGTCAGGCCAGCCGCAATGGCCGCTCGGGCGTCATCGACCCGAGCAAGCGCTCCAAGGCGACCTCGACGTCCTCCCGCCACGACATCGCCGTCTTGATCTCAAGCCGCAGTCGCGGATAGCGGAGGTGCGGGCGAACGGTCTTGAACCCGACCGCAAGCAGGTAGTCCGCCGGGGCCACGCAGCTGAGCTCGTCCGGCTTCAGGTCACCGAATGCCTCGACCGCTCGGATCCCGCGTCGGCTCAGGTCCTTGACCAGGCCCTGGACGAGCATCCGGCCAAGGCCGCCGCCGGTGAACTCGGACAGAATGTGCGCGGTCATCAAGAGCACCGCATCGGCGCTGACCGGGCTGGTGGGAAAGGCGACCGAGCGCGGCACGTAGTGCGGCGGCGCGTAGAGCATGAAGCCGGCGGCCACGCCATCGACATAGACGATCTTCCCGCAGCTTCCCCACTGCAGCAGGACCGTGGAAACCCACGATTCCTTCTCCAAGGCCGTGTCGCCCGCCTCGAGCGCCCGGGCCTGGCTGACCGGATCCAGTTCCCAGAAGACGCAGCGCCGGCATCGGGTTGGAAGATCGTCCAGATTATCGAGAGTGATGCTGGCAAGACGGCGCGACACCTGGCACCTCGAATGTTGATGACCGACCACTCCGGGGAGCACATCTTGCGCCGCTGCAAGGTGCGCGCCGCCCGAACCGCGGAGGACGCCGGGGCACGTGAGGCGACGCCCGCGGACGCCGATCACCCGATCCGGCAAGGCCATCGTACTCACCCGCGAGGCCGGCCGGGCCTGTTGCCAGATCTGCCCGGCGCCGTCGCGCTGACGGTGCACACCGTCGCACCCTCCGCATTACGCCGGGCTCAGCGTCGGTACCCTGTGCCGGTGACCACGCGACACAAGAGCTTCGGCAGCGACAATCAGGCGGGCGCTCACGCCGAGATCCTGCACGCGATCGCGACCGTCAATGATGGCGACGCGCCAGGATACGGGCACGATGCCTGGACGGCGGGCACGGCCGAGCAGCTTCGGGCGGCGTTCGCGGCCGCGGGTGCGTTCTTCGTCTTCAACGGCACGGCCGCCAATGTGCTCGGCATTAGCCTGCTCGTGCGGCCGTTCGAGGCCGTGATCTGCGCGGAGTCGGCACACCTCAACGTCGATGAGTGTGGTGCTGTCGAGCGCGTTCTGGGCAACAAGCTGCTCACGGTTCCGACGCCGGACGGCAAGCTCACCCCGGAGCTGATCAGGTCTCGGCTGACCGGCAGGAGCGACGAGCATCGTGCGCAGCCGCGGGTGGTCGCGATCGCCCAGGTGACCGAGCTAGGAACGTGCTACTCCCTAGAGGAACTGCGCGACCTCGGCGCGCTGTGCCAGGCGGAGGGACTGTCGCTGTACATCGACGGAGCGAGGCTCGCCAATGCTGCCGCCTATCTGGGCTGTGACCTGGCCGACCTGGCGGCTCATGCCGACGTGCTCAGCTTTGGTGGTACCAAGAACGGCGCCGTCGCGGCCGAGGCCGTCATTGTGATGCGCGAGCAGCTCGTTGCGGCCGTGCCGTTCCAGCGCAAGCAGCAGATGCAGCTCGGCTCGAAGATGCGCTTCATGGCGGCGCAATTCACCGCGCTGCTTGACGACAAGCTGTGGCTGCGCAGCGCCGAGCATGCGAACGCCATGGCGCAGCGCCTGGCCGATGGGATCGCCGGGATTCCCGGCGTGACCTTGCGCTATCCCGTGCAGTCCAATGCCGTCTTCGCTTCGCTCAGCGCCGGCCGGATCGCGGAGCTCCAGCAAGAGTGGGCTTTCTACGTGTGGGACGAGAACGAGAACGTCGTCCGCTGGATGACAGCATTCGACACGACGACCGAGGATGTCGACGCATTCATCGCCGCCATCCGCTCGGCCTATCAGCCCATCTAGTCGGCGCGCACGCGGCCGCTCTGCGACGCCGACGGCAAAGTTGCGGCTTCGTGTTGCCCACAACACCCCGGATGTTCCACAGTAATGTTCCACGTGGAACCGAGCGGCGTGATCTCGGAGAAGGGGTTGGCGTGGCTGGCGGGCGGCGCCGTCTAGTCGGTCCGGCCCGCTGCCTGGTCTGGTGCGATCGCCCGCACGATCCGCTCAAGGTCATCCAAGGACGCGAACTCGACCACGATCTTCCCCTTCCGCTGGCCAAGCTCGACCTTCACGCGCGTGTCGAGCGCATCGGAGAGCCTCCCGGCCAGCGCCGACAGAGCCGGAGCCACCGGTTGCTTGCGCCCTTGCTGCCGAGGTGCAGTGGCGGCCACCTCCCCATCCAGGGCTGCGATCTCCTCGGCTGTCCGCACGGAGAGCCCTTCGGCCACGATCCGGCGCGCAAGCTCGTCCTGTGCTATTGGATCGCTGATCGCGAGCAAGGCCTTGGCATGCCCGGCGCTGAGCACGCCCGCGGCAACTCGCCGCTGCACGGCGGGAGGCAGGTTCAAAAGCCGGATCGTGTTGCTGATGTGCGGCCTGGATCGTCCAATTCGGCGAGCGAGCTCCTCATGGGTCGCCCCGAAGTCTTCTAGCAGCTGCTGGTAGGCCGCCGCCTCTTCAAGCGGGTTCAGGTCCTCCCGGTGGAGGTTCTCGATCAGGGCGTCCCGGAGCATGTCCCCGTCGGAGGTATCGCGGACGATAGCGGGCACTGTCACAACGTCAGCGAGTTCACACGCCCGCCAGCGGCGCTCGCCCATCACGATCTCGTACCTGTTCGGAGCGGTCTTCCTGACCACCACGGGCTGGAGCAGCCCGACCTCCCTGATCGAATTCGCTAGCTCGGCGAGCGCGTCCTCGTCGAACACCTGCCTGGGCTGGCGCGGATTCGGCACGATCGCCGTGACCGGGATCTCATCGAAGTAGGCACCGCCTGCCTCGGCAAGGCCGGTAGATCCAGCCCTCGATATCCCCCACCCGGACCCGTTGCCGTCGGCTCCACCGACCGGTGCGGTGGGGATCAACGCCCCCAGGCCCCTGCCAAGGCCGCGCTTTTGCTGTGCCATGAACCTCTCCCTGCTCCGCGGACCCGACCGGTCGTGTGCGACCGACTGGTTGCGCGTGGTTCCATCCTGCCAGGAAGGACTGACCGCCTGATGCATTCACCGGCCGGCCGTGGACGAGTCGAGGCGCTGTGGACAGTGGATCCCAAGGCGACGGCACCGCCCGCTGGTGCCGAACGAGGCGCCCCGCGCCGCTACTCCTCGGTGGCGCTGGTCTTGAACGCCATCTCCTTGGCCGCCTCCAAGTACGCCACGGCGCCGCTCGATCCCGGGTCGTATGTCATGACCGACTGGCCGTAGCTCGGGGCCTCGGACACCCGCACGCTCCTCGGTATGACCGAGCTCAGCACGAGGTCACCGAAATGGCCGCGTACCTCATCCGCCACCTGTGAGGCGAGCTTGGTCCGGCTGTCGAACATCGTCAGCAGAATGGTGCTCACCGTCAGCTGGGGATTGAGGTGGCTCCTGACCAGCTCCACCGTCCTCAGCAGCTGCTCCAGGCCTTCCAGCGCGTAGTACTCGCACTGAATCGGGATCAGCACTTCGGGCGCCGCGACCAGCGCATTGACGGTGAGCAAACCAAGTGAGGGCGGGCAGTCAATGAAGATGTAGTCCAGCTCCGAGGCGTCATACTCCGCGAGCGCCCGCTCCAGCCGCGATTCCCGCGCCACCTGGGGAACGAGCTCGATCTCCGCGCCAGCCAGATCGATAGTCGCGGGCGCGCACAAGAGGTGCGGGAATCCTTCGACGGGCCGCACCACGTCGGCCAGCGGCAGCCCGTCAACAAGCGCGCTGTACATCGAGGTAGTGCCGGATCTGTGCTCGACGTCGAGCGCCGTCGAGGCATTGCCCTGCGGGTCGAGATCGATCACCAGCACCCGCGAACCGTGCATTGCGAGGCTGGCGGCGAGGTTGACCGCTGTCGTGGTCTTCCCGACTCCGCCCTTCTGGTTGGCGATTGTCAGTACTCGGCAAGAATCCGGGCGCGGCCACTGTTCGCGCCCGGCGCGGGCGCTCATGGCGGCCTCAGCCGCCCGCGCGATCGGCGTGTCCGCCGATGTCTCAGGCGCCGCGGGAATGGCCACCTCGTCCTCGCTCTCCGTTGCCACGGCGCTCTGCGCGCCGTGCCGTGTATTCGCGATCATATTGCCGGCACGTAGTTGCGGTGTCCGACGCGCTGCGACGAGCGGCCAGCCGAGCCCGGTGCTCTCTCGCCCGGCTGGGCGCCGGTTAGTGCGATCCTCGGTCTGCGGCCAGCCGAGCCCGGGCTCCACGCGCGCCGCGCACCTCGTCCGCAGCGGCTCCAATCCGAACCCGGCCCGTTGCAGGACCGTCAGCGCAGACCAGCCAAGGCCGGAGCCGGTCGTCCCCATTCGCCCTTCGTCACCTCACCGACCTCCGCGCCGACGAGGCGGCTGTGCGGAACCGGATCACTGTGGTCGGCTGCCTGATCACCCCGACTCCCGCCGAGACCACGCCGACGTGGGTCGCACCAAGACGATCCAACACCGACTTGGCCTGGTCAAGCTCCGCTGCGGCGGCGTCGCCCTTGATTGCGAGGACCAGCCCGCCAGGCCGCGCTAGTCCCGACGCCAACCCGGCCAGCCGGTCAAGGCGCGCCACCGCCCGCGCGGTCACAACGTCCGCCTCGACCTGCCCGGCCAGGTCCTCCGCCCTCGCGCGCTGGACAGTCACATTCCTCAGGTCGAGTTCGGCGACGCACTCCATCAGGAATGCGGTCCGGCGCGCCATCGGCTCGACGAGCACAACCTGAGCCATCGGCCTCATCATCGCCAGCACGATCCCCGGCAGGCCCGCACCTGACCCGAGATCCGCGAGGAGGCACGAGCGCGGGATCAGGGTGGCTAGGACCGCGCAATTCAGCAGGTGGCGATCCCAGATCCGCTCCGCCTCGCTCGGGCCGATAATCCCCCGGTCAACCCCGGCGCTGGCGAGCAGCGCGGCATAGGCCTGGGCGAGCGGGAGCGCGTGCCCGAAGACGGCACGGGCCGAATCGGGAGGCTGCAGAGCACGGGGCGGCACGACACGCTCACCCCACGGGCAGCACGACCACCCGGCGGTTCGGATCGATGCCCTCGGATTCGCTGCGTAGGCCGGCAGCGGCGATCGCATCGTGCACGACCTTCCGCTCGAAGGCGTTCATCGCCGCCAGCGCCTTGGCCTCGCCGGTGCGCTTGACTTCTTCGGCCACATTCGCGCCGAGCTCGGCAAGCTCGGCCCGCCGCTGCGCCCGGTAGCCGCCGATGTCCAGCATTAGCCGGGTGCGGCCGCCCGTTTGTCGGTGCACGGCAAGCCTCGTCAGCTCCTGGAGGGCGTCCAGCACCTCGCCCCGCGACCCGACAAGCTCCTTCAGCGTGGCCCCAACCACTGATACGACGGCCCTGTCGCCCTCGACATCCATGTCGATGTCGCCGTCGAGGTCGGCCACGTCGAGCAGCCCTTCGACGTAGTCGGCCGCGATCTCACCCTCGAGCTCCAGCCGCGCGACGTCTGGCGCCTCGTGTTCGCCGTTCTCCGCCTCCGCGTCGTCCTCCGTCGCGGTGCCAGGCTCGCGAGCCTCCGTCGCCGTGCCAGCTTCGCGCGCCTCCGTCCCGGTACCAGCTTCGCGCGCCTCCGGCGCGGTGCCAGATTCGCCGACGATCGTGCCGGATCCGTTATCGTCCTGGTGCGCGACCACATCGTCCCCTTCGGCCACGACTTGCTCCTCCTCGCCACCACATGCCCGCCCACCACCCTGTCCGCGCGATGGGCATCTTGGATCCGGACGGCTTGTTAGCGCTTGCCCGTCCGCTTGCTCCGGGACTGCTTCTGGCGTTGCTGCCGGACCACCTTGGCCTCCGGCTGAGCCGGGGCGGGTGGCGGCTCCGCTTTGCCACGGCCGAATCGGCGCAGCACTCCGCCTTCGCCCGACGCCGGCTTATGCCCATTGGCATCCGCGCTGCCGGATCCCGCCGCCGCTTGGGGGCGTTCATCCTCAGCACGTGGCTTCGCCGCCGCAGCGCCCTTCTGGCCCGCAGCGCCCTTCTGGCCCGCCGCATCCGCCGGGCCGGCCTGGCGCGGCTTGTCGGCCTTTCGCCCAGAACCAGGCGCGAGGCCGCTGGCCGTGGCCGGCCTCACGCCGCGGCCGCTTGGTCTTGTCCCGGCCGCGCCGCCCCCCGCGGCGCCGAGGACGGCGGCGCCAACCGGGTACCTGCGCAGCAGGATGAACTGCTGGCCGAGCGTCCACAGGTTGGTGGTGACCCAGTAGATCACCAGGCCGAACTGCCAGAACAGCCCGCTCAAAGCGAACAGCGGCATGACGTACGTCATCAGCTGCTGCTGCTGGCCCATCGGGTTGTCCTTGCCCGTCGGCATGATTCCCCGCTTGACGTTTTGCCGCATGGTCAGGTACGTCGTCGCCATGCTGGCCACCACGAAGATGATGATCACGACCTTCGCCGGCCAGAACGCCACGTGCAGGGGCGGCCGCACGAACAGCACCTTGTCGTAAATGTGCGCGCCCAGGATCTTCGCGTGCTGTGCGGCCTTGATCGTCGTCACGGACAGGTGATAGCTCCCGGTCGTCACCCCCTTGACCGGCTTCCAGTCCGCGATGTAGCGCAGCACGCTGAACAGGGCGAAGAACAGCGGCATCTGGAGCAGCAGCGGCAGGCAGCCCATGAGCGGGTTGACGCCCGCTTCCTGGTACAGCTTCATCATCTCGGCGTTCAGGGTCTCCCTGTCGCCCTTGTACCGTTTGCGCAGCTCGGTGATCTTCGGGGTGAGCGCCGTCATCGCCCGCTGCGTGTGCATCTGCTTGATGAACAGCGGCACCATGATCAGCCGCATCAACATGACCAGGCAGACGATCGTGAGCAGCCAGGTGACTCCGCTTGCCGGGCCGAATACCGGCCCGAACAAGTTGAACAGGCCGGTGATCACCCAGGCGACGGCGTCGTCGATGGGGCCAAGGATGGGGTTCAGGAAGCCCAACGCGTCAGTTCCCTTGCTCGTGGACTCGCGGAGCTGGCGTCCGCGGGTGTGGGGCCGACCCGGTCAGACGGCACGGCAGGTACCGGGTCCAGCCCTCCGGGATGAAATGGGTGGCAGCGGCCGATTCGCCGTGCTGCGAGCCAGCTTCCGCGCAGCGCCCCGTGCAACCGGATAGCGTCGAGCGCGTAAGCGCTGCAGGACGGGTAAAAGCGGCATCGCGGCGCGAGCAGCGGGCTGATAAATCGTCGATAGCCTGAGATACACGACATCATCGCCGCGGCTGGCCATGACGGGCTGCCCATGACAGCGCTCACGGCGCCGTCGGTGCCGGCAAGTGCCGCGTCGCGGCCGTTCCGCGCCGCGCGGCCGCCGTGCACCGCATCGTTCCCTTGCCCTTGCCTCACACCGCACCGCCCTGCCGCCTGAGCAGCGCCCGGAACACCGAGCCGAGCTCATCGGCCAAATCCGCATAGCTTGCCGTCGCGGCCGGGGGATTAGCGCGCAACACAAGAAGGCTACCCCCAGGAAGCACGTGCAGGTACCCGCGCGCGAGGTGCCGCAGCCGACGCTTGACCCGGTTGCGCACCACTGCCGGGCCGACCGCGCGGCTCACGACCAAGCCGATCTTCGCCGGCTCATCGCTGCCTGGCCGGATCAGTATGTGCGCGACGAGCAGCGGCCGTCCGATCCGGCGTCCGTCTCGCAGAGCGGCAGTGAACTCCGGGCGGCGGCGCATACGCGCGCTCGCGGGCAACATGTGGCATCACCGCCCCGCAGGCGGTGCCGCGCTCGGCCCTGCGGCGCTGGTCAGACGCTGACCCGGGCACGGCCCTTGCGGCGCCTGGCGGCCAGGATCGCACGCCCAGCGCGGGTGCGCATGCGCAGCCTGAAGCCGTGCGTCTTGGCGCGACGGCGGTTGTTCGGCTGGAACGTGCGCTTGCTCACAGCTACTCCAGAATCCGGTTACTTGTCGTGGATCGCCCGGCCGACGCCGCGGTCTGCCGCTCAGCGCAACCTAGTCTCAGACTAGCGCGCCCGCGCTCGCGCTTGCCAGCGTCGGCCCCGCCGACGCGAGGGCGGTCCAGTGTACCGCGTCCCGGTCAGGACCCTGACCGCCGCCTCATCTGACGCGCCTGCGGTGGCGCGTGAGCACCTGCCTGCGACTAGTGCCGTTTGGCAAACGTGATCCGAACATCGCGCCTAGGCTGTGGAAAAGTCCGCCGCAATGTGACGTGCAGGCGTCGCGCGGGTAACGGGCTGTAACGCGATGATGGGGGCGCGAGGTGACAGGCAAAGTGAGTGAACCGGACCTCGCCGACATCTGGGCCAGGTCGCTCAACGACCTCGCCGAGACCCAGATCGAGCCCTACCAGCGCGCCTGGCTGCAGCTGACCAGGCCGCTCGGCCTGGTGGAGAACACAGCCCTGATCGCCACCCCCAACGAGTTCGCCAAAGACCAGCTCGAGAACAGGCTCCGGAACCTCATTACGAACGCTTTGTCCCGCGAGCTCGGCCGCAGCATACAGCTCGCCGTCATCATCGATCCGGCGGCCGCGCCGGGACAACCCGACCTCGCTTCGCCCGACCAGGAAGTCACCCACCCGGCGCTAGCGGGAGGCGAGGCGGCGCCAGAGCCCCTCGCCATCCGGATGCCCTTCGGAGTGACGACCGATGGCGGCCTGGATCCCGATTCCCTCCTCGCCCCGCGCGCCGGGCTGGGCATCGACCCGGCCCACCTGCCAGGCACCCCGGACCACGACATCTTCGGTGTGCCTGAGCAGCCGCTCGTCGCGGGCCAGCCCGAGCAGCTCCGGGAGCATGAGGCAGACCGGAGCAAGGCGGGCCCGCGCCTCGGCGAGGACACTGGGCCGACGCATCTGCCAGGCCAGGCGGCCGGGCAGCGTCCTGCCGCGCCAGGTCCGAACGGCGACGGGCGGACCACGGCGGGCATACCCGGCACAGCGCCGTTGCCGGGGCAGGTCGCTGGGCGGCCGACGCAGGCCAGGCTTAACCCGAAGTACACCTTCGAGACATTCGTGATTGGCTCCAGCAACCGCTTCGCGCACGCGGCGGCGTTCGCTGTCGCCGAGGCACCGGCGAAGGCCTACAACCCGCTGTTCATTTACGGCGATTCCGGCCTCGGCAAGACGCATCTGCTGCATGCGATCGGCCACTACGCTCAGCGCCTCTACGCCGGAGTCCGGGCCCGCTACGTGAGCTCGGAGGAATTCACCAACGACTTCATCAACATGATCAGGGACGGCAAGCAGGACGGCTTCCGCCGCCGCTACCGGGACGTCGACATCTTGCTCGTCGACGACATTCAGTTCCTGGAGAACAAGGAAGGAACCCAGGAGGAGTTCTTCCACACGTTCAATACGCTGCACAACGCGTCCAAGCAGATCGTCATATCCAGCGACCGTGCACCCAAGCGACTGATGACCCTGGAGGACAGGCTGCGCAGCAGGTTCGAGTGGGGCCTGCTCACCGACATCCAGCCGCCGGAGCTTGAGACCAGGATCGCCATCTTGCGCAAGAAGGCGGTGCAGGATCGGCTCAACGCGCCGCCCGCGGCGCTGGAGTACATCGCGAGCCGGATCTCCACCAACATCAGGGAGCTCGAGGGGGCGCTGATCCGGGTCAGCGCCTACGCCAGCCTCAACCGCCAGCCGGTTGACATGCAACTGGCCGAGTTCGTGCTGAAGGACCTGATCCCGGAAGCGCAGGGCATCCCGGAGATCACCGCCGCCACGATCATGGGCCACACGGCGTCCTACTTCGGCCTGTCCGTCGACGACCTCTGCGGTACCTCACGGTCGCGGGTCCTGGTGACCGCGCGCCAGATCGCGATGTACCTGTGCCGTGAATTGACCGACCTGTCGCTGCCGAAGATCGGCCAGCATTTCGGGGGCCGCGACCATACGACGGTGATGCACGCCGAACGGAAGATCCGCCAGCTGATGGCCGAACGGCGCTCGATCTACAACCAGGTCACCGAGCTGACAAACAAGATCAAGCAGCAGGCTCTGCCCACTGAGCGCAAGTTATATCGGTAACCACAAAAATACCCAGCGTGGTCAAACCGAAGTTCGCAGCCATCGGCCACTCACGATCTGTACACACACCTGTGGATAACTTTGTGGACAGCGTCCGGCGCGCTCTGGATACTCGCCGCCAGGCGGCGGACAACCAGGGGATATCCCGGGGATAACCGGGCCGGGCCGGCGCACGGTCGCCCAGCCGTCCCCAGCAGTTGCCTGGCCGAGCGTCGGTCGTCCACCGGACCTGTGTCTTCCGCAGCATCCTGACCTGCGCGTATGCGGTTGCCCACAGAATCCACTGCGCCTAAGACGACTACTGCTTAT
>Ga0066903_100004567_pt1 | contig 11749 bp, 11 predicted proteins | sample PanSoiMetaGPlot1_FD_67491 | JGI IMG/M metagenome (GOLD analysis project Ga0066903, IMG submission 67491) | Tropical forest soil microbial communities from Panama analyzed to predict greenhouse gas emissions - Panama Soil - Plot 1 (version 2) | ecosystem: Environmental > Terrestrial > Soil >...
AGCGCACGAAGCGCACGAACGAGACGAAGTCTTTTGACTAGAGACTGTTCGTGTTCGTCGCGCGTCTTCGTGTGTGTCTGATACACCATCGTCCCGACTTTTGCAGAGCGCGGCGATGTGCGTCCCGTCGCCGCCTTTCCCGCCCTGGGTCTCGTCGCCGGCGCAGCCGTGGGTCTTGGCGTTCCTGATCTCCAGCGAGTTCCGTTCCTTGCCGTTCTGATTGTCCTCGCCGCCGTCGCGAGCTGGGCGTGGTCGGCCTGTCGCGCGCGGCTGCTCGTTGCAGCCGTCGCTGCCGCGTTCGCCGCCGGCGGAGCGCTCCTCGCCGCGGATGCCTGGCAGCGGGCGTGGCGTCCGCCGCTACGTGTCGTCTTCGAGGAGCTGGCTCGGCGGCAGCGCGCGCAAGCCGCCCTCGACGGCCGGCGCCTGCCAGAAGACGACGAGGCGTTCGCGGTCGCGCGCGGCGTGCTGCGCGCCGACGCGTCGCCGACCGAGGGTGGCGTGTCGTTGATCGTCACGGTCGAGGACGTGGAGGAGCTGGAGGGGTCCCGCTCCCGCCCCGCAGCTGGCGGCATCGTCGTCACCGTTGTCGGTTCGCTTGCAGCCGATCGCATCGACGAGTGGCGCGCCGGGCGGCGCGTGCGCCTGCCGGCGCAGCTGCATCGTCCGACGCGCTACCTCGATCCGGGCGTTCCCGATCACGAGCGCGCGCTGGCGCGGCGCGGTACGACGCTCGTCGGCTCGGTCAAGAGCGGCGCACTCGTCGAGGTCCTGGCGTCAGGCGGGTGGTTCGACGAAGCGTTGAGCGCCGCGCGGGCGTTCGCGCGCCGCGCGCTGCGGGCCAACGTCGGCCGCTGGAGCGCGCAGTCGGCGGCCATTGTCGCGGCGATCGTCATCGGCGACCGAGCCGGGCTGGACCAGGATCTGCAGCGCCGTCTTCAGGACGCCGGCACGTATCACGTGATCGCGATCTCGGGCGGCAACATCGCAATCCTCGCGGGCCTGCTCCTGAGCGTCTTCCGGCTCGCAGGATGGCTCGGGCGGACCGCGATGCTCTCGTCAATCGCCGCGCTGCTCGTGTACGCCGCCTTCGTCGGCAACGGCGCATCCGTCGATCGTGCGACGCTGATGGCTGTTGTCTACTTCGGTGCGCGCGCGATCGATCACCGCAGCCAGCCGCTCAACGCGCTGGCGCTCGTCGCGGGCCTGCTCGTCGTTTCCGATCCGCTCGCAATCGCGGATCCGGCGTTCATCCTCACCTTCGGCGCCACGCTCGCGATTCTCGTCGTCGTGCCGGCGCTCCCCGGAGTGATCGGAGCGCGAGCCCTTCAGACGAGCGGTCTCGCTCGCGCAGCGTCCTCCATGTTGGTCGCCTCCGTCGCGACCGAGGCGCTGCTGTTTCCAATCGGCGCGGTGTTCTTCTCGCGCGTGACGTTCGCGGGCCTCGCGCTGAATTTTCTGGCGATTCCGCTGATGGGCGTCGCGCAGATCGCGGGCATGGCGGTCGTTCCGCTGGCGATCGTGTCGTCGCAGAGCGCGGCGATCGCCGGGTGGGTCGCGCACATCGGTGCCGCAGGACTCGTGCGGTCGGCGGAGCTGGTTCGCCTGGCACCGATGCTGACCTACAGGATCGCGCCGCCGCCGGGGATCGCGCTCGTCTTCTATTACGTCTGTGTGGTCGCCTGGTGGACGTTCTGGCGGCAGCGCGAGACGACGAGCGGCAGCCGGGAGTCGGGTCCCGCGCGCGCGATTCGCCGGACCGCGGCGGTGGCGGCTGCGGCCGCAGCGTTTTGGATTCTCGTCGATCCGCGCACGATTGTCGCCGTACGGGGCGACGGCCGCCTGCACGCGACCTTCATCGACGTGGGCCAGGGCGACTCGATCTTCGTTGTCTTTCCGCACGGTTCGACGCTGCTCGTCGATGCGGGCGGCCTGTCGGCCGCGTCTGCGTTCGATATCGGCGACCGCGTCGTCGCGCCGGTCATTCGCGAGGCGGGCTTCCGCCGCCTGGACACGGTGGCACTCACGCACGGCGATCCCGATCACATCGGCGGCGCGCCCGCGATCCTGCGGGACTTCCGGCCGCGGCACATGTGGGAGGGCATACCGGTGCCGCGCCTCGACGCGTTGACGCGTCTGCGGACGGCCGCTCAGGACGTCGGCGCGCAGGGGTCCAACGTGTACGCGGGCGACCACACGCTGGTCGACGGCGTCGAGGTCGTCGCGCGACACCCGAAGCCGGCGGATTGGGAGCGGCAGAAGGTCCGCAACGACGATTCGCTGGTGCTCGAGCTCCGCTGGGGCGACGTCTCGATCCTGCTGACCGGCGACATCGGCCGGGCCGTCGAGCGCGGGATCGCGGCGTCGTTTCCGCCCGCGCGCTTCCGCGTCGTGAAAATCGCGCACCACGGCAGCCTGACGTCGAGCAGCGAGGAGTTCGTCACGGCGCTTCACCCACAGGTTGCAATCGTCAGCGCCGGGCGCAGCAACCACTTCGGTCACCCGGCGCCCGAGGTGCTGGAGCGGTACCGGTCAGCGGGAGCCGAGGTGTTCAGAACCGATCAGGACGGCGCCGTGATTGTGGACACGGACGGACGGTCGCTCCGCGTGGCGACCTTCACCGGCCGCCGGCTGTCGCTGCCGTGACCACGAAGGCTCGAAGACACGAAGGACGCACTCTGTCTTCGTGTCTTCGCGGTTCCGGTACGGCTTTACTCAGTGCGATCCTGGACCTTGACACGCAGCCACTCGCTCTCCAGCTCCTCGAGCGGCACGTCTTTCATCGCGCGTCCCGATGCACCGATGTTGCGCTCGAGTGTCTCGAACCGTTTCGTGAATTTGTCGTTGGCTTTTCGGAGGGCGGTCTCCGGTTCGATCCCGAGTTTTCTCGACAGCTGTGCGATCGAGAACAGCAGGTCACCCATCTCCTCTTCCGTCCGATCCGTCGCGGTCGTCCCTGTTGTCGCGACCTCCTCGCGCAGCTCGTCGACTTCCTCCTGAATCTTGTCGACGATGTCGCCAGCTGCGACCCAGTCGAAGCCCACGGATGTGGCGCGCACGCCGATATGGTACGCGCGCAGCAGCGCGGGCAGCGTCGGCGCAATGCCGCTCAGCAGGGTTTTCGACTGTGTGCCGGCGCCCCGTTCCTGCGCCTTGATCTCTTCCCACCGCGTCCGCACCTGACCGGCCGAGTCGAGCGCCGCCTCGCCCTCGCCGCGCTCGAACACGTGTGGATGGCGCCGCACGAGCTTGTCGGCGACGCTCTGCAGCGAGTCGGCGATGGTGAAGCGGCCGGCCTCGGACTCGAGCTGCGCAAGAAACACCGCCTCGAACACGAAATCGCCGAGCTCCTCGCCGAGCGACGCGTGGTCGTGGCGATCGATCGCCTCGAGCACCTCGTAGGTTTCCTCGAGCACGAACGGCTTCAGCGAATCGATCGTCTGCTCGCGATCCCACGGGCAGCCGTCGGGGCCGCGAAGCGTGGCCATGATCTCGACGAGCCGGGCGAACTCGCGTGCGGCGCGGGCGGTGTCGGACATTTGATAATCTTAGCGAAATGCCCGAACCGGCTCTGTCGTTCACCGCATTCGTGCTGTCGCTCGCCAGCACCGCCGCGATCCACTTCGGTGACCTGCCCGACCCGGTGTCGGGCGCGCCCGCCGAGCCGAACCTCGACGGTGCGGCGCAGATGATCGAAATCCTCACGCTCCTCGAGCAGAAAACGCGCGGCAACCTGACCACCGAAGAGGGTCGAGTGCTCGAGCAGGTCCTCTACGAGCTCCGGATGCGCTTCGTCGCGGCCTCCGGCGGCGCCAAGCGCATCGTCGAACCTTGATGCCGATGGCCTCCGCCCTCTGGACCGTGCCCTGATGCGCGTCACCGTCCTGGGAAGCGGCACATCGCATGGTGTGCCGTCCATCGGCTGCGACTGCGAGGTCTGCCGCTCGACCGACCCCAAGGATCATCGCACGCGTCCGTCGATCCTGATCGACGTGACGCCCGGCCCGAAGGCGGCGGCCTTCCGGCGCGACGGGTTCGCGGCGGGGGTGCGATCGATTCTGGTCGACACGTCGACTGATCTGCGGAGCCAGGCGCTCTCGAACGACGTGCGCCGCATCGACGCCATTCTCTTCACGCACAGCCACGCCGACCACATCTTCGGCATCGACGATGTGCGCCGGTACAACCAGATGCAGCAGTCGCCGATTCCCTGCTACGCCGACGCCGACACGCTCGCGAGCCTGAAGCGGATGTTCGCGTACGTGTTCGAGCCGCCGAAGCAGCGGGGTGGCGGCGTCCCGCAGCTTGCGATCTTCCGCATCGCCGGTCCCTTCACGCTCGGCGGCGTGGAGATCGTGCCGGTGCCGCTGTTCCACGGCGAGCTGCCGGTGCTCGGCTTTCGCATCGGCGCGTTCGCGTACCTGACCGACTGCAACAGAATCCCTGACGAGTCGTGGCCGCTGCTCGATGGCGTGCGCACGGTGATCCTCGACGCGCTCCGGCACCGCCCGCACTCGACGCACTTCAGCGTCGCGGAAGCGGTCGACGTGTCGCGTCGCCTCGGCGCCGAGCGCACGTACTTCACGCACATCTGTCACGATCTCGGTCACGCGCGGACCAATGCGCAACTGCCGCCCGGCGTCGAGTTGGCTTATGATGGCCTCGTGCTGGAGATCGACGCCTAACCGGCGGGACCGCGCAACTCGCGGAGACGATGGTGTTCTCTGCGCGTTCCGCGCGCTCCGCGGTTTGAACGTGGGCATGGACGTCATCCATTTCCCGGAAGACGCGCGGCCGTCCCGCTGGACGCAGCCGGTGCTGGCGCTCGGCAACTTCGACGGCGTCCATCGCGGCCACCGCAAGATTCTCGAGCGCGTCTGCCGCGTCGCCGGCGAGCGCGGCGCCACCTCGGTCGTGATGACGTTCGATCCGCATCCGCCGCGCGTCGTGCGTCCCGACAAAGCGCCGCCGCTGCTGATGACGAAGACGCAGAAGCTCGAGGCGATTGCCGACGCCGGCGTCCAGGGCGCCGCCATCGTCCGCTTCACGCCGGAGCTCTCGCGCTGGGATCCGGAGATGTTCGTCCGAACGGTGCTGGTCGATTGGCTGCACGTCGGCGAAGTCTGGGTGGGCGCCAACTTTCTCTTCGGCCACGACCGCGCCGGCAACTTCTCGATGCTCCGCGTGCTTGGCGGCCGCTACGGCTTCAAGGCCGAGAAGATCGATCCGGTCCGCTACAAGGACTTCGTCGTCAGCAGCACGCGCATCCGCCGGCTCGTGAGCGAAGGGCGTGTGGACGAGGCCGGCGCGCTGCTCGGCCATCAGTACTTCATCGACGGATCCGTCATGCGCGGCGACCGGCGCGGCCGCACGCTCGGCTTTCCGACCGCGAACCTGTGCACCGACAACGAGCTGCTGCCGCCCCACGGCGTCTACGCGACGACGACGAGGGTGGGCGAGGTGGTGCGTGCGTCGGTCACGAACGTCGGCACGCGGCCGACCGTCGATTCATCGGGCCAGACGACCGTCGAGACGCACATTTTCGATTTCGATCGCGACCTCTACGGCCAATCGGTGCGTGTCGGATTCGTGCAGCGCCTGCGCGACGAGCGGGCATTCGAGTCCCTGGATGCGCTGCGCGCCCAGATTGACGCCGACTGCCAACGCTCGCGCGTACTGTTCAATCGCCTTTCACTGTAGAATCGCTGCGCCGTGCCCGATCACGATTTCCTGTTCGCTCTCGAGATGTCCGGCGACGCCGATTCCAGCCGCATGCTCGGCGAGCTCTGCACCGCCGTGCTCGGCCACGTCGGCTACACTCCTTCGGCCATCGCCGAGCTGACGACGGCGCTGTCGGGCGCGGTCTCGACACACGCGGGCAACGGTGCCCCCCGGTGCGACGTCCGGTTCGTCGCGCGCGGCGGCGAGCTGCAGATCGTCGTCTCCCGCCCTGGCGCCGTCGAGTGGCGCACCACGCGCCCGCTGCCGGCGTCCTAGGCTGACGTGCGCCTCTTCAATACGCTCAGCCGCAGCGAAGAGCAGTTTGCGCCGGCCGTCGGCCGGACGGTGCGGATGTACACGTGCGGCCTCACGGTCTACGCCCGCGGCCACATCGGCAACTTCCGCACGTTCATCTGCGTGGACGTCCTGCGGCGAACGCTGAAGTACCTCCTCGGCTACGACGTGCGGCAGGTGATGAACTTCACCGACGTCGACGACCGCACGATCATCGGCGCGCAGAAGGCGGGGATGGAGCTGCGCACCTACACCGATCGATACATCGCGATGTTTCGCGAGGATGCGCGGGTGCTCGGTCTCGAGCAGGTCGAGGAGTCGCCGCGCGCGACCGACCCGGCCAACATCTCTGCGATGGCCGACCTCATCCGCGCGCTCGAGAAGAACGGCTACACCTACGTCAGCGACGGGTCGATCTATTTCAAGATCTCGAGCTTGCCCGCCTACGGCAAGCTGGCGCACCTCGATCACGAGGGCATGAAGCCGGGCGCGCGTGTCGACAGCGACACGTACGCCAAAGAAGATGCCCGCGATTTCGTATTGTGGAAGGCGACGAAGCCGGGCGAGCCGACGTGGAACGACATCGATCCGCCGGGACGTCCCGGCTGGCACCTCGAGTGCTCCGCGATGGCGCTGCGGCTCCTCGGCGAGCCGCCAATCGACATTCACGCGGGCGGTGTCGATCTGATCTTTCCGCACCACGAGAACGAGATCGCCCAGAGCGAAGGGGCGACCGGCCGGCCGTTCTCGCGCTTCTGGATGCACGTCGAATACCTGATCGTCGACGAACAGAAGATGTCGAAGTCGCTCGGCAACACCTACACGATTCCGGACGTCGTCGCGAAGGGCTTCCGGCCGTCGGCCGTCCGGCTGCTGCTCCTGTCGGCGCATTACCGCAAGCAATTGAACTTCACGTGGGAGAGCCTCGCGGCGTACGAGGAGTCGCTGCGGCGACTGACCGATTTTCTCGCGCGGCTGGACACCGTCACGCGCGACGGCGCGCATCCTGACATCGCGGCGCGCGTGAAGGGAGCGCGCACGGCGTTCGCCGAGGCGATGCAGGACGACCTGAACACGGCGGCCGCCCTGGGCGCCATTTTCGAGCTGGTGCGCACGCTCAACTCGGCGATCGACAGCGGCGAGATCGGTACCGGCGACCTGCCGGCGATCCGCCAGGCTTTCGACCTCTTCGACCAGGTGCTCGGCGTGATCAGCCTGCGGCGCGCCGAGGACGAGCGGCCGCCCGTGCCGGTCGACGAGATCGAGCGGCTCATCGAGGACCGTCAGGCCGCGCGGCGGCGGCGCGACTTCGCGGCGGCCGACCGCATCCGCGAGGACTTGTCGGAGCGCGGGGTGCTGCTCGAGGACGGTCCGGGCGGCACCCGCTGGAAGAGAAAGTGAGAAGTTAGAAGTTTGAAGTTGGAACTTGAAGTTCAAAAGTTGGAATTTGAAGTTCACACTTTTCCTTCTGACTTCTGACTTCTAACTTCCGTATGGTTCCTGACATCAAAACCCCTTTGCCGGGTCCCAAGGCCAAAGCCCTCATCGATCGTGACAAGACCGTCGTCTCCCCGTCGTACACGCGCGGCTATCCGCTCGTCATCGCGCGCGGCGCGGGCGCGACTGTCGAAGACGTCGACGGCAACGTCTTCCTCGACTGCGCCGCCGGCATCGCGGTCAACTCGACCGGCCACTCCCATCCATCCGTCGTGAACGCGATCACCGAGCAGGCGCAGAGATTCCTGCACATGTCGGGCACCGACTTCTACTACGAGCTGCAGGTGCGGCTCGCCGAGGAGCTGGCGGCCATCGCGCCGATTCAGGGCGGCGCGCGCTCGTTTTTCGCCAACTCGGGTACCGAGGCGGTCGAGGCGTGCCTGAAGCTGGCGCGCTACGCGACGGGGCGTCAAAACATCGTCGCCTTCATCGGCGGCTTTCACGGGCGGACGATGGGATCGTTGGCGCTCACGGCGAGTAAGGCGATTCAACGGCGGGGGTTCGGTCCGCTGATGCCCGGCGTGTACCACGCGCCGTATCCGGATCGCTACCGGTGCCCGCTGGGATCGACGCCCGACTCCTGCGCGGACGCGTGCATCGACTACATCGAGCACCAGCTCTTCACGCACCTGGTCTCGCCAGACGAGGTAGCCGCGATCGTCGTCGAGCCCATTCAGGGCGAGGGCGGCTACATCGTCGCGCCGCCGGAGTTTCTGCAGCGGCTTCGCGCGCTCGCGACGAAGCACGGGATTCTGCTGGTAGCGGACGAAGTGCAGTCCGGCATGGGGCGGTCGGGCAAGATGTTCGCGATCGAGTATTCGGGCGTCGAGCCCGACATGATCGCGATCGCAAAGGGCATCGCGTCCGGCCTGCCGCTCGGCGTCGCCGTCGCGCGCAGCGGCCTGATGGCCTGGCCGCCCGGCGCCCACGCGAGCACGTTCGGCGGCAATCCGGTCTCGTGCGCCGCCGCCCTGGCGACGCTCGCGCTGCTCCGCGACGGGCTCGTGCAGAACGCCTCCGACGTCGGCGCGCATCTTCAGAAAGGGCTCGCGTCGCTCGTCGACGCGCACCCGCTCATCGGCGACGTGCGCGGGCGCGGGCTGATGGTCGGCGTCGAGCTCGTGCGCGATCGCCGGACGAAGGAGCGTGCGATCGAAGAGCGCGACGCCGTCGTCGCGGCGGCGTTCGCGCGCGGCCTGCTTGTACTGGGAGCGGGGAAGAACGCGGTCCGCTTCTCGCCGCCGCTCGTGCTCACGCGCGACCAGGCCGACACGGCAGTGCGCATCTTCGGCGAGGCGATCGGCGAAGTGGAGCGCCTCCACGCGTGACCGAGAACGCAGAACGCTCAGAGAGAATTTTTTCTGCGCCTGCCGCGCCCTCTGCGGAAAAACGTGAACAGGGTCATGGACTGGATATTGCTGGGCTTTGTGGCATCATGTCGCACGCCCGCCAGACCCTTGGAAAACACGGGGAAGATCTCGCGTGTCGCGAGCTGGAGCGCCGCGGGTACGCAATTTTGGCGAGGCGCCACCGCACGCGCGGTGGCGAAATCGACATCATCGCCCGCGACGGCAGGACGATGGTGTTCGTCGAGGTCAAGGCGCGCGAGAGCCACGCGTTCGGCACGGCGGCGGAAGCGGTCACCGCGCAAAAACGCCGTCGCCTCGCCGATCTCGCGCGCGACTACATGATGCGAAACCATCTCGTCGACTGTCCGTGTCGCTTCGACATCGTGTCGATCCATTTCGACTCGGGGGCGCCGGCCGTCGAGATTTTTCAGAACGCCTTCGATGCCTGAGCTGCGACGCGATCCCGTCTCCGGCCGCTGGGTCATCATCTCCACCGATCGCCAGAAGCGGCCCAACGATTTCCGTCTCGAGCGCACGACGACCATCGGCCGCGAGCAGTGCCCGTTCTGTCCGGGGCGCGAGGCGATGACGCCGCCCGAGGTGCTGTCGTCGCGCCAGAACGGCAGCGCGCCGAACACGCCGGGGTGGGAGCTGCGCGTCGTGCCGAACAAGTTTCCCGCGCTGCAGGTCGAGGGGACGCTCGACCGGGAAGGCGAGGGGATGTTCGATCGCATGAGCGGGATCGGCGCGCACGAGGTGATCATCGAGACGCCGGATCACGATCGGCAGATGGCGGTCATGTCGGAGGCGGAGATCGAGCGCGTGCTGTGGGCCTACCGCGAGCGCATCCTGGATCTGAAGAAGGATTTCCGTCTGAAGCACATCCTCGTGTTCAAGAACCACGGCTACGCCGCCGGCGCGACGCTCGACCATCCGCACTCGCAGCTCATCGCGTTGCCGATCGTGCCCGACTTCGTGCGCGAAGAGCTCGACGGCGCGAAGCGGCATTACGCGGTGAAGGAACGGTGCGTCTTCTGTGACATCGTCCACCAGGAGCTCGCGGACGGCCGTCGCGTCGTCCAGGAGAACGCCGACATCGTGGCGCTCTCGCCGTACGCCCCCCGTTTTGCGTTCGAGACGTGGCTGCTGCCGAAGCAGCACGGCGCACGGTTCGAGGAGGCGCAGCGCCACGTGACCGAGAGCCTCGCGCGGCTGCTGAAGGCCATTCTGCAGCGGCTCGATCGAGCGCTTGAGACGCCGCCGTTCAATCTCGTCGTCCACACGTCGCCGTTCGTCGATGGGCTGCACGATCACTATCACTGGCACGTCGAGGTGATGCCGAAGCTGACGCGCGTCGCCGGCTTCGAGTGGGGGACGGGGTTCTACATCAATCCGACGCCGCCGGAGGAAGCGGCGAAAGTCTTGCGTTCGGTCCGGCTGTAATGGTACCTTCGAGGGTCGAGCGGGAATAACTCAGTGGTAGAGTGCGACCTTGCCAAGGTCGAAGTCGCGGGTTCGAATCCCGTTTCCCGCTCCAAATTTCCTCTGATGTAGCGCGGGCCTTCAGGCCCGCGAGCCATTTTCAGGGGCGCCGTCGCCAAGAGGTAAGGCAGAGGTCTGCAAAACCTCCACCCCCGGTTCAAATCCGGGCGGCGCCTCCACAATTCCTCAGCAAAAACGACGAGCTCGACCGGCCCCGACGTGGGAACCGGTCGAGTTTTACCAAAAGCTTTTCCTTGCGGCGGAAATTCTGCGGACCTTGGCGGGACGCTTCGCAGTTTCTGTCGCGAGTGCGGGCTGCTCGCGCGCAGCGTCGAGTCTCGCTGCGGCGTCGTCGTGATCGGCGTCGGAGATGATGTCGTACCGACGAAACACGCTCGACGTCTTGTGACCGCTCAGCGCCATCGCCATGTTCTCGCTAAGGCCGCTTCGAACGAACACGCGAATCGCTAATCGACGCAGGTCGTGCGGAATGCGGCCGGGGAACCCTGCCGCCGAGCATGCGCGTCTCCACGCCTTCGTAAACGACTTGACCGGCCACGTGCGCTTGGGTCCACCGCGCCCTTCGGCGATGAGTCGGAAGAACACCCACGGAATGATCGCATCGGTCTCGCGCTCCGCTTTTTCTTTCGCGGTCTGCTGCGCCTCGAGAAGTTGACGCAGCTCGATGGTCATCGAGAACCGACGCGGTTCCTTGTTCTTCGTCGAGGCCCTCGCCAGACGAACCTGCCCACGGCCGGTGAAGTCCACGCGGCCCCATTCCAGCTTGAGAACTTCGCTGATGCGCCAGCCGGTGATGAACGCGAAGCGCACGATCGGCTGAATCTCGGCGGGCAGGTGCGCGCCGAGCACCTCTACGTCGTCGCGCTCGAAGAATCCCTGTCGCGCAGGAGCTTCCTCGAGCAACTCGATCGTCGGACGTGCCATCAGCTTGCCGTTCTTCATGGCGATCGAGAAGAGACGACGCAGCACCTGCGGCTCGCGGTTGATCTCAGCCGGTGAGACCGGCTTGCGAATCTCCGGCAGGTGCAGCCAGCCGTTGCGAGTGCAGATGTTCCGCGACTGGCCAGCGGGTTGGCCGCGCCAGGCAACCCATTGGCCACTAGGAATCCGCCCTCCGTGATGTTCGGTCTGCGCGGAGAATCCGTTTATTGTTGTCGGCGTTACTCGCCATACTACATCGCCGACGGCGTAGTCCTGTCGCACACACCGTGCCTAGGTTGTCCGGATGACGACCCGAAGGCGAGAACAAGATTGAAGACGCGATCTGCGATCTCACGGCCAAATGGTCGCGTAACAGCGCAGACGAGCCCGGCTTGGTGCTGCGTCGAAGGAGCATCCTTGGTGCCGCGTTTGCTCTCCGGACTCGCGGTCGCGCTGATGCGTGCAAT
>Ga0066903_100004568_pt1 | contig 11749 bp, 10 predicted proteins | sample PanSoiMetaGPlot1_FD_67491 | JGI IMG/M metagenome (GOLD analysis project Ga0066903, IMG submission 67491) | Tropical forest soil microbial communities from Panama analyzed to predict greenhouse gas emissions - Panama Soil - Plot 1 (version 2) | ecosystem: Environmental > Terrestrial > Soil >...
CCATTCGAGGTGGTGACGTTGGAGGCGTTGCCATTTGACGTGCTGCCATTGAGGCCCAGTTCCTTCAGTTCGCTGGGGCTCAAGGGATGTTTCATGGCTTCTTCCAAATTCTGGCCAACGTGGATGGAGTAATACTTGTCGCCGGAACGGAAGATCAAATCGCGCTCGTCGATGCGAATGACCTTGCCTTGCGCAAGGGTTTGATCTTTGCTGTTGCGGATGCGGAAGGAATCGAAGCCGGCCGAAGCGCGCAGGCGGGTCTTGGAGTTGTTGTACTTGGTGTAAAGAAAGGCCTCGGATTTGGAACCGGTGTGCGTGATGTCGGTCAGAACCACGAATCCCAAGTTCTCGAAGGTATCCACGCCTTGCTCCGCAGACTGATCCACCTCTTTGGGTCCGAAGAAGATGTCCTTGGCGGCAATGCTGCCGTATTGCCTCGAAGATGTGGCCAAGATGCCCGGCCCCAAGGGGCCGGTTGGACCGACGGCCCAAGGCACCACCATTAAGCCAGTTGGCCCGTTGCATAGCCCTGTCACCACATCGGCGGCGGCCAACTTCCAGTCCGCCGCGGGCAGCAGTTGATCGCGTTTTTCAGCGCCGCTTAAGACCAGGACTTCGATGGTCATGTCGATGTCCAGGTCATTGGTCCGCTGCTGTTGAGGGCCGGCGCCGGCCAAAGGAGTCAACGGCCGGCGAATGTCCAGTTTCTTGATCTCGTGCAAGAGCGGAGTTCGGTAAAACCGTTCGAGAAAATCGACGAGATCGGCCAGCTCACCATGCGCCACGACGCTAAAAGTGAGCCGGGTGTAGATCGGCTCTTTCTTGCCGGGCAGGGTCGGACCGGTCTTGGTGTCGGCCGGCTTCGGGATGACGGTCGGCGCGGTTCGTTCGGGGTTTCCGGTCTGCCGTTCAAACCCGCTCTGGCGGAGGAGCTCGCGCAAAAGTTTCTCGTATTCGAGGCGAGCGAAGTTGAGATCGGCGGGCAGGCTGAGGCGCCGCCAGACTTCGAACTTGGGTTTCTGCGCCTCGATTTGGGCGATTTTCGTCCGCTTCTCGTCGATCTCGCTTTTGAGCGCGCTGATGCGATCGTCACGGCTCCGGAGAGGGCGCCAGATGAACTGTTGAATCATCAGTGCCGCCCCGGCCAGGACGATAAAGCCCAACACGACCGTAGCCAGCATTCGTTCGCGTACGCTCATGGGAATTCTCCTCCCATGGCGCCAAAGTCGCCGCCGGCTTCCCCGTCGCGCCGGCGCGGGGGCGGTTCTTTACGGAGCCGGAGCTGGTACTCGGCCGGCTCGCGCTTCTCCACACCGATGCTGGCCTCGAACCGTTGCGGAAAGCGGAAACGCTCATTCCGCAGCAATGTGTTCGGCTTGAGTCCTTTCGAATCGACTCCGTAATGACCATCCATATTGAGGTGAGCGAGGAATAAGTCCCACTCCTTGGAGTCGGTTCCCAAGATGCCATCCAAGCTGATTCGGCCGACGTGATTGTCCTTGCCGACGCGCGTGAGCGGATCGGCCGATAAGTGAACCAGCCGGGCCGAGCTAGCTTCGGGGAAACGCTCGGTGAGGTCGTATAATTCATCGAGCCAGATGATTCGGTTGTCGATCCAATCCGCGACGGTATGAATCCGTTTTTCATCCTCTTGCATTTGCAATAACTGACCATCCAGTCCCAGCTTGACGACATTGTGGGCTTTTAGCTCGCTGTCACGGGACGCCAACATCGACCAGCCGACCGCCGTGGCGCTCAAAGCCAAAATGATGATGGCGGCGGCGGCGGCAATGGCGCGCCACTTGTTCGGGTCACGAGGAGCTTGGGGTTCCTTGGGCTTAAGAAAATTAATGGGCAGCGTTCTGAACTGGCTCTGAGCCTGAAGCGCGCCAACAGCACCGACATAAGCGCCGCGCTTTTCCGAGGGCAAGTGCTCGTCGGCCATTCCACCAAACGGATCCAGTCGGTAGACCGGGATGGCGAGGGTGGTTCGCAGACGATCGGCGAGCATTGCGTGCCGGCCGCCTTCGGCAACATAGAGCGCCTGAACCGGCGAATGCCCGGCTTGGCCCGCGTAGACAGCCAAGTTGCGGCGGATTTCGCCCACGAGTGCGGATTCATTCCCGATCGCCGCCGGGGCCACCGTCCGGGACAACTCCAACTGGCGATCTTTCACCAGACAGAATTCCGCCCACCGATCGGCCAAGGTGAGGACGGCGACCGCGGAGCCCGGCGGATAGGCGCCGTTCGTTTCCGAGCTCATTTGTTGGGCGAGACATACGGCCGTGGCAAACGGCCGGGGAATGAGCGCGGCCAGGGTCAGCCCTGCGGCGGCACACAGCTCTCGATAGGCGGCCAGCAATTCCCGAGGCAAGAGGAGCGACAAGGCACGCTGCTCGCCGATGGCACTAGCGGCTGGTGTGGACAAATAGTCGATCACGACCGTCTCGGGCGATGTCGCCAGCTCGCGGAGGACTTGAAACCGCACAATGGCCGGCTCGTCGGCTGCAGGAACCGTTGGATAGGAGAGTTCCTTTAGGATCAGGCGGTCTCGAGGCACGCAGGCGAGGACCGGAGCCGACCCGATTCGCTCCGCTTTCAAATGATCGCGGAGGCTTTGGCCCAAGGCTTTGGCCGTCGCCAGGGTGAGAGTCTGTTTCTCCTCCCACGCCATGGCCCGCTGGATGCGGAGTCCGCCCGATCTCGTGGTCGCGCTCACGATCACAAACTGGTCGGCATCAAAATCGATCGCAAGAAACTTGGCCAATTCATTCTCCCATCATTAACGCGATCCGAGCTCAAAACCTTTGCCGAGTTCGGTCAAATCGCGCCAGGAAACAATCCGGGGACGCTGGTTGTTGGCGTCGATCACGGCTTCAATGCGAGCGGAGGGCCCTCCTCCATCAAAATATCCGATCGATTGAATGCGGTAAACGCCCGAGCTGGCGGTCACATAGTTTTCCAAGGTTTTCAAGGTAGCCGGCGTGAGATTGGCCTCGGTAATCAGCCAGGCGGGCGTCTGGAAAATGGGGTCCGGGGTATCCGCCGACGTCATGCTCGGACGATGGGCGATGATCGACTGGGCATCCGTATCCGACACTTGCAGGCCGCTCAGGACGGCGCTCAAAACGGCCGAGGGCGCCGTGTTGACGTTGATGCGAGCCGGAATCTCGCTGCTGTTGACTCTCGTTGTCTTGTCCAAAAGGGTCGGCAGCAATTGCCTCAGCGCGCCCGGATCTTGCATGGGACTGCGCAAGATCGTGGGGAGGGCGCGCGGTGTATCGCTGGGGATGGTCACACTGCTATTGACCAGATCGAACAGCGACGACACTGGCGTGCCGCGCGGGCTTGTCGGAGTCGAGCCAGGTCCGGATGTGGAAGAAGGACCATACCGTCGATACATCATGATGTAATTTGCCAGACCCGGGTCCAGAGCGGCCTGCAAGTTGTTGCTGAGCGTATTGAGATCCGGGTCGTTGATGTAAATGCGCGGCGTGCCGTCGCTGGCGAGATTCAATTCCCGGCTGTAAACGGTGACGTAAGCCGACCAGCCTTGATTGGCGACTCCCATGCCGTCGTCTTCGCCCGGGTCGAGGATGCCGTTGCGATTGAAATCATTGCCTAACAATAAGGGGGGCGTGATGCCTTTGACCAGGAGGAGCTCTTCGGGGGTGTCGAGGGGCCCGCTCTTGCAGCGATAGGGAGGATTCAAGGTCGAATAGTAATCGCTTTTGGCGCCGCTGGAGCGCGGAGTTTCATTTGTATCGATCCAATCCAGAATGCAATTGACAATCTCCTCCGTCATGTTCGGCAGATTGATGAGGATGTCATGAGCCTTCCCGTCATTGGCGTGTTGTTTGACCAAGGCGTTGAGATTGATCTTGCCGCTTTCGTCGCTGAGGCCGTAGCGAAACGGATTGGTCGTCGTCGCGGAATCATCAGGCCCGAGCGGGCTGACGATGCTGAATCGACCCTGCCGGTTGGGCTGATCGGAAGGAGCGACGACAATTCCTTGAAACGCGCCGGGGTTGTCATACGGGTTGCCGCTCAGCACATTGGTGAAGTTAGTGGAATTACCGACGATGGCCGCGACGTAGTGAACGCCTGAAGCCGCATAAGCTTTCGCCTGCCCTGAGCGAGTGTAGCTATCGGCGGCTCGGTACTCGGCCGTGACCAATTCCACGTACTGATAGGCGGCCAGGGTCAAAAGCACGACAACAACCAGGACCGCCAGCAAGATGACGGCCTTGCGAGATTGAATCGGGTGCTGGGCTTTTGATCGCATAAGTCACTGTTGCGTAGTGCTGCTAGGGGCCGGCGTGGCGCCATTGGCCGTGGGAATCGCCACCACATGTCGGTACGTTTTCAAGCCGGGACTGGCGCCGGTCGAGCTTCCGGAGTTCGGCGGCAAGATGGACACGGTAATCTCGACGGCTTGCGGCGGCCCGATGGAAGCACCGCTGGTGTCGGCTTGCGTTCCATCCCAGCTGTCCTGCCAGGACGTGCCGTCGAAATAGCGAAAGGCCACGCTTTGAACCTCATCGGCGATGACTAGGGAACCTTCATCCGGAATATCCGCTGTCATGGAATTCTGTGCGTCGTCACTGGTTGCTTGTTTGATTTCCTGGCGAGCCAAACCTAGGGGCGAACCGCTGCCGCCGGCCAGCCAATAGGTGATGCGGCGAACGTCGCTCGATACGGCCTGGTTCGTCTGCCATTGACTCAGGTCCGATGAGATTCGGCTGACCCAGAGAACCAGATGCTGAGAGTCTCCCTGGAGATTAAAAATCGGGGCTGTCGATGTCGAGGTAGCACCGGCTGCGCCGGCGCCCGCACCAGCAGCGCCCGCACCGGCGGCGCCAGCACCAGCAGCGCCCCCACCGGCCGCGCCGCCACCGGTCGCGCCGCCACCTGCTGCGCCAGCACCGGCCGCCGGAGTATTCGGAAGGGCGGCGGCTAGACCGGGTGCAATGTCATTACTCATCCGTCTTAGGAGCGCCCGGATGAGCAAACCCTCCTCCACAGCCTCGCGGCCGGCCTGAGCGTGGTCCAACTGCACTTGCATGGCCACATACAAGGCGGCCATGAGAAGAACGCCAATGGCGGCGGATAAAAGCACTTCCAGTAGCGTGAAGGCTCGGCGAACCTTACCAGGTCGACCTGGCCAACGGGATGAATGGGTCATGATTCGCATTGCTACGAGCCCCCCTTGGTGTTCGAACTAGAGCTTGGCCTTGGTGGCGTCGTTGTCTGGGGTGGCCTCGGAGTCGTCGTTGTCTGGGGTGGCCTCGGAGTCGTCGTTGTCTGGGGTGGCCTCGGAGTCGTCGTCGTCTGCGTTGGCGTCTGAGTTGGCCTCGAAGTCGTCGTCGTTTGGGGTGGCCCCGGAGTCATCGTCTGAGGCGGCCCTGGAGTCTGGGGTGCGTTGGGCGTGTTGGTCGTGCCATTGGCGCTATTGGACGTGCGACTCGAGGTCGGCGATGGTATCGAGTCCGAAGCGCTGCCTCGCAACGAGGGATCCAAAACCATCTGATTGGCCGTGCTTTCAAAATGGCTGCCGTCGCCCAAGTCTCGGCTTACTTTCACCTCGACTCGCCACAAGCCGGTAATAGCGGAGTCTTGTTGGGCATCAATATGCCAGTGCCAATCCGAGTCCTCATCGAAATCGCCATCCTGCGAAGAAAGCGAGATAGCGCCGGATACGACTTCAGCCAGCTTGGACTGACAAAGCTGAGAAGCCCGGCTCAGCTGCTGGACCTCCAGAGCACGCTCGCCCGAGAAAGTGATCAGCTGGCCCAAAGCGATCAATGAGATCAAGAAGATGGCCAGCGCGATCAACACTTCCAGGAGTGAAAATCCCGGACGCGCCAATTGACTCGTTCTGGGTCTTACCAACATCGGACATCCATCCCAACTTGCACAAGGATCGCTTGCGGCTTAGCGCCAAGCGAGCAACAATTATGGTCCATTCAGCGGCTGCACCGAAACGGCGCCGGTGAGCGCTCGCAGCTTGACATCCAGCGGTCGCGCTCCCGCGCCGGTAAACACAATTTCTACATCTTCCTTGGTCGTTCCGTCCGGAAGGAAAGTCACCAGGGTCGACCATGAGCTGGAGTCGACGCTGTCGGGCGGGGAGGAGGAATCGCCGCCTTGATCGGCGCTGGCCGATTGATACGCATCGGGCGTGCTGAAACGAACGCCCCGGGGAAGGCTGTTTTCAACAACCAAAGGCGGATTGTTTGCATCGGTCACGGGCGGATCGCCGCCTCCCCAAAACTCCGAACTGTCCGGAGCAACTCGAAAATTGCCTTTGCCGGGGACAATGGCGAAGCGATAGGGCCGGCCTTCATTCATGGCATAGGCGCGGGCGTCCGCCCAGTTCGCCCGAACCATGTCCGCCGCTTCCGTCATGCGAAAAGTGGCGAGCAGGCCATCGAGCGTGGGATAGGCAATGGCCGCCAGCAACACCAACAGCACCAGGACCAGCAGCAGCTCAAACAGCGTGTACGCTCGGCGGGGCTTACGCACAAGCTTGTCTCCTCCCCTCTTCGCACTTCCGGAGCGCGCGGCACTACCCTTATCCGCCTAATCCAGCGCCCGACCAATTTCCAATTTGAACATTGCCATCTTTCCCACCCGACCAGATATCCGGTTTTTGCATGGTGGTGTGATGGGCTCCAGGATACGCGTAATTGTAAGGCCGTTGCCACGGATCGAGCAGCGCGTGCGGTTCCAGATAGACTTTTCCGTCCGAGGCCGGCTGGGTGAGCAGCGCCAAGTTTTGGGGATAATCACCGTATCGGATCTTATAGGCTTCGGCCGCTTGGGTGAGCTCCTGGACCTGGGCCCGGGCCACGTCTTCTCGGGCGCCTTCCAGGTAGTTCATGTAAATGACGCCACCGGTTCCCGCCAAGACGACGAGAATCGCCACGACGACCAATAGTTCCATCAGGGTGAAGCCGGCTCGAACCATGCGGCGAGCCGCCGACCGACTCGTGCGTACGATCATGGGTGTGATACCTCCTCAAGCGAACGGCATTGTTTATTGGTTGACGAACGGAATTTCTCAGGCTGGCGGGTCTGCTGCCGGGCAAGCCCGGCAGCGAAATCAGCCTTATTATATCCTCTTCCAATAAAGATGGAAGAAAGTCCTTTAACGCAGCGCCTGGGCCATCTTGAAAACCGGCAACAGCAAGCCGCTCACCACCAATCCGGTGATGGCGGCCATCACTAAGAGCATCACCGGCTCCAAGAGGCGGACGAACAACTCCAACTTCCGACTGGTCCGCTTGTCCAAGCCGGTCGCGATATCCAGCAAGACTTTTTCAAGGCTGTTGCTTTCCTCGCCGACGGCCACCATTTCCACCACGTCGCGTGGAAAATGCTTGCAGGCCGCCAAGGGTTGGGCGAGGGATTTTCCCGTCGTGACGTTCTCACCCGCCTCCTCGATGGCCAAAGTCAAGACTCGGTTGCCCGTCGAATCTTTGGCAATCTTGAGCGCTTGCAGAATGGGAATGCCGTTGTGCAAAAGCGTCCCGAGAATCCGGGTGAATCGGGCCAATGCCAGGCTTAGATAAATGTTTCCGGCGCCCGGCAGGCGCAAGCGCCAGCCATCCACCCGAAGTCGGCCTTCGGGAGTTCCGGACCACCACCAATAAGCGAAACCCGCCAAGACCACCACGGCCAAAACCGCCAAGCCACCCCATCCCATGAGAAAATGGCTGGTGCTCATGAGCATGGTGGTAATGATTGGCAGTTCGCCTTTTTCCTCGAGTCTCTTGAAAATCGGCTCAAACCGCGGCACGAAGAAGAGAATCAAGATGTTCAATACGATAAAACCGGTAGCGGCCAGGAATATGGGATAAGCCAGGGCGCCGATGATTTTCGCTTTGAGATCCTCTTGATGTTCGGTGAAGTCAGCGATGCGCCGGAGCACATCTTCCAGGAAGCCGCCTTCTTCCCCGGCCCGAACCATGCTGATCGCCAGCTCGGAGAAGGCGCGGGGATGTTGGGCCATTGATTCGGCCAAGCTGGTGCCTTGGGCGACTTGAGCGCGAACTTCGCGGAGAACTTCCGATAAAGCCGCCTGCGTGCTCTGCCGCTCTAAGATGTCGAGACTGCGCAAAAGCGGCACGCCGGACTTCAACAAATCTGCCAGCTGAGAATAAAAGCCGGCCAGATAGCGACTGCGGATGCGTCGACCCCAGGTATGACCTCCGCGGCTGGCGATCCGCGCGGGCTCAATTCGCACCGGCAACAAGCCGCGCCCGTCGAGCAAGGTCATGACTTCCCGCTCGCTGGCCGCGGTCAGGGTTCCCTGACTCCGTAGCCCGTTTCTGGCAATCGCTTCAAACGCAAACTCCGGCACGCTTCACCTCATGACAAGGCAACGATATCGCCCTTGGTTACCCGGGCTACTTCTTCAATCGAAGTAACTCCGTTGAGTACCTTCCGCCATCCGTCTTGCCGAAGTGTGATCATGCCTTCCTTGAGTGCTCGATTCCGAATGGCTGAGGCATTAACGCGCTGCACGCAGTCGTCGCGGATTGGATCCGAAGTGACCATCAGCTCGAAGATGCCGCTGCGGCCCCGGTACCCGGTCTGATGGCACTTGCGACATCCCGCTCCTTTCCACAGCACGTGCTTCCCGTTAGGAGCCGCAGGAAAGTCGGCAGGAATGTCGTGTGGGGTCGGCTCATATTCCACCTTGCAATCAGGACAGATGTTTCGGACCAGACGCTGCGCCATCACTCCTTCCACCGTGCTCGAAACCAGGAAGGGCTCGACGCCCATGTCGATGAGCCGGGTAAACGCGCTTGGAGCGTCGTTGGTGTGCAACGTGCTGAACACCAAGTGCCCGGTGAGTGCGGCTTGAATGGCGCTCTCGGCCGTTTCCAGGTCGCGCATTTCGCCGATCAGGATCACATCCGGGTCGTGACGGAGAATGCTCCGCAACGAGGCGGCAAAGGTCAGCCCGATCTTGCTGTGTACCTGAATCTGGCTAATGCCTTCGTTGTGGTATTCGACGGGGTCTTCCACGGTGATGATCTTGAGAGTCTCGTCTTTGATTTCGTTGAGCGCGCTATAGAGCGTGGTGGTCTTGCCGGAGCCGGTCGGGCCGGTCACCAGGACGATGCCGTGCGGCCGGTCGACCATTTGCCGGAATGTGTTGTAGGTGTCCGGCAACATGCCGACGTTGGCCAGGTTGAAGACCATCCGACTTTTGTCAAGGAGACGAAGAACAATCCCCTCGCCATGAATCATGGGAATGATGGAGACGCGGACATCGATCTCGCGGTTGTGGACGCGCATCTTGATGCGGCCGTCCTGGGGCAGGCGCTTCTCGGCGATGTTTAGCCGCGACATGATCTTGAGCCGGCTGATGATGGCGGCTTGAAAGCGATTGATCTCCGGCGGTAGCGTTTGCGTTTGCAGCATGCCGTCGATGCGATAACGAATCTGCAGGCAATTCTCGCCCGGCTCAATGTGCACGTCGCTGGCGCGCTCGTTGGCAGCTTCAACCAGCACCTCGTTTACGAGCTTGACCACCGAGGCCTCCTGGGCCATCTTGGCCAGCTCGCTATCATCGGTCTCCGTCTCCTGCAGCAGCTCGACGCCGTCTCCCTCGCGTTCCCGGACCATGGCCGTGACGGTTTCGCCACCAACGCCGAAGTGGGTCTTGATCAGTCGGGAGATTTCCTTGGGGCTGGCCAGGACCGGTCGCACTTGAAGACCCGTCAGCGTTTGCAATTCGTCGAGAGAGTAAACGTCAAAAGGATTGCCGGTGGCAACGATGAGCGTGCCGTTCTCTCGGGAAAGCGGCATCAAGTTATGCCGATGAACCAAGCCGACAGGTATAGCTCGGAGCGTTTCCGGTTCGACAGTCACACTGGTCAAATCCGTCAACTCGAGCCCAAACTCCTCGGCCAAAAGAGGGAGAACGTCGTCTTCCTTGGCAAAACCGCGCTCGATTAAGAGTTCGTGAAGGGGCGTAGCGCCGGCGGCCGCGCGGGCTTCTTCAACCCGCGCCAGGTCGGCTTCACTGAGCAATCCCTTTTGGACGAGTTGCTGCACCAGCTGCATTGGCACCTCAAATTCGCACGCGACCGGATGACTGCCGCGTACTCCCCCTGTTCTTATTAGATGCTTTTTCAGAGGATCACGAGGCGCTGACAAACATGAAAACTATTATAACCCGGGAAGGTCTCTTTTTGTCATCTGGACGCTTTGGATCGTGGGTCGTCCAGCCATTGCAATCCGAACCACCGATCTTAATAATAAACATATGCCCGCATCTTGGCATAATGATTGGAACCGGCAAAATCCGATTTCTAATTAAAGCCAATGAGGACAATCAGAGGGGGATGTGAGGAGACATATCATGCGTCAAATGAGACTAGTCATCGCTGGCTGGCTGGCAGGATTCTCCCTTGCCGGGGCAAGCACGGCATGGGCACAAACGGCCACCACTTCCACCACGGTTACATCGGGCGGAGCCCGGAGCACGAGCAGCTCGATTGGGACCGGGTCGTCGATTGGCACCGGTTCATCGATCGGGACGACGGGGTCGATCGGAGGCGGCGGCGCGGGGATGGGCGGTGGCGGATCGGGACTCGGGACAGGGACGGCAGGCCAGACCAACCCCTCTATCGGCACCGGCGCTTCGGTGGCGACTTTGTCACCGACCGCTTCCGGGGCGGCCACCAGTAATCCGATCGGCGCTTATTACTTGAATCCGCTGTCCGCGGGAAAGCCGGGCGGCTCGGGCAAGATGACGGGCATGTGGACGCCTCTTTACACGACGACTACCACGACAACTACTGGAATCACGGGCAACATTAATAGCTTGTCCGGTTCGAATAATCTCTCTAATTTGAGCGGCTCCATTCTCAATCGCCGGGGCCCGGCCTACACGGTCGCCGTGAATTTTCCTTATGAGCCGCCGAGCTCCGGCCAGCTACAGACCCAGGCCCAGAATATTTTGGCTCGGTCCAGCATGTTGAGCATGAAGGACACGATCAAAGTCAAAGTTGATGGCGAGACGATTGTGCTGGATGGCCAAGTGCGGAGCGATCAGGAAAGGCGTTTGGCGGAGAATATGGTCCGTCTAACTCCCGGAGTGCATCAGGTTCAGAACAATTTGCAAGTTGTCCAAACCGCGCCGACACCACGACTCAGCCAGTGAGTTGAACTCCCATCATCGCTTGCGGCTTCAGCGCTAAGAACTGCAGCTAAGAACTGTAGGGTGGGTCGAGTCTTCGAAGGCCCACCATCAATTCGGACGTTCAGTAGGGCAGGCGAGTTTTCAACCGCCCACCACAACTATCTGCCGAACGGGCTGTAATAGTATGGCTCGCTATAAAACGCGCGGCAGGAGCCAAAGAGAAAGACCCATTCGCTATGACAGGTGCCGCACCCCATGTCCGGATCATCGCCAAACGAACATCCTGGGCAATGTGCCTTGGCATGGATCAACAAAGGCCGATGAAATAGTTTGTCGCGCCATGAAACGTGAGTCTCGGGAGAAGGAGTCTCCGTAGCCGGGGGCAGCATTTTGGCCGGCACGCTTACGACGGGTGCATTGGCGGGCAGAGTCGGCTCATCCGCCCTGGTCGTATTGGCACCAATCGCAATTATCGACAGAGCAGTCATCGCTATCAGGCAATACGTTCTTGACATGATAAACCCCTCCTTGGGACGGAATGTAATCTTGGTATCGACAACAGAGGATGAATCGCTTCAATCAAAATGC
>Ga0066903_100004570_pt1 | contig 11746 bp, 12 predicted proteins | sample PanSoiMetaGPlot1_FD_67491 | JGI IMG/M metagenome (GOLD analysis project Ga0066903, IMG submission 67491) | Tropical forest soil microbial communities from Panama analyzed to predict greenhouse gas emissions - Panama Soil - Plot 1 (version 2) | ecosystem: Environmental > Terrestrial > Soil >...
TGGCGCACAGCCTCCCGCGTCGCGTCATCGAGTTCCACCGCCACGAACAGCCGCATCGCTTCATCGACTGCGCGTCAGCATCAGCCGCAGCATGTTGAGCGCGGCTTGCGACGACTGAAACTTGACCATGTCACGTCCGCCAAAGAATTGAAATGTGCGGACACGCTGATCGTCGAGGGCCGACACCGCGATAGCGACCGTGCCGACCGGCTTTTCAGGTGTGCCGCCGCCCGGGCCAGCGATCCCCGTGACGCCGATGCCCACGTCCGCACCCGTTCGCGCGCGAATCCCGCTCGCCATCGCCGTCGCAACTGGTTCGCTCACCGCGCCGTGCTGCTCGATCAGGCCTGGCGGCACGCCGAGCCAATCAGTCTTCGACTTGTTGCTGTAGCAGACGACGCCCTGCTGCATATACGCCGAGCTGCCGGGCACGTCCGTCAACCGCGACGCCAGCAGGCCGCCGCTGCACGACTCGGCGGTCGCGATCGTGAGCCTCCGCGCCATCAGCAACTCGGCGACGACCGCCTCCAGGCCCATGCCGTTGACGCTGTAGATCGCGTCGCCGAGCGTCATCTGCAGTTCCAGCACGGCCGCGTCCAGCGCACGCTCCGCGGCGTCCTGGTCGCGAGCTTTCGCCGTCAGATGCAGCTCGATCTGGCCGAGCACCGCGAGAATCGTCGTGCTGATCGGGATGTCTCGAGACGTCCACCGTCCGTAAATCGGCTGGACCGTGGCGTCGACGTCGGATTCAGTGCGTCCGGTGATCTTGATGGCACGCCGGAAGAGGCCCGCGCCGTTGCTGCGAGGTGCCAGCCGATCGCGGACCACAGCTTCGAACATCGGCCGCATTTCTCGAGGCGGCCCCGGAAGCAGGACAATCGCGGCCCTGCCATGCTCGAGCCACAGCCCCGGCGCGGTTCCGTTCGAATTTTCGAGCAGCGTCGCACCGTGCGGCACCATCCCCTGCCGGCGGTTGATGTCGGGCATCGTCAGACCGCGCCGCGAAAACCGCTCGCGAATGCGCGAGACCACCGCCTCGTCTTCCGACATCGACAGTTTCAACACGCGCGCCACCGCATCGCGTGTGATGTCGTCTTCCGTCGGTCCGAGTCCTCCGGTCAGCACGATCACGTCCGCCCATTCCAATGCAACGCGCAGAATCTCAGTCAACTCCTCGACGTCGTCGCCGACGACCGCCTTCATGCGGACGTCGGCGCCTATCGTGTTGAGCTGCTCGGTGACGAAAAGAGAGTTCGTGTCTACGCGAAAGGGCGTGAGCATCTCGCTGCCCACCGCGACGATGCAAGCGCGCATCTGATCATCTAATCACAACGCGCTTCGGATGTAGTACGTAGTGTCCAGCTTTGTGGTACGTAGTGTCCGGCTTTAGCCGGACGTACAGCAGGCCCGCGTAAAGGCGGGCACTACATACGGACGTGCCCGAACGTCCAGAGCGCGGCGCGGAGAGCCAGATTCGCGTAGACTCCGGCGGCCAGGTCGTCGGCCATGATGCCAAGTCCACCGGGGAGCCGTTCGAGGCGGTTCACGGGAAACGGCTTGATGATGTCAGCGGCGCGAAACAACACGAACGCTGCGGCGAACCACGCGAATCCATGCAAGGGATTGAACGCGAGCGTGACCATCATGCCGGCGACCTCGTCGACGACGACTTGCCCGGGATCGCGTCTATCGAAGTGATCCTCCGCCACCGACCCGCTCCATCCACCAACGACAGCGATCACGGCGATCGCGACTGACTGCACCCAACGACTGTTCGGAAGCGCCAGCCAGAGCAAGAGGCCAACGGCCGAGCCAAATGTACCAGGGGCGATTGGAGCGTAGCCGGCGCCGAGGGCCGTCGCCACGACGAGCCCGGCCCGTGTGCGCAGCGTCACGCCGTCGCGCGGACGACGCGTGTCCCAGCGAACCGATCGTGCAATCCGCGATGCTGGGCGTCGAACAGCGCCGGCAGCAGACCGAGTCCCGCCGGAATAGTCAGAAGCAACGAGAGCATCGTTCGCTTCAACGCACGGCCCATGTCGAGCGATCCGTCACTGTCGCCCGCCACGACCTTTATGCCCGCGGCCATCTTTCCAAGCGTCTGTCCACGAGCGGTGAACGTGACGAGGTAGCCGATGTTCTGCACGAGAAGGAAGACGACGAGCGGGCCCTTCGGCAGCAGGCCCAGCTCGCTGAAGCCGAGGCCGCAGATCTGCATCGTGAAGTACACGACCACGACGTCGATCGCCAAGAGGATGCTCAGGTCGACGACTCCCGCAATGAGTCGTCGTGCGACGCCGGCGTCTTGAAGGTGCGTCGGCGTCCTTGGCGCAGCAGCCGGCGCCACCGGAACCGCAGCGGCTGGCGTCGTGCGCGCCGGCGGCAGATCAAGCGAAAGGTCTCCCGTCTTCGCCGCGGCGACCGAGCGTAGACGTGCCGCCTCCGGTGTCGAGCGCCGCACCGCCAGCGGCGCGCGAGGAGGTGACGGTCTCGTGATGAGCGGCGTGTCGTCGTCTGGCGGCGTAAAGAGCGGCAACGCGGTGCTTGGACGACGGGCCGGACGCGGGTCGAGGGCCATGCTGCCGACCGACGACCTCCACATCGACGGGTCGAGTGCCAGGTCGCGAGGTTCGTCGGGCTGTGCGGCGTCGCGCCGAATTGTCAGATCCGGCAGATCGTACGACTCGGCGAGCGAAAACTCATAGCCGCAGTTGCGGCAACGGTCGCCGCTCTCGAATCCTAGGTACCCGCACTTCGAGCATTTCATGGACGTTCGAGCTGGAGCAGCTGGTGCTGGATTTCCGATCGCAGCTGATCGGCGTCGGGCCGCTGAGGATCCGTGGCTCGGACGACATCGAGGGCCGTCAACGCGTCATACAGCGCGCCGCCGGCGGCGAGCTGGCGCGCGCGCGCCAGTGCCATTTCGCCACGCGTCGGCACGGCCAGCACGACTTCACGCGCAACGGGCGCGAGTGGTGTCCCGGCTGCAGGTGCGGATGCACCTATCAACGTCCGCCAGTCCGCTCTCGCGGCGAGGATGGCGCCAAGACCGACGGCCGCCCCTAAGAGCGCGAACGCCGCGATCTTCGAGGCCCGGGAACGCGTCGCGTAGATCGCCGGTTCCGCGGTCGCGACGGCCGCCGCGCGCGGCATGCGAGTGACGGAGAGGACGGACGGCATCGGCTCGAGCTGATTGAGGCGCTCGAGCATTGGAAACGCTATTTCGATCGGCGCGCCCGATTCCAACGCGGCTTGCAGCAGTCGCCGCGCCTCTTTGACGTCGCCGTTGCGGTACGCCACGGTGCCGGTGTGCAGCAGTTCTTCGGATTCGCGCTGGCGCTCGGCTTGTGCCCGGCGCGCGCGATCGATATAGGCTCTCGCACGCGCATGGCTTCGATCGAAGAACAGGACGCGCGTCCAGACGTTGATGGCGTGATCGTACTGGCCGAGGAAGTAGTGATCGAGGCCCGCGAGCAGCAGCTGTTCGATTCGAGCGTCGCGATCGGCCGCCGATACCGCCGAATTCTGATCGAGTGACTCGTGACGAAGCGGGTCAGACATCCGTTTTCACGACCGCGCGCGAGTATAGCAAAGCGACATCTTAAGTACAATCCCCGCCGTGAATAGTCCAGGTGTCATCGAGTGCGTGCCGAATGTCAGCGAAGGACGGCGGCTCGACGTCGTCGCGCGCATGGCCGATGCGATACGTTCAGTTCCACGCGTGCGGCTTCTCAATGCGTCGTCCGACCCGGCGCACAACCGGTCCGTCTTCACTTTTGTCGGTAGGTCGGCCGACGTCGAGCAGGCTGTCTTTGCGCTCTTCGAGCGCGCGATCGCTGACGTCGACTTGCGCGAGCACAGCGGCGAGCATCCGCGGCTCGGCGCGGTGGACGTGGTGCCATTCGTGCCGCTGATGGGCACGCCAATGAGCGAGTGCATCGCCACCGGGAGGTCGGTGGGAGCCGCAATCGCCGAGCGGTTCGGCATCCCCGTGTATCTGTATGAGGAGGCGTCGATCAACCCGATGAGGAAACGCCTCGAGGACATCCGGCGTGGGGCGTTCGAGGGGTTGAAGGACAAGATGTCGCGTCCCGAGTGGATCCCCGACTTCGGACCGGCCCATCCACATCCGTCGGTCGGCGCTACCGTCGTCGGAGCGCGTCGAGTCCTCATCGCGTACAACGTGAACCTCGCGTCCGATCGTCTGGACGTCGCCAAGTCCATCGCGCGCACTGTGCGACAGAGCAGCGGCGGCCTGCCCTTCGTCAAAGCGATGGGAGTGCGGCTCACGCCAGACGTCGTACAAGTGTCGATGAACCTGACGAATTACGAAGAAACGCCGATGCACGTCGTCTTCGACGCGGTGCAACGCGAGGCTGAACGGCAGGGCGTGAGAGTGCGCGGAAGCGAAGTGATCGGCCTCGTGCCGCAGGCCGCTCTCCGTCCTGGCGACGAGCAGTACTTGCGGCTCGAAGGGTTTACGTCGACTCAGATTCTGGAACGCCAGCTCGGCTAGCCGGCGCGATGCCGAACGCCTTCATCTTCCGATACAGATTGCTGCGCTCGACGCCGAGCACTTCGGCGGTGCGCGACATGTTCCCCTGCTGCTCGGCCAGCGTTTTGAGAATCAAGTCGCGTTCGAACTGATCGCGAGCCTCGTGCAGCGTGCGTCGTTCCGACGAACCGGCCATCGACGCAGAGGCGGGGACGAGCGGCACGTCGAGGAAACTCAGATCGGACGTCGTGATCGCGTCGCCGGGCACCATGATCATCAGCCGCTCGATGACGTTGCGCAGTTCGCGGACGTTGCCAGGCCAGGCGTACCGCTGAAGCGTCCTGACGGCGCCGGCGTCGAGCCGTTTGATTCGCCGTCCGTACTCCTGGGCGAACTCCGCCATGAAGTGGTCCGCTAGGAGCGGAATGTCTTCCTGCCGCTCGCGCAGCGCCGGCACGAAAATCGGAATGACGTTGAGCCGGAAATAGAGATCTTCGCGGAACTGCCCGGCCTTGATCTCCGCCTGCAGGTCTTTGTTCGTCGCCGCGACGACGCGCGCGTCCACCCGGATGCGGTTGGTTCCGCCGACCGGCTCCATCGTCTGCTCCTGAAGCACGCGCAAGACCTTGGCCTGCGTCTTCAGGCTCATGTCGCCGATTTCGTCGAGGAAAATCGTGCCGCCGTCGGCCACCTCGAACTTCCCCCGTCGATCGGCGACGGCGCCCGTGAACGCGCCGCGGACGTGGCCGAAGAGCTCGCTTTCGATGAGCTCCTCGGGAATCGCCGCGCAATTGACTTCGACGAACTGTCCCGATCGCCGGCGGCTCTGCATGTGGATGCCGCGGGCGACGAGTTCCTTGCCCGTGCCATTCTCGCCGTAAATCAACACGCGTCCATTGGTCGGCGCGGCCATCGCGACTTGTTCGCGCAGTTGCCCGATTGCCGGGCTCTCGCCGACCATCGTGTACTGACGATCGACCCGCGCGCGCAGCGCGCGGTTCTCGGCTTCGAGGCGCCGCTGCCGGAGCGCGTTCGCGACCACCAGCACCGTCTTGTCGAGCGACAACGGCTTCTCGACAAAGTCGAACGCGCCCATCTTGATCGCGCGGACCGCCGACTCGATGTTGCCGTGGCCGGAGATGATGACGACCTCCGCGTCGACCTGCCGTTCACGCAGCCTGGCGAACGTCGCCAGCCCGTCCATGCCGGGCAGCCATACGTCCAGCATGATCAGGTCGACACCGCCGCGGGTCACGCGCTCGAGGCAGTCTTCGCCGCTCGCGACGGCTTCCACGGCATAGCCTTCGTCACGCAATACGCCGCCGAGCGCGCTTCGGACGCCCGGCTCGTCGTCGACGATGAGGATGGTGGGCTTCAACTGGGTAACTCGATCGTAAACCGAGTGCCGTGCGGAGTGTTGTCGCCAACCTCGATGCTGCCGCCGTGCTCGGCGATGATGCGGCGGACGATAGCCAACCCGAGTCCGCTGCCGCGGCGCTTGGTCGAGTAGTACGGCAAGAACAGCTTTTCCCGTTCGGACGCCGGAATTCCCGGCCCGTTGTCGGCGACCACGACACGCACAACTCGATTGGCCTCGTCACGCGCCGTCTCGACGACGATTTCTCCTTTCCGCTCCATCGCTTCGATGGCATTGTCGACGAGATTGATGATGACGCGGCGAATCTGCTCGATGTCGAGCCGGACGAGCGGCAGATCCGGCGCGAACCGCGTGGCAATCGACACGTCCGCGAAAATGCCGTTGTAGAGCGCCAACGTCTCGCCGATGAGCACCGCAACATCGGTCGGGACAGTACGAGGCGACGGCATGCGCGCAAACTGAGAGAACTCGTCGACGAGCCCCTTCAACGATTCCACTTCGCCCACAATCGTCGCGGCACATTCGTCGACGAGCGCACGGTCGGTCGCCGGCCGCCCGGCGAAATGGCGTCGCATCCGTTCGGCGGAAAGTTGAATCGGCGTCAGCGGGTTCTTGATTTCATGCGCGAGACGGCGCGCCACCTCGCGCCAGGCGGCAACCTTCTGTGCCCGGATGAGCGGCGTCACGTCGTCGAGCACGAGCAGCAATCCGCCGGGTTCACCGCTGTCGCCGACAAGGGTCGTCGTCACCACGGCGAGTTGGAGTTCCTGGCCGTCGCGGAGAACAGGAATTTCCCGGACGGCCGATTCGGCTTTCGTCCCGCTGCGGCCGGCCAGCAGCGCGCCAAGCGGCTGCAGATCGGCGCGATCGAACACGGCTCGAGCGGGCCGCCCAACCACTGCGCGATCCAGCGTGAGGAGCCGTGACGCGGCGCTGTTGATCGTCGTGACGAGCCCGTCGGCGTCCACCGACACGATGCCGGTCGTGATGCGTTCGAGAATCGTCTCGATATACCGGCGGCGGCTTTCTCCCTCGACGTGCTTGCGCTCGAGTTCGAGCGTGGACCGCTCTACCTTCCGGCGGCTCGTGGCCAACTCGCCCGCCATCGTATTGAACGCGTCCACGAGCGATCCGAATTCGTCATTGCTCTGCGGTTCCACACGCTGATCGAGATGTCCCGCGCCAATTTCCCGCGCCGCGGCGGCGAGCGCGGACACCGGTCGCGTAATGCGCTTCGCGAGGTACGACCCCATCCAGAGGCTGCCGACCAGAATGAAGAGCGTCACCATCAGGAAGAACGACAGATACAAGCCCGTCAACGGCCGCTTCAGCACGTGCAGCTGGCTGTAACTTTCGAACGCCTGCGTCATGCGGCGCGATCGCGCGACGACATCCCCTGTCAGGTAGTCGGTCGCGACCACGACACCTTCGGCGCGCCCATGCGCCGGTTGAATCGCCGCTGCCGCGTGCAACAAATCTCCCGACGCGTCGAGCGATTCGATCGCCTGGCTGTCGCCCGAACCTGCGATCGCTTGCGTAGCCAGTCGGTCAACGGCCTTGCGATTGAACGTTGCGGGAAGTGTCGGCGCAGCCGCTTCGACCGCACTCGCGGAGAGCTTCCCGTTTGTGTCGACGCTGTAGACGGCGATGCGACTGACCTGCTGTAACGCCAGCTCCGCGCCGAGCATTTCGCGAAGCCGCTGCTCATCGCCCTTCGCGAGGTTGGCGTCGGCGATCGACCGGGCGATTCGTTGCGCGTGATCCGCGACGAGCACCTGGCGCTCGCGGTAGTAGTCGCTCGCGATCTGGTTTGCGGACGACAGGATGTCGTCCATCGGCGCGTTGAACCACCGCTCGAGGTTCTGGCTGATCAGCTCGCTGCCGACGATGAGCACGAGGACGGCCGGCACCACGGTCATCGCCATCAGGACCGCGACGAGCTTCGATCGGAATCGCGCGAACGGCAGCGCGCGGCGCCGCTCGACGATGACTTTGATCAAGTTGCGCGCCAGCACGAACGCGAGCGCCCCAAGCATCGTCACGTCGACGGCGATGAGCGCGTAGAGAACGAATTCGGTGAACAGTTCTGGCGCGAAACGGAGGCGGCTGGCCGCGAGGAGCATCGCCGCGAGAACGGCGGCGAGCACGGCGATGCCGACGAGAATCAGGCGCGGGCTGTCGCTGAATCGGCGGCGCGGCGGTTGCGGATCGCTCGTCAAGCGCGGCCCGTCTGCACGTCTCGGCGTGATCGACGTGACGGTGGCTGGCACCTTCTTATTCCTTCGGATTCAACAAGTCCTTGAGCTCGTTCATGAACTCTCCGACGTCACGGAAGTGCCGGTAGACCGACGCGAACCGCACGTACGCCACTTTGTCGAGTTTCTTGAGCTCTTCCATCACGAAGCCGCCGATCTCGGTCGTCGCGATCTCCTTCTCGGGACGTTCCTGGAGCGACGCTTCGACACGATCGGCGACAGCGTCGAGCGCCGTCACGCTGACGGGACGCTTCTCGCATGCCTTGAGCAGCCCGGTCACGAGCTTCTGCCGTTCGAATCGCTCGCGGGACCCGTCCTTCTTGACCACCATGTACGGAATCTCGTCGATCCGCTCGTAGCTCGTGAACCGCTTACCGCAGTCGAGACATTCGCGCCGTCGGCGAATCGCCTCGCCTTCCTTCGACTCGCGGGAGTCGACGACCTTGTCTCCGAGGTGACCGCAGTAAGGACATTTCATGGTGCGTCCGCCTGCGCGTCCGCCTGTTCGGCGAGCCGGCGCATGCCGGAGAGATTCAACCCCACCTGCGCGGCGAAGAAAAGCCCGAGGATCAGCACGGGCCCTACAGAAAAAAGATGCGCGACGATGGCTGCGCCGACGGCCGCGTTGTCCGGCGCGCCAAAGAACATGGTCGCACCTAGCCGATAGGCTTCGTGAAATCCGCCGATCGCGCCCGGTGTCGGCACCGCGACGCCAATCACAAGGATGGCGAGAAGCAGAAACGATCCCGTGAATGGCACGTCGATGCGAAATGCCTCCGACACCGCCCAGAGACCCGCGGCGATCGTCAGCCACAACGGGAACGACCACAGAAGCGCCACGAACAGGCGGCCGGGCCGGCGCACCACGCCGAGTCCACGCGAAAACTTCTCCGCCACGCTGCCGATCAGTCCCGCCAGCTTCGACGGCACCGTCCGCTCGACCCGCGCCATCCACCGGCCGATGCGACCTGGATCGCCGGCGAGGACGAACATCACCACCAGCGCAACGATCGATCCACCCAGGGCGGTCGCGCCCGCCCACTTCATCGCGGCAAACGCGGTCGGGTTGGCCGCACCAACGCCACGATTGAACACAAACACGGACGACGCGAGGAGCACGAGCACGGTCAGGACGTCGAGGACGCGCTCGAGGATGATTGTGGCAAACGCTCCAGTCGCCGTCATGTTTTCATGTCGTGCGAGGAAGTATGGGCGAATGACCTCCCCGGCGCGCGCCGGCAGAATACTGTTCGCCGCGAACCCAACGGCCGTCGCGCGGAACGAATTGCCAAAGCTCGCGTGCCCCAGCGGTTCGAGCAAGTACTGCCAGCGCAACGCGCGAAGGGCGATGCTCAGCACAGCGGCGACGAACGACACGATCAGCCATCGCATCCGCGCGCGAAGGATTTCGCCCGCGACGTGACGCAAGTCGACGTTCCGCAAAAACAAAAAGACAAGCGCGGCCGCTACTGCCAGGACGATGACAGTTCGAATGTGCGATCGCATGAGCGAAAATCCCTTCTACTATAACGCTCAATCGGCGGTCGAACCCGCACGCCGCAACATCTTGTTGTTGTTGATCCGCGTTCTGCCGGATAAGATGCTCAGCTTTCCCAAGGACACGCCTTGCGACTCGCTGCTCCCGTGCTCACCACCACCCTCGGCACTCGCAAACCCGACCGGACGGGCAAGGTCAGAGACATTTACGACTTCGGCGATCGTCTGCTCATCGTCGCCACCGATCGCATTTCCGCCTTCGACTACATCCTCGGGTCGGGCATTCCGGACAAAGGCAAAGTTCTGACGCAAATCTCGCGCTTCTGGTTCGATCGACTGCGCGACGTCGTGCCAAATCACATCGTCTCGACCAGCCCTGACGACTTTCCGGCCGACGCGAAGGCCGCGTCGGAAATGCTGCGCGGACGATCGATGCTCGTGACGACGACCGAGCCGCTGCCGATCGAGTGCGTCGCGCGTGGGTATCTCTCGGGATCCGGCTGGAAGGATTACCAGACAACGGGCGCCGTCTGCGGGCATCGGCTACCAACGGGCCTGCGCGACTCGGATCGCCTGCCGCAACCGATCTTCACGCCCGCCACGAAGGCGCAGAGCGGACACGACATCAACATCAGCGAAGCCGACGCCGCGACGTTGGTCGGACAAAAGGTGTTCGACAAAGTGAAGGCGCTGACGCTGAGGATCTATGGCGAGGGCGTCGCGTATGCAGAGAAGCTCGGCATCATCATCGCTGACACGAAGTTCGAATTCGGCATCGCGCCGGGAGCCGGGCCCGCGGAAGATCGCGTCATCCTCATCGACGAAGTGCTGACGCCAGACTCGTCGCGGTTCTGGCCGCAGGACCGCTACACGCCGGGCGGCGCGCAGCCAAGCTTCGACAAGCAGTTCGTCCGCGACTATCTCGAATCGATCAAGTGGAACAAACAGCCGCCGGTGCCGTCGCTGCCGGCCGACGTCGTCGAAAAAACCCGCGACAAATACCTCGAGGCGTTCCGCCGCCTCACAGGCAAGGAGCTGGAGTAATGATCAGCGACCGCTTGGACAAGCTCGTGGAGGAGATGGTCGATCGCGGGGTTCGCTACGAAGACGCCGTCAACGAGTTCGAAAAGCGGTTCATTTCCCGCGTCCTCGGAAGCTGCGATGGCAGTCTGACGAAGGCCGCGGGCACGCTCGGCATTCACCGCAATACGCTCACCCGCAAGATGTGCGAGTACAAGCTCAAACGACACGCCTCCTAATTCTCCGTACGTAGTGTCCGGCTTTAGCCGGACCACCACGTCCGCCTGAAGGCGGACACTACGTACGAATTCATTTGGCACTCACCCGTTGACACTGCCAACAACTGCAATATACTTGGCAGTCGGGCCGCACGACTGCTAGACGCCTAGGGAAACCAAACTTTAATTACGCCAGACGGAGTCACGAGCATGAACGTCAGACCGCTGCACGACCGGATCATTGTCCAGCGCATCGAGGAAACAGAACAGAAGATCGGCGGCATCATCATCCCCGATACGGCCAAAGAGAAGCCGCAACAAGGCAAGGTCATCGCCGCCGGAGCCGGCAAAGTCAAAGACGACGGCAAGCGCGTGGCGCTCGACGTCCAGGCCGGCGATCTCATTCTGTTCGGAAAGTACTCCGGCCAGGAGATCAAGCTGGACGGCGAAGAATTCCTCATCATGCGTGAGGACGAAGTCCTCGCCGTGATCGAAAACGGGGACGGCAAGAAATCGAAGAAGTAGGCGCCCACATTTAGGAGCACACGATGGCAAAACAGATTGTCTACGGCGAGCAGTCGCGCCAGGCCGTTCTGCGCGGCGTGAACCAGCTGGCCGACGCAGTGAAGGTCACCCTCGGTCCCAAGGGCCGCAATGTCGTTCTCGACAAGAAATTCGGCTCCCCCACGATCACCAAAGACGGCGTGACGGTCGCGAAAGAGATCGATCTCAAGGATCCGCTCGAGAACATGGGCGCGCAGATGGTCCGCGAAGTGGCCAGCAAGACGTCCGACACGGCCGGCGACGGCACGACGACGGCAACGGTGCTTGCGCAGGCGATTTACCGCGAGGGCGCGAAGAACGTCGTCGCCGGCGCGAACCC
>Ga0066903_100004571_pt1 | contig 11746 bp, 7 predicted proteins | sample PanSoiMetaGPlot1_FD_67491 | JGI IMG/M metagenome (GOLD analysis project Ga0066903, IMG submission 67491) | Tropical forest soil microbial communities from Panama analyzed to predict greenhouse gas emissions - Panama Soil - Plot 1 (version 2) | ecosystem: Environmental > Terrestrial > Soil >...
GCGCGGCAAGCGCATCGGCGTGCCGGAATATCAGCAGACCTGGGCGATCTGGTCGCGCGGCATCCTGCAGCACGAGTTCGGCGTGCACGCGCGCGACATCGAGTGGTTCATGGAGCGCAATCCCGACAAGAGCCACGGCGGGGCGACCGGCTTCAAGCCGCCGGAGGGCGTGCGTGTCAACCAGATCCCGCCCACGACCAGCATGGGCGAGATGCTGGTGCGCGGCGAGCTCGACGGCGCGCTGCACTATCTGCAGGAGAAGAACCTGGTCGACCGCAGCACGGTCGACGTGTCCGGCGCGACACATTATCTGTTCCCCGATCCCGCTGCCGAGGGCCGCCGCTTCTATGCCAAGACCGGGCTGTTTCCGATCAATCACACCGTCGTGGTACGACGCTCGCTCTTGGAGAGCCATCCCTGGATCGCGCTCAATCTCTATTCCGCCTTCGTCGCGGCGAAGGAGGAGATTGCGCGCTACGGCAGCTCGTATCTGCAATGGTACTTCGAGGCCGGGCTGCTTGACGCCTCGGTCAAGCGCACGCTCAAGGACAACGATCCGCTGGCCTACGGCTTCAAGGCCTCGCGGCCCGTGCTCGAGACCATCGCGCAGTACGTGCACGAGCAGGGCCTGTGCGACCGTCGCGTCGACGTCAAGGAGCTGTTCGCGCCCAGCACGCTTGATGTGTGAACATCGTAGCCCGCATGAGCGAAGCGAACTGCGGGGCCGTCGAACCGGGCGACAAGAGATGTCTGACATATGAACAAGGGCTACGACTACATCATCGTCGGCGCCGGCTCGGCCGGCTGCGTGCTGGCCAACCGGCTGAGCGAGGATCCCGCCGCGAGCGTGCTTCTGATCGAGGCCGGCGGGCGCGACCTGCATCCCTACATCCACATCCCGCTCGGCATGGGCAAGATGCACGAGCACAAGATGTTCGACTGGGGCTACCACACCGAGCCCGAGCCGAACATGAACGGCCGCAAGATCGAGGCCATGCGCGGCAAGGTGCTGGGCGGCTCGTCGTCGATCAACGTGATGGCGTACACGCGCGGCAACCGCGGCGACTACGACCGTTGGGCGCAGAAGGGCGCGCACGGCTGGTCCTATGCCGACGTGCTGCCCTACTTCCGGCGCTGCGAAACCTGGGAGGGCGGCGAGAATACATGGCGCGGCGGCTCCGGGCCGATCGGCACCGAGTTCGCCAAGACCCGCGATCCCGTCTACGACGCTTGGCTCGTCGCCGCCAAGGCCGCGGGTTTTCCGGTGACCGACGACTATAACGGCCAGCAGCAGGAGGGCTTCGGCCGCGGACAATATACCATCCGCAACGGCTATCGCTCGTCGGCCGCGACCGCCTACCTCAGGCCCGCGCGGTCACGGGCAAATCTCGCCGTCGAGACCGGCGCGCACGTCACCCGCGTGCTGATGCAGGGCTCCCGCGCGAGGGGTATCGAGTTGATCAAGGCGAGCGGCGAGGTGGTCGAGGTGACCGCCGATCGCGAGGTCATCCTCTCCGCCGGCGCGTTCAACACCCCGCCGCTGTTGATGCTGTCAGGCATCGGCCCGGCCGCACATTTGCGCGCGATGGGGATCGAGCCGCTGGCCGATTTGCCCGTCGGCAAGAACCTGCAGGACCACCTGGCGTCGGTCATCTTCTTCGAGCGGCGCGGCAGCGGCACGTTCCATCGCGAGATGCGCTTCGACCGCATGGCGGTCAGCATGATCCGCGCGTATTTCCTCGGCAGCGGTCCCGGCACCGTCGTGCCCGGCGGGCTGCACGCCTTCGTCAAGACCAATCCCGAGCTCGCGGTGCCCGACATCGAGTTCATGTTCCGCGGCGCGCCAGCCGATACCCATCTCTGGTTCCCAGGCATCCGCTCGTCTTATGTCGACGGCTACGGCATCCGCCCGACGCTGCTGCATCCGGACAGCCGCGGCGAGATCCTGCTGCGCTCGACCGACCCGCGCGACCCGCCGCGCATCATCTACAACTTCTTCTCCGCGCCCAACGACCTGCCGCGCCTGCGCGAAGGCTTCAAGCGCGCCCGCGACGTCGCCTATCAGAAGGCGATGGAGCCGTTCCGCGGCAAGGAGACGTCGCCTGGCGAGCAGGTGAAGAGCGATAGCGAGATCGATGCCTGGCTCAAGCGTACGGTGATCACCGCGCATCATCCTTGCGGCACCTGCGCCATGGGCATCGGGCCGGATGTCGTCACCGATCCCGACCTCAAGGTGCGCGGCATCGAGCGGCTGCGCGTGGTCGATGCCTCGGTCATGCCCGACCTGGCCTCGGCACACATCAACGCCTGCGTGCTGATGATCGCGGAGCGGGCCTCCGATCTCATCCGCGGCAGGCCGCCGCTGCCGGCCGACCTCGCGGCGTAGGACGATCCATGCTGCACAAACCCGGCGTCACCCAGGGGCTTGCCCGCTTCGTCGTCGAGGCGCGCTGGGACGACATCCCTCAAAGGGTGCGCCACCAGGCCAAGCGTGCGCTCATGAATTTCTTCGCGGTCGCGCTCTCGGGCTGTCGCAGCGGCCCGGTGGAGATCGCCTTGTCATCGCTCGTAGAATTCTCAAACCGCCAGCAGGCGACTGTGATCGGCCGCGGCGAGCGCATCGATGCGCTGAGCGCGGCGTTCCTCAATGCCGCCAGTGCCAACGTGCTCGATTTCGACGACACCCATCTGCCGACCGCCATTCACCCCAGCGCCCCGGTGGCGCCAGCGCTGCTCGCGCTCTCCGAGCTGCGCAAAGTGACTGGAGCGGAACTGCTCACCGCGTTCGTTCTCGGTGTCGAGATCGAAGGGCGAATCGGCAAGGCCATCTCGCCCGGTCACTACACCAAGGGCTGGCACATCACCTCGACCTGCGGGGTGTTCGGCGCCGCTGCCGGTACCGCCAAGCTTCTCGGGCTCGATGCGCCGCGCATGGTCTCCGCGCTCGGCAACGCGTCGACGCAGTCGTCGGGCCTGTGCGAGTGCCTGGGCTGGCCGGCGAAGAGCATCAGCGTCGGCAATGCCGCGCGCAACGGCTTATGGTCGGCGCTGCTGGCGGCGAGAGGTTTCGATGGACCGCCCGAGCCGATCGCCGGCGTGCAGGGCTTCCTCAATGCTATGGCGGAGCCGCCGAATTGGCCCGCGCTCACCGACGGCCTGGGTGAGACCTGGGAGCTGATGCAGAACGCGCTGAAGCCTTACCCCTGCGGATTCGTCATCCATCCCGTGCTCGACGTCGTGCTGGACTGGCGGCGCGCGCATCCGGCCGACGCAGTCGAGCGCGTGGTGGTGCGCGGCAATCCGCTGCTCGCCGCGCGCACCGACCGGCCCGAGATCGCGACCGGCCGCGAGTCGCAGGTCAGCGTTCAGCACGCCGTCGCCGCCGCGCTGCTGCATGGCAAAGCCGGGCCGGATCAGTTCACCGACGCGTGCGCCACCGATCCCGCCATCATGGCGATGCGCCGCAAGGTCGAGGTCATGCGCGATAGCGCGATCCCAACCATCGCCGCGCAGGTCGAGCTGTGGACGGCGGACGGAAGCAGGCACGCGCTCTCGACGTCGGCGTCGTGCGGCAGCCCGGCCAATCCCATGAGCGACCGCGACATCGAGGACAAGCTGCGCTCCGTTGCCGCCGCCTGGCGCCCAGGCCACGACGTTGCCCCGCTGATCGACGGAGTGTGGGACCTGGAGCGCAACAACGATGTCTCGAGGCTGCTTGCATTGACCGTGCCGCGCTGATCGTCACACCCCCTTCGCCATCTCCCGCAGCTTGAATTTCTGCACCTTGCCGGTCGAGGTCTTCGGCAGCTCCGCGAACACCACGAAACGCGGGCACTTGTAGCCCGCGAGGTGGGTGCGGCACCACGCCACCAGCTCATCGGTCGTCGCCTGATGCCCGGGCTTGAGCTCGACGAAGGCGCAGGGTGTCTCGCCCCACCTGTCGTCGGGCTTGGCGACCACGGCGGCGGCCTGCACCGCCGGATGCTTGTAGAGCGCGTCCTCGACCTCGATCGAGGAGATGTTCTCGCCACCGGAGATGATGATGTCCTTGGAGCGGTCTTTCAGCTGGATGTAGCCGTCGGGATGCATCACGCCGAGGTCGCCGGAATGGAACCAGCCGCCGGCGAAGGCCTTCTCGCTGGCTGCCTTGTTCTTGAGATAGCCCTTCATCACGATGTTGCCGCGGAACATCACCTCGCCCATGCTCTCGCCGTCGTGCGGGAGCGGGGCGAGCGTGTCGGGATCGCGCACGTCGAGCGCCTCGAGCGGCACGTAGCGCACGCCCTGGCGCGCCTTCTTCGCCGCCTGCTCGGCGCTGCCGAGCGTGTCCCAGTCGTCGTGCCATTCGTTGGTGGTGGCGGGACCGTAGGTCTCGGTCAGGCCGTAGACGTGGGTGACGTTGAAGCCCGCCTCTTTCATCTCCGCCAGCACCGCCTCGGGCGGCGGCGCCGCGGCGGTGAAGAACTCGACCACGTGCGGCAGCGGCTTCTTCTCGTTGGCGGGCGCATTGAGCAGCGTCGCCATCACGATCGGCGCGCCGCAGAGATGCGTGACCTTGTGCGTGGCGATCGCGTCGTACATCGCGCCCGCCCGCACCTGGCGCAGGCACACATGCGTGCCGGCCACCACCGAGATGGTCCAGGGAAAGCACCAGCCGTTGCAGTGGAACATCGGCAGCGTCCAGAGATAGACGCAGTGCTTGCCCATGCTGCCGGTGAGCACGTTGCCGATCGCGAGCAGATAGGCGCCGCGGTGGTGATAGACCACGCCCTTGGGATCGCCTGTCGTGCCCGAGGTGTAGTTGAGCGTGATTGCGTCCCACTCGTCGTCCGGCATCTTCCAGGGGAAACCCGAATCGCCGCCCGCCACGAAATCCTCGTACTCGATGGCTCCGATCCGCTCGCCCGCGCCGGCGAATTCCGGATCGTCGTAATCGATCACCAGCGGCTTCACCTTGGCGAGCGCCAGCGCATCCCTGGTGAGCTTGGAGAATTCCCGGTCGGTGATCACCACCTTGGCCTCGGCGTGGTCGAGCTGGAACGCGATGATCGCGGCATCGAGCCGGGTGTTGATCGTGTTGAGCACGCCGCCGGTCATCGGCACGCCGTAGTGGCACTCGAGCATGGCGGGCGTGTTGGGCAGCACGGCCGAGACCGTGTCGCCGCGGGCAATCCCGCGCTGCGCCAGCGCCGACGCAAGCCGCCGCACCTGCATGTAAAACTCGGCGTAGCTGCGCCTGAGCTTGCCATGAATGATCGCGGTGCGGTCGGGGAACACCGAGGCCGCGCGCTCCAGGAACGACAGTGGCGTCAGCGGCTGGAAATTCGCGGGGTTACGGTCGAGATCGATGTCGTAGGGGGTGCGGGTCACGGCGATCCTCCGCGGCATTTTCTGTATGCCGCAGAAGCCTAGCCGAGCGTCACGTGTTCCAGCAATCGGGGTGATTGTCGCAAACGAAACAAGGCTAGCGCGCGGCCACCGCCGACGGCAGCGGCATGTCCTTCTCCGAAGTGCGTAACGGATTCCCGCAATCACCGATGCCATTGCCAGTCTGCAGCAATATCGACGAGGGGCCGCCGATCTGGCCTCGCCATGCCGCTTGAGCTATCATCAGCTATCCGACCCCGCCATGACGAGGATGCTGGCTACATGAGGCTCGTGCTCAGCCGGTCGATGCTGATTGCTCTGTGTCTGATCCTTCTCATGCAAGCGGCGGCGGCGCAGCGCCGCCTCGCATTGGTGATCGGAAATGCCGGCTATGTCTCGGCGAGCGCTCTGAAGAATCCGGGCAATGATGCGACCGCAGTCGCGCAATTGCTGCGCGACCTCGGCTTTTCCGTCACGCTGGCTCTGGATCTGGACAAGGCCGGCTTCGAGGAGCAGGTGCGCAATTTCGCCGATTCGCTCGACGGGGCGAGCGCAGCCGTCCTGTTCTATGCCGGGCACGGGTTGCAGGTCGACGGCCGCAACTACATGGTGCCGGTCGATGCCAAGGTCGCCAACGAGGCCGATCTGCCGTTCGAGCTGGTGTCGGTCGATATCGTCCTGCAGAGGCTCGCCGGCCACCGCATCACCAATATCATCATCCTGGATGCCTGCCGCAACAACCCGCTCGGCGAGAAGCTGTCGAAGGCGCTGGGCGCGCGCGCGAATGCCGTCGGCCAGGGTCTGGCCAATATCAACGCCGGTGCCGGCACGCTGATCTCGTTCTCGACCGAGCCCGGCAATACCGCGGCGGACGGACGCGGCAGCAACAGTCCCTTCACCAAGGCCCTGTTGCAGCATGCCGCGACGCCCAATGTCGACGTCCAGGCCATGCTGCGGCTGGTGCGGCGCGAGGTCATGCAGGAGACCCGGGAGAAGCAGATTCCCTGGGACAACTCATCGCTGATCGATGAATTCATGTTCCGGTCCACGGACGACCGGGAGCGGAAGCCGACTCGCCAGAACGACCCCGGCGAAAAGCCGTCGAACGACGACATCGCGATCATGTTGCCGCCCGACATCAAGCCGGTACTCAACGGCAAGCCGCCGGTGCATGCGTGCGACCGCGCAGCGGCAAGCGCGACCGATCCGGAGCGCGTCGTGGCCGGCAACACCATGGGCGAGCTCAACGGCGCGGAAGGCGTGCGGGCATGCCGGGCGGCGTTGGCGCAATATCCGGGCACGCCGCGTTTCGAGTTTCAGCTGGCGCGGTCGCTGCACAAGATGGAAGCCTATCCCGAGGCCGCCCGGCGCTATCGCGGCCTGGTGGAGCACGGCTATTTTGCGGCTCTGACCAATTACGGCTGGATGTTGAACTTCGGACACGGCGTCCAGCGTGATCCGGCCGCTGCCGTGCGCCTCTACATGCTTGCAGCCCAGCAGGGCGACATGTTCGGGATGTACAATGTCGCCATGGCCTACGATACAGGCAGCGGCCTTCCCTACAATCCGGCCCAGGCTGCCAGCTGGATCTACGGCGCGCTGCGGCTCGGCCACGGCTATTCGATCGAGCAGATGAGCGGGTCGGCAGCCGGCTGGACCCGCGATTTCCGCCTGGAGCTGCAGCGTCTGCTCAAGCGCGCCGGCGTCTATACGGGCCCGATCAGCGGGGTGTTCGGTCCCGACGTTGCGCGTGCCGTCCGCCAGGTCCAGTCCGCGCCGTTCGCGCCTAAGCCTGGCGGCGAGGTGCCGACCAAGCGCTTCGATCCGAGCTCGATCCCGGTGAACGCGCCGGCGCCGCGGTGATCGTCATCGCGCGGGCATCGGCGAGTTCAGCGGCAAGTTGCTCGGATCGAACCGCTGGTTCGGGTTCGGGGCATTCGCCGGGATATTGCTTGGATCGAACCGCGGTACCCGCGCGTTGAGCGGTGGGCTGTTCTTGTCGTAGCGCTGGGCCTGCTCCTCGACCCCTGCGGCACACAAGGCGTGCCGGAGCTCGCACCTCCCGCCGCCCTTCTCGCGCTCGCAATAGGCCATGACGTTTTCTTTCGCCGCGGCGCTGGACGGGCCGGCGCTGGTGAAGGCCTGGGTGAATGTGCGGCGGCGGTCGCCGTAGCGCGTGGTCGCGATGGCAAGGCAGGCGTCAGCGAGCGAGGAGATCTTGTACGACGCTCGCGACATGCGTTGCAGCCTGTCGAGCGCGGACGCTTCCGTGCCCCGCCGGGTCGCTCCCGTGTCGGTGCCGTAGTTGCCGTTGCCATCGAAGGCTATCGCGACCCAGGCCGAAGGCAAGGTCAGCTCCGCGAGCTTCTGCAGGGTCTTCTGGGTCAGCTGCCCGGTCGCCGGCAGCCCGGCCCATTTCTGGAAATCGAGCACGATCTGCGCCGTCTCCGGAGTCATCTGGCCGTTGACCTGCGATATGGGCATGCCCATGTCGTAGAGCTTCATCTGCAAGGTAACCACGACGTCCGGCGTTGGATTGACCGCCTCGTCGTCGGTTTCGACGTCGGAGCACCATCGGCTGTTGGCGCTCCGCGTGTCGGCGGCGCTGCTCTTGCTGTCCTTGATGTTGCGATAGGTCCAGGCAAAGAACGGCTGCTCGCCCTTCGATGGCTCGGAGCGCAGCACGGCGCTGACCTTGACCGTGGAAATGTTGGTGCGATTCACGGCGCGCTGCGCAAGATTGCAGCGCAGGATGATGATGTCCTCTGCGGTTGGACGGGTGCACAGCTCCGCCTGGAGCTTGCCGGCGATCTCCAGCATCCGTCGGGTCTTGTCGGCATCGCTATCGCGAGCCTCGAGCGCGCGGGCCATGATCTCGACGATCAGGCTCACGCTGTCGCGGCCCTTGCAGAGGAACGGCCGCCGGTCGCCCTCGAGCGCGGCATGGAGGGCCCACTCCATCTCGCTTGGCACCGCGGTCGAGCCGGGCTCCTCGATCCGGCCCAGCCCCCGCTCGGGGTCGCTCTGCGCGCGCGCAACTGTGCCCTGCAGGAGGGCGATGCCAGCGGCGGAAGCCACAAACAATCGAAGCGTCAGACCATGCATCGGTTGTCATCCGCAGGTGAGGTCGACGCGCGGAAATTAGAGCCAAATCAGCATTGCGGCAAGCAAGCATTCCCGCGCCGGCAGGGCGAGAGCGTCAGGCCTTGAGCAGCGCGCTCGCGCCCTGCCAGATCAGGCCGAGCGAGATGAGAAACATCAGCCCATAGGCGATCCGATAGAACAGCTCGGTCGGCGTGCGGCGGGCGAGCCAGAGTCCGAGGAGGTTGGTGGCCACGGCGAACGGCAGGAGCACCAGCGAGGTGGCGAGCGTGCGGGTGGAGAACTGGCCGAGCGCAAAATACGGCACGAGCTTCATCACGTTGACCATCGCGAAGAAGATGATGGTGGTGCCGATCAGCGTGAGCTTGTCGAGCCGCTGGGGAAGAATGTGCACGTTGTAGGGCGGGGCGCCGACCTGGATGATGGTCGAGGTGAAGCCCGCGAGCGCGCCCCAGAGCATGCCGACCCGCACGCTGGGGCGACGTGGATGGCCCGGCACCTTGCCGAGCCAGGTGTAGAGCGCAAAGCATACGCCGGTGATGCCGACTGCGATCTCGACCAGGGCATTGGCCACGTAGGCCGCGAACAGCCAGGCCGCGCCGACCCCGACGACCGCGCCGGGCGTCAATACCTTGAGATTCCAGGCGCTCCATTCCCGGCGATAGACCCAGCACGAGATCACGTCCTGGATCAGCAGGATCGGCAGCAGGATCGCGGCCGCCTGCAGCGGCGGCATGGTGAGCGCGAGCAGCGGGGTCGAGATCATGCCGACGCCGGCAAAGCCGCCCTTGCCGAGCCCAAGCGCGGTGATGGCGGGAATCGCGAGCAGATAGAACAGCGGATCGGGAATGATCTCCACCTGTCAGCTCCGCGCCATCTCGGTGACCGCGCCGCGGATCAGCTCGATCGAGATGAAGAGCATCAGCACATAAGCGACGCGGAAGAACAATTCGGTCGGCATTCGCCGCACCAGCAACAGGCCCACATAGTTCGCCAGCACCGCTGCCGGCAGCAGCAACACGCCGACCAGCATGTTGTCCAGCGTGACCTGCCCGAGCGCGTGATAAGCCGGGACCTTCATCAGATTGCTGACAGCGAACAGCATGGTCAGCGTGCCGGCATAGGTGAACTTGTTGAGCTTCTGCGGCAGGAGATGCATCTGCCACGCCGGCCCGCCGGCATTGGCGAGCAGCGTGGTGAAGCCGCCGAGCGCGCCGAAGGCGACGCCGGTGACAGTGTTGGAGCGGCTCGCCAGGCGGTCGAAGCGCTGGCCGAGCCAGTGCCGCAGCACGAAGGCCGCCGCGATCAGGCCGATCGCCAGGCGGATATGCACCGGCTCGAGCGACGCCGCTAGCAGCGTGCCCACGAAGATCCCCACCGCCATGCCCGGCAACATGACCTTCAGATTCCAGGCGCTCCAGTCGTGGCGATAGGTCCACACTGTCAGCGTGTCCTGCGCGATGACCGTCGGGATCAGGATCGCTGCCGCCTGCAGCGGCGGCACAAACAGCGACATCAGCGGCAGCGCCATCACGCCCAGCCCAAAGAACCCGCCCTTGGACAGACCGAGCAGGGTCACCGCGACGATGGAGACGGCATAGAACAGCGGATCGGTGATCACGGGCGCCGGCTTTGGGGGAAGGGGAGCGCGAGGCGCCCGTTGGCTTGATTCGGATCAAAGCGTGCCGGCGCGCCGAGCGCCAGCATGTTGTCGCATAGCCGCAATGTGAGGCCTGCGCGACTTGCAAATGGAGCGTGCGGGCCCACAATGCGGCGAATATTTTGATGACGCCATCCTGAGGTGCTCCCGGCCATTTGGGCGGGGAGCCTCGAGGGATGGCCGCCTCGACGGGAGCAGCGCCATGGATGCCCGCACCAGCCGCTATCATGAGGCCTATGCCCGCTGGCAGCGCGACCCGCAGGGGTTCTGGGCCGAGGCCGCGCAGGCGATCGACTGGATCGAGGCGGCAAAGCAGGTGTTCGACCCGAGCGCCGGCGTCTATGGCCGCTGGTTTGCCGGCGGCGTCTGCAACACCTGCTGGAACGCGGTCGACCGCCATGTGATGGCTGGCCGCGGCGAGCAGGTCGCGCTCATCTACGACTCGCCGCTGGCAGGGCAAAAGCGCACGCTCACCTATCACCGCCTGCAGGTCGAGACCCAGGTGCTGGCCGCGATCCTGCGCAACTTCGGCGTCGAGAAGGGCGATCGCGTGGTCATCTACATGCCGATGGTGCCCGAGGCGGTGATCGCGATGCTCGCCTGCGCGCGCATCGGCGCGGTGCACTCGGTGGTGTTCGGCGGCTTTGCCGCCAACGAGCTGGCCACCCGCATCGACGACGCCAAGCCGAAAATCATTCTCTCCGCCAGCTGCGGGCTCGAGCCGGGCCGCATCGTCAAGTACAAGCCGCTGCTCGACGAGGCGATCCGCATCGCCAATCACAAGGTGGCGACGTGCCTGATCCTGCAGCGCCCGCATGAGGAGGCCGCCCTCGTGCCCGGCCGCGATCACGACTGGGCCAAGGTGCGCGACGAGGCGATCGTGTTCGCGCGCTCGGTCTACGACTGCGTGCCGGTCGCCGCCACCGATCCGCTCTACATTCTCTACACATCGGGCACCACGGGTAAGCCCAAGGGCGTGGTGCGCGACAACGGCGGCCACATGGTCGCGCTCGCCTGGTCGATGCAGAACCTCTACGGCATCGCGCCGGGCGAGGTGTGGTGGTCGGCCTCCGACGTCGGCTGGGTGGTCGGCCACAGCTATATCGTCTACGCGCCGCTCCTCATCGGCTGCACCTCGATCATCTACGAGGGCAAGCCGGTGGGTACGCCCGATGCCGGAGCGTTCTGGCGGGTGATCTCGGAGCACGGCGCGGTGTCGATGTTCACCGCGCCGACCGCGTTCCGCGCCATCAAGAAGGAGGATCCGCAGGGCAAGCTTTTTTCGCGATACGATCTGTCCAAATTCCGCACGCTGTTTCTGGCCGGCGAGCGCGCCGATCCCGACACCGTGGTCTGGGCGGAGAATCTGCTCAAGGTGCCGGTCATCGATCACTGGTGGCAGACCGAGACCGGCTGGGCGATCGCCGCCAATCCGGTGGGGCTCGGTGCGCTGCCGGTCAAGCACGGCTCGCCCACCGTGGCGATGCCCGGCTACGACGTGCGCATCGTCGACGAGGCCTGCCGCGAGGTTGGCACCAACACCATGGGCTCGATCGTGATCAAGCTGCCGCTGCCGCCCGCCTGCCTGCCGACTTTGTGGCAGGCCGACGAGCGCAT
>Ga0066903_100004572_pt1 | contig 11744 bp, 7 predicted proteins | sample PanSoiMetaGPlot1_FD_67491 | JGI IMG/M metagenome (GOLD analysis project Ga0066903, IMG submission 67491) | Tropical forest soil microbial communities from Panama analyzed to predict greenhouse gas emissions - Panama Soil - Plot 1 (version 2) | ecosystem: Environmental > Terrestrial > Soil >...
GCGTCGCAGTTCGACTTTCTTGCCGCGCTCACCGCCGCGCCCGGCGTACCGTGGGACGCGGTGGAAATGTTTCACCTGGACGAGTACGTCGGGCTCCCGATCGATCACCCCGCGAGCTTCCGTCGCTACCTGCTGGATCGGCTGATCGCGCCGGCGGGCATCGCGCGCTATCACCTGCTCGACGCCGAGCACGACGCCGGCGGTACCGCCGTTCGCGTGGGCGCGCAGCTCGCCGTGCGGCCGCCGGACGTCGCGTTCGTCGGCATCGGCGAGAACGGTCACCTCGCGTTCAACGATCCGCCGGCCGACTTCACGACGGAGCAGCCTTACATCGTCGTCTCGCTGGACGAGGCGTGCCGGCGCCAGCAGGTCGGCGAGGGCTGGTTCGCGTCGATCGCCGACGTGCCGTCGCAGGCGATCTCGATGTCGATCCGCCAGATCCTGAAGGCGCGGGAGATCGTCGCCGTCGTCCCGGACGCGCGCAAGGCGGCCGCGGTTGCGGCATGCCTCGAGGGGGACATGACGCCGATGGCGCCCGCGTCGATCCTGCGCACGCACGCGAACACGACCCTGTATCTCGATGCCGACTCCGCGGCGCTATTGAAAGTCACGGATAAACACGGATGAACACGGATTGATGAAGATCACATTGCCGGGGTTGTTCGATCTGCAGGTGAACGGATTTGCGGGCGTCGATTTCAACGGTGCCGGCCTGACGGCCGACGCCGTTCACGCGGCGCTGGATGCGATGCGCGTGACCGGCGTGACGCGCTGCCTGCCGACGCTGATCACGTCGTCGTTCGACGACTTTGCGGCGAACGCGCGCGTGCTCGCGCGCGCGGCCGACCCGGCGATCGCCGGGATCCACATGGAAGGGCCGTACATTTCGCCGCACGACGGCGCCAGGGGCGCGCATCCGCGCGCGCACGTGATTGCGGCGAGCGTGGAGGACTTTCAGCGGCGGCAGGACGCGGCTGACGGACGGATTGCGCTCGTGACGCTCGCGCCTGAAGTCGACGGCGCGCTGCCGCTCATCGAGCATCTCGCCGCGTCAGGCGTCCGCGCCGCGATCGGCCATACGATGGCGTCGCCGCAGCAGATCGCCGATGCGATCGCCGCCGGGGCATCGCTGGCGACACATCTCGGCAACGGTTGTCCCCAGCTGCTGCCGCGGCATCCGAATCCGATCTGGGAGCTGCTCGCCGCCGACGAGGTGCTCGCCAGCCTCATCGCCGACGGCCATCACTTGCCCCCGTCGACCTTCAAGGCCATGGTCCGCGCGAAAGGTCCGCAGCGCATCATGCTCGTGAGCGACGCGATCGCCTGCTCCGGAAAGCCGCCGGGCGAATACGCGATCGGCGGACAGCCCTGCACGCTCGGGGCGGACGGCCGCGTGTCGCTCACCGGCACGCCGTATCTCGCGGGATCGTCGCTCACGCTCGACCGCGCGATTGGCAACACGGTCCGCTTCACCCGCCTGTCGCTCGACGACGTGATCCCGATGGCATCGACGATTCCGGCGGCGTTCATGGGGACGTCGACTGCCGGCCTTCTCGAGGCGGATTGGGATCCCGAGGCCTTCACGCTGCACGTAACCAGGATCGCTGCCAGCGCGGCGACCGATACCCACGCGAACCAGTCGCCCCACCGCGCGTAGAGGGTCGGCACGCGGCCGAGCGGCACCTGCGCGACCATCGTCCCGCCGCCAGGCGCGAAGAAGTCGGCGGATCCCAACGTCCGGCCCCACGGATCGACCGCCAGCGACACGCCGGACGCCGCCGCGCGGACGAGCGGCACGCCGTTTTCGATGGCGCGAAAGGCGTGCATCTCCGCGTGCGCGTCCTTGATCGCCTTCCAGTCGTTGGCGACGATGACGAGCGCATCGGCGCGGCCGAGGCCCGCCTGCCGCATCAGGTCGGGGAAGTCCCCTTCGAAGCAGATCGCGCCGGTCAGGCGTCCGTCAGGAGTGTCGGCCACGGTCAGCGGCGCGGTGCCGCGACGCATGATGCTCTCTTCCCATCCCTGGACCGGACGCGTCTTCCTGTGGCTGACGATCAGGCGCCCCGCGGGATCCAGGACGACGAGCTTGTTCTCGAACGGCAGCGGCTCGCCGACGTGGATGGTGCCCATCCCGATCGCGAGGTAGACGTGCTCGTCGCGTGCAACGTGCGCCGCGCGCTCCAGGAACGCGGATTCGTCCTCCGCGAGCACCAGCAGGTTCTGTTCGGGCCAGGCGATCAGCCGCGCGCCGGCGCGCGCTTCGCGGCGGCTGCCGTCGAGGAACCAGTCGTGCAGACGCGAGAGCTTGCCGCGCACGCGATCGCGCTCGGCCGGATCGATCCGTCCTTCGCTGATGCGCGTCATTTCGCCCGGCACGAAAAAGTCGACGGGCCGGTTGAGCGTTGCGGCGCGCATGACCCGGCCGTCGGTGGGCGCGAGCGTGACGCGAAGGGAGCCGGCGACGAGCACGGCGACCATCACGCTCGCGAATGCCACGACGGGACCGCGAATCAGCGGCCAGTCGAATCCGGTCCGAAACGCGAGCTCGGTGACAGACGCAGACCACCCGAGCAGGAACGTGATGCCCCAGATGCCGACGAGGGACGCGACCTGCATCACGGGCATGAAGCCGTACTGCGAGTACGCGATCGACCCCCAGGTCGCGCCCGGCGTGTAACGCGCGCGCGCGAATTCCAGCACCGTGAGCGCAAGCGGGAAGACAAGCGTGGCTGCGATGCCACTCAACCGCGGCGCCAGGAGCCGATCGACGGCGAACACGAGAACGACCAGTCCCGCCTCGAAGATCATGATGGGCACCGCGATGGACCGTGGCATCGGCATCGTGTCGCCCCTGACAACGGTGAGCGACACGAAGAGCGCGACCCAGAGCGTCCCCATCCCGCGCAGCAACGGCATGGATCGCGTGGCGTGGAGGAGCACCGGCAATCCCGCCCATGCCAGCGGCGGCACGGCGAAGCGCGAGATGAGTCCGACGGACGCGGCGCCGAGCGCAATCAAGAGCAGTGCAGCCATGCGAGAATGGTGCACTCGCAGGCGGGACGTTGACGATGACCGCGCGCGCCAAACCACTGACCGATCGCGCCACCATTCCCGCGCAGACCTTCGGCGTGTTCGTGGAGGGCCTGCGGACCCTGGGCTACGACACCGTTTCCCTGCTCGAATCGACCGGGCTGGCACCGGCCGACCTTGCCGATCCCGATGCCCAGGTACCGTGCGAGAGCTGCGGCATCCTGTTCGGGGGCGCCTGCCGGCAGCGATTCACGCCGAACCTTGCCCTGGCGCTCGCGCAGGCGACGCCGCTCGGCGCCTGGCCGCTGCTCGATTATCTCGTCGCGACCGCCGACACCGTCGGCGCCGGTCTGCACCAGCTCGCGCGGTACTTCGACGTGAGCGGCGACTCGATCGTGCTCACGATCTGCCACTCGGTGGATCCGATCCGGATCGACATCGCGGCGAGCGCGCCGTTTGCCGTCGAGTTCGAGGCGGCGCTGATGGTCGTCCGTTTGCGCGAAGAGACCGGCGGGCGTTTCACCGCCGCGGAGCTCAGCTTCCGGCACGCCGTCGACGATGCCGCCGCGTTCGCGCGCGCGGTCGGCTGTCCCGTCGTCGATCGCGCGGCGTGGGATGGTCTCAGCGTGTCTTCGGCGTCGTGGCAGCTTCCGTTGCGGCGGCGCGATCCGATTCTTCGAAAACTGCTCGAGCAGCAGGCATCGGCGATTCTCTCGCGCCTTCCTGCGCGCAGCGGTCTCGCGCACGACGTGCAGCGCGCCGTCACCGCGCGGATCGGCAGCGGCGACACGCGCATCGAGTCGGTCGGCCGCGCGCTCGCGATGTCGCCGCGCACGCTGCAGCGGCGGCTCTCCGCCGAAGGCGTGTCGTATCAGCAGCTGCTCGAGGATGCGCGGAAGGAAGCGGCGGGGCGCTATCTCGCCGACGGCACGCTGGCCATCGGCGAGATCGCGTATCTGCTCGGCTACGCGGAGCCGGCGCCGTTCCATCGCGCGTTCAGGCGCTGGTACGGAACGACGCCGGAGTCGTACCGGCGGTCGGTTAGAACAGGTACCTGATGCTCAGCTGAATGTCGCGCCGCGAGCCGTCCTTGCTCGTCACGCGGCCGAACGTCGCGCTCGTCGGATCCGTGGACGGGTTGTTCAGGTTCGGGTGATTGAGGAAGTTGAAGACCTCCATCCTGAACTGGAACGACTGTCGATCCTTCACGGGGACGTTCTTGAAGAGGGCGATGTCCCACTGGTACTGCCCCGGACCGTACATGTTGTTGCGCGGCGAATTGCCGAACGTGCCGGCGGCCGGACGTGCGTAGGCCTGCGGGTTGAACCAGAAGTTCTGGTCGCTGTTGTTCTCCGACAGCTTGCCGTTCGAGTTCGCGTTGGGATCGCCGACCAGGTTGTACGGCTGCGCGATCGGATCGCCGGTTCCGGCGACGTCGTCCGTGCGCGTCACCCAGAGCGGCGTGCCCGTGCGCATGAAGGTCGAGCCCGAGATCTGCCATCCGCCCAGGACGCGGCCGCTGAACGACGTCGGGTCCTTCCGATAGAACGGCAGGTCGTAGATGTAATAGAAGTTGAACACGTGGCGGCGATCGAAGCTCGAGTTGCCCCACATGCCCGAATCGTCGAGCGAATTGAAGACGATGTCGCGCTTGTTGCTGGCGTTGTCTTCCGAGTGGCTCAGCGTGTAGGCCGCGCCGAACTTGAATCCGTTCTTGTAACGGCGGTCGGCGCTGAGCTGCAGACCGTTGTACGTCGAGCGTCCGACGTTTTCAGACAGCCGGATGACGCCGTAGCCCTTGTACTGGCGCAGATAGTCCGTGTTGATGTTGGGGTTCGCCTGAAGCGTTCCCGCCGGCAGCTGGTTGATGTCGCGCTCGCGCTGCAGGTTGCGTCCGAGCCGGCCGACGTAGGTCGCGTCGATGACGAAGCCTCCCGGTGCCTCGCGCTGCACGCCCGCCGAATACATGTAGCCGACCGGGTGGTTGAACACCGGATCGATCGCCGTCATGCCGAACGGCAGCGTCGCGGCGCCGCCGGCCCCGCCCGGGTTGTCGACCGACCCGTTGGTCACGCCGACCTGCGGCTGGAATGGCGGGTTGCCACCGAGCAGCAGCGAGTCATTCAGCGTCACGCGGTTGTGGAACACGCCCGCGCTCCCACGGATGATCGTCTTGTCGTTGAGGCCGTACGTGAGGCCGCCTCTCGGCTCGAAGACGTTGTAGTGCGTCTCGGTCAGCCCTTCGGGTGCGCCGATGAAGAGCGCCTTCACCGCCGGGTCGTTGTAGACCGCGAGGTTGCTCGCCGAGCTCGGGAAGCCGTCACCCGGCAGCACGATGCCGTTGTAGCGCGGACCGCTGAGGATGCGGCCGGTCGCCGGATCGAGCACCGCCTGGTTCGCCACGCTGTAGTGCGTCGGATCGAACGTCGCGATGTTGTTGTCGAGCGCGTGGAACGGCGGCCACAGCACGTAGCGCACGCCGCCTTCGATCGTCAGGTTGCTGGCTGGACGCCACGAGTCCTGGACGTACAGGTCGGTGCCGAGCGCTCGCCATTTCGTCAGCGCGCGCTGACCGATCTCGGCGTAGTTGGTGAAGATGCCGATCGCCGCATCCGCCATCGCCAGGCCCGTATGGCCGGCCGCGGTCGTGTTGGTGAACTGGAAGCGGCCGTTCTGGTTGTTGGTGCTGCCCGGGATCGGCTGCACGTTGATCTGGTCGAAGTCGTCCTGGCCCGAGTACTCGAACACGACGCCGCCCTTGAACGTGTGGCGGTTCTTCACCCAGGTCAGCGAGTCGGAGAACGTGTGGATCGGTCCCTGCGAGGAGGACGGATACGGGCCGCCGTCAATCTCCGAGAGATTGGCGATCGTGATCGTGGGGATCTTGTCCGGGATCTCCTTGAAGTCCGGGAAGATGTAGGGGTACGTGATGCCGTAGCTGCTGCGCTTGTACAGATCGCTCGGGAACACGTTGATGAACACCTGGTCGAGCGAGTGCGTGTAGCTCGCCTCGTTCACCATGTTGTTGCGGAGCGTGCTCGTCCAGCTCGCCGTCTGGGTCGTGTTCGGGCGATCCCAGTCGGTGCGCGCGTAGGGGAACGTGCCGCGGAACGCGTCGACCGCCGTCCAGCTGTACTTGCCGTAACGGTAGGTGAACGTATTGTTGGCGTTCACACGGTAGTCGAAACGGATGTTGTCCTTGCGCTGGTCCTGCGGATTTGCGCTGGTCACGAGCGCGTTGTTGGTGCCCGACAGGAAGCCTGCCGTCGGCTGCGGATACGATCCCAGGAGCGCGAGCCCGTTCTTGCTCAGCCGATCCGCCGGGATGACGTTGTTGGGGAACGGCTGTCCCGTCGTCGGATCGCGAACGGTCTGCGGCGAGCTGAAGAAACTGTTGGGCCCCAGCAGTTCGCTGAAGTCGCCGGCCCGCATCTTGGCCGTCGGGACCGTCGCCGCGTTGGTCGAGACCTGCTCGAAGTTCACCCACTCCTGCGCGCCGAAGAAGAACAGCTTGTCCTTCATCAGCGGTCCGCCGAACGAGTAGGCGTACTGCTTGTAGTTGAACGGCGCGGCCGACCGATCGGCCAGGTTCGAGCTGTGGTTGCGCAGCCAGGTGTTGGCCTGCAGCTTGTCGTCACGCAGGAAGTACGAGCCGCTGCCGCTGAAGCGATTGCTGCCGCTCTTGGTCACCATGCGGATCTGGCCGCCGCTGACACGCCCGAACTCGGGCATGTAGTTGCCGGTCAGCACCTGCACTTCCTGCAGCGCGTCGACGTTCTGGATGCCGACGATGGCGCCGTTCGACCGCGTACGGATCGCCGTCGCGCCGTCGACGGTGATGTTGTTCTCGTCGCTGCGGCTGCCGTTGATGCTGAAGCCGCCGTTGCCGAGATCCGAGAAGTTGTAGTTGTTGAAGCTGCCGCCCACGACGCCCGCCTTCAGCCCGACGACGCCGATCGGGTTGCGGCCCGAGAACGAGAGCTGCTCGATGTCCTTCGACTCGATCGTCTTTCTGAGCGCCACGTCGCTCTGCAGCCTCGGCGATTCGGCCGTGACCGTCACCGCTTCGGTGAGCGCGCCGGTCTCGAGCGAGAAGTTGAGCGAAAGTGAGCCCGTGGCGTCGAGCTGCACGTCCTGCCGCAGGGCCTTCTTGAACCCCTGGAGCTCCGCGGTGACGTTGTACTTGCCGCCGGGCAGGTTCGGGAAATTGTAGAAGCCGGTGGCGTCGGTGACGGTGTTCCAGCTCAATTGCGTCTGCTGGTTGGTGGCGGTGACGGTCGCGCCCGGGACAACGGCGCCTTGTGCGTCTTTCACCTGGCCTGACATCTGGCCGCGGTCGAACTGCGCGGCCGCGGGCGCAGCCAGCGCGAAGATGGCAATCGCCGTCAGCAGGGCTCGACGGCAGAACGAACGGATATGTGACATGAGACTCCCCCTCCCCAGGAGAAGTGCGGAGCGGTCGCGGAGAGCCACCGCCTACGCGCGGAGGTTATGCTCCGCGGGGCGGAGAGTCAAGATTCGAGAATGGCAATTATGAGTAAAAGGTATTACCAGCTGAGGGGCTCGGGGAAGTATTCCTGCGTCAGATCCTCATAGTAGGCGCGAAGCTGGCCAAGATCCGGCTTGGCGTCATCCTTCGAGTACAGGTCGTAGCGGTTGAACGCCCGCACCCACTTCAGCATCGCGCGGTCCTGGTCGTCGCAGAGGTAATCGTATGCCCCCTCACGATGCCACGAATAGAACGAGTGGTACCGGATCATGTAGAGCGCTTCGAGCGGGAGGCGCTCCTTTACCACGTGGTACAGGTACTCGTCGTGGCCCCACGACATATGGACGTGCTGCAGGCCGCAGCCGCGCTCGTAGACGCCGAGCTCGGTCGAATACACGGGATGCACCGCGTCGGGATTCCGCTCGAAGAACTCCGCGTGCACGATCTTCGGTGAGAACCGGCAGCCGACGGGGTTCGTATCGCCGACGACGGCCCACTGCGGCTCGCCGAACTTGCAGAGCACCTTGCCCAGATCGTGGATGAGCCCCGTCGCGATCATCCATCGCGGCTGGTTCGCCTGGCGCGCCGCTTCGGCCGTCTGCAGCGCGTGATCCGTCTGCGTGAACGTCGTGTCGGGATCGCTCTCGTCGACGATGTCGTCGAGGTGATCGAGCATCTCCCAGACCGTCATGCGCTCGCGATCGAGTCCCAGGTATTCCCGCTTCTTCTGCTGCACGAAGTCGAACGTCTGGTGCTCGTGGTTCTTCCGGTAGAACGCGCGCACGTACCCGGTCGGTTCGGCGTCGTAGTTCCTGAAATCCTTCGCAAGCTTGCCCATGGCGATCTCCCGCCCCATCTTACCGCCACGGCGCGACAGAGGAGTAAAGTACTTCCGCCATGCCGTCACGCCTCGTCGCCGCGCTGGCCGCCTCGTCGGCCCTCGCGATCGCCGCCTGCGGATCAGGCGCGACGACTCCCACCACGCCGACGCCGCCGGCGCCCGCGACGCCCGCCTGGTCCGACGAGTTCGACGGCCCGGCGAACGCCGCGCCGGACGCGGCGAAGTGGACCTACGATCTCGGCGGCGGCGGGTGGGGCAACCAGGAGCTCGAGACCTACACGAACGCCACCGACAACGTGCGCCTCGATGGCGCGGGACATCTCGTCATTCGCGCGCTCAACACCGGCGGCGCGATCACGTCGGCGCGGCTCAAGACGCAGGGACGGTTCACCGCGCAGTACGGCCACCTCGAGGCGCGCATCAAGCTTCCCGCCGGCCGCGGAATCTGGCCGGCGTTCTGGATGCTCGGCGCGAACATTTCCAGCGCGGGCTGGCCCGCGTGCGGAGAGATCGACGTGATGGAGAACATCGGCAGCGAGCCGTCCGTGAACCACGGATCCGCGCACGGTCCGGGCTATTCGGGCGGCCGCGCCATCACCGCGACGTATCGCCTGCCAGGCACCGCGCGATTCGCGGACGACTTTCACACGTTTGCCATCGACTGGACGCCTGGGACGATCGTGTTTCTCGTCGACGGCCAGACGTATCACACCGTCGCGCGCGCGGCGATCCCGTCGGGCTCGACGTGGGTGTTCGACGCGCCGTTCTTCCTGCTGCTCAACGTCGCGGTCGGCGGCACGTTCCCCGGCAACCCCGATACGACGACGACGTTTCCGCAGGAGATGGTGGTCGATTACGTCCGCTACACGCCGCGGTCGTAGCGGCGCCACATCCGCAAACTCTTCGTAAATGACCGCCGCGCCGAGCTGTTGGGGCGTATGATGGAGGTGTTCGCTCCCCTCCGAAGGAGGATCGCCATGCAGCTCAGACCCATGGGTGGTCCGATCCCGTCGCTGGCCGACGTCAAGGGACGCCCGCTGTCCATGCCTTTCCCTCAGCTCGAGCGGCGCGATCTCGCGCGCCGCGCGGCCGTCGTCCGCCGGATTACCGCCGAGTTTACCGAGATGCCGGGCCTCGTGCTCTCGGTGAAACAGGCCAGCCGGCTCCTCGGCCTCGATGAAGCCGCCTGCGAGCGCATCCTCAGTGCGCTCGAAGAGGATGGCCTGCTTCGCCGCCGCGGCGGCAGTTTCGCGCGCCGCGATCTCGGCGCGTAACTCAATACACGCTCATCCGGATCGGACCGAGCAGCCCAGCCGTCACGGGCTGGACCTTGTCCATGTCCTGCGCCTCGAAGCGCGTGCCGTAGCGCAGATTCAGCAGGCGATAGTTGGGCAGCGGTCCGCCCGCCATCGCGTTGACCGCCAGGTTCGCGACCGCGATGCGGACGCGGTTCGTTCCGGCCGTCAGCGCGCCGGTGAGATCGATCACGTAGGGCGGGGCCCACACGGAGCCCACGCGCCGATCGTTCACGTAGACGACGGCGGCCTCACGGACCGGCGCGTCGTACCAGGCCTGCATGCCGGCGCGCAGCGTCTGCGGCTGTACGGCGTGCCCCTCGCCGAAGTCGAGCGTGACGTGCCGCCGCACCATCGCGTCGGTCGCGACGATCTCGCGTTCGTAGGTCGCGACGCCCGAGAAGTGCGTCGTCGCCTCGTCGTCGGTCCACGACCGCAGCCGGTCCATCGTGACGGACGTGCCCTTCTGGAACGTCACGTTCCAGCCCGTGCTCACGTCGGAGACGGACGCGGGGCGCGCCGCAGCCGGAGCGGCCGGCGGCGGCGCCGCTCCCGCGTGCCGCGGGAAGACGAACAGGCGCGATTCGTATGGCGCCAGGCTGAGGGTGACCGCGAGTCCGTTGTCCGCGCGCGACGCCGGCAGTCGCGTCATGCGGCCCGTCATCGGATCCCAGGCGTCGGCGGCGGCGCCGTCCACGCGGAAGCGCGCGCTGACGGTCTGCCGCGTGTTGCCGGTGTTGGCCACGAAATACACGTCGGCGTCGTCCGTGCGGCGGTGCACGAAGCCGACGTCCGGCGCGAACGGTGCGATCGACACATCGGGCGGCAGCAGCCGGACCAGCGTCATCGCGAGCCCGGCTTCGTCGCGTACGAAGTGTCCGGATGCGCCGGGATCTTCGAAGAGCCGCCGCGCGAGCTCGCGGATCTGCGTGTGGTCCTCGGACGTCGCGGTGAAGCCGGGCGCGAGCGACGGCACGCGCCGCGTCGCGATCACGATGCCGCCGCCGCGCGCGAACTGCTCGAGGCGCTGCAGCGTCGCGAGGGAGATCCGTTCGGCGCCCGGCACGACGATCGCGCGATACGGCCGCGGCGTGGCGAGCGCTCCATCGTCGACGAGATCGAACGAAAACCCGGCGTCGAGGATCTGCGGAATCGTGTCGGGGCCGACCTTCTCGCGCAGCGTGTCGATCAGGTGCACGCGTCCGGGCGAGAACGACGCCCACGCGTCGTCGACCGGCAGGTACACGGCGACGTCGTTGACGGGCACGCCCTGGCGCAGCATGAAGCTCACCCGCTGCAGGTAGCGCGCGACGTCCGGCATCACGATCCACCACGGGTTGTGCTCGGTGAAGACCGCCGAGGCATAGAAGCGCCAGCCGGGCTCCTCGACGCCGGGCGGCGTGTAGGGCCAGCCGTGGCCGATCAGCTGATTGATCCCCTGGAGAAAATGCCGATCCGCTTCCGCCTTCATGTCGAGCGGCGACGCGCGGAAGACCGGCGAGTGCAGCCACGTCCACGTCTCGGACGACGTCACCGGCACGCCCGACAGGTGGCTGATCGACGAGGCCCAGCGTGTCGACGACAGCGTTCGCCACTGCGCGCCTTCGCCTTCCGGCAGATCGACGCCGGTGATGGTCGAGATCGTGACGGGCGGCATGCCGTAGCCCTGGATGCGGAGCTTCGTCTTCTGCGTCCGCGCCCAGGCCTGGAGCGGCGTGACGAAGCGCTCGCCGGCGAGCTCGGTGAGCGTCTGCCCCCAGTCGTGGCGCAGCGCGGCGTCGGCCTGCGACGCGCCCCGCACGAGCTCGGGCAGATGCGGCGTCAGGTCGTAGCCGCGACGCGCCTTGAACGCGTCGAGGAAATCGGGCGTCCAGTCCGACTCGAACACTTCGAGGCTGTCGCAGAAGATCGCGTACGGCGGCGCGCCGTTGAACGCGCGCATCAGGCGTCCGCCGACGAGATCGAGATAGCCGTCGAGCGCGCGTCGATCGTAGTGATCGAGCACGTAGCCTTCCGCGCCCACCGCGGCGCGCTTCACCATCATGCCGGTTCGGCTCGAGATGAAGACCAGCGTGTCGCCGGTTCCGTC
>Ga0066903_100004573_pt1 | contig 11742 bp, 11 predicted proteins | sample PanSoiMetaGPlot1_FD_67491 | JGI IMG/M metagenome (GOLD analysis project Ga0066903, IMG submission 67491) | Tropical forest soil microbial communities from Panama analyzed to predict greenhouse gas emissions - Panama Soil - Plot 1 (version 2) | ecosystem: Environmental > Terrestrial > Soil >...
CTGATCAACTACCGGATGCGCACCGAGGGGCTCGTGCGACGGGTCGCGTCCGCGCAGCTGCCGACCGATCACGGCGAATTCCGCGCGGTCGCGTACCAGAGCGTGCTCGACGGCGAGACGCACATCGCGCTCGTCAAAGGCGACATCGGCGACGGACAGAACGTCATGGTCCGCGTGCATTCACGGTGCCTCACGGGCGACGTGTTCCACTCGCTGCGCTGCGACTGCGGCCCGCAGCTCGACGCGGCGATGCGCAAGATCGAACGGGAAGGGCGCGGCGTGATCCTGTATCTCAACCAGGAAGGCCGCGGGATCGGCCTCGCCAACAAGCTCCGCGCGTACGAGCTGCAGGAGCAGGGGCTCGACACCGTCGAAGCGAACGAACGCCTCGGGTTCAAACCGGATCAGCGTGACTACGGGATCGGCGTCCAGATCCTCAAGGATCTCGGCGTCCGCTCGATGCGTCTGCTCTCGAACAACCCCCGAAAACTCGTCGGCCTCGAAGGCTACGGCCTGTCGGTCGTCGAATGGTTGCCGCTGGAGATTCCAGCGTCCATCCACACGGAGCGCTACCTCCGTACCAAGAAAGAAAAGCTCGGACACAAGCTGCGCGGCGTCTGATCCACCCGAACGGGTGATGCGCGCGGTGCCATGTCACCGTACGATCCGCATCATGGCGGAATCCGTTCCTCAGAGCTCGCAAGACGGCCTCCTGCTCGATGCGTACTCGCGCGCGGTGATCGACGCCGTCGAGCGCGTGGCGCCCGCCGTCGCCCGCATTCAGGCGGGGCGCGGCCAGGGCTCCGGCTTTGTGTTCACGCCCGATGGCTTCGTGCTCACCAATCATCACGTCATCGAGCGTGCCTCGTCAGTCGCGGTATCTCTGCCGGACGGCCGCGTGTTCGAGGCGAATCTGATCGGCGCGGATCCGCACACGGATCTCGCCGTGCTGCGGATCGCGATTGGCGCGGACGGCGCGCCGCTGCCATGGGCGGGCTTCGGCGATTCACGCGCCGTCCGCGTCGGCCAGATCGCGATCGCAATCGGCAATCCGTACGGTTTCCATCATTCGGTGACGAGCGGCATCGTGAGCGCGCTCGGCCGATCGCTGCGCGCGCGGTCCGGCCGGCTGATGGACGACGTCATTCAGAGCGACGCGTCGCTCAATCCCGGCAATTCCGGCGGGCCGCTCGTCACGACAGGCGGTGCCGTGATCGGCGTGAACACGGCGATGATTCAAGGCGCGCAGTCGCTGTCGTTTGCCATCGCGAGCAACACCGCGCGGATGGTCGCCGCCATGCTCATGCGCGACGGGCGCGTGAGCCGCAGTTACCTCGGCGTCGCCGGACAGAACGTGGCGGTGCCGCGCGCGGCGGCGCGCTCGGCCGGGATCGCGGCCGCCTCAGGCGTGCTCGTGCAGTCGACGGAAAAGGGAAGTCCGGCGGAAACGGCGGGGCTGGCGGCGGGCGACATCATTCTGGCGTTCGCGGGGGAACCGGTGACAGGCATCGACGATCTGCACCGGCTGCTGACGGCCGATCGTGCCGGCGCGGCGGCGCCGCTCGTGGTGCTGCGGCGCGGCGCGCGACGCCAGCTCGCCGTCGTTCCGGCAGTGACTGGTACGTAACCTTACAGCGTGATCAGTCCGCGGCGCACCGCCCGGCGGACCGTCTCGGTGCGCGTGTGCGTTCCGAGCTTGCCCGAGATCGAAGCGACGTGGAACTTCACGGTCTGATCGCTGATGCCGAGACGCGTCGCGATCCCCTTGTTCGACAGGCCCTCCGCAAGAAGCCCGAGTACCTCGATTTCGCGTTCGGTGAGCGGCTCGGTGTAGGCCGGGTCTTCTCGACCACCGTAGCCTCGGCGAAGCCGGTCAGACGCGGCGGCCTCTTCGGCGGCAACGAGAAACGCGTCGGCGTCGATCGCCGCCGCACGCGCCGACGCGAGATCCGGATACGCTCCGGCAATCGCAAACGCGCCGTCGACTTCCGCCTGAAGACGCGCGCACGCCTCGGGCGACCCGACGAGCGCCACGCGCATCACGCGTGCATCACGCGGCCGAGTCCGGCCGCTCGCCGACGACGAGAGCAACATCCTGCGGCGCCCCCCCGCGCACGATCCGGAGCGTGACCGTCTGGCCGGCCCGTCCGACCAGCAGATCGAGCAGATCTTCCGGCGCCTCAACCGGACGCCCGTCGAATTCCAGAATCACGTCACCTACTAGGACGCCGCCCCTGGCCGCCGGGCTCCCGGACGTGACACCGATCGCCAGCAGCGCCGTCGTCCGATCCGGCACCGGCCGCTGATCGTCCGGCAGCCGCACGGCCTGGGCCGCAATGCCGAGGTACCCGCGCTTGACGCTGCCGTGCTCGAGAAGCGTTGCGGCGGTCTTCCAGGCGATTCCCGCCGGAATGACGACGCCAAGGCCGCGGATCTTTGCGGCCGTCGCGACCCCCGCCAGCCCGCCGCCAGCGTCGATGAAGGCGCCGCCGGAAAAGCCATCGTGCATGGGCGCGGTCGTGCGGATGACCTGGTCGATCGCGCGGCGGCGCCCCGTTGGAAGAGGGCCGCCAATCACCGAAATGATTCCCGTGCTCGCGGTCAGCGCATTGCTCCAGGACCTGGCCAGCGCGATCCCGATCTCGCCGACGCGCGGCGTGGCCGTCGACGGTGCGATCGAGGCGCCGCCGAGTCCCGGGACCCGGACGAGCGCGAGGTTTGTTGCGGGATCCCAGCCGGCGAGCTGGGCGTCGAACGCCGTTCCGTCATGAGCGCGGACGTGCAGGCCGTCCTCCCCGCCGAGCGCCCGCGCCGTCGTCAACACGACGTCGGGCCCGTAGACGAGGCCGCTGCCGGGACGGCGGTGGCCGTAGACCTGAACGACCGATGGTGCCGCCCGTTCGACGAGATCGGCAAGCTGATTCGAGTACGCCGTGAGAGCAGATGCATTCGCCATGCACTCATCATCACGCCGTCACATTTCGTGTGCATCACCCGAACGGGCGGGTATGCTTGAGCCATGATCCGCACCACGCTCCTTCTCGTGTTGGCGCTCATCGCGCAGCAGCCGTCCACTCCTCCGGCGTCGACCGCGACGCCCGAGAAACCATCCGAGAGGTCGTCAGAGACCTTGCCGCCGCTCCCGCCGGACGCGCGCGTCGATCAGACGATGCAGCTTGGCGGCCGCACCCTGAAGTACACCGCCACTGTCGGAACGATCCCGGTGTATTCCGTGGAGGGCGGCAAGAAAGCGGGCGAAGTCGTCTTGACGTCGTACGTCATGGACGGAGCCGACCGTCCGGTGACGTTTGCGTTCAACGGTGGTCCCGGCGCGGCTTCCGTCTACCTGAATCTCGGCGCCATCGGCCCCAAACGCACGGCGTTCGGGGATCAGGGCGACAGTCCGTCGAATCCGCCCGTGCTCACCGACAATCCTGGTACCTGGCTCGACTTCACGGATCTCGTGTTCGTCGATCCGATCGGCACCGGATTCAGCCGCTCGCTCCTCCCCGCGGATCAGACCAAGAAAGAGTTCTTCACCACCGACAACGACATCCACTACCTCTCGCGCGTCATCTTCGACTGGCTCGTCAGGAACCAGCGGCTTCGCTCGCGCAAGTACATCGTGGGTGAGAGCTACGGCGGGTACCGCGTCCCGCGGATCACGCACTATCTGCAGACGCAGATCGGCGTCGCAATGAACGGCGTCGTGGCCGTGTCGCCCTTCCTGAATCCGACGCTGGATGAAAACGACGACGTGTCGCCGACCGCATGGATCGTGTCGCTGCCGTCGATTGCCGCCGCGAATCTCGAGCGTCAGGACAAACTGACCGACGCCGCGATGGCGTCAGTGGTCGCCTACGCGCGTGGTGATTATGCCGTCGACCTGATGAAAGGACGGTCGGATCCCCAGGCGACCGCGCGCGTCGTCGATCGCGTGACCGAGCTGACCGGCCTGGACAAGACGTTCGTCCGGCGATCGGGCGGCCGCATCGAGATTGGCGCGTACCTGCGCGAGGCGCACCGCGAAGACGGGAAGATCGGCAGCGTCTACGATTCCAACGTCACGTCGTTCGACCCGTTTCCGTTCGCGCCGACACAGCGGAGCGGTGATCCGCTGCTCGAGAGCATCATCGCGTCCACGACGAGCGCGATGGTCGACTTCGTCACGCGTGTCGTCGGGTGGAAGGCGAGCGGGGCGTACCACGCGCTCAACTACGAAGTGAACAGCCAGTGGGACTTCGACAGCGCCGCCCTGCGGCGCGGCGCCGTCGCGGATCTGCGGCAAGCCGTTGCGGCGGATCCGAAACTGCGAGTGCTGATCGTCCACGGCTGGAACGACTTGTCGTGCCCGTTCATGGCCTCGGTGCTGACGGTCGATCAGATGCCCGTCATGGGCGATCAGTCTCGCGTCGCCGTCCGTGAGTACCCCGGCGGCCACATGTTCTACAGCCGCCCGGCCAGTCAGGCTGCCCTACGCAAGGATGTGCAGGAACTGTTCAACAAGCACTGACGCCCGGGCCGAGCGGGTTCATTTGAGCGATCGCATGTAGGCGATCACGTCCGCCGCATCCTGCTTCGTCATGCGGAAGGGCGGCATCGGTGGACGCAGCCGCGTGCCCTCGCGGCCGATGGCCCCTTCGGTCAGCAGGCGCATCGCCGCGGCGTCGTCGTATCCAGGCAGCCCTTTGTTGCGCGGCGCGATGAGCGCCCAGTCGTTGGGCCACGGCGGGCGGATCGGGATCGGACCGCCGTCGAAGAGCTTCGACTCGATGAGGTTGCCCTGATCGTCACGGGACGAATGACACTGCGGGCACATCGCGACGTCGTGGACGAGATACCGGCCGTGCTCGACGTTGCCGCTGATGTGCTGACTCTGACTTTGATTCTGGCTCTGACCCTGACTCTGAGTTGCCGCATGTGCGACGGCGACTGCGATCAGCAGCGCCCCCGCAACGAGATGTGAACTGCGCACCGAGATTACCTCCAGCGCTCATGATTATGGCGCATCGGAAGGTTGAAGGTGGATGCCGCACTCGAGTTTGCGTCCGCCCCACCGTCCCGAGCGCTCGTTTGCCGGATCGAGCGGCAGCGACGTGCACGGCTCGCAGCCGATGCTCGTGTAGCCTTCGTCGTAGAGCGGCAGCAGCGGGATGCCGTGTGTCTTCGCGTACCGCCAGACGTCCGCCCTGTGCCAGCGGGCGAGCGGGCTGACTTTTCTCAGCGTCGTGCCGCCGGTGAGGGTGAACGGCTCCACTTCCTCGAGCGTCGCGCGCGATGGGGACTGGTCGCGCCGCAGTCCCGTGAACCACGTGTCGTATTGCTTCAGCGCACCGAAGAGCGGCTCCACTTTGTGACGCTGGCAGCACGCATGCGTGCTCTCGCGCCAGAGACCGGCTGCGGGATCGGCGGCGCGCAACGTCACGAGGTTCAAGCGCCACGCGGACGCGAGTTCGTCTCGATAGCGGAGCGTCGCGTCGAAATGGTGCACCGTGTCGAGGAACAGGACGGGAATGTCGGGCCGCCGTTCGCGAAGCATGTGGACGACGACAACGCAGTCGGCCTGGAAGCTTGCGGTCACGCACGGCGCAGACGCGCGATCCAGTTCCGACGCGATCAGGGCGGTAGCTGTTTCTTCGATCATGCGAGGGTCTCCTCGAGAACGGCGCGAACGGCATCGACGGCGTCGACGTGCGACCGGGCCGCGCGCGCAGCGTGGGCCACGCGATCGGCGAGATCGCGATCCGCCGACCGCTGCGCGTCAGCCAGCGGCTCCACGATCATGCCGGCACCGGCGGTGAAGTTGCTGGATGGATCGATCAGAATGAAGCTGCCCGTCGAGCGGTTGAGCGAGTACGGCTCGAAGGCGAGCGGACGGCCGGCGGTGATTTTTGCGATGGCTATCTGGTTGAGCGACAGCGCCTCGTCGCTCCATGCGGTCACCGTCTGTGTGCTGTGCTTCAGCACGTACGGGCGCCCTGGCTGCAGCGGCCGTTCGTCCATCCAGACGACGTTCGCGGAGAACCGCCGGCCCACGTGCAACGGTCCAGCCGAGATCGTATCCCCGCGGCTGACGTCCACGTCGTCGGCGAGCGCCAACGTAACCGACATCGGGGCGGAGGCGCTCGGGAGATTGCCTTCCCACGTCACGATCGCGGCGACTCGCGTCTTCGTGCCTGACGGCCAGATAGTGACGGAGTCGCCGACCGCGATTCTCCCGGAGACGATCTGTCCCGCGTACCCCCGGAACCTCGCGTCCGGCCGGATGACGAGCTGCACCGGAAACCGGAATGGGGCGAGCGCTGGAAGTTCAGGCGCGACGGTCTCTTCGAGAAACGGCAGCAGCGCCGGGCCCCGATACCACGGAGTACGGCCGCTTCGCGCGATCACGTTGTCGCCGTGCAGCGCGCTCAGGGGGATCGGCTGGACGTGCGCGCCGTCGAGCAAATCGGGCAGCTCTGACGCGATGCTCGCGAAGACCGACTCGTCGAAGTCGACGAGATCCATCTTGTTCACCGCAACCACGAACGTGCCGATTCCGAGCAGCCGCGCGATCCGCGCGTGACGCCGCGTCTGCTCGCGAACGCCGTGACGCGCGTCGACCAGCAGAATCGCCACGTCCGCGGTCGACGCCCCCGTCGCCATGTTGCGCGTGTACTGCTCGTGGCCGGGCGTGTCCGCGAGGATAAATTTCCGCTTCGCGGTCGCAAAATACCGATAGGCGACGTCGATCGTGATGCCCTGCTCGCGCTCCGCACGCAGTCCGTCGGTGAACAGGGAAAAGTCGATCGACCCCGCCGTGCGGTTGCGCGACGCGGCCTTCACCGATTGAAGTTGGTCCTCGTAGACGCCGCGCGACTCGTAGAGCAGCCGTCCGATGAGCGTGCTCTTTCCGTCGTCCACGCTCCCGGCCGTACAGATGCGGAGTAGTCCGGACATCAGAAGTATCCCTCCCGTTTCTTCATCTCCATCGATCCATCCTGGTCGTGGTCGATGATGCGCAGCTGCCGCTCCGAGTGCCGCACGGCGACGAGCTCGTCGATGATGTCGCTCACGGTCGCCGCCGACGATCGGATCGCGCCGGTGCACGGTGAACAGCCGAGTGACCGCATCCGGCACATCACGCGCTCGGTGCGCTCGCCCGGCAGGAGCGGCACGAACGGCTGTTCAGGCACGATCAGGCTGTCTCCGCGGACGATCACCTCCCGCTCGCGCGCGAAGTAGAGCGGCACGACGGGAATCCGCTCCGCGTCGATGTAGTGCCACACGTCGAGCTCGGTCCAGTTGGAAAGCGGAAAGACGCGCATGCTCTCTCCCGGCGCGATCCGGCCGTTGAGCAGCCGCCACAATTCAGGCCGCTGCCGCTTCGGGTCCCACTGCCCGCGCGAGTCGCGCAGCGAGAACACACGTTCTTTCGCGCGCGATCGCTCCTCGTCGCGGCGCGCGCCGCCGAAGGCTGCATCGAACCCGCCGTTCTGCAGCGCATCGAGCAGCGCCTGCGTCTTGAGGAGCCCGCAGCAGCGCTGCGTGCCCACGGCGTAGGGCTGTGTGCCGGCGCGGATCGCCTCGGTGTTCGTGTGCACGATCAAGTTCACGCCGATGTGCGCGGCCTGGCGGTCGCGGAATTCGATCATCTCGCGGAACTTGTACGTCGTATCGATGTGGAGCAACGGAAACGGGATCGGCCCCGGGTGAAAGGCCTTCTGCGCGAGACGCAGGAGGACCGACGAGTCCTTGCCGATCGAATACAGCATCACCGGCCGCGCGAATTCGGCGGCGACCTCGCGGATGATGTGGATGCTCTCAGCTTCGAGCGTGCGCAGGTGTTCGAAGCTCATGGGATCCGCCTTGAAGTCTGAAGAAGCGAACGAGCAGTGCCATGTCGATCAGCGCGACGGCCGCGAGCACGCCGTACGCCTGCGGCCCGTCGACAATGTGCAGGACGCGCAGGAGCGTCGACAACGCAAACCCGACGATCCAGGCATCGAAACTCATGCAGACGCGCCGGAACGTCTCCGCGTCGACGCGTCGGATCAACCACGCGCCGAACGGCACGCCGATCGCGAGGCTGGGGATGACGATGGGAACGAGCGCGAGCGATTCGCGTGTGAACAGGCCCGCGTACCAGTAGGCGAACGCGGTGAAGCCGGCTTCTGTCAGCCGGATGAACCCGAGCGACGCGCGGAGCTCGCGCTTGACGAATCCCTGGTTGTTGAGAAAGAGCGTCAGCGGAGGCCCGGAGATCGTCGTCAGCGAATAGAGCGCGCCGACGGCCATGCCGAATGGCACGCTCCAGGGCGCTTCCCCCCTCAGCGGTCGCCGCAAACCTGCCGCCTGCAGCAGGATCAACGGCAGCAGAACCGTGAACGTCCAGAGCTTGAGCCAGTCAGGCCGCACGAGCGCGACGCCCGCCGTGCCAAGCGCGATGCCTGGTACGAGTCCGACGACAAGCGGCGACATCCGGCGGCGGATCCGCGGCACCGCCGAGCGATTCATCCAGAGCACGTATCCGTTGAGCGCCAGTTCGAGGACGACGAGCGCGGGATTCAGCACGCGGGTCGTGATGAGCAGCAGTGCGAGCGGCACCGTGATCGACGAAAAGCCGTAGCCAAGCGCACCGTTGACGACGGCAGCGGCCAGTGTGATGAGCGCGAACTCAGGGACGTGCGACAAGATGAGCTTCTCCTGGAAACGAACGACCGCCAGACACACGGATTAAGACCGGCGATCTGCGGGGGAGAAGCTGTCGGGTCGAGCTAGGGAAGTGGATAGCGTCTCACCTGCAGTTCGCCGGCACGCTACACGAGCATCGACATGCGTGCCCGGAGATGCGCGACGTACAACAGGTGAACACCATCATTGACGCTGATCCACGGTAGCACACAAGGCGGTCAAATCTGTAATGCCCGGCGCTCATGCCAATCATCACGGCGCCAGATGGCTCGATTGTGTATACTTCACTCGTGATGCTCGTCTCGATGCAGTCGGCCGCCATTACGGCGACTACCGCGACGCGAATTCGCAACACGCGAATTCGCGCATCCGGCGGCACCTGCATGTCATGAGCTAACCGTTTTTCGATCCATACGCGGACATGCAAACCCGCCGGAACCTGGTTCCGGCGGGTTTTTTGTTTTGGAGTGACGAAGATGCGGGTCCTGAAATTCGGCGGCACGTCTGTTGCGGATGCCACGGCGATCGCCCGAGTCGTGGCGATCGTCAGTGAGCGGCGCGGCGCGCGAACGGTCGTGGTGTCCGCGCTGGCCGGCGTGACCGATGCGCTGATCGAGACGGCGCGGCTTGCCGCGCGTGACCTGGACGCGGCATTGGCGACGGTTGAAACGCTGACGGCGCGGCACCGCGCCGTATCGACGACGTTCGCGTCCGACCGCGCGCGGCGAGTGCTCGAGCCCGCACTCGACGGAATCGCCTCCGGCGCCGCGTCGGCCGTCCGCGCCATCCGGTCCAGCGGTACTTCGCCTGCGCTCGTTGACCGGCTGCTCGCCTGCGGCGAATTGTGGAGCAGCCGGCTCGTGTCGGCCGCGTTCGTCGATGCGAACGTGCCGGTGCAATGGATCGACGCGCGGCATGTGCTCCGCACCGACGGCGGACACGGCTGCGCGACACCCGACCTTGTCGCGACGGACAAGGCGGTCACGCGTCTCGTGCGTCCGGCACTCGCGCTCGATCGTGTCGTCGTCCTGGGTGGGTTCGTGGGCTCCGGTCCCGACGGTGCAACGACGACCCTCGGCCGCGGGGGATCCGATTATTCGGCGGCGGTCGTGGGCGCATGCCTCCTGGCGGACGAGATCGAGATCTGGACGGACGTCGACGGCGTGCTGACCGCGGATCCGCGTGTCGTGCCCGGCGCGCGCGTGATGCCGGCGCTGTCCTATGAAGACGCCGAGACGCTCGCGACGTTCGGCGCGAAGGTCCTGCATCCGAAGACGATCGGGCCTGCGGCGTCACGCGAGATTCCCGTGCGCGTGCTGAACTCGCGCCGGCCGGCCGCGCCCGGCACGCGCATCGACGGCTCCGGTGGCGATGCGGCCGGATACACCGCGGTCGCGTCACGCGGCGGGTTGTGTCTCGTCGAGTTCACGGCGCGCGACAAGCCGGCGGCGCCGGGGTTCGGCGCGCGCGTGCTGCAGGCGCTCGAAGACGCCAAGATCGCGATTCTGGTCGGCGAGGTTCATCGCGATCGCGTGAGCGTCACCGTGGACGGATCGCTCGACGCCGAGTCGCTTCGCTCGCATGTGGAGGCGTTCGCGGAGCTGCGATTGCGCGACGGCTTGAGCGCGGTCTGCGCCGTGGGGCACCGGCTCGTCGCGCCGTTCATCGTCGTCGTGGAGGATCAGCACGCGCACGCGATCGTCGCACGCCTGCACGACTCGTTCGTCCCTGGTTCCGTCGAGGCGAGAGCGGGAGTCGCATCGTGATCACAGTTGCGCTGGCGGGTTTTGGCACCGTCGGCCGTTCGGTGGTGCGGCTCCTTCAGCAGGCGCCGCAGGATGCGACGCTCGTGACAGTGCTCACGCGTCGCGCTCCCGACCGCCGCGCCGAGTGGGCCGGCGAACACGTGCGCTGGACCGAATCGCTCGACGAGGCGCTGGCCGGCGCCGACGTGTTCGTCGAGTTGATCGGCGGGCTCGATCCCGCGGAATGCTGGATCCGCACGGCGCTCGACCGGGGGATCTCGACCGTCACCGCGAACAAGCAGGTGATCGCGCACCACGGCCCCGCGCTCCTTGCGCTGGCGGCGCAGCGTGGCTGTCAGCTGCGCTTCGAGGGATCGGTCGCCGGCGGCGTGCCGGTGATTCGAGCGATCGAGAGTGGACTGGCGAGCGACGCCATCACCCAGGTCGCCGGCATCCTCAACGGCACGTGCAACTACATCCTCTCTCGGATAGAGCGCGAAGGAACCGATTTCGACACCGCGCTGCGGGACGCGCAGTCGCTCGGCTTCGCAGAGGCGAATCCTTCACAGGACATCGACGGTCACGACGCGCGCGCCAAGCTGGCGATTCTCGCGATGGTCGGCCTGCGGCTGCAAGCGCCGGCCGATCGGATCGCGGTGCAGTCGATCGCGCCGGTCACGCCGCTCGACTTCAAGTACGCGCACCAGTTGCACTGCACGATCCGCCAGATCGCGTGGGCCACGCGTCGCGCGGACGCGTCGATTCTGTCGGCGGCCGTGGGGCCCGCTCTCGTTCCGCTGACGTCCCCACTCGCGCGCGTGGACGGCAGCGAGAATCTCGTCACCGTGCGAGGCGCATTCGGCGGCGAGACCAGCTTCGGGGGGCGCGGCGCCGGCGGCGATCCGACCGCCGTGGCGGTCGTCTCGGACGTGCTGGCCATCGCGCGCGGCGCGCGTCCGCCCGGCGGCTGGCGTGCGGTGGCCGCGGAGCGCGTGTCAACCGATTACTCCACACCGCATTACGTGCGGTTCACCGTGGCCGACCGGCCTGGAATCATTGCCGCGTTGGCCTCCGTTTTTGCCGCACACCACATTAATATCGATGCCATCTTGCAGGAGCCCGGATTCCCCGCGTCCGCCCGGCCGTTTGTCGTCAGTCTCGACGCCGCGCCGTCGTGCGCCGTGACGACCGCCCTCGAGACCATCGCGTCGCTCGATTTCCACGTCGTGCCGCCGTTCGTGATGCCGGTGTTCCGCGACGGTGCGCCCGTCGGCTAGATCATGGCCAGCTACACCGCACACCTGCGCTGTATTGCCGGCTGCGA
>Ga0066903_100004574_pt1 | contig 11741 bp, 10 predicted proteins | sample PanSoiMetaGPlot1_FD_67491 | JGI IMG/M metagenome (GOLD analysis project Ga0066903, IMG submission 67491) | Tropical forest soil microbial communities from Panama analyzed to predict greenhouse gas emissions - Panama Soil - Plot 1 (version 2) | ecosystem: Environmental > Terrestrial > Soil >...
GCTCGGCGTGTAGCGCCGACGTTCAGATGTTCATTTTCTGCATTCGAGCGGATACCGATTGCCGTGCCATGTCGTATGGCCGACCGCGTGCCCCGGCTCCCTGCGATTTAGGACCCAAGGATCGACATTGTTGTACATCATAGCGATTCCACGGTCCGTCGAATCGGCTAGGTACAGTCGAACCCAAGGCCCCCCTCTCTCCCGAAACCATCCCCTGATCGCGACGCCGGAGGTCTGAGTACAGACCGAACCGCTGCAGGTTTGCTGCGTATCGTCCACGGCCTTCCAAACCATTGTGGAAGGGCGGCCGTCGATCAAGCAATTCCAGCTGCCGAAATACCACTTCTCTGCAACCAAGCCGGCTTCTGCGCTCGTTGTACCCAGCAAGCAGGCAGAGAGCGAGAGCAGGGCAGCTGCGGCAGCCGCTTTCTTCGAGATCATATCGGCGATGACCATTTTGACCTCCTGAGGGTTCGCGTTGTCGAGCGTATCGCTAAGGATTGAGCCCATCTGCGTTTCGACAATTTGTCGGCGCGGATAGCTGGTCGTCCACTGACCTGGCGGCTCAACCTGTTCTCGGCTGTTCGCAGTTTGGCACCGTCAGTGATGACTGCGAAGTGAAGCAGTTCACAGCTTAGTTAGATTCATTTTTACGGCGCCACGGCAGCGTTCTGCGCCGAGGTTGAAGGCGAGCTAGCAGGATGTGCTAAAACAGATGGCTTGAGGCGGGCAACGGACGTTTCTTTTGTTCGATCCACGGGCGACGCCATAATACCCACTGATTGTCGAAAGACGGGGTGAGCGTCCGATCGTTCACTTCGCCTCGACGAGGCCGCCGGCGCGGCCGACCTCGGCGAGGTGATGGTCGGCATCGCCGAACATCGTGTCGATCGCGGTGACGCGCTTGAAATAATGCCCGACCTTGTACTCCATGGTCATGCCGATGCCGCCGTGGAGCTGGATCGCCTGCTGGCCGACCAGACGGCCGGAGCGCCCGATCTGCACCTTTGCGGCCGCGATCGTCTTGTGGCGCTCGGCCTCGTTCTCCTCCGCCACCATCATGGTGGCGAGCAGCGCCATGCTGCGCGCCTGCTCGAGCGCGATCAGCATGTCGACGGCACGATGCTGCAACACCTGGAACGTACCGATCGGCACGCCAAACTGTTTTCGCGTTTTGAGATATTCGACGGTGAGCTCCTGCATCGCCGCCATGGCGCCCACCGCCTCGGCGCACAGCGCGGCGACCGCCTCGTCGACGACGCGCCGGATGAGCCCGAAAGCCTCGCCCGGCTTGCCGATGACGGCCTGCGGCTCGACCGCGACCTTGGCGAGCGTGACTTCCGCGGCGCGCTGGCCGTCGATCGTCTGATAGCCGCGCCGCGAGACGCCCGGCGCTCCGGCATCGACCAGGAACAGGCCGATGCCCGCCGACTCGCGGCGATCCCCGGAAATCCGCGCGCTGACCAAGAATTTGTCGGCGGCCTCGCCGTGCAGCACGAGCGTCTTGGCGCCGTCGAGCACGAAGCGCCGGCCATCACGCCGCGCGCTCGTGCCGACGTCGGCGAGATGGTAGCGCGACTGGCGCTCGCTGTGCGCGAAAGCCAGCAGCAGGCTGCCGTCGCCGATCTTCGGCAACAGTGCCGCGCGCTGCTCGTCGCTGCCGCCGTGGCGCAGCAGCCCGCCGCCGAGCACCACCGTCGCCAGGAACGGCTCGAGCGCCAGCGCCCGGCCGAACGCCTCCGCAACGATCATGGTCTCGACCGGTCCCCCGCCGAAGCCGCCGAAGCGCTCCTCGAACGGCAGGCCGAGCAGCCCGAGCTCGGCGTATTTGCCCCACAGCTCGCGGCTGAAACCGTCCGGCGCCTCCATGTAGGTCTTGCGTGTCTCGAAATCGTATTGATCGGCGAGCAGCCGCTCGACACTGTCCTTGATCAGCCGCTGCTCCTCGCTCAGCTCGAAATCCATTGCGCTAGAATCCCAGAATCGCCTTGGCAATGATGTTGTGCTGGATCTCGTTCGAGCCGCCGTAGATCGAGACCTTGCGGTAATTGAAATAGCCGGGCGCGAGCGAGGCCGCCCATTCGGGACCGACCGGCGGTTCGTTCCAGCGCTCGTCCTCGATGTATTCCGGCTGATAGGGCAGGGCGTAGGGCCCGACGAGCTCCAGCAGCAGCTCGGTGATCGACTGCTGAATCTCGGAGCCCTTGATCTTCAGGATCGAGGATTTCGGATCCGGCTTGTCGCCGTTGCGGCGCGCCTCGGCGACGACGCGCAGCTGCGTCATCTCGAGCGCCTTGAGCTCGACCTCGATCGCGGCGAGCTTGGCTCGGAAGCGCTCGTCCTCGATCAATGGCTTGTCGCCGTCGCGCTCCATCGCGGCGAGCTCCTTGAGTCGCCGGACGCGCTCCTTCGACATGCCGACGCGCGCGATCCCGGTGCGCTCGTTCCCGAGCAGGAATTTGGCGTAGTCCCAGCCTCGGTTCTCCTCGCCGACCCGATTCTCGACCGGCACCTTGACGTCGTCGAAGAACACCTCGTTCACTTCACGCCCGCCGTCGATCGTCACGATCGGCCGCACGGTGATGCCCGGGGTCTTCATGTCGATCAGAAGGAACGAGATGCCGCTCTGCTTCTTGGCCGCAGGATCCGTGCGCACCAGGCAAAAAATCCAGTCGGCGTATTGCGCGAGCGTGGTCCAGGTTTTCTGGCCGTTGACGACGTATTGATCGCCCTCGCGTTTGGCCGAAGTTTTCAGCGATGCGAGGTCGGAGCCGGCACCCGGCTCGGAGAAGCCCTGGCACCACCAATCGTCGAGGTTGGCACAGCGCGGCAGGAATTTCTTCTTCTGCGCCTCGTTGCCGAATTGCGCGATCACCGGCCCAACCATGCTGACATTGAAGGCCAGCGGCGAGGGCGCCGGCGCCTGTTGCAGCTCGTCGAGCCAGATGTATTGCTGTACCGAGGTCCAGTTCTGGCCGCCCCATTCGACCGGCCAGTTCGGCACCGCCCAGCCCTTGGCGTTGAGAATGCGCTGCCAGTTGACGATGTCGTCCTTGTCGAGATGCCGTCCCTCGATGATCTTCTGCCGGGTCTTTTCCGGCAGCTTGGTGCGCATGAACTCTCGCACCTCGTCGCGGAACGCGAGCTCTTCGTCGGTAAAGCGCAGATCCATGGCATTTCCTCTCGGTGGGAGCGGCGTATGCGGGTGATTGCAGGCGTTCCGGAAATTATCTGCCTTTCCGCGCAAATAGCGAGTCTCAGGCCCTGGCTCTCGCCGGCTCCGTGAGCGACGCGAAGCCGCGCCGCTCCGAGGCGAGACGCTCGAGCAGCGGCGCCGGCTCGAGCCGCGCATCCTTCGCGCGCGCCGCGATCTCGGCGAGCCTGTCACGGATCGCCGCAAGCCCCACCTGGTCGGCGTAGAACATCGGGCCGCCGCGCCACACCGGCCAGCCGTAGCCGTAGATCCAGATGATGTCGATGTCGCCGGGCCGCGCCGCAACTCCCTCCTCGAGGATTCGCGCGCCCTCGTTGATCATCGGATAGAGCAGCCGTTCCAAGATTTCCCTGCGATCGATCGAACGGCGCGCAATGCCGTGGCGCGCCGAGGCCTCGGCGATCAGCTTCTCGACCTCCGGATCGGGCCGCGGCGTGCGCGAGCCTGCCTCGTAGAGATAGAAGCCCTTCCCGGTTTTTTGGCCGAACCGCCCGGCCTCGCACAGCCGATCGGCGATCTCGGATTTGAGCCCCTGCGCCTTGCGCATGCGCCAACCGACGTCCAGGCCGGCGAGGTCTCCCATCGCAAACGGGCCCATCGGGAAGCCGAACTCGACGATCGCGCCGTCGATGTCCTGCGGCAGCGCGCCTTCGAGCAGCATGCGCTCCGCCTCGATGCCGCGGGCGCGCAGCATGCGATTGCCGACGAAGCCGTGGCACACCCCGACCACGACAGGGACCTTGCCGATGCGGCGGCCAACCGCGATCGCGGTCGCGAGCACGTCGGGCGCCGTTTCTTTGCCGCGGACCACTTCGAGCAGGCGCATGACGTTCGCGGGGCTGAAGAAGTGCATGCCGAGCACCGCCTGCGGCCGCTTCGTCGACTGCCCGATCGCGTCGACGTCGAGATACGAAGTGTTGGTGGCGAGCACCGCATCCGGCTTGGTGACGCGATCGAGATCGCCGAACACCCGCTTCTTGAGCTCCATCTCCTCGAACACGGCCTCGACGACGATATCGGCGTCCGCCAGGCGCTCGAACTCGGTCGAGCCGGCGATCCGCCCGAGCCGGCGTTCCATCTCGTCCGCCGCGAGGCCGCCGCGCTTGACCGTATTGCGATAGTTCTTGGCGATCGTGTCGAGCCCGCGGCCGAGCGGCTCCTCGCCGGTCTCGATCAGCGTCACCGGGATGCCTGCATTGGCGAAGCACATGGCGATGCCGCCGCCCATGGTGCCGGCCCCGATGACGCCCGCACGGGCGATTTCCCGCGGTCGGACTCCTGCGGTCACGCCGGGCACTTTCGCGGCCTCGCGCTCGGCGAAGAACACGTATCGCTGCGCCTTCGACTGCTCGCCCTGGCGCAGCTCCTGGAAGGCGCTGCGCACGCGCCGTTCCGCCTCCTCGAACGGCACCTCGAGCGACCAGCGCACCGCCTCGATCGCCGCCGCCGGAGCGTGCAGCCCGCGCGTGCGCTTGCTCGAGGCCGCGGCGATCTCCTCGAATTTCGCGGGATCTTCGCGGATCGGGGCGAGCTTCTCGTCGATGTCGCGCACCCGCCGCAGCGGCCGCTTCTCCCGAAGAACCTTCCGCGCGAACTCGACCGCGGCGGGCGTGAACTCGCCATCGAGGATCGAATCGATCGCGCCGTATTGCAGCGCCTCCTTGGCTCCGACCGGATTGCCACTGAGAATCATGGGCAGCGCCTTCTCGATCCCGATCAGGCGCGGCAGCCGCTGGGTGCCGCCCGCGCCCGGAATGAGCCCGAGCTTGATCTCCGGGAGCCCGACCCGCGTGCCGGGCGCCGCGACCCGGAAATGGCAGCCGAGCGCGATCTCGAATCCGCCCCCCAACGCGGTGCCGTGGATCGCGGCCACGACCGGTTTTTGGATGGTCTCGATCAGCGCGATGACCTCCGAGAGATGCGGCGACTTCGGCGGTTTGTCGAACTCGGTGATGTCCGCGCCGGCGATGAAGGTCCGGCCCGCGCAAGTAAGCACGATCGCGGCTATTTCGGGATCGTCTCGCGCTTGCGAGAAGGCATTGAGCAGGCCGACCCTGACCTCGTGCTTGAGCGCATTGACCGGCGGGTTGTCGACGAGAACGACGGCGATCTCGTCCTCGCGGCACAGCTCTACGACGCTCACGGTGAAACTCCTCCCGCGGCTCCGGTGTTCATCATGCGCGCAACCGGCTGTGCGCCGGCGCGTTCCGCGGATTGACCAGGACGCTAGGAAGTGGTGCCATCGCTGTCAAATCATCGGTCGCCGCCGCGATCCTCGCACCGAGGATCGGCAGGAAACCTGGGTCCTGGCGGCGGAATAATCCGACAAGTCTGCTTGATGGGGAACGCCGGCGTGGGTCGAATGCATCGTCGAGGGCTGTGCCGCCTCTGGCACGCCCGGCTCGCGCCGGTCGCTTCGCGGATGCGGCCGTGAGCGTCCCGGCCATTGACACCGGGGTCGAGGCCCGTGCTCGGCTTGCCGAGCCTCTGCTGGAAGTCAAAGACGTCGACGTGCGCTTCGGCGGCATCGTGGCGCTCGACGGCGTCTCCTTCGAGCTCGCCCCGCGGCAGATGCTCGGCCTGATCGGCCCGAACGGCGCCGGCAAGACCACGCTCTTCAATTGCCTGAGCCGGCTCTACACGCCGGGAGCCGGCGATATCCTGTTCGAGGGGCAAAGCATCCTCGACAAGCCTGCGCACCGCATCGTCGACATCGGCATCAGCCGCACGTTCCAGAATCTCGCCCTGTTCGGTCGCATGTCGGTGCTCGACAATGTGCAGGTCGGCGCGCACCGCCGCGGCCGCAGCGATTTCTTCAGCGACGCGCTGCACCTGCCTCGGGTGGTCCGTCAGGACCGCGCGTTCGCGGCGGCCGCGTGGGACCTGCTGGATTATCTCAATCTGCGCGACGTCGCCCGACACCGGGTGATCGATCTGCCGTTCGGCGTACAGAAGCGCGTCGAGCTGGCGCGCGCGCTCGCCGCCGAGCCCAAGCTGCTGCTGCTCGACGAGCCGGCCGGCGGCCTCAATCATAACGAGGTCGAGCAGCTCGGCGGCCTGATCCGCCGCATCCGCGACGAGCGTCACGTCGCGGTGCTGCTTGTCGAACATCACATGAATCTCGTCATGTCGATCAGCGACAAGGTCGTCGCGCTCGACTTCGGACGCAAGATCGCCGAGGGCACGCCCGCCGAGGTGCGCGGCGACCCCGAAGTGATCCGCGCCTATCTCGGGACCACGTCATGAGCGCGCTGCTCGAGATCCGGGAGCTGTGCGCGTTCTATGGCCGCACCCAAGTGCTGTTCGGGCTCGATCTCGACGTCGCGGAGGGCGGCGTCACCACGCTGCTCGGCGCCAACGGCGCCGGCAAGACCACGACGCTACGCGCCGTCTCCGGCATGCTGCATATGCGCGGCGACATCCGCTTCGCCGGGGAGCGCATCGCCGGTCGCCCGATCGAGGACATCGTGCGCCTCGGCATCGCCCACGTGCCGGAGGGCCGCGGCACCTTCGTGCGGCAGACGGTCGAGGAGAACCTGCAGATCGGCGCCATGGCCCGCAGCGGCCGCGCCGAGATCGCCGCCGATGTCGAGCGCGTCTACGGCTATTTTCCCCGCCTCAAGGAGCGCCGCCATCAGCAGGCCGGGACGCTGAGCGGCGGCGAGCAGCAGATGCTCGCGGTCGGCCGCGCGCTGATGCTGCGCCCCAGGTTGATGCTGCTCGACGAGCCCTCATTCGGCCTCGCCCCGCTGATCGTCCGCGAGCTCTTCGAGATCTTTCGCGTGCTCAACCGCGACGAGAAGGTCAGCATGCTGCTGGTCGAGCAGAACGCCTCGCTGGCGCTCGATTTCGCCGACGAGGTCTATCTGATCGAGACCGGTCGCCTGGTCATGACCGGGCCGGCGCAGGAACTGCGGCGCGACGAAACCATCCGGCGGTCGTATCTCGGCTATTAGGGGAGCGCGATGGAACTGCTGCTGCACCAAGTGCTCGCCGGGCTCGCCACGGGCGGCATCTACGCCTGCCTGGCGCTCGCCGTGGTCATGATCTACCAGGCGATCGATCACCTCAATTTCGCCCAGGGCGAGATGGCGATGTTCTCGACCTTCATCGCCTGGCAGCTCATCGAGCTCGGCACGCCGTATTGGATCGCATTTGTCGCCACCATCGCGATCTCGTTCGTAGCCGGCGTGCTGATCGAGCGCATCCTGTTCCGCCCCATCCACAACGCGCCGGTGCTCAGCCACATCGTGGTGTTCATCGCACTGTTCGGCATCCTCAACAGCCTTGCCGGGTTCATCTGGGACTTCAACGTCAAGAATTTCCCGACTCCGTTCGGCTCGCGGCCGCTGCTCGGCACCGGCCTGATCAGCTCCCACGACGCGGGCATGATCGGCGTGACCATCCTGCTGCTGGTCTTCCTCTATGTGTTCTTTCGTCACACCCGCATCGGGCTTGCGATGCGGGCCGCGGCCGCGAACCCGCAGTCGGCGCGGCTCTCCGGCATCCGGGTCGGCTGGATGATCGCGCTCGGCTGGGGCATGGCGGCGGCGATCGGCGCGGTCGCCGGCATGCTGATCGCGCCCGTGGTGTTTCTCGAGCCCAACATGATGACGAGCGTGCTGCTCTACGGCTTCGCGGCTGCGGTGGTTGGCGGGTTGACCAGCCCGGGCGGCGCGGTGATCGGCGGCTTCGCGGTCGGCGTCATCGAGAATCTCGCCGGCACCTTCATTCCCTACGTCGGGCGTGAGCTCAAGCTCACGATCGCGCTGTTCCTGATCGTCGCAGTCCTGCTGGTCAAGCCGAGCGGCTTGTTCGGCCGCAGAGTGGTGAGCCGGGTCTAGATCATGAAACAGGATCTCGCACCGGCTCGCGATCTCGTGGAACGCCGTCCGCTGCTCGCCACGCTGCTCACCGGCTGGCGCGCGCCCGCAATCGCGGCCGGCCTCGTCGCGATCGTGGTGCTGCCGTTCGTGGCCAAGAACTTCTTCATCTTCCAGCTCACCATGGCGCTGATCTACGCCATCGCCATTCTGGGCTTGAATCTCTTGACCGGCTTCAACGGCCAGTTCTCGCTGGGGCACAGCGCGTTCTACGCGATCGGCGCCTACACGGCCGCGATCCTGATGGACCAGGCCGACGTGCCCTATTACTGGACGCTGCCGATCGCCGGCGTCGTCTGTCTGGTCAGCGGATTTTTGTTCGGCCTGCCGGCGCTCCGCCTCGAGGGCATCTATCTCGCGCTCGCCACCTTCGCGCTCGCGGTCGCGATTCCGCAGGTGCTCAAATCGACGCCGCTCGAGCCGTGGACCGGCGGGGTCCAGGGCGTGGTCATCATCAAGCCGGACGCGCCGTTCGGCCTGCCGATCAATTCCGATCAATGGCTGTATTTCTTCACCGTCGCGGTCGCGATCGTGCTGTACGCGTGCGCCATCAGTCTGGTGCGCAGCCGCACCGGGAGAGCCATCATCGCCATCCGCGAGAACGCGGTCGCCGCGAGCGCGATGGGCGTCAACGTCTCGCTCTACAAATCACTCACCTTCGGGGTCAGCGCGCTCTACACCGGCATCGCCGGCGCGCTCGGGGCGATCGCGGTACAATTCGTCGCACCGGACAGTTTTACGTTCTTCCTGTCGATCGCGATGTTCGTCGGCCTCGTGGTCGGCGGCGTCGGCTCGATCGCCGGCACGCTCGTCGGGGGCTTGTTTGTTCTGTTCGTACCCAACATCGCCGAGCAGGTCTCCAAGGGCTTGGCCGGGGCGGTATATGGCGTTATCCTGATCCTGGTCATCTACGTCATGCCGAGCGGGGCCGCGGGCCTCGCGCGGCTCCTTGCCGGGCAGATAACGGCCCGGCTGCGCAAATAACCGGTTCCACGGGAGGAACGAATGAAGATGCAGAAATCATGGCTGTTCGTCACGCTGCTCGCGGGCGCGGCACTCGCGGCATTTCCCGCCGCGGCGCAGAAGAAATACGATACGGGGGCGAGCGACACCGAGATCAAGATCGGCAACACCAATCCCTACAGCGGCCCGGCCTCGTCCTACGGCGTCATCGGCAAGACGATCGCCGCCTATTTCAACAAGGTCAATGCCGAGGGCGGCATCAACGGCCGGAAGATCAATTTCATCTCCTACGACGACGGCTACAGCCCGCCCAAAACGGTCGAGCAGATCCGCAAGCTCGTGGAGAGCGACGAGGTGCTGCTCACCTTCCAGACCCTCGGCACCCCGCCCAACACCGCGATCCAGAAATACATGAACGCCAAGAAGGTGCCGCAGCTGTTCGTCGCCACCGGCGCGACCAAATGGAACGACCCGAAGCGTTTCCCGTGGACCATCGGCTGGCAGCCGAACTACCAGAGCGAAGGTCACATCTACGCGCAGCACCTCATCAAGAACCACCCGAACGGGAAGGTCGGAATCCTGTTCCAGAACGACGACTACGGGAAGGACTACGTCAAGGGCCTCAAGGACGGATTGGGCGGCAAGCTGCAGATCGTGTCCGAGCTACCGTATGAGACGACCGATCCGACGATCGATTCCCAGATCATCAACCTGAAAGCGTCGGGTGCCGACGTCTTCTTCAACGTGACGACGCCGAAATTCGCCGCGCAGGCAATCAAGAAGATGGCCGAGATCGAGTGGAAGCCGCTCCACCTGCTCAACAACGTGTCCAATGCCGTATCAGCGGTGCTCAAGCCCGCCGGCCTGGAGAACTCCAAGGACATCCTGTCGACCGCCTATTACAAGGACCCGACCGATCCGACCTGGAAGGACGATCCTGCGTACAAGGAATGGGTCGCCTTCATGGAGAAATACTATCCGGAGGGCGACCGGACCAATGCCTTCACGGTCTACGGCTATCTGGTGGCGCAGACGTTCGTCCAGACCATCAAGCAGTGCGGGGACAATCTGACCCGCGAGAACGTGATGAAGCAGGCGGCGAATCTCAAGGACCTGCAGCTCGGCATGCTCTTGCCCGGCATCACCATCAACACCAGCCCGACCGATTTCGCGCCTCTCAAGCAGATGCAGATGGAGAAATTCAGCGGCGAGAAATGGGAGCTGTTCGGCCCGATTCTGACCGGAGCGGGCAGCGCGAGCTGAGGTCGAGTTCGCTCGTCATGCGCGGGCTTGACCCGCGCATCCGTGCGGCCTGTCCGAGTGGATTGCCGGGTCAAGCCCGGCAATGACGAACGGGAGGGATTCGCGCCCGCGGCGCGAATTCTCACCCTGACGTGCGGTCGCCCTGAAATTTAGGGTCGGCATCGACCCGCGCGACCCAGCCTTCGAGGCCGGTCTTGGCCGCCGGATAGCGCGCCAACACCTGCGGGTCGTGGCCGGGCACGATGTGGTCCATCGAGGTCGCAAGCCGCTTGAGCGTCTCGTAGCCGTCGATCACCTCGCCGGCGCTGTAGAGGATCGGAAACACCCGGCCCTGCTCGATATGGGCGTAGAGGTGGGTCGAGTCCGACGCCAGCACCACGAAGCCGCGCCGCGTCTTGACCCGCACGCACTGCAGCCCCTTCGAATGGCCGCCGATCTTGTGGACCGTGATGCCCGGCTTGATCTCGGAAGCGCCGTCGTGGACCGTGACGCGGCCGGCGAACACCTTTCTGACCATCGCGATCACGTCGTCGACCTCGAATGGCGTGCGCGGAAAGGCGTGGCACATGTGCCGGCCGGTGGCGTATGCCATCTCCATATCCTGAAGGTGATAGCGCGCGCGGGGAAACAGCTCGTAATTGCCGGTGTGGTCGTAGTGCAGGTGGCTCACGATCACGTCCAAGACGCTGTCCGGCTCGATGCCGATCGCTTTGAGGCCGGCGCCGACCGGGTTGAGGATGCTGCGCTGGCGTTTTTTCGCCATCACCTCGTCGAAGCCGGTGTCGACCACGAAGGTGCCGTGCGGGCCGCGGATCGCCCAGACGTAGAAGTCCAGCGGCTGCGGCACGTTGTGGGGATCTCCGCCGATGAAGTTTTCGCTCGAGCGGCGCTCGTGATGGCCGTAGCGCACCGCATAGACCTCGTGGATGTCGTCGCTCATGAGCTCCTCCTCACCTCACTGCGTCGTTCCGAGTCGTGCCCCCCTTCGAGGCTCGCCCAACTTCGTCGGGCTCGCACCTCAGGGTGACGAAGCAGCGCCCACAGTATGAAATCCGGCCGTCATCCTGAGGCGGCCGCGCGCAGCGCGGCCCTCGAAGGACGGTCCCAGCCTATTTCTTCCCGTGCTCGGCGAACACCTCGCGCGCGCAGCGGAACGCGATGACAGCGGCCGGCACGCCGGCGTAGATCGCGAGCTGGATGAACACCTCGCGGATCTCCTCCTTGCTGACCCCGTTGCGCAGCGCGCCGCCGATGTGCAGCTTGAGCTCGTGCTCCCTGCTGAGCGCCCCGAGCATCGCGAGGTTGAGCAGGCTGCGGGTCTTCTTCGGCAGCCCCTCGCGGCCCCACACCGCGCCCCAGCAATATTCGGTCATGAACTCCTGGAACGGCCGGCTGAACTCGTCGGCGCTTTTCACCGC
>Ga0066903_100004575_pt1 | contig 11739 bp, 8 predicted proteins | sample PanSoiMetaGPlot1_FD_67491 | JGI IMG/M metagenome (GOLD analysis project Ga0066903, IMG submission 67491) | Tropical forest soil microbial communities from Panama analyzed to predict greenhouse gas emissions - Panama Soil - Plot 1 (version 2) | ecosystem: Environmental > Terrestrial > Soil >...
ACGGCGAAGGTCTCGGTCTGTGAGTCCTTCGCAACCCCGCTCTCATCGCGGTACCCCCGGAACTGGCCACGCACCAGGTTCTTCGCGTCGATCGGCGGAATCGCCCGCAACACTTTGGCCTTCTCGTCGCGAATGGACTCGCTATCGGAGCGGACGGGCGGTTCCATCGCCAGATTCGACATGACCTGGAAGAGATGGTTCTGGACCACGTCGCGGATAGTTCCAGTCTGATCGTAGAACCCTCCGCGGCCCTGAACCCCGAAGTCCTCCGCCATCGTGATCTCGACGCTCTCGATGAAGTTGCGGTTCCAGAAGGACTCAACAAAAGTGTTGGCAAAGCGGAACGCCAGCACATTGTTTACTGCGCGCTTGCCAAGATAATGATCGATGCGGAAGATGTCGGCTTCATCGAAGGCGCTGAGCAGAACCTTGTTCAATTCCTGCGCAGATGCGAGGTCGTGGCCGAAAGGCTTTTCGACGATAACGCGGGCGCCTCGTCCACAGTTTGAGTCCGCCAAATGCTTGACAACGGTTTCGAAAAGAACCGGCGGAATCGCCAAGTAATGGGCCGGGGATTTCGCGTCGCGGAGTTCTTGGCGAAGCGCAGCGAAGGTTGCCGGGTCCTGGTAATCGCCGTCGACATAGCGCAGCAAGCTCATCAACTTTTGGAAGGCCGCAGGATCCAGGCCTCCGTGTTTCTCCAAGCTGTCCTTCGCACGAGCGCGGAGTTGATCGAGATTCCATCCGGCCTTGGCGACCCCAACGACCGGTACGTTTAGATGTCCACGCTTCACCATGGCTTGCAGGGACGGGAAAATCTTCTTGTACGCAAGATCGCCGGTTGCACCGAAGAAAACGAGAGCATCCGATTGGTTGTTCATCATGAGATTCTCCTTCAGGCAGCCTCAGATTTTTCCTTCGGTTTTTCCAAATGTCCGCCGAATTCGAAGCGCATTGCGGACAGCAGCTTGTCAGCATAATCAGCTTCGCCGCGTGAGCTGAAGCGCTCGTACAGGGAAGCGGTTAGCACTGGGGTCGGGACTGCTTCGTCGATTGCAGCCTTGATGGTCCAGCGGCCTTCGCCGGAATCGGAAACGCGGCCAGCAAACTTCGAAAGTCCGGGATCCTGAACCAAGGCCGTTGCCGTGAGATCCAGCAGCCACGATGCGATCACGCTGCCGCGCCGCCACACTTCGGCGATGTTCTTGAGGTCCAGGTCGTACTGATAATGCTCGGGGTCGCGCAAGGGTGTGGTCTCGGCATCGACCTTTTCCAGCCGTTTCCCAACGTTTGCCGAACGCAGAACCGACAGCCCTTCTGCGTAGGCTGCCATGATTCCATATTCAATTCCGTTGTGGACCATCTTGACGAAGTGGCCCGCACCATTGGGCCCGCAGTGCAGGTAGCCTTGCTCGGCGGTGCCATCGTCTTTCTCGCGTCCCGGCGTGCGTGATGTGTCGCCGATTCCAGGGCCGAGCGTCGAGAAAATCGGATCGAGTTGCTGGACGATTTCTTTCTCGCCGCCAATCATCATGCAGTAACCCCGTTCGAGGCCCCACACGCCTCCGCTGGTGCCCACGTCCACGTAGTGAATCTGTTTGGGGGCGAGCTTCTTGGCACGCTGAATGTCATCCACGTAGTAGGAATTTCCACCGTCGATGAGGATGTCGCCTGCTTCCAGGTGCGGTGACAGATCGGCGATCGTCTGATCCACGACCGCCGCCGGAACCATCAGCCAAATTGCGCGTGGTTTCTCAAGTTTTTTGACCAGGTCGATCAGCGAGTCCGCTCCGAGAGCGTGATCCTTGACCAGATCAGCCACGGCTTGCGTGGACCTGTCAAATACAACACAGCGGTGTCCATTGTTTATCAGCCGCCGCACCATGTTGGCGCCCATCCGGCCCAGTCCTATCATTCCGAGTTGCATAAGTTCTCCTCTGTCGAAGTTTCGCTTGATTCACTACGCTGCCTGAGACACTGCGTCGCGCAACGATTCCATAGCGGCGCGCACGTTCTTGTCAGCGCCAAAGACTGACGTACCGGCGACCAAAACATTCGCTCCCGCTGCGACTGCCATTGGAGCGGTCGTCTCATCAATCCCACCGTCGACTTCCAAGTCACAATCGGATTTGATCCGCTCGATCATCTGCGCGACCCGCTGGAGTTTGGGCAACGTTGATTCGAGGAAATGCTGATGGCCGAACCCTGGATTCACAGTCATGACCAGGACCTGGTCGAGATCTGGCAGTATTTCTTCGAGTACAGTTGCTGGAGTAGCTGGATTCACGGCCACTCCAGCACGTTTTCCAAGTCCCTTAATACGCTGCACGGTGCGATGCAAATTGTTGTTGCCTTCCCAATGGACGAGAAATGAATCCGAGCCGGCCTCGGCAAACTCCTCGAGAAAAAAATCCGGATTGGAAATCATCAAGTGCGTCTCGAGCGGCAGGCGCGTGACCCGACGGAGTGACTGCACAATCGGGGCTCCAATCGCAATGTTAGGAACAAAGTGTCCGTCCATCACATCGACATGAATTCGATCCGCGCCTGCCCGCTCGGCTTCGCCCACTTGCTCACCCAGACGCGCAAAGTCGGCGGCGAGAATTGACGGAGCGAGTTTGACAACATGGTTCTGCATGTTTCTCTTTCGTCCTCAGGGTTTGCTATTCAGAACTGCTCACGCCACGGTCCCCACGGCGTCAGAGCTAACGGACTGGAACAGCCTCAAGCGCGCTCTGACAACCTGCTTTACAGAATCGACGACCGGACGAAGAATCTTGTACGGGACGACTTCGTTGGAGTCTCGAGCCAGACTCTTGTCCAGGGACTCTCTCCACGCCACGCGCAGTTCAGTATTAATGTGGATGATGTTGATTCCCGCGGCAATCGCCTTGCGGAAGTGTTCGTCATCCGTTCCTGATCCGCCGTGTAGAGTCAGGAAAACTCCGGCCGCTTGCTTGATTTGGGCAATTCTTTCGAGATCCAGGTGCTTTTTCGCTTTTCCTTGCACCATGCTCTTGAGCATGCCGTGCATGTTGCCGACCGCCGGAGCGAGGTTGTCAATCCCGGTCGCCTCGACGAATTGACGCGCTTCCTCAGGTGTGCTGAGCTGTCCGCCCTGAGCCGTTTCCTTGATTTCGGAACCGGTTCCGATATCGCCGATTTCGCCTTCGGCAAGGATGGCCGGATTGATCGCCTTGATCGCTTGAACCGTCTCCTTCGTCCGAGCCACGTTCTCCTCGAAGGGCAACCCCGAAAAATCGATCGTTACCGCATCAAATCCAGCCTTCGCTGCCTCGATGGCCTTCGCTAGTGAGTGTGTGTGGTCGGCGTTGAGAAAGATCGGCAAATCGGATTCCTCGCGCTCGCTTTTCACCAGTGCGGTAAGTTGACGTACCCCAAGAAACTCCCGCTCTCCTTCGGAAGCGCCGATGAGGACTGGAACTTTGGTGTCGGCTGCGGCGGCGACCACCGCCTTCAACAAAACGTGATCGGCGACATTGAAATGTCCGAGGCCTGCGCCCTCTCTTTCCAACCGAGCCAAAACCTGGCGGAGCGTGTCTTTGCTCGTGCTCTTGTGAGTTCCCGTTGCCATCATTTCTGCTCCTTAAGCTTGCGGTACCGTCGGATCAGACTATCGGTTGAACTGTCGTGTCTCAGTACAGGCTCAGCCGGGTTTTCAAGTTCCGGGATGATGCGCTGCGCCAGGACTTTGCCTAGCTCCACACCCCACTGATCGAACGAATCGATGTTCCAGACCACTCCTTGTGTGAACACGGAGTGCTCGTAAAGCGCAATAAGCTGGCCCAGCGCTTGGGGGGTGAGCCGCTCAGCGAGGATCGTATTTGAGGGGCGATTGCCTTCAAAGACGCGATGCGGTACAAGCCAGTCCGGAGTGCCCTCCGCCTTCACCTGTTCTGGCGTCTTACCAAATGCCAGCGCCTCGGCTTGAGCGAAAACATTGGCGAGCAGCATGTCGTGATGGCGGCCAAGCGGGTTGAGGGGCTTTCCAAAACCGATGAAGTCGCAGGGAATGAGGCGCGTGCCTTGATGAATCAGTTGATAGAACGAGTGTTGGCCGTTGGTCCCAGGTTCACCCCAGTAGATGGGACCAGTGTCTTTGCTGACTGCCTTCCCATCGAGCGTGACATGCTTGCCGTTGCTTTCCATGGTCAGTTGCTGTAGATAGGCAGGAAACCGTTTCAGGTACTGTTCGTAAGGCAATACAGCGACCGTGTCTGCGCCGAGGAAATCATTGTTCCACACGGCTAGCAGGCCCATCAGGACCGGAAGATTGGCCTCAAATGGAGCCGTGCGAAAGTGTTCATCCATTTGATGGAAACCGGTCAGCATGGCCCGGAAGCTTTCCGGTCCGACGGCGATCATCGTGGAAAGGCCAATCGCAGAATCCATCGAATAGCGTCCGCCAACCCAATCCCAGAATCCGAACATATTGGCGGTATCAATTCCGAATTTCGAGACTTCAGCTGCGTTCGTCGAAACCGCGACAAAGTGTTTTGCCACCGACTTCTCATCGCCGCCGATCCCGGCAAGCGACCAGGAGCGGGCGGAGTGAGCGTTCGTCATGGTTTCGAGAGTTGTGAAAGTCTTCGAAGAGACGATGAATAGCGTCTCCGCCGGATCCAGATCCTGCACCGCCTCAGCGAAGTCCGTTCCGTCCACATTGGAGACAAAGCGAAAGGTCATCGAGCGCTCTGAGTAGTGCTTCAGCGCCTCGTACGCCATGACCGGACCAAGGTCAGAGCCGCCGATTCCGATGTTGATGACATTCCGAATGCGTTTTCCGGTATGCCCTTTCCATTCGCCGCTGCGCACACGATTGGAGAAGTCAGCCATCCGGTCTAGTACCGCGTGGACTTCGGGCACGACATTCTTTCCATCCACAAGGATGGATTCATCTTTCGGAGCACGGAGTGCTACGTGCAGTACCGCTCGCTTTTCGGTAGCGTTGATCTTCTCCCCGCTAAACATGGCGTCGATCCGCGCTCGCAAATCGGACTCTGCGGCAAGCTGGACAAGGAGCTTGAGGGTCTCATCCGTAACACGATTCTTGGAGTAGTCCAGATATAAACCCAGCGCCTCGACTGCCATGCGTTGCCCGCGTCCGGAGTCATCTGCAAACAACTGCCGCAGGTGGAGCTTTGAAACGGCCTTGTAGTGCGTCGCTAGAGCTTTCCACGCGGATTGCTTAACTGCTTGTTTCTTTACCTGCGGTTTAGGGCTCGCTGCCATCCTGATCTCCTTTTCATGCTTTCTGGTTGCCATCTCCTCACGCGAACTAAACAGTCGCGAGAGAAGCTTTTGCTCTTACGGGGTTGCTGACTTTACTCAGGCTCTTAAGTCCGAACGTGGCGGCTCCTAGAAGAGCCGCGCGTGTTGTGATGATGTGAATCGGCATCCGTTCCATCAAATCTTTGAAGCGTCCCTTTTTGGCGAAAGTCTCGACGAACTGCGGGGTTTGCAAGAGCGGCAAGGCATGCAGAGCAATGCCGCCAGCCAAGTACACCCCGCCGGTCGCTAGAACTTTCAGCGCAAGATTCCCGGCCTCGCTTGCCAGTATCGACGCGAGCAAATCAACCGTCGCCAGACACAATTCGCTGGGATACTGTGCGTCGAAAGCTGACTCGATGATTGCTTTTGTCTGGTCTTTGGCAGAAGCCAGCAACTGAGCAATTTCAGGTCGTTCCGGGATGTTCTGCTCGTCGCGGAGAAATTCGTAAATATTGGGAAGACCGATTCCTGAGCAGACGCGCTCCACTCCGACGTGTCCGAAACGAGGAACAAGATAACGCAGCAGACGGATTTGGAGCTCGTTCGTGGGGGCGAAATCGCAATGCCCACCTTCGGAGCTGTGAGCGACGTACTCTGATCCGTCCCAAGTCAGAAAAGATTCCCCTAAGCCTGTACCCGGCGCGATGATCGCGATTGGACCATTTGAAACAGGATCTCCTTTGTTTATTGTGATCGCGTCCTCCGTCCGCAGGGCTGGGACCGCACGCGCGACCGCTTCGAGATCGTTCATCAGGTGAGCGGCCTTCAGATCCAAATCGCTTGCCAAGGTTTCTTCGTCCAAGGTCCAGGGCAGGTTTGTGGTCTTCACGTGGCCGTTGATCACAGGACCCGCAACGTCAAAAGACGCGACATCAACCGACATCTTCACTTGGCCCAGAAACTCCCGAACCATGGCCTGCAAACTCGAATAGTCAGCGCTATGGACTTGGGTTTCAACCAAAGGTGTGTGCGGCCCAGACTCACGCGAGTAGATCGCCAAGTCTGTTTTCGTGCCGCCGATGTCGCCTGCAATTAGCATTGTCAACTCCCAGTTAGATGTCTAAGCTGTCGCGTATCGCTCGCTGTTTGGTTTCGATCCGCTCAAGGCGTAGTACAGGATGTAGAGGTAGCAGATTACGGGAATGAAGAAGGCATGATGAATTCCGATGTGGTCAGCAATTACACCCTGGATCAAGGGGACAATTGCGCCGCCCACGATGGCCATGTTGAGAATGCCGGAGCCATTTCCCGTCAAAGGACCGAGTTCTGCCACTCCCAGGCTGAAAATTGTTGGGAACATAATGGAATTGAAGAACCCGACGGCCAGAATGCTCCACATGGCGAAGTGACCGTGCGTGAGCATTGAAAGAGTAACCAACAGTGAAGTACAAATCGCAAACGCGCCCAGAAGGTGACCGGCTCTAAACTTGCGCAGCAGTCCCGCGCCGAGAAATCGCCCGGCCATTGCGCCGGCCCAATAGAACGACACGTAACCCGCCGCGCTCTTTGCGGTCAACCCCGCAATGTCTGACTGACTGAAATAATTCACCAGGAAACTTCCAATGGAGACTTCTGCGCCCACGTAGGCGAAAATCGCCAGTGCACCAAAAACCAGATTCGGATGCTTCCAGACTGAATCGTTGCCCTTCGCCTCTCGACTGTACTCCGCCTGTTCAATAATCGGCAACTTCGAGGCGGCAATCAGCGTGGCCAGCAATAGCAGGGCGATTCCGATGACGGTGTACGGCATCTTTACGGACGCGGCTTCTTGCACCCGGAGTAAATGCAACGCTGTTGGCGAAAGGCTTTTCATTTCTTCGACAGCAAGTGGGGCAGCAGCCAGGATCAGTAACCCCCCGAGTTTAGGAGCGATGGTTGTGCCGAGCGAATTAAATGCCTGCGTTAAGTCCAGGCGGCTTGAAGCGGTTTCCGGTTCCCCGAGCACAACCACGTAGGGGTTTGCTGCTACCTGCAGGCCGGTGATGCCTGCTGCAAGTACAACCAAGGCTCCCAAAAACAGCGGGAACGAAGCCGACGAAGCCGCCGGTAAGAAGAGAAATGCACCCACGGCCATGCAGAGTAATCCGGTGACCATGGTTTTCTGATAACCGATTGCGTTAACAACTTTTGACCACGGAATAGAAAACAAGAAGTAAGCAGAAAAGAATGCAAACTGAATCAGCATGACCCGCGCATAGCTGAGGTCGAAAATCGACTTCAGATGCGGAACCAGAATGTCGTTCAAGCAAGTGAGGAAGCCCCACATAAAAAACAACGTGGTCACGATCCCGAGAGGTCGAGTGTAGTTCCTGGAAATTGCTTGCACCGTAGCAGTCGAAGTCGATCTCAGGTTTGTTATTTCTCGAGTTGCCATTCTTCGTCTCCTACCACCACGTTTCCGCTTGCACGCCGTAAGTGAGCCCGGTGGTTCGGTTCTGGAAAGGGGGTCCGCCCACAAATCCGCGCAATCCATCCGACCAGTTCGCGTAAGTGAGGAATGCGCGAAGGACAGGGCGGCTGAAAAACTGTCGTCCCGCCCCTATTTGTGGCGCTATCGTGAATTTCCGAAGCCAGCCATCGTATTGCCCAGTACTGCTGTGGGTGTGATCAAACCCGCCCTCGAACGCGAGGGAAAGATGTTTCGTAAAGAAGACTTCCGGGCGGGCGCCGAACGAAGCCCACTGGTCCCAACCATGCAACGGATTCCCGTCTTTTGTTCGCTGCAGGATAAAAATCGGCATGATTGCGAACTTGTCGTTTGCTTGAAGCAGTACCTGCTCAGTGAGCAGGAACCGCGCGGTGCTGTTGACAAACCGCGTTGGGGCATCGATGGATGTGCTGAAGTTGCTGGCGGGACCGGTGCCATATTGAACCCCAAGAGCGTGATATCCGCCATGCCACTCGAGTCGCTGATGTCGTATTCCTAATGCGTAGCCATTGCTGCTTGGAATGACTTCGCCGAAGGGTGTCGTGCCCCCTTTGCCAGTGGCGAAATCGAACCACCCGGCCAGAGTACCACCCGGTGCCTTCACGTCGTAAAACCGGACATCGACGTTGCTTTTCACGTAATTGCCATTTGCCGTTTGGATATCCGGGCGCGCTCCGGCCAAGTAACCTAACGCCAGCTTGCCGATGCCGAGATGGAGGTCTTCGAATCCTGCACCGTAACCACTCATATCGAGCGGGTAAAAGTCATTAATCTCGATATGCTGGCGTCGGTAATATCGCTCCCCGGCCCAGAATTTCGCATCCGGCTGGCTTTCTAGGACATTGCCTCCCCGGACAAAGGCTTCGCGCAACCGGAATTGGTCGTTGCCGATGCCATTGTTGAAGTTCGCGTAACTGGCTGAATTGCTGGTGTTCGCCTCGAGCATGACTTCGGTATGAAACCAGGCCCGGTCAGAATCGTGGTCGGGGTTCATCCAGTTGTTAACAAAAATGAACTCACCATAAGTTTCGGCTTCGTTTCCCAGCCGGTATTTGGCTCCTGCCCCCGGCGCCTGGAACGCAACCTGCTCACCGCCCTGGCTGCTCAATCCATAGCCGGACCGGAAATATCCGTGAAATTCGAATGCGCCCAATTGGTGTTGCAGGCCTTCAATCTTCGTTTCCGCTTCCTGCAAGAGATCATAGGTTGGGATCGACGGAACCTGCCCCTGGTACTGTGCGCCAACTTTATTCGAGTTTCCGAACAGGACTTTCCGTACTGCATTTTCAGCAGCGAGTTCGGCAACTGATACCGTCGCTTCGTCTGAAGTCTTAGCCACTTCCTTGCGTTGTTCTGCTGCTTCGTTCTGTTTTTGAATCTGCTGCTCTAGAACTGCAATTCGCTCCTGCATGTCTTTCGTGGTCTGTTCGTATTGTTGTTTCAGTTGCTGGAGTTGCTGCTGAAGACCACCGTCTTGCTGGGCCGACGCGAGTGTTGGCAAAAGCACTACCGCCACTCCTATTGCAATCCCTTTAGTTTTAAGAGCGCCACGCATGCGTTGAGTTTTCGGTCTCCTCGAGCGACGCGATAAGGTCGCGTCGCCCAGATTGTCGAATGCAATCACTGTGCCGTTTCTCCGATCGCATCGGTCAGTTCATCCTGCGCTTGAGCGTATTCGAGTTGGGATTGCAGCAGGAGCGTCTGCGCCTGAAATTCTTGCGCGGCAGCGGCATCTGCTTGCGAGCGCAGGTAAGTGCCCTCTTTTAACTGCTGTGCGGAGACTCGCCGGGCCTCCTGGCGGGTGGCCAGCAGTTCCTCAGAAACCGCGACCATCTGCTGCGTACGCTCCACCTTGTTGTAGGCGGTCTGTACTCGTACTTCGACTTCGTCGCTGATTCGAGCCAAATTTTCTTTGGCTTGTGCCAACTGTGCGTCGCGTTCCCGAAGCGTGGCCCTCTTTTTTCCTCCGTCGAACAGGTCATATCCAAAGTGAACGCCGAAGGTCCCATAGTTACGGGCGAGAAAAGGCACGTTCTCCGAGTAGCTATAACGAGCAAACGCCTCGATATCAGGTATGTACTCGCGTTTGGCCACGCGCACCCCGGCAGAAGCTTTTTCCACCTCAGCCCGGGCCTCAGTGATTTCCGGGTGAGAATCCAGAGCGATTCTTATGCATTGCTCGCGCTTGCGGCTTTCGGCAGATGCGGGAACGTCAGGGTCGAGAGCGATATCAGTCTTGAGCGGCAGTCCCACGATATCGTTGAACGTCAATTTCAGATCCGAAAGCTGCAGCTCCGTCGTAAGCAAATTCTGCTTCGCCTGTAGTAGCTGCGCCTTGCTCTCGATCAGGTCTGCTTCGAGTGTGCTGCCGTACTTGACCTCTTGTACGCGCTCACCTTGCAAGTCTTCGGCGGCACGAATCTTCGCTTCGATCGCGTGATGCTGCGACTGAAGGACTAAAATGTTGTAGTAAAGCCCGCGCACTTTCAGAGCCACATCGTTTTCTACTCCGCGCGCCTTTTCACGGCTCGCCTTTAGATCCGCACGTGCTACGTCATTTCCTGCCTTGATTTTGAACAGTTCGGTGAGCGGCTGGGTCAACCCTGTGCCGCTGGCGATGAAGTTCTTATCGCCCTGGTTGATGTTGAACTGCCGCGGCGGAATTGCAGTACCTAAAACGCTTCCAAACGCCCCTGCGGGAATGCCGATGAACTGTGTATCGGTGGCATGCGCGAACACGCTGTCATTTCTAATGGTTGGCAAGTAGGCGCTTCGCGCAACTTCTTTGGCGTGCTGCTCTTCTTGAACATGAAATGCCGCGATACGCACAGCGTGATTGTGTTTCAGCGCCAACGCCACCGATTCATGGAGACTGAGACGACGCGGGATGTTCGACTCTGGTTGCTGAGCAAAGGCAAAGGTTAACAAGCCGAAGAGGGAGACGAGGGCAGTCGTCCACCGGCGGCTTAGGCGTGGTGAATTGAGAGGAAGAGTCATGATTCCGTATCCTGAGGGATCTTCAGTTGTTCCTGAATTGCAGTGAGATCGCCATAATTCAGCGGAGACTTGCGCAGCAGGACCGTTAACAAAAGCATGACCACGCACGCCCAAATCACGAGGTAAAGCCCTTCATTGATGCTTAGCGTGTAAGCCTGAAGGCGAAGTTGAGCGCTGATGACTCCTACCGCACGTCCTGTGGCTGCCGCAATTCCGGATGTTTTGGAAAACAGTCCTGTTGCCAGTTGATGGATTCTGGTGTCGGTGATCCAATTTCCGCTCTGTACGTGCAGGCCAAGGAGATTCGAGTGCAACTTCTCCCTCTGCGCGATGAAGTGCCCCATGTAAACGGCACCCAGGTTTCCGCCAAATAGGCGTACAGTGTGAAAGAAAGCGGAGAACGTCAAAGCCCACTGCGGTTTTGACAAGCCCCCGGATAACATCACCTGCAAAACGATAGTTCCGACCAGGCCAATAAAAGCGAATGCTTGCCCAACTCCCATGAGTAGTTCGGTCCGGTAATAGTTCGAGGGCGACCATGCGCTGGTGAGTTCAGCGTTCAGATAACAGGCAAATGCCATGCACACAAAGCCTGAGGCCATGAGAAAACGGGAGTCCGCTTGGTTCGCCAGCAGGAGCCCGGCAATGAGCGCGATGACGATCAGTGGGATGGCACTCCACACAATCGCAGAACCAAACTGCTCGGCAACGAATCCCTGGATTGACAACGACTGCGGAATCAGGATGATGGTTGACACCAGACAGAATCGAAAGAAAAACAGCCCGATACCCAGCAGGATCGTGTTCCATTGCCGAAGGTAGGGCACCGCGACCAGAGGGTTAGGCATTCGCAGGCGGCGCACGATGGCGCAGAGAACCAGGAACGCGCCCCCGGAGAATAATGCATTGAAAAGGCCGGAACGCCACCAGTCCAGCCGTTGGCCTTGATCGATCGCTGCATAAAGCATCGCCAGTCCCGCACTCCAGTACAGAAAACCGGCAAAGCTTGGAGCCGGGCCTGA
>Ga0066903_100004576_pt1 | contig 11739 bp, 12 predicted proteins | sample PanSoiMetaGPlot1_FD_67491 | JGI IMG/M metagenome (GOLD analysis project Ga0066903, IMG submission 67491) | Tropical forest soil microbial communities from Panama analyzed to predict greenhouse gas emissions - Panama Soil - Plot 1 (version 2) | ecosystem: Environmental > Terrestrial > Soil >...
GCCCGTTCTGCCTGAGCTGTAGCGGCGACGCGCTCGAGTGGGTCCGGGCGTCGGGCCTGGGGACGGTGTACTCGATGACCATCGTCCACCGGCAGGTCTCGCCGGACTTTCCGGCGCCGTACGTCAATGCGCTGGTGACGCTCGACGAGGGCCCGCGACTCCTGACGACGCTGGTGGGCCCGCCCTGCGCGATCGGCGCGCGGGTCCGCGTCCTCTGGAAGGATCGGGCGGCGGGGGCGCCGCCGCTGCCGATGTTCACCCCGATCGGCGGGACCCAGTGATGGCCCGCCTGACGGGACGGGTGGCCATCGTCACGGGGGCGGGCCGCGGGCTCGGTCGGGCCCACGCGCTGTGTCTCGCTGCGGAAGGCGCGGCGGTCGTCGTGAACGACGTGGGAGCGGAGCTCGACGGCCGTGGGCGCACCCTCACCCCGGCCGAGGAAGTGGTGGCGGAGATTCGGGCCGCCGGAGGGCGCGGGGCAGTGAGCGGGCACGACGTCTCGGACTGGGACGATGCCGGGCGCCTCGTCGAGTTCGCGGTCGCCACGTTCGGCGATCTCCACGTCCTCGTCAACAACGCCGGGATCCTCCGCGACCGCACGATGCCGAACATGACGGAGGAGGACTGGGATGCGGTGATCCGGGTCCACCTCAAGGGGCACGCGGCGCCCACCCGGCACGCGATGGCGTACTGGCGGGACCGCGCGAAAGGCGGCCAGGCGGTGCAGGCCTCGGTCGTCCACACGTCCTCCATCGCGGGCTATCTCGGCAGCTTCGGCCAGGCCAACTACTCGGCCGCGAAGCTGGCGGTGGTCGCGCTCTCCCGGGTGATCCAGCTGGAAGGCGCGCGGTACGGGGTGCGCTCGAACGTCATCTCGCCCTCGGCCCGCACGCGGCTCACGGGCGGCGCGCCGCCGTCCTCCACGCCGGGCTTCGACCCGCGCGACCCCACCAACGTGTCGCCGCTCGTTGCGTGGCTGGCCGCGGCGGACTGTCCGGCCAACGGCCAGTACTTCCAGGTGTACGGAAGCCGACTGCTCGTGCTGAGCTTGCCCCCGATCGTGCACGACCTCCTGAACGCCGGCGGCCGCTGGACCTTGGAGGACCTCGATCGCGAGCTGCCGTCGAGGCTCGTGAGCTATCCGACCGTGGACCAGGTGCTCGAGGACCTGCGCGGGCGCCAGGCGGCCGGGACGTGACGGCCACGCTACACGACGTCCTCGACGTGCCGGTGCGCTCGGAGCCGTACCGCGTCGAGGCCGCGGCGACGATCGCCTACGCGCGCGCGGCCAATGACGACAACCCGGCCCACCTCGAGGGCCGCGTCGCCCCGCCGCTGTTCGCCGTCGTGCCCGCGCTGAAGACGCTCGTCCGTGCCAAGCGGCTCGCCACCGACGCCTTCACCTTGCACGGCGAGCACGACATCCGATTTCACCGCCCGATCGTCCCGGGCATGACGCTCACGGTGGAGGCGCGCCTCGTCGGGGTGCGTGCGACGGGAGCCGGCACCACGCTGATCGTCCACGGGATCACGCGCGCCGACGATGGCGCGCCGGTGAACGAGCAGTATCTGATCAACATCGCCCACGGGCGCCGCCTCGCGGAGGAGGCCGGCACGGCGGCGCCGGATCACCGCGTGCCCGCCGAGGTCCGTGACGTCGCGCCGCTCGACCGGGTGGCGTACGACCTGGATCCGGATCAGACTCGCCGGTACGCCGAGGCGTCCGGCGACCGCGATCCCTATACGTTCGACGCGGAGGAGGCGAGGCGGCGCGGGTTGCCCGGCCCCATCGTGCACGGCCTCTGCACGATGGCGTTCGTCGGCCGCGCGCTCGTCGCGGTGGGCTGTGGCGGCGATTCGCGTCGGCTTCGACGCCTCGCCGTGCGGTTCTCGAACCTCCTGATGATGGTGCCGGGCCAGCGGCTGACCACGACCGTGTGGCGGGCCGGGCGGGCCGGCCCGCACACGCGCTACGTTTGCGAGGCTACGGATCGCGCTGGAGCGGTGGTGATCCGCCACGGCTGGGCGGAGATCGACGACGGGGAAGGGGGAGCGCGGACGTGACGGAGCCGGTGCGGCATCTGAACGTGGGGGCGCCGTGGAGCGTGTGCACGGCGGGGACCGTGATCGACCACCTGGTCCGGGACGTCGCCCGCCACCCGACGCAGCCCCTCCTGTTCTTCGAGGAAGGGCTCGTCGTCGGGCGCACGGAGTTCCTCGACCTCTGCGAGCGCTTCGCCGGGTATCTCAAGAGCCGGGTCCGGCCCGGCGACCGGGTCGGCGTCGCCCTCGGCAACCGGGCCGAGTATTTCATCGCCCTCTTCGCCATCATCGCGAACCGCGCGATCGTCGTGTCGATCAATCCCCAGGCCAAGGAGCACGATGCCGGCCACGTGCTGGCCGACTCGGCGCCGGTGCTGCTGGTCGTTGAGCCCGAGAACCGCGAGCTCTTCGCCCGGCTGGCCAAGTCCGTGCCGAGCGTGCGCGAGCTGATCTGCCTCGACGGGCCCGAGCCCCGAGGGCTGCTCCCCGGCGGCGTGCACGAGCCGCGACTGGAGTTCGCCCACGCGGACTGCCGGCGCGACGACGTCACGACCGTCTTCTACACCTCGGGGACCACCGGGCCGCCGAAGGGCTGCATGGTGGACCACGAATGGTGGCTCCGCATCGTCGATGTCGACATGCGCATGAACCCGGTCGGGCGGGAGCGGGGGTTCTGCTCCGTGCCCTTCTTCTACGCCGACCCGGCCATCTACCTGATGATGAAGCTCCAGATCGGGGGCGCGCTGGTCCCGATGCGCCGGTTCAGCGTCTCCCGGTACTGGGACGTCATCAACCGGTTCGACGTCACCAAGGTGCACGCGATCGCGTCCATTCCTGTGCTCCTGGTGAAGGCGCGGCCTCATCCGCTCGAGAAGAAGCACAAGGTGCACCACGCCACGTGCGCGGCGGTCCCGGCGAATCTCCACCGGCAGCTCGTCGACCGGTTCGGCTTCCCGTGGCTCGACAACTACGGGGCGACCGAGAGCGGCATGATGTGCCGGATGCCCTGGCAGATGCGGCACGAGATGGTCGGCTCCGCGTCGCTCGGGGTGCCCGATCCCGAGGTCGAGCTGCGCGTGGCCGACGACGAGGGGCGCGACGTCCCCACGGGGGAGTCCGGCGAGGCGCTGATCCGCGGGCCGGGGATGTTCCGCGGCTACTTCAACCGCCCGGACGCCACCGCGGAGGCGCTCCGCGACGGCTGGTATCACACCGGCGACCTCGTCCGGCAGGACGAGCGCGGCTTCGTCTACTTCCTCGGACGGAAGAAGGACATCGTGCGCCGCGGCGGCGAGAACATCGCGGCCGCCGAGGTCGAGGCCGTGCTCCGGCTCCTGCCCAAGGTGAAGGACTCTGCCGTCATCCCAGTGCCGGACGAGATCCGGGGCGAGGAGGTCAAGGCCTACGTGCTCCTGGTGGACGGCGCCACGCCCGCCGACCTGCCACCGGAGGAGATCGTGCGGCACTGCCAGGAGCGGCTGGCGGCGTTCAAGGTGCCGCGCTACCTCGAGTACCGGACCGGCGACTTCCCGCGGACGCCCTCGATGAAGGTGCAGAAGCAGGATCTGAAGGCCGAGAAGAGCGATCCCACCCAGGGGGCCTGGGACCGCGAGCGGGTCATGGGCCGCGGCCGGGGCTGAGGCGCCGATGGAGAAGGAGAGGCCGGTGGAGCGCAAGAACGGCGACGCGCGGACGGCGTGCGATATCCTGATCGTGAACGCGTGCGTCCTGTCGATGGATGCCGCCCGTACCATCTATCCGGCCGGTGCGGTAGCCGTCACCGGCTCGACGATCGCCGCCGTCGGCCCCGAGCGCACGGTGACGGCGGCCTACCGTGGTCGCCGGCAGCTGGATGCCCGCGGCGCGGTCGTGCATCCGGGCTTCGTCGACGGCCACTGCCACGTCACCATCCACCTCGGGCGCGGCACGGTGCCCGACAACCCCGCCGTCAAGGACGGCTTCGGCTACGCCGACTGGTTCAACCACCTGGCCGAGGGGGACGAGTACGTCCAGACACAGTGCGCCGCCGCGGAGATGCTGCGGAACGGCTACACGTTCTTCCTCGAGCCCGGTACCGCCTTCGAGCCGGACGCGGTGGCCGAGGCCGCGGAGGCCGTCGGGGTTCGCGGGTCGGTCGCCGACCCGTTCCTCTGGGACGTGCCCGACGGCGGCAACCAGCTCGTCACGCCGATGGCGCGCCGGGCGCCGTGCAACGGGGCGCGGGCCCGGCAGCTCCTGGGCGGCCAGCTCTGGCGGAACCAGGATCCGAGGCGGCGGATCCGCGGTCACGTCGCGCTGTACGGCTCCGGCTCGCAGTCGGAGGAGCTGATGCGCGCGGCGTACGACTGCGCGGACGAGCACCGGGTGGCGATGAACATGCACCACAACTTCACGCCCGAGCAGGCGGAGCGCGACGACCGGCGCTTCGGGGGTGGCCACACGCTCATCACGTTCGCCGAGCGGAAGCTGATCGGCCCGCGCTCGACCTTCGTCCACATGAACGCCGTCCGCGAGGACGAGGTCCAGCCGATCCTGGACAGCGGCATGTCGCTGGTCTGGCAGCCGGGCAACTACATGTTCTACGGGATTCACGGCCGTACGCGCACCCGCATGCCCGAGCTCATCGCCCGGGGGGCCCACGTCACCTTCGGGGTCGACGCCGCCAAGGTGTGGACCTTCGGGGACCTCGAACTGATCGGGTACCTGGTCGCCCGCCAGGGCGGCGAGTACCTGTCGACGGAGAAGATCCTCGAGATGCGGACGGTGGACGGCGCGCGTGCCGTCGGCCTCGAGCACGCGATCGGCAGCCTCGAGCCGGGCAAGCGGGCCGATGTCGTCATCCGCAGCGCGTCCGCACCCGAGGCCGTGCCCGCGGTGAACCCCGTCCAGGAGCTCCTGCTGAGCGGGCAGGCGACCACCGTGGACACCGTCCTCGTGGACGGCGAGATCGTCTGGCGGGACGGCCGTCCGACGCGCGTCGACCTGGAGGCCGTGACCGCGGCCGGCCGCGCGTGCGCCCGGTCAGTCCTGAAGCGCGCCGGGTACACCCCACGATCCACCTGGCCGATGGCCACCTGAGCCCACCCGCCGAGCAGGGCCGTCGGGCCGCGGACCGCGCGTGAGCGCCATCGAGCTGTCGGGCATCGGCAAGCACTACGGCGCCGTGCGGGCCGTGAACGGGATCGACCTGGTCGTGGGCCAGGGCCAGTTCGTCACCATTCTTGGCCCCAGCGGCTCGGGGAAGACGACCCTCCTGAACCTGATCGCGGGCCTGATCGAGCCGAGCGCCGGGCGGATTCACATCGGCGGCCGCGACGTCACGGCGCTGCCTGCCGCGCAGCGGAACGTGGGCCTCGTGTTCCAGAGCTACGCCCTGTTCCCGCACATGACCGTGTTCGGCAACGTGGCGTTCCCCCTTCGGGTGCGCGGGCTGCCCCACGCCGGGATCGACCGTCGGGTGGCGGACGTGCTCCGGCTGGTGCGCCTGTCCGGGCTGGAGCACCGGAAGCCCCATCAGCTGTCCGGCGGCCAGCAGCAGCGCGTGGCGCTCGCCCGCGCCATCGTGTTCGAGCCGGCGGTGCTGCTCCTGGACGAGCCGCTCGCCGCACTGGACCGGAAGCTACGGGAAGAGGTCCGGGCCGAGCTGCGTCGCCTACAGCGGACCGTCGGCATCACGACCGTGCTCGTCACGCACGACCAGGACGAGGCGTTATCGCTCTCCGATTCGATCGTCGTGCTGAACGACGGTGAGGTCCAGCAGACCGGCCCGCCCCACGAGACGTATCTGCACCCGGCGAATCGCTTCGTGGCCGACTTCCTGGGCACCGCGAATCTGTTCGAGGGTGAGCTGCATGCCGCCGGGACCGGGATGGCGCTGCGGCTCGCCGGCGGGCAGACGCTGCCGGTGGCGGCCACGGCCGGCCCCGAAGGCCGCCGGGTGTGGGCGCTGCTCCGGCCGGAGCGGATCCTCTTGCGGGACGACGAGGACGGCGACGGGCTGCCGGCGACCGTCATCGAGAGCGTGTACCACGGACAGCTGGTCCGCTATCAGCTTCGCCTGGCGGACGGCCGCGAGATCGTCGCGATCGCCGCCGACATAGTGCCACGATTTCAGCCCGACAGCCCGGTGTGGGCGACCTGGCGACCGGAGGACCTCTGGGTGGTTCCGGACGAGCCGCGGAGCGCGTCGATTCCGCGCGCCGGGGCCCGGAATGACGAAGGCGCGGTGGCCACTCCCATTTGAAGGAGGAATGCGGGGATGCGCGAGGCACGTCGGTGGTTGTCCCTCGGGGCGGCGGTCCTGGTCCTCGGAGCGGTCGCGCTCGGCGCGGCCGAGCCCGCGAAGAAGTTCGTCTTCGGCCAGTCGGGCGGAGCGAGCATGGAGGCCAGCCGCGACATCTTCTGGAAGCCGTTCACTGCGCGAACGGGCATCGAGATCGAGCCGCTCGTCCCGACGAGCTTCGGCAAGCTCCGGGCGATGGTCGAATCCGGCAAGGTCGTTGCGTCGCTCTGGGATCTCGGATCGAGCGACCTGGAGCAGGCGATCGCCCTCAACCTGGTCGAGAAGGTCGACTGGAACAAGGTCAACCCGGGACCGATGTTCCCGGAAATGAAGCGCGACTACGGCTTCGGCCAGACGTACTTCTCGACCGGCTCGGCGTGGAAGAAGGGCACCCCGGCGCTCAGCACGTGGGCGGATTTCTGGAACGTCCAGAAGTTTCCGGGGAAGCGCTGCCTGAGCGACTTCCCGTCGTTCACGCTGCCGCTCGCGGTCATGGCCGCCGGCGTGCCGCTCGACAAGGTGTACCCCCTGGATCTGGATCTCGCCTTCCGGATGCTCGACCAGATCAAGCCGCACGTCGCCATCTGGTGGAACGCCGGATCTCAGCCGCCGCAGCTCCTGAAGGACGGCGAGGTCGCGTACTGCAACGCCTGGAACGGCCGCGTGATGCCGGTGGAGGGCCTCGAGTTCAACTACAACCAGGGGCTGCTCGACATCGCCTTCTACGTCGTGCCGCGCGGCGCGCCGCCGGCCGAGAAGGAGGCGGCGATGCTGCTGCTCCACGACTGGACGGATCCGAAGCTCCAGGCGGAGTACGCGAAGCGCGTCTTCTATCCTGGCAGCAGCCCGGATCTCCACAAGTTCCTGCCCGACGACCTGAAGACGCGGCTGCCCACGTCGCCTGGCAACAAGGAGCGCCAGCTCCTGACGAACGCGAAGTGGTGGTTCGACAACGCCGAGAAGGTCCAGACGCGCTGGCAGGAGTGGAAGCTGACCCGCTGAGCGCACGACGGAGCCGCCGCCCGTGGCGCCGACCCGCGGCGACGACCGGCGATCGGGGATCGGCGCGGCGGCTGGGCGTCCCGCGACATGACGGCGGACCCCGCCCTCCCCCGCCGACGCGATCTCGCGTTTCTGGCGCCGCTCTTCGTCTTCATGCTCCTGGCCTTCGACCTGCCCATCCTGCTCATGCTGGGGTGGAGCGTCAGCAACCCGGGCCTCACGCTCCGGCACTACGCGATCGTGTTCCAGGTCCCGGTGTACGTGAAGGTCCTCGGGAACACCGGTCGGATCGCCCTGATCACGACGGTGGTGTGCGTCGCCCTCGGGTATCCACTCGCGTACTGGCTGCGCGGCCTCGCAGGGTGGGCGCGGCTGGTCGGGCTGGTGGGGCTCGTGCTGCCCTTCTGGATCTCGATCCTGATTCGCACGTACGCGTGGATCGTGATCCTGGGCAACGCCGGCGTCGTGAACCGGACGCTGCAGGCCGTCGGGCTCGTCGGTGCGCCGCTGCCGATCCTCTACAACGAACTCGGCGTGACCATCGGCACCGTCAACGTCCTGCTCCCGTTCTTCGTCCTGCCGCTGTACGCCTCGATGCTTCGGATCGACGAGCGACTGCTCCACGCTGCAGCGTCCCTCGGCGCCTCCCACCGGGCGATCTTCTGGCGTGTCTTCTTCCCGCTGACCATTCCGGCGGTCGCGGCCGGCGCGATTCTCGTCTTCATGCTGACGCTCGGCTTCTACATCACACCGGCGGTGCTCGGCGGGGGTCGCGTCCCGATGATCGCCAACATGCTGGACATGCTGATCAACACGTTCCCGCGCTGGGAGCTGGCGGCGGCGATCTCGACGGTTCTGCTGGTCCTGGTGAGCGCGTTCTACCTGGTCAGCCGCGCGATCCGGACGCATGCGAGCTACTGAGCCGGTGGTGGCGGTCCCCGCGGACGGCAGAGGCCGTCAGGGGCGCACGCCGTCGTCGGAGCCGCCCGCGGCCGGAGCGGGGACCGTCACGGTCCGGGTCCGCGACTCTGTAGAGCGCATCGCCCTGGCGACCGTCGCCGGGGCCGCGCTGGCGTTTCTCCTGTTGCCCGTCGCCATCGTGATCCCGATGTCGTTCTCGAGCGCGGCGTCCCTGCGGTTTCCACCGTCCGGGCTGTCGCTGCGCTGGTATCGGGAGTTCTTTTCGGATGCTACCTGGCGCGCGGCGGCCGCGAATTCGTTGCTGATTGCCCTCGTGTCGAGTGGGCTGGCCGTCGCGCTCGGGACGCTCGCTGCGTACCGGCTCGTCCGCGGACGATTCCGTGGCCGGGCTCTCCTGGAAGCGCACTTCGTCGCCCCGCTGGTGGTCCCGTCGGTGATCGTCGCGGTGTCGCTGTACATCGCGTTCGCCAAGGTGGGACTGCTCGGCACCTATCCGGGGCTCATCCTCGCTCACACGGTGCATAGCGTCCCGTACGTGGTGCTCCTGATGTCGGTGGCCATCGCCGCCTTCGACGAGCGAGTGGAGCAGGTCGCCCGGACCCTCGGTGCCCCGGAGACGACCGTCTTCGGGAGAATTCTCCTCCCGAACCTGGTCCCGTCGCTCGCGGCCTCGTGGGTCCTGGCGTTCATCGCAAGCTTCGACGAGGTGATCCTGACGCTCTTCCTGTTCGGCAACCGGTACACGATTCCCAAGCAGATGTTCGTCCGGCTGGAGCTCCAGATCGATCCGACGATCACCGCCGTGGCGACCCTGCTGATCGTCTTCAGCGCGGTGGCGCTGGCCGCGCTCGTCGCGCTCTCCGGTCCCGTGCGAGCCGCCCTGGGGCTCCGCCCGAGCGCGAAGTGATCCCCGGCGGTGCCGCCACCGCGGCCGTGAGGCGCCGCCGCGGCGGGCGGAGCCGCCCGTAGATAGTCGGCTTTCTAGGAGGGTCGATCATGGGGTCAGCGGGTACCCGCATCCACATCCCTGCCGGCGAAGGGCGCGCAAGTCGAGTGCCGGCGGGCGCCCGGTTCAGGATCACCGATCTTCGAGGACGGCAATGCTGTGACCTGTTCGCCTTCAACGGGCAGGACGTGACGGAGTACGCCAGCGCGGAGCACACTCGCGTCTACAGCGGCAACCTGTTCCCGCGGGTGGGGCAGCCGTTCGTGACCCAGCAGCGGCGCCCGATCCTTCGCTTCGAGGAGGACCACACGCCCGGCAAGCACGACATGCTCGTGGCCGCCTGCAATCCGAGCCGTTACGCACTCCTCGGGGTCAAGGGCTGGCACGCGTCGTGTGAGGAGAATCTCCGGACATGCTTGCGCGCCATGGGGCATCGGGTCGAGATCCCCCAGCCCATCAACCTGTTCACCAACATCCCGGTCGGCCCAGACGGCGTGCTGGACTGGCAGCCGGCCGTGACCGCCGCCGGAGACTACGTCGTCTTTCGGGCGGAAATGGACGCCATCGTCTGTGCCTCCAGCTGTCCACAGGACATCGTCGCCATCAACGACCACCACGTCACGGACCTCGAGCTGGAGATGTAGTCAGCCGGGCCACCGTGGCCAGCGGGCGGATCCGCGGAGCCTCGGCGGAGGGTCACCCTAGTTTGTCCCGCTCAGCCGCTGAACCACGACTTGTCCGCGGGAATCAACGAAGATGTGGTACCGCTCCCCAGTCTGACAGACCGCCACGTAGTCGCTATCCCCCTTGCGCTCGGACCGGACCACCCCGCCGCAGGGAAGGCCGTGAAGGGCGATCACAGCGGTGAGATCTCTCAGGACGGGCAGCTCCTCAGCTCGCCCTTCTCCCGCGACAAGTAGCACCAGCGTGACCATGCCGCCGACCGGGACTCTACGGCTCGATCGCATTCTCACCTCCGGCGCGCTTCTTACAGGTGCGCGAACTTTTCGGGGTCCGCAAGGACCGCCCACAGGGGTTCGCGGGAAGCGCGTAGGTCGCGAGCCAGCGACGGATCACCATCCTGCAACAATGATTGCACCTTCAAGAGCAGCAGGTCATATCGCTCTCGCAACTGAGCCAGAGTCAGGGGCGACCCGTTTGGATCCTCATGAAAGGTACGTAGCTGTCCCAGCAGTGCGTCCACCTGATTCTTCAGCGTGAGCTTCGTCAGCAAGCCGATCGCATGCGTCTCCCGAAGTCGCCGGGTCAGGGAGGCAAGGTCCAGCACCGCGGGCGGCGCATCCGCATTGGTGGCGCCGGCTTCGGCCTGAGCCAGGCAAGACCCCCTGCGGCCGGACGCCTGACTGAAATGTCTGCAACCTACGTCATCAGATGTGACGACCGCAAGAAGAAGACACGTCATTATGACCTGCGAAATGACTTCTAGTCCTCGGGGCCGGCGGGCGATGGAGCCGACTCCTCGACCGTAACACTCTCCAGAAACGTCGCGGACGGCACGAAGAAAAGTGTGCCGGTGACCGCGCGACTGAAGTCCAGCAGCCGGTCGTAGTTGCCCGGCGGCCGACCAACGAACATGTTGACGAGCATCTGCTCGATCGTGTGCGGTGACCGTGCATAGCCGATGAAATAGGTGCCGAACTCCCCCTTTCCCGCGTCGCCGAACGGCATGTTGTGGCGGACGATCTCCAGCTCCTGTCCGTCCTCCACGATCGTCGTCAAGGCGTTGTGTGCGGAGGTGGGTTTCACGGCATCGTCCAGCTCGATGTCGGAGAGCTTGGTCCTCCCGATGATCTTCTCTTGCACCTCGACGGGAAGCGCGTTCCACCCCTGCAGGTCATGAAGGTACTTCTGCACGATGACGTAGCTGCCGCCGGCAAACGCCGTGTCCTCATCGCCGATGATGGTGGCGTCGACCGCAGCCTGGTCCGTGGGGTTCTCCGTTCCATCGACGAAGCCGAGCAGGTCCCGCTCATCGAAGTACTTGAAGCCGTGCACTTCGTCCGCCGCGGACACTGCGCCACCGAGCCGGGACATGATCTGGGTCGCGAGCTCGAAGCACAAGTCCATGCTGATGGCGCGAATGTGGAAGAGGATGTCGCCGGGAGTGGAGACGGCATGATGCCGGCCGCGAATCTCGCGGAACGGATGCAATTCCTTCGGCCGCGGCGACCCGAAGAGGCCCTCCCAGGCATCGGAGCCAAGTGCCATGACGCACGACAAGCGGCCCTCGAGGTCGCGGAAGCCCACCGCGCGCACGAGGGCGGCCAGGTCACCACAGACGGCGCCTACGGCGGCGCGGTGCGCCGGCCCGGGCTTCACCGTCACGACGAGAAAGATGGCAGCGCGCGTGAGCGGCGCAACGACCGGCTGTGGAATGGCGGCGGGCATCGGCGACAAGGTACTACAATTGCGGGACGCTCGGCTAGGAGGCGTGCGGAAACCCTGCCGGCTCCTTGACCGCGAGCAGTGCGCCGGCGCAGGATGGCTCGGGATCAATGGGCGATCACAGGGCCGACCCCACGAG